>WLWD01001264.1_pt1 | contig 165167 bp, 114 predicted proteins | sample 6712731 | NCBI WGS metagenome assembly WLWD01 (sample SAMN12718690, study PRJNA576275) | sponge metagenome | isolation source: marine sponge | host: Mycale hentscheli | place: New Zealand: South Island, Marlborough, Capsize Point | collected 2014-11-01
ATTACAGCCCACAACACTTCTCTATTTAACGTTCAAGTTAGGAAAGCAACCACTAGCCAAGATTTTCTCATCTTTTTCCATGTTTTTAAAAATAATTTTCTCCACCCAGTAACCCCCTCCAGACATCCGATGGAATAGCATCTCAGCAACAGATTGGAATGTGCTTCAGCGAAGGAGGTCATCACTATACTGTATATATTAGTCGTAGCATCAGACCCAGACGAAGTCCTCTTAACCACCAACGCCACCCTTAATAGCATACATGGAAAAGACAAGCTGGTTTAACCCAGCCTTGTACGACCACCCCGATTACTGACAACTGAAAATAAGTCCACTGTGCAGTAGCTGGGAGTCAAGCAATGCTAATTGGATGTTGGTGGTCAGTCTGGTATTCCGCTAGCTAGGCATGACACTGCTAATCTAGCAAAAATACACGAGTGTATTTCCGAGAATTTATACCCCCTTAAGCTAAAAAAAAATTTTTTCAATCCTCCGGATATCAAATTTTACCAAAGTAAAATTTAATTTCGCAACGAGTGCTTTTAGCAGTAGCATGATGTCAATTTAGAATTCATAAAATACTGAGCCCATTGTTGGAGTAATGCTTTTACAAGGCATGATCGAGTGATACAGAGTTTGGCAAAATTTAATATAAAACAAATTTTAACCTTCAAATAACTCAACACAGCCACTAAAATAAAGCTCCAATTATAAGGGGACGGTAATTAACAACTTACTTAGAACACAGACCATAATAAGCCAATAATTACCTCTGAATTAATCTGAGCAATTTGAAGTATGTGTATGAGTAGACATAACTAAAAAAAAAGTTGACTACATCGCTAATTAAGTTGTCAGACACTAGCAGCCAATCAATTAAAAAAATTACACCACTTGACATATGCCTGTGTCTTAAAACACTGGAGCACCCACAAACAGAATACACATCAAGTCTGGCTAAATAGATTCCCAGCAGTAATTAATGCAACTAACAATGACTCCTTCAATGCTAAGCAAATTATGTCTTGCACATTATAATTCTATTCAATTACTCAACATACCAATTGAGTTAATTATTCTAATAAAGACGTAAAGTAAGCACATCTATTTATAGACCACCCAAATGCGGCTCGCTCATCCCTCGCTATTCCTGAGAGAGCCAGCTGCATGTGTGACCGTCTCATCCTCAATAAGGGGCAAGAATGTGGAAACTCCAAAAGATCGACTACCATTAAAAAAGAAAAAAAAAGACATTCACTGAAAAAGTTATGACTACGATGTATCCAAATACAGCTGCATAAAAAAATATAGAGTAAAATGTTTTATCTGGCTTCAGAGTGATTTAAACAACTGCAACCTTAAGCTCTTTTGAAAAAGAAGTCCAAAACAGGCCTGGCCTTGTGAATATTCATGTGTACAGTGTAAATCAAAATATACTTTAACTAATGGAATGTCCATTCAGATAGGATGAACTCTTGGGGAAAATATTCATACTATCTACTTTGTTGACCATGGTTCTTTTTTCGCTTCCCATTAACAAAGTTTACTTGATACTGGCATAAGGCCCAGACTAGTTGACCAAAAAGCAACCCCTTTTAGAAACCTGCCTCTTTTTTGGAACTGCAATCATGTCAGTGTATGGAAACAAGCAAAACAAAAGCTGCTCATTTGCATATATGATAACAATCTGAACCCAATCACACTAGCAATTCATCTAATATCATGTTTTTGTCCTCTTCCAGCTAGTGAACTGGAGATATTCCAAGTGAAATTTGACACATATGCTGCACTATGTGTTGTCTGAAATTAGCTACGTGAGAAGTCAAGAAGCCAGCAATATGGATGCCTTCTTCTCAGAGTGGCCCTAAGGCAGGGTGCAGGTACATGATATGCCCACCAAATGACTATAATATGGCTTGCATTTACGTACGCGGAAATGACAAACACCAATTAGAATTTCAATCCCAAGAAACACAAGTAAATGTCACAACAATACCTCTTGCCTCAAAAAAGTATAATAAACTTTCACACATACCTCAAGAAATCTGGCTTACACTGCAGTTGAGGAAAATTACTAACATATTTAGGCATACCAATTACCATTCATTATCTCTAATTAACAACAAAAACCTGTGTGCCTAACTAAACACTTCAAGCATCAATTTATACAAGAACTGGAACTTGATGCAATCAATGCCTGCTTGGAATTAAGGCAGACATTAACAAATATCATACAAAAACAACTAAACATGATCAGATAGTCCCATCATAATCGTTTCCAGTACTCAGCCAGCAAAAGGGTTTGAGGAGGAAAAAAAAAAAAAGAAAGAAAAAAAAAAAAAGAAGAAAAAAAAAAGCTGAGTGAGGGTGGTCCATTTACGTCAATCATGCCAAGGAAACGCATCAGTCTCTCCAAGACACTATCCTCTCTGAGATTCCACGACTGTCATTGGAATTCAGTGATTGTTCACTCTTATCAAAACTTGGTCCAAATTCCAGACAGGTCTGGGCAAGGCCAAGCTCCTACACAAGTGCCTGACATGCAACTATTTAGCTCACAGCCGGACTCACCCCATCCTGGGAAAAAAAAAGCGACATGTAATTGGACCACACTCGGAAAGGTCACTCAATACCCGTTTGCCACAAGACTTAGGGGGAAAAAAAAAAAGAATTTTTATACAATGCAATCAGTCATTCAATCCAACTCAACAAGAAGGTGAAAAACAACAACAAAAGTAGATTGCACAATTACATAATGGTAGCATTCATTATTGTCTTCAGTTACATGCTTACTAACAATTACCTCAGCCTAGTTAGGAGGTTAATGTTATCACCCGTGGTGTGATTGTTACTGACCATTATGGTACCAGAAATAAAATATAATTTAATAATTCATACGTTTCATACTAGACTAACCGGGCAGACGTAAAGCAATGAGCCATAAGTATCAATGGTGCTGGTTACATAGGGGCATCAGGGAAGATAGCATGGCGCCATGCGTTCACATTACCATTAATCTTACCATAATCATAATCTACGACCACAACGATACCTTTAAACCAACTGTACCAATCCCACCATTATAACCAGGAGAAGCCCCTGGAGGAAATCACAACTAATTGATTGAGTTATAACCGAAAACAAGCTTTGATTTCCACTCCAGCATGCTTTCACACAAAGATAAGCCAGGAATGGGTGGAGGAGTGCACACAGCTTGCCACTATCGGCTCAGCTCTCTCTCATAAACAGCTGACTAATTGCATTTGGCAGCCTATCTTATTCATTCCTGCAGGACATATTTGTGAACAATAGGCACAGATTTCCCCCACTTCTACTCTCTCCCCCTTCCTTTCCTTCCCCCCCACAACCTTTTCCCCCAACCTTTTCCCCCACCCAAACCTCCAGTAAGAAGCCTGAAATGTCAAATTTGCATTTTTGTTTCCCACGGAGAAAGCTCACCAACACAAAGAGTAGTGACCCTATGACACTAATACCTTCTCCCTCAAGCAAAGCCACCCAAATTTCCTTCTTCTTTTGCCACCTAATATATATAATGCACTGCAGACTGCTGCACTTAACAACACATAGCAACCACCATTAAACAATAACTTTCTGACCAATTAAAGCATGTTGTTAAAGTTTAGGAGTAAGTGTTATAATCATTACAAAGGTTGCAGCAACCACTACAAGCAGCTCAGGATGAGCAATGATATAGCGACGTAAAAATTTGTCTTTAATCAGAAGCAGTTAGTTACTCATGTATAAAAGTATTTAAACACAAGAAAATATTTTTAAGGACCTTGACCATTTTGGATCAAAGATAAAGCATCTATGATCAGCTTTCTTGTGCAAACACTGGGACCCTGGCCTGCGGCAGATGGACAGTTAGACTAAATATCAAATTTCAACCTTTACACAGTTGTCTTCACTTTCTTGCCATGTACTGCAATAGTCTACTCCACACTGCCTCCGGGTCTCAATATGTTTACCACTATGGCAATTTCTATTTTAATTTATAAAGAAATATACTTGATGGGCCTTAAAATGCAATTGTCATAGTAATATTAAAGTTATGATTAAAAAAAAGTTTTTATAAAGTAAATTAACAACAACAACAAAAAAAACAAAAAAAAAACAGACATAAGCACAGATTTTCGAGCAGATAGTTTAGAAATATCATCCACATATATATCTATTGTGATCAGCATTTTGTGTATATGTACTGGCAAAGGCACCACAATGATTGCAGTAGCATGACTGTATCAGTTTCTCTCGCTTAAACCATAGAGTAATTAACAGAAATTGCAAATTTGAGAACTATAAAATAAAATTGATCAGCTGTTTACCCGACACTCCATTCCTCCATCTACACTCACAAGTTTCTCACCTGAACACACTGCATCCATGCAGATAAACCACATATACCGCACAAAGGAATAAAAGTAAAATTTCCAATAAGTCTGACCTTCAACATAACTAAACCCGCACTTGTAAGATCTCCACAGCCTAAACTATCACCATATCCTGTATCTTGTCCTGGTGTTATATCTCAACATTTTACACAAAACAAACTCAAATTCATGAATTCATCTTAACCAAATCTACTATCAGACAGCAATTAAGCAGTGAGGGGAGGAAAGGGGGCAGTCGTCCCTTCTTAGAAAAAACATATGCCTCCTGCCCCATAGTAACCCTTCAGTACAAACATTAACACTTAACTTAGCAATATGAGTTTTGCATTCATTTATAAGCTCTCCAAGAGTCTCTAATACCCCAGACTTTTATTGTACTCTCAGTGCCCCTCCTAAATCTACAACTTTGCTATTGCTCTCTTACATTCACTGGCTGTATGCATCCCTGCATATGACCCCATTTGTCAGCTCACCTGCAGTGTGTACAGCATAACTCTGCTGGGACCCACAGAAACTCTAAATCCCTCCACGGCATCGTTGAACGACTGCATCATGTGAGGTGACTTCTCAAAGATGTTTGGCCACACGTAATTCATGAGGTGGACGATTGCATCCTCGCAGCCAAAGCCAACCACGCCCAGTGCCATGTGCTTCACTGCCCAGCACGCTGTCTGTCGGTGAACCAAATCTCTGCAGACAGACAGACAGATGTAAAATTAAATACAATAAATAGACTCTTGTCACTACTTTATCAAAACCCAAGCTCTATTAGATAAATCATAAATGTAAACCTAGTGCTAATGCCAACTACCCGAAAAAATCATTATAATTACGCGAAAATATTGTAATAGATCATAGACTCACACATACGCACAAACACAAAACCACAATCATGGTGGAACATGGCCTCTACTTGTGCATGTATCTGTACTGCATGTGTTTCTGAGAAACTCACAGAAAGCATGTCCTGTGTCAACACCTCAAGCTAATATAATTAAGTCATCACAATAGACCCCGACTACCAAAGTCTGTACATAAGGAGTCATCCAGACTTACAAAAGACTTAGCCGGAAGATCAACTATACATAAAGGATTAACACACACTGGCCAAACAAACAGAAAAGAGAAGATCATATTGAGAAAAATTTTAAAATCCAAAAGTTACAAGGACTCTTACGTCACCATATTTATTGCATGAAGAGATGCCACTTAAAATAAAGTACCAACTTTCATTCACTGAAGTGAAGTCAATTACCAAAACAATAAGAGGTAAGTGGTTACGAAAATCAATCTGACACTAATTATCACTTCATCCCAATATTTATCCTATTTAGTACTTAACGTACTTATGTGCTAGTTTCTTCCCTCTCTCCTCCCCCCAGGGAAAATAATTATCTGAAATATATAAATCCAGGTATTCCCACAAAAAACTCTACCTCCTATTCCATAAGGGAAACACTAAATATTTTATAGTTCATTCTCTATGGGAAACTAGTTCTCTCGGTAGTCCAATGTCTAAGATACCAATCACGACAACAATTACACGAAGAATGCAATATTGCCACTTAAAAAGAGATTATTGAGTTATTTACTCTATTAAGTTAATTGTTGAAACTTGATAAATTGCTACCGCAAGCACCTTGTGCATGTGAAATGTGATTTCCTGATCATAAGTATTCAATCATTTCAATAAAGCGATAACAATGAATCGACTTGCCTGGTAGCAACAATAGACTTAATTTTTTTAAAATATTGACATCGTTTCTACCAGCATTAAAGGTGTGACACACTTTAGTGATCAGATGCATATCATGTAACGGATGATAAATTTCTGACCTGATGTAGTTTCCTGTCTTTACACATACTCATTGACATATATAAAAATTAAAAAAAAAATCAAGTGATAAAAGATGGACCTTTCTTGGACCCAGATCAAGTTTCACGCCCCAACTCCTACATAACCGATTCTTCAACTCTTGCCTCCCACTCATCTCTTCCTACCCTGCTCCTCCCGATGTTTTCCAAGAATTTACTTTCCCATTTTACTGATATAAATTGTTCATAAACATGCACACACACACAACCACATGCACACACACACAACTACATGCACACACATACTCATACGTACACTGTATCCTAATCCCTGAGGTCTTTCCGCAATAAAAAAAGCTAATATGACCACAAATTAGGATTCAAAATCATGATATCCTTGATGACGAAATAAATCAGAAATAATTTCTCTGTATATTTAAACTTTAACCCAATGTCTCGATTCCTTGTGTCATAAGAAAACCCTAGTTATAAGAACGTCTCGCAACAAGGGAAAAAATACTTAAATTTCCTACCGAGAAAAAAAAAAGAATTTTCATCAGAGCTACTACTGGCTAATAAGTATACTGCCAACTGGCAGAGCTCGCTGCCTCACAGCTGGTTTTGTGGCTATGCTTGCAGGAGCAGAGAGAAGCTGAAGAAGACAGGAAGCCACAAACCACAAACACCAACTTTGTCCTGGGCAGGTGGAATGGAGAGGGGGAGAGAGCGAGCCGGGTTTAAGTTAGGTGCCAGCCAAGCTCCTGAGGTCGCCACAGTGCTTGGTCAAGAACAAGGGCACCTCTCAGCTCCATAGCAACCACTTTGGGGAAGATTTAAGAGCCAGATAGCATGGCAGATCTTAGACAGAGGAAAAGACAATAAAAATTGGATTTTTTTTTTATATCTTATTAGATGGCCATCTAAGCTGAGGTCAGTGTGGGCAACCACTCCATGGGGGTAGCTGCACCAGGTGTTGAGCCACCGGCAATGGTAGCACAGGCCTAAATGACCAGAAATGATCTTAGCATTGCAAAATGTTCAAACCACGGAAAGTCAAACATTTTGATTGATTCAGTACAGCAAACCACACCAATGGATTTCTTATGTAAGTAGATACTTAGATTATCTCTAATGCTCAGTGAATAAAATAAAATTTCAACAAAAAAACATTTTTACTCAAATGAACAACAACAAAAACAAAATAATCATGAACACCTCAAACTAACAGGAAAAAAAAAACTAAAAAGCATCAGATTTCTTATGAATTTTTTTTTTTTTTTCTTTATAAACTACAGAGTACACCTCTAACTTCTTCAGGTGGCGAGTGTTTCCTCCTTTGGCTGAAGTTGAAACAAGAAGAGCTGATCAGAGAAGGAACACATGGAGAAGACAGGCAGTAAAGATGAAAGGTTAGCTAAGGAAGTGCAGATGGCAGCTTAGGTCAGACAGGGCAGGTCCTGAGAAGAAACCGAAAGCTAGAGAGGAAGGTAAGGACTGTCCTTAGTAGTAAATAAGGCACTGTGGTAGCCGGGCATAAAAACAATGGCTGGCAATTAGCCCGCACACAAACAATATTTAATTGTACTTAACGACATTCTTAGAAATTTGCAGAGCAGGTGCTTCACTAAATAGTTCCCGCAGTGAGCTTACACTCCCTACCTCAACACAGAAGATGACTTTAGTAACAAAAATTATCCCGCTCCCCATGCACACACACACACATAATAGAAAATCACTATTCTCTTCCATATCGCACACTACACTCCCTCGTTCCTGCAATAGGCACAAGAACATCCGAGCCACGAAGCTCGCATTACTAATATGAATGCTACTTAGCTGTCATCTGCTCATGCTTTGATATTTAGCCAAATCCTGGTAATAAACTGCAAACGCCTCTCATGTAATAACCAAATACTAACACCTTAAGCTTGTTAATTGAATTCAATACTTAGTGTTTTAAATATTATATTTTGTGCATTGATGAATGGGTTAGAGAGAAGAAATTTGGGGAGATATTTTTCGAGGTTATCTACACAAGTTAGTGAGTAAAATCACTGTAAAGAGTTATACCTATCTACATAAAAATTAATAGATGAAAAATACCAAGGTAGTATATCCAAATTATCATTAAAGTATGGCAAGTGCTGACACAGGTATAACAAAACAAAGTAAAATTAAAATGTGTAATATTCCAACAAAACAATTAAAATTCACAGCTTGAGCCCAAATACTATTGCCTGACGGAATTGAAACAATTACTACTATGAAGTGACCATCAGATATTGGAACAAAAGATCCGTGTAGTCATATACTTACTGCCAGGTATTACAAAAGTTCAGCTGACCCCACACATGCATAATAGCATCACACACACACACACACACATAGATAGCTTCACACACACACAGATAACTTCACACACGCACATAGATAGCTTCACACACACACATAGATAGCTTCACACACACACACCAACTTGACTGGATGAAGAATTATTACAACATGAGAAGCATGCACTGTCGACGAATGCAAGTTGTTAAACAAACCAATTACCCTCCAGTCCATGAACACAAATAATGTCAATGCAATGAGGCCAGCTATGTAGTTGATCTATTGGTCAGTAAAAAAAAATCGGCTCAATGGGGAAAAATGAAGGAGAAATATCTAGACACCACAAAGCAAGATGCACGTCTGAGGACATACAAAAGCAACACTCTCACAGTTATCACCTTCAGGATAGCTTCTACCATGAATGTGTAAATTCTACTTCCAAGAGCAAAGCACACGGAGTAGAGAGAAATGTTGGCTCAACAACTTCCAGACAAAACCATATAATGTCGGCCAAACAGTAACTACTAGAGCTGTCAACACTTCAATTCACCACAAACACACACACTTCTGGGAGTTCTTCGTGAAATAAATTCCAGTTTAAAAATGGATTCTAATTGAAATAAGAGTACTAAAACAAACATTATGGGGGTAAAAAAAATTGTCCATAGCAAATTCATTACTTTAAGTGCAACAGGAAAAGACATGATCTATCAGATAATTTCGTATTACCTCATAGCCACAGTACTCCAATGAAAGCCTACATCCTTAGCGTGGTATGAAGGCAGAAGCAGTTGTAGCAAAAATATCCACTTTGCGACAACCTCAAATCCCAACTCTCAGGACAGCTTATCTGGATCCCAACCACAGCCATTAAGCTGCCCAGAAATCTCAAAGATCACTGACCAGACCTCTTAGCAACAATACTGAGTGAGGACCACTTACACGAACCCTCAAACCACAAAAATAACAACAAAAAAAAGAAGAAAAAAAGATGAAAAAAAGAAAAGAAAAAAAGAACAGATAAAAGAAAAGGTGAGAATGGGTAGTAACACCATTTGTTAAGATGAGCTTCTCTGGTCTTAATTCTATATTCAATGAAAACTTGAATTGTAAGATTTAGCTCCCCAACTAACGAATCATACGCATTACCATCCATTAAATCATAAGCCATTTTATCTTACTTTTCGTATGGACTTAAGAATTACTAACATGGACAAGAGTTAGGTCACCAACATGCAACCAGCCTCTATTATTCTTCCTTGTTCACGAGTGGGCAGTAAGGACAAATTAGTTAGTCAGTCCACCCACCTCCACCAGTAGGTTGCTATGTCTTCTGGGCATCATCTTAGAACAAAAACCCCAAAAGTAGCACAAGATAGTGGTTTCGATCAGCCCAGCTTGGAAGGCAGTGCTTGTAGCAGTACATCCTCGCCATTTAAGTTTCCATTTCTGGGTGTGCAATGTGCGGTACAAGCCTGTGACATGGCTTTTGTCTGAAAGTGCTTTGGCTGAAGACTACGGTCATTACTGGCACACGCTCACAAACTGCCGCAATACATTTCCTATTCTAGGCATGTAACAACAACAATAATAACAAAAAGCAAAAAATACAAACACAACAACAAACAAACCTGCAACAAACACCAGAAAACAACAACAAAAAATATATATAAAGAAACAACATAACAAGTATCACTGTCACAGTCTGCAGTTTATTTATGAGCCGATTGTTGTGCTATGCAAAGTATGCAGCTAACTCTAGGAATCTGCCAGGCATTGTCTTGTATCCTTACAGGGAGAGACATGAGAAACCCATCGTGAGGGCAGCCTTCTAATACACCCACATGCCCTCTCAGGGTCCATTCATCAATCCTTTACTAACACACGCGTGCGCGCACGCACACACACACACATTAACTCACTATGTATCACACATACACACACAAAAACAAAACAAAACAAAAAAACAACAACAAAAAAACAAAAACAACAACAAGTGAGCACAAAAATTCATTCTTGCACACATACAAGTGGAGAGTGGCCCACCAAATTAAATCACTGAATCCATTACTTAACAGAAGTGAATACATGGTATCTATCACAAGGCAGTTCCTCCTGTATATTCTCACAGCATTCTTACACCACTGGAGAGACACTACACAAATAAGAAGAAAAGATTCATAAAATGCAATTTAAAGCTGACTTGTCCAGTAAAGAGAAGTGCATCCAGTTGTTGGTAAGGCATAAACATTGATAAATGTTGGCTTTGTTCTTCTTCAAAAGAAGCAGCCTAAGATACAAGTGTGTTTCACTTTTCCTACGAAATGATCAAAGCAAAAACCACCAACATACCGACAAAAATGGCATAAAAGAAAATGACTAACCTCAGTACACCCATGCACCAAGCTCAAAGACATACAAACCATGAAATAAGTGACTGTTAAAGAAAAATAGAAATGCTAGATATAATAAAAAATCCATGCAAATACACATTTCCCTTTGACATGTAAATCAAAAATTACATTTCTGAACAGAAAAAAACAACACTATTACCAGTAACTTAATCTTGATAGATAGCAGAGCCATTAAGCCCTGAGGGGCTGTTGCCTGTTATCATGGCATTTACTGGTAATCCAGCCAAATTCCTGATAAGGCCCTGATATGGCTAGTAGCTATTTGATATCGGATAGCACACACACACATGCATGTACAGACACACACATTTGCAGCGTGAATTTCAGCATACAACCGGTGCATACAAACCAAGAAGCTTAAGTATAATATAATGTCACAGGAAACAGTTTCTATAGCTAAAGTTTGGAAAAAAAAAGTTATTAAATTAACTGATAACTTAATATTAGAGGCTCGAACAAGTTCATAATAGAATTCCAATATCCCAAAAGCTCTCCTGGCAAGCAACCTCAAATAATTAGTGTAGTACTGCTCTTTTATAATTTATCTCACTTCATATTTTCCCGTTCTGTATTAACTAGTACCAGTTTTAGCTAAAGACATTGGTCATTATGACCTGATACAGTGCCAATTAACTTGTTTAGCATCCTTGCATACGTTTTGCAAAAAATAATAATAAAAAATAAATAAAAAAATAAAATAAAATAATATAATAAAATAAAAATGGAGAATTTAACCACAGCAAATTTGTTATTCGCACCAGTTCAACACCTATCGACACATAAATTAATAACCAGCAATTATTTATTTAAACAGCACCAGTAAGAAGCTCTTCTAATGCGCAATTTGTGCTAATATGTAGACCACAACCCCTAAATCATAAATTACACATGATAACTTCAACTACACTTCCTCTTTACAACTTTCCAAATTCCCAAAATATTCTAGCATCCCCTCATTCCTTTGTTAATTCTAGGTTGGCCCTATACAGACGTCACTGACACAACGATGGCGTCATCTAGACAACAGCAGTAAGAATCGTGAGTTGAAGATCAAGGAAGCTCTACACATACAGATGACACCTAATAACAACAAGTTTAATAGAGACATAGGTTTAGAGCTTCAAGGATGCTGGCTGTCCATGCTGCATGCAAATCACCCTCCAGGATCTAATAAACAGTAAGCTTGCCCTCCAGAAATCATTATATCAACACGGAGAGTTCGACCTCAGTTGACCCCTGAAGAGAACTTTGGCAAGAAGTCGAAAAGTCGGGTTAAGTTATAATTAAAAATATTGGCTGTTACAAAGAGAAATTTTTTCTTATTTATTTATTTTTTTTTTTGCAGCCACAACTTAAAATTTGGTAGCAATAGGTATAACTTGACCACACAATAATGTAGCAAATGCTGACACGACTTCCTTAATACCAGCGATGGTTATTGGGGTCCAAACAATCAACCTTTCCTACACTCCTTCCCCCTTCCTTACCTTTTTCTTTCTTTCCTAACTATTCTCTTTTTGTCCCATGCCTCCCTATTACCCTCTTTCCTTCCATCCCTTCCTCTCGCCCCCATCTTTCCTTCACATTTCCCACCCATTACCTGTCCATCAGAGCGTCCTCCAGTAAGGGAGTGACTGCATAGATATAGTCCTTGCCCATCTCTCCAATGTACTCAAACAAGAAGGACAGACTCTTCAAAACACCATTCTGCACATTGAGCTCTGGTACCCGGTACTCATTCATGAGAGCGGGAAGAACAGTGAATGGAGAGCAAGTCTCGGCCACGATGGCTATAGCAACAGTTGTACATACTCTCATTTGTCGTTCCTGTACTTTAAGGTTGTTGAGGAGAGTTGCCAGCACATCTTGTGGTCTGCACAAGAAAAAAAATTAAGAATAGTCATCATGAAATATTAGCTGCTTTATTCTGAGTGGGACAACCACAATTTAAAAAATAACACATCTTAACAAAATAAATTTGTTGTAAATATGAGGAATATGCAGTATGCCGCAACTTAACCACAAAGGGTTACCTAAATTAGTGTATGCATATAATTTTTTGTACAATTTGCTTTATCCACTAAATGCAGGTCAAGAAGGCAAGTAGTATATACAACAGTATAGACAACTAGATTAGTTGCATCAATAGAATGGTATGCCAAACTATGTACTACATATCTAACAGTTTCATCTGGGACTTACACCTTCAATTCTTTATACCACTTTCACCTCCAAATCCCCCCCCTCCAGCAAGCCAACTCATTAACAGTATCATCCATTTTATGGCCAGAGAATCATCATAATAGCACCAACAGTCAGTCCAGCAATCAACCACATTGTGGTCCAGATAGATACATTACTCACACTTATCCGGCCTCCTCTATTATGTAAGTACAGACCAGGGCGAGCTTATGAGGATATTAGTCCCAATTTTTTTAAGTCTACCTCCTTCTTCCTCTAAAAAAAAATTAGGACTACAGACTGAAGAAACCATGGAAGAACTACTCCATTCTGACCATCTCAGCCACTAGTTCAACCACTAGTTAATGCCATTATCCATTATCACTCCAAGCCCTGGGTAACTAGGCACTATAGCTTGTATACACACTATACACAACATACAATGCATCCAATATACAAAGCTGGTGCACTGGGTGTGGGAAAACTAAGTTTTTCTTAGCCTCAAGCCTGGGTTGCATGTTGACAGCTTTTGGGATCAGGCTAGACAGTCATAAGCCGAAAACTAAGTAGTGGCAAAGGAAATGGTATTCTAATTGAGGTCGAAAAAAGATCCAATTATGAGCCAAAATAAAATATACACCATAACACAAACCACAAACTCAGGCCAATCAGCACAATTTAAAGAATTAGCAAATACTAAGAATAGTATTGCAAGTAGGCGTCAATAAAATCGTAGACAAATACAACAGCAAATTAATTATCAGTAAAATGCCATACCCCAACATTCACCTTGCCACTCCCTGCATCTAGTGAAAGCAGAAGTTATATTAACCTAATCGAGAAACTGACAGCATCTAATTTTGTCTTAATTATGTGTACTTATTCCTGCTACTTACCCTATTGCCTTAGCAATATATCCAAAAGTATTGACAGTGGCTCGACGAATAGCTTTCTTGTGTGCTTTGAGGAGCTCTAATAACTCGAAGCAGATTCTCATCCACTCTTTCGCTGGAACAAACTCAGCTCCTCTGTCTGCAATACGGCCCACTAGATCAATGCAGTTCTCCTGCACCTTCTCATGCCTACAAGTAAAGATACATTGTTAATAATACATACACCTGAATACCAAAATTAGTTAATACATAATACATAATACCTCAAGGGAAAGTATGGTAATTGTTAGTAATGAAATAACTATTTCAGAATATAAAAAGCGAAACGATTTAATTTTGGTGTGCACTGGATAGAGATAATCTTTGTGATGGGCTGGTAAAATTTCAGGTAGTTTTAACAATTCACCTAGTTTTATAAAGTACTGAAAATTGGTTAGTCTTAGACTATAAATTCTATGCCATTTCTCACTAAGTACTTAGTAATAAAGCAGGTGTGTCACATTGTAGCCTAGAAAATAAAGAAATAACAGCAGAACACATAGCAACCATAGAAGTAAAAATATACGGGCGATGAGCTGCCATGGTTAACTTTTACAGGGGAAAAAAAAAAAAAAAAAAAAAAGATAGAGAGAATAAAATAAAAATTAACTAGAAGCAGTTATACCAACTGCAAGCAGACAGTCCAGCCCGTGCATAGCAACCAAAGAATGAAGACAGCAGCAAACACAAAAACCTTAAGCAAGCAAGAGATGCCTGCGCACGCTGTCAACATCATGCACAGAAGACTCTGTAAAGCATTTCCCACAGGCTGGCAGTGAGAAAATTTGTTGTGTTTTTTAAACATTCCAGACACCACACAAACACACACACTCACAGTGAAATGTGTGTCAATAAAGTCATGAGATAATCGTACATATATATATGGTCATCACATGTCCGAACTCGAACATACCAGGCAAGAATGACAATGAGGAGGGAGGGAGGGGGGTATTAACGATACATAAGCGCATATGGTGAAAGTGTGATCACATTCACAATAACAAACAATAACAATAATTATCATAATAACTAGATTGAAACTTGCTCAGTTAAAGGGGTCTAGAGAGAAACAAAGTGAGAAAGTTTCAATATGAAGGGTCAGAACGTGATAATTGTAACACTCATAATAATAATAATCGTAATCATAAAAGCCACACAAAAGCAAGACAGTGGATGTACCACATTGAGAAAAACTAAATATAAAATATGGACTAATGTGATGCTTAGAAATTGACAACCATTTGGTATGACTTTTGGGCTTTGCAAAGCAGACCATCCTAGCAGGCTAGGATCAGAACTTGCTTCTTCTTTTTTTCCTTCTGTTACTACCTAATAACGCAGGTGCAAATCTCCTCTCTTTAGCAATGTTAACCTCGACCTCAGCATGGTGAAAACACTTTGACTTGCTCTACACATTTAGCTAACAGCTCACATTGAGCTCTATCTTCCTTACCCCATTGCAATTTGTCCCGTTTTAAAGCTCACAAGTCATTCTCATTGTTTATAATGTGAAATATAGTTAAACTAGCTTTCTCACAAATTGTGCTGAAGCACACCAATAATAACCTACTGGCCACCCAGTGTGTGAATAGAATTTCGCGGAAATCAAATGCCAGACCGTGTAGGTTTCAAAATCAAGTTATCCATGCAAGGTCAGACATAGTTCCGGTTGTCTGGATGCGCAGACTGGGATGCCGTGCCCAACCCATTCGGTAAACCCAAAAACATGGAGAAACTGAAATGCCTTAAAACTGATACACAACAACATAAGAAGTATCGGTAGATTTTACCACTTCATTGCTATTTCAACCATAAGTGGAGTCAATAAATTAAGGAGTTCATAAGTAGCCACGATTGATGGAAATTTGGTATTGGCCAAATAAAGCATACTTGCATTATCACGCTATCTGACAACATGGTGAACTCCAGACAATGGTCTAATCAGGTATCTCAGCTTAATGACATTAATGGGTTTATTTGTGGGATTTCTGGCTACTGATGTTTTTATCAGTGACTTATAGGCAGTCAGAGAGGGGAAGCAGGTTTAGGGGGAGGTGGGGGGTAAAGTTGCTATAACTGGATAATAATCTGACACTCTCAATCATCCTTATAATGACTAACTTCCTGTAGAACATTCTGCCTCAAGTAGAACAAAATGGTCTAATTATAGCTCATTAGAGCTTCAGTAATTGGTTTACACCAGTAGAGGATAAGGTTCAAATCCTTGAGGCAGTGCAACTATTATTTGGTTATGTCCAGAGGGCACAGTTGCCTTGGCTACGACATATGCCCACACTCTGCTATGCCTATATACAGACTGCCACTAATTAGATAACTAGGAAATTGTAGAAATTGATGAAAGAAGGTAGCATTACTGCCTAACTCATTAAGTAAACAAATAACAAACAAAATGATCAGTAATTGCCTCTCTTAATGAGATTTCGCTGTGTAATGGGATTAATTTCCAGTTTGAAAAACTAAAGGTTTCCATACATGACAAGGCAACACATACCAAGAGCAATGCTATAGACAACACTATGATACCCTGTAACACCACACTAATCAGTTAAGTAGCTAACTTGGACCACAACATTCAATACAACCTTACTAGACAAGTCTCAATCTAATATACCAGCACACACTTGTAGTAGTCAAACAATGTGTATTTTCTTAAAAAATAAACAAAAAAAGTCTTCTTGCAAGATAATATTTGAATAGTGAAGTGGGTGCAAGGTTGGGGGCAAGGTTGGGGGCAAGGTTGGGGGGGGGGGGGGGGTACAACCTGCTATCCTTCAGTGAAAACCAATTACACCAAATAGATTGTCACTGGTTCAAAGGAATTCAACATTGATCTAGTTGAATACCACAGTCTCTTCATCTGCTATGAGGCACAAGGTGTCACAAAATACTTGAAATCTTCACAAAAAAGCATTTCCTAACAGTTACTTATCACCTCTACTAGCACATGCACACAACCCACATTACCAACAAACACTCCAATATATATGGTACTTTGGATATTCTTCCTCGAGTATTTCCACATCACGCAAGCGTTCATACGAACGCTGCATTGAATGCTCAAACATACCCCTTCATAGTTCTGGACTGTATTTTTAGATGTATGGCGGATCAGAATAATGAGGTTTGAAGTACAATGATTTTACTGTTTTGGAAAAATATCCAATGTACATCGTACAATAAACAATTTATTACACTCACTGTGCAATACGGGGGATAACTCTCTCTCATGCTTGTATTTTCACTTGCCTTTGGTTCATGAAAGTACATATGAGTGTTCTTTAAATATCTCCCATACAGTACACTGACTCATGCAATAATTATATATTTAAAAAGTAATGAAAATAAACTTGGAACCGATTTAAACGGTAAAAGCGGAAACATTTTACCCTTTGTCAACCACTTAACAACTTTTTATAATACTATGAAATGCACTAAAGACAATGCTTCTTCATTTCAGCAAGGTTTAAAGACAATTATAAGGGCTTCCAGAGAAACAAGGCGAAAACTTCAATAACTTCAGCAGTTAAAACACGACTGATGACTTCACTGAACACTACTACACTAGGGTTAAAAAAAACTCAAGGTGAGACATTATGGTTACTATCTTCCATACCACCACAAAGAAGCACATCCCCTTGGTAACACTCTCCAAACCTGAAACCATGCCTCCTTATCAGTTCCTTGTTAATTGTCAGTTTACATTGAGCGAGGCTAGTCCATACTGTGAAACATGAGCTCCTGGGCCACCTATACCCCAAGGGCCACTATCTGAAGTATCATCCTGCTACTGTGCCAAAATTAGACCACACATGAACACACATGCATACCAAGTGCAACACCCACACTCCACAAAAACCCATCTTTGGCTACCCCCAACCCCCCTTCCCCACCAATACTGCTGCCATTCTTCCTCTCTTCATACTGTATACCACAAGCTTAGAAAAACAAATAAACAATATAATTTATAAAAAAAAAAAGCTGGTGAATGAATTAGAGTGGGGCATATTGCTGAAGTCTTGCTTTCATATGGTTTAATCTACCGATTCAAAGTGAATGATTCGTTTTTTTTTTGTATGCATATACATAATTGATAGTGCATAAGAAAAAAAGACCAACAAAAAAAAAAAAAATTAATGCATGAAGAAATGGTTTTCAAGGAATTGGAGGCTGGAGATATAAGCCATTAATAATCCAACTTTTCAAACTGGTATTCACTGTACTTCTCTTGTGTGTGTTGTACACTATAGAGAAATAAACTAAACAACACCAACTAACAGACTTCTGAAAGCCTCTATTAACTAACCCTAGCTTCCCTGGTCTGAGCCAGCCACACACACATTGCACGTTCACCACAAAAGAGAAGAGCTGAAAGAAAGGCCACCTGTGAAAATGCTACAACTTCCTATAGATCTAGCTGTGTGACTGCAGGCCAGCTGCAATACTGTACCTGTTATTCTAAGACAAAATAAACCCACAAGGAGAAAAGGCCAGATAGCATTTTATTACGAAAAAGTGATAATTCTGGAAGGACAATATAATTAGGGATCACCAAAGCACCTCGCCTACCTTCATCCACAGCTAACTAATACACATATAAATAAAACCAAAAATAACAAAGTTCTTTAAAATGTACAAAATTAACCATTCATTAAAAGTATGCTTCAGAACTGAATCAAAATGGACAGGAGACCAAAATTGAGCCCTCAAAACCACTATCAAAACTATAACATACAGGAAGCAAGATACCAGGCACAAGACCAACAATTCAGAACTATCTTGAACACATGCAGAACCCACTAACTACAACAAAACCTTCTCCTTCTTTACCCAAGTAAAAAGCAACCGAAAAGAGGTGGGTTTATAATTTTGTCACACACACTACTTCAAAAGCATCTGTACTATACAGAGAACAGAGAAATTAGATACAGACAGCTCTTTAAGCTATACACTAACCCCACAAAAGCATTATCTCTTGAGACGATGCCTTAATTGAGTTATTATCCTTTCAGCCACATGAAGTAAAGCAAATCCATGCTACTCATTCAAGTCAACTCTTTAACAAAGGCCAATGGAATGTTCAAGAGGGAGAGAAAAACTAAGAAATGAAAGAAAAAGGTAACATTATAAACTATTCTGAAGGATTGTGATAAAAGTCAGTAACCCTTGAGGAAAAAATACATGACCACCATCTTGTAAGACACAGTCAATTATTACCATGTCCTTCTGTCTTCAGCAATAGAAAGCCACTGCTCATGCAAACTGACAGGTCAGAATTAAGTTAGTTTGTGGTTATTACATTTTTTTTCTTACTGTGTTCTCATTAATTAGCCCAAACTTTTAATGAAGTGATAAAACTAGATAAGTTGGTCCAGCCAAAAGAAACCAAGCAGGATAGCAATCCATAGTAAACAAAGACTTATCATAAAAATTCTAATAGTTAACATAATGCACACACAAACAAAGAATAAAAAGTGAACTTAGTAAGAAAATGATGTATGGGAGTCACAAGATAAAATTATCTAAACACTTCTAACAGTCATATATATAAGTATTTGCATAGCCAGCTCTTCTGTACCAAGAAGTGGCCATTAGATTCATTTACTAGGCCAGTATAAGTATTACATGCTCTAATCAAATCATAAATAGGATACAAAGGCCAAGCATGTTAATTGAGAGCACCAAGGACTTTAACACTTGTGTCACACATTATCACCATTTTGATAGTTCAATTACACATTGCAGCCTTTAATTAAATCAATCAATCTGACAACATTGTATTAGCCTGTGGAAGGTCATCAATAGTGCTAATTGCTAATAGATCAGCAAGGCCCATTAATTCAATTACCTAAGTCAAAATTAAATTTAACACAACACACACACACACATGACTCGAGACATATTCAACTCTGGCATCACAGCAATACAAAATATTGAACACGCTCACTCATTCATGCCACAAGATATTTTAGCAGTTGCCAATTCTGCCTGGCTGGGTGTCAGTATAACTTGTATGTCTGTCTTGAATAAAGTTCAAAAAAATTTGACACCAGAATAAAAATGTACCTAAATTAGCTAGTTTAAACGTCACACCCTAATGCTACAGCAATGGCCTCTACACAATCATAATGTAAGTAACATATTCCTTGATAGAAGAAGTGCTTCTGCTATATTTATTACTGACTATTAGAAGAGGATGGGTGAATCATAATAGCTTGCATTGATATATTCCATGGACACAAACCTACATCACTAAATATAGTTAGTTGCTAAATATAATGGATATAATACAATTATATTATATCTATATATACGAGAGGAAAATATTTCACCATAAATTAGTTCATGAGCTTGCTTACTAGGCCTCAGTTTCTCACCAAGTTTTTTTTTACGGGTTCAATACCATCTTGTAAGTAATACACTAGAATGCTCTATACAAAATCATGCACACAACACACACACACATCATGGTCCACTTAATTTGAACATCATATTGCTTCTTATGATTTGTCTTCTTCAAGATATTAAAGAGCAATAAAAAAGATGGTTTAGAAAAAACTGCTCTACTTCAAAAAACTAATCCTCGGCATTCAGATACTGAGCAATCCCAAAAGGCAGAGTGATAGGTGATAGACTATTTAAAGAAACATGATTCTATGCTATAAAAATCTTTGTATCCAAGTAAAGCATTGTTACTCAAACCCTCCCCTATATATATGAATAAATCAGTCACATTAAGTACCAAATTTGTGTCCAGGTAGGTGTGCTTTCCACCCAGGCGCCAGTCCTTTAAAAAAAAAAAAGAATTGATCTCCTGACTTGCATCCTTCAAACTATTTCACCGAAACCTGCTTTCAGACCCGAAACAGATGGCTTATGACTGCCCCTGTTAGGGGACCCACAGGCATCCTAAAATAATGCACGTTGACAAAGCAAAGTATCCAGTTATGGAAATGGCTAAAGGGAGACTTGGGCTTGTAACAGCCAGAGGCCATGCAGAAAAAGCAGCTTGGGAACCAGCTCAACCAGAATCCATAGAGGAGACCACAAACCAGGGCAAACTACCAAGCTGCTAAACGAATTATCCACTCCGGAAAGACCACAGCTGCAAATGTGACACAAACACTAGAATCATCATCGCCCGTGATGACCTTGGACAGTCGGGTGTCCTGGCGCAGGAGTGTGCATTTCACAGGCTATTAAAATAAAGCCTGCCAACTGCATTTAAGTAGTGTTTTTATTGTTGTTTAAGTGCTCCTGTGGAATTAGAGCCTCGCATGCTGCACAACACAAGTCCACTGCCTGATTACCTTTAAAGTTACAAAACAATGGATGCGAGTTTTATACAATAAGGTTAAAAAAAAATTTGCAACTAGGCATCATAGCTATATATTGTGAGCAGTTTATTTAAAAAGAACATTGCTGTGGGAGTTAAGGAGATATAATTTATTAGCGGACTTTTTTTTTCTCTGTCATCATTTAAAACAGCCAACTTTAATTAATCAATTACCCGTATATTGAGAATAGTCTCATGAATGACCACAAGTACTGGACTACATTAATACCACAAGCAGAAGCTGCCAAATCCCAGACTAGAATATTGCTCCAGGCTACTCCTGTGCCAGGTAAGGACACAGGACACTCAGACTGACATTGGATTGTCATTCAACACAAGAAGCACAGCCAATTCCAGTTATAGCCACATACACTGGGTTTGTCTACCTACATGTGCCTCATACCAGCTGATCATCTTATCGTGCCTCAATTTGGCACAAGAGCTTGGGTGGAAGTAAATGATTATTAATGCAGCTTGTTGGCTCAGCATGTGATCCTATGGGTGGCCTGATGATTAAACAAAGTGCTTGCAGCTGCTGCTGACTTGATCATTTTGCTGTTCTTTATTAGTATTATTATCACCATTATTATTATCAACGTACATAACATTCCAACTTAGCCAACTTCACAGCTTGCTACAAGGAAACCTAGCATTCAGACAATACTCAAAATAACCACCTTCCCCTTGGTTTCAAGAGAGAAGCACAGCACTGGGTACACTTTATGACAGACTGCCTTCCCAGTGATGTGGGAGGGAAAATATGTAAATAGTAGACTAGATTGGTATAGCATTTACAGTTGCAGGTACCTCTAAAAATGTTAGCACATTACAGTGCATTGCAATTGTATCTGTGATAAGTCCCATGTATTGTATCCCTTATGCAAGCAAAGTGACGCTATGCGCCTGAGAGAGTTGGTTAATTTAATAATCTTACAGACAGTCTACTGATTTTAGTTAATGTGTCTTTCACCCTCAGCTATCAAATACCCGCTGGTTCCAAAAAGGTACATTTATGTTATAAGAAACTTCCAATTTCCTCTAGTTGCTACCCGTGTAACTTCCACACAGCAGAACTTTTTTTCATTGTGTTTGGAAGCATTAGCATCCTAATGGCATTGCCGCCTATTGTGTCTGGCCTGCCAAGTAAGGCAATAATGGGTTCTTTTCCTTGTGTTTACATGTAAGCATCCGTGTGCATGTCTTCCAGCTGTCCACAGCTATTACAGTATTAGACATATCTACTGTCAACAGCAATGATGGGTGAGTCTAGTCGTAACCCATCAATTTCATGGACACACAAAAAAACACTAGTCAAAGTGCACAATGCACCTCACAATTAATCTTCTATCCATATTATAACCAAGCTACGTACTTTGATATAGTGGTAGGCAGAAATTATGTATCCAATTAATAATAATAATAATAATATTAATAACAACAATAATAATAATTATTATTATTATTACTATTATTATTATTATTATTATTATTATTACTATTACTACTATTATTAAAATTATTATTATTATTATTATAAAGAGTAGTAGTGCTCAATACCAAGCTATGTATATGGCTAGTAACCATTTTCTTCTAATACAATTAAAAAAAAAAAAAAAAAGAAAGAAAAGAAAAAAGAATATACAAATTAGGACAAATAATTAAATCTAATAGTAACATCACTTTTGAGTATTAGTAAGTAGTGTGCAGTCTAATCAACACTAATTCACCAGGATACTAGATGATTATCCACTATAAAACAATATCAACTGGCCGCTAACACCGAATTATTAGTATACAGAGTTTTGAATGCAAAACATGATGGCAGTTCTATGTAATTTAGCAACGCCAGTTCTTTTCCCATGACATAGCATAAACAAGTACTGCAAAAAAAAGGAGTTGTCACCTCAATTATTTCGTTATTTAATTGTAGTTTTTACTTCTGACTAACAAGGCAAGAAAACATTGTGCATTTGCACGTTAATCTATACTTCCAAGTACAAATGGATTTCTCTAATGCATTTAAATTGTCATTGTTCATTGTGCTTAAAACAATTTTGTTATGATTTATATTATGTCTACATGTACTCGGTCTTGCATAGTTTTGTGGAGATCATATAGCTGGTTCAGGATGCTCCAGTTGTGCGTGATGTTATTCACATAGTCACACATCAATACGTGGGCAGGAAGACACACATGTCTGAATTTGTTTGTACTTGGGGTCGTGTGCCACCAAATGCTTGAAGACACGACATGATACCTAAGTATATGAGTGTTTGTGTGCGATGTAGACGTTTCTGTGTGCCAAAAAAAAAAGTACTTAGAATTTCAGCAGTGTATTTACGTAAAAAAACATGATTGTGTCTTTAAGAAAATTCCAGCGTAACCCCAGATATCTTAAAACATACTTATACTCAAGTTTGAATGCAATTTTATACCTATTGTCAAGTTCTGACCCTTCATAATGTGGAGGTCTTGGAAGTCGAGGGTTATTATAGCTCATAGGCAAAAGCACTGGTGGCTAAAGCCAGGGATTCTGGGTTCAATTCCCTGGCAACAACTGAGATTTTTTTTTTCTTCACATTTCACGTTTGCTTTTCCTTAGACCCTTTGATTGAGAAAGGATCACTCTAATTATATAACTGTATCCCTCCCGAGATAATATCGCTACTGCTCATTAACTAAAGTTGTTCTGGAGGGAGAAAATAATGAAGACAATGGTTTGCAATTGGCAATACCAGTGAAATAGCTGGATATTGTACGCAAGTTACAGCGCCAATGTAGAATTAGCATAACCCGAAGGGGAAGAATAAAATTAAAGTGAGCATGAAGCTTGATTAAATGACCATCTTTCTTGTGCACACAAATTTGGGTTGTTCACTGTGTACAAGCAGTCAGCTACTTATAGCTTTGTATTTGTACCAGGGCAGCAATTTATTGAAGAGAATTCTTTACTCTAATTTTTTTATATTATAGTTTAACAGCAAATTCTCCCTAATATGAGAATCTTTCAAAAACCCATGGCCATGAGTATATCCTAAAAGTCATCCAAAATATTATACTCAAGAGCTCTGAATTACTGGACAGGACAACTCAAATTGTAGAAAGTATAAAATACTAATAATCTTTTTAGTCAAAACAAACACACAACAACAATATAAAAATTTTAAAAAAGCAAAACAAAACAAACAAAGCCACATTTTCATACAATAGGCAAAGTATCAGTTGAGCACCCACACACGTTTCTAAAAAGACATCTTATTAGAACTACTACTACTACCTATTACTATTGTTATTGCTAACTGCCACTACTACTACTACTACTACTACTACTACTACTATAGTAGTAGTAGTCGTAGTAGTAGTACTGCTTTTATTGTTTTTTACTACTACTACTAATACTACTACTATAGTAGTAGTAGTAGTAGTAGTAGTAGTAGTAGTAGTAGTAGTAGTAGTAATATAGTAGTACTAGTAAAAAACAATAAAAGCAGTAGTATTCAAGTCAAACCTGTTTTTGAGAATGGGAGTGAGGCGAGGCAACAGATCTTTGATGGGTGGGGTCATCTTGGTCATTCCAATCACATTCACAATAGCCTTGAGTCCAGCCAGGATACTGCCCAGAACTTCTGGATACTCCTCACCCAAGTACTCGTACAGGACTACTCCAAGGTGACCCAGCAGCTTTTCCTACAATAATATTATTTACTAATATAAAGTACGTATTTGAAACTAAAACTATCTGATGAAAATAAATATAATATTTAAAGTAGTAAGTTGGATGGTGTGTCAAATATATTATATACATTGAAGTGCATTACAGTCCCCTTTAGCAGTTGTTAGTATGGTGAGAACAACTACAACCTTCATAATGACCTAAGATAGTTCCTTCACTTTGACACAATGAACTAGCCCAAAAGAGAATGCACTTTATTATTTTTTAATGACGTTCTATAATCTCATTAAATGAACCACCCATATTCTTAACAACATGATTTTTTTTTTTTTTTTTTTTTTTTTTTTGTGGGGGGAAGAATTCTCTCAATAAAACCAATATTTTGTGCAATAAACTTTAATTATCATTTTTAAAAATCACCCATGCCCTCGGTGATGTCATAATTACAACACCGTACACAACTTTCATAGAAACTACACTGCAAAGTTAAAAAAATTAATCCTGTACTCTGATATTCACTGGCAATGGAACGAAATAAAAATATCTCAGAGAACAATAGAATACATTATGCTAATATTAATTTCCTCCTCTGGATTTATAATTATAAGGTGAACACATGCTTGCCTAACAAAGACATCATGTTAGGTTAAACCTCTCCATGTTTTCATTATTACAACAATAAAGCTTACTAACCACACGATAAATAAGCCAATAACACTAATAGGGGGAAACGAAAAACCAGAACATTAAAATTCACCACAAAGCCTTCATTCAAACACAATACAAAAATGTAAACCACAATCCCATAATTTGACCATGAGGTCACTAATTTTGGCTAATGTTGGTCATAAGGCAATATTATTTATTGTCATAAAGAAAAATCATCCGGTTAAATTTCTGGCTCTTCTAGAGGCTTCTTGGCTTTAAAGAAAAGGCACGATTTTGTCAGTAATTCCGTACTGCACTAGTTCTCACTCTTAGTATAAACCAACAGTTACTAGACCTAAACTAACTCATTCAAGTTTAAACCAAAAAACACAACACCACACACACACACACACACACCAATGCTACCGCTACACAACTTCATGCTGCATAAGTATCAGTTACTTTGAAACTAAACTTCAGTAAAACACACTGCCAATATGCATACATGCAGAGTGTTAAATGGTGATAACGATGGTGACTGCACTATGCCACATCTATTATCTGAATGCACATGTCGAAGAAGCTTGCAAACCATTCATTACTGGTTAGTTTGACTGTCAGTGGTACTAATGTTGATTGCACTATGTTTGAATAAGATACAAATGCAACCACTAATAGTTAATTTTTACATGAAATATGAGAAAGGTCACATGAGCACTAGAAAAAAAAAATACTGACTTGTTGGCTCTCAGGCAAATTAGTAGGAGTTAAATTTGAACACACACTCAAAAAAATCTTGAATATTTTAACTTGTGAGCGATTAAATTTTTTTTTGGTGACAACAGGTACTTACAGACTATCAAATTTACAACCATTAATCCTTGACTGTCTTCCCAACCTAAGCCAAACCATCCACCGATGCCAATAAGAGCCCGAGAACAATACCAAGACAGTATGAATACATCCTCACATATTTTACATCCCAGTACCCAATAATAATAAATAATGTATACATTCAAGTTTTTTAATACTCAAAAAAAATCTAAAAGCCATTTTTATTCCCCTTAAAAACGTCCGTTCGCTAGGCCACCTGTTCACGACACCATCACCCCATGTTGCCTGCCGCAGACTCTCGGTGAAGATACACGCACTAGTTATACAACCACCACCGGGATACATGCACTAGTTGCACAACCACCATCGGAAGGTGTTGCCCCAATCTCCATTAGTCCACTACACTGCAGAATGCAACCTCTGCATCAAGGCAGACCACACCTTAATGAGTGGTTGCAATTTGCAAGAAAGGTTGTGCTTGATGCCGCAATTTCTCACAGTTGTGTACTACCAAGTTTAAACCATGATATACAGTAACATAATGATATCAACCTGTACACTGTAGTCAGCCACCACTTTAGTATATTAAAACTGAGCAGTTTGCATTCAAAATAGGAATGAATTTCTATCATACTAGTTTATTAATACAGTAGTATCAAATGAGTTAGTATTATTGGTGTTAATCCCTAATTCAATCGCTACTTGTCAGTTTTGATTGGATCATACCGAGCATAGCTTTGCTACGGTCTCAATCCAATTTTCCTGTCAAATATTTAATATCCCCTCATATTAGAATAACTGATCTACAACACAATGTAATCTGCAAATAAAAAAATAATAATAAAAGAAAGCTTTCCAATTTCATTTATTATTTATTTATTCGCTTTAGTTTATGTAAATTAGAAAATGTGTCCAAACAATTTGTCTAGTGTGTCGTTTTGTTCCATCATAGAATGAGTGTGCTGATATCAAAATGTTAGAAATGAGAAGCTAAAATACATCAAATGTGATAATATATATAAATATTAATACCCATGATACTTCATGAAATACACAAACAATTTCATGCTAAAATAGGATAATTATTGTATAGTTGTTATTGCCGTTATAGTATTATTTAATTGAATTATACTATTTGGCATGACTTTATCTCCCAGTATTGTTGCTCAGTATCAACACAGTGAGGTCAGTGAACAGCAGCTTCATGCATTCTTCAGTCCATGGTCCACACAGGTCACCCCAAAATTCCACAGCCACCCCAACACTGAGGAAGAAGGGAACAAAACATGTCAGGAAGTCATAAGCCTAGAACTCTCTTCCTCAGCATTCCAGCATGGGAGGCTTCATCTCACAAAGTTGCTGTTTCTAGGAAGTCTGATACTTGCCCTCACAGGTCAAATAATAGGCACTTAGCACATAATAAAAAATACTCAACTTTTTAACACATTATGTAAATAAACTTAAAATTTTAAATGTGTTTATATACTGAAGAAGTAGTAATAATGGAATTATATGAAATTCTTAACAAACTACTACTACTATTACTACTACTAAACGGTTCAATTACAAATTGTTTACAGCACAGAAGAACTATGTGGCAATACTGATTTTGATTTTAAGCATACATATTTGACTTATTTAATTTAAAAAAAAAGTTCATTACTGGACCGGAGTAGGAAAGAATTTAAAGAAACGAAAGTGAGAGTGAATAGGTTTTGCAAAATGATAATGTCCTTCTGTATGCCGCAGCAGTAATGTTCAGACACTTTAGCTGAGCCCTTGCCCGTACACTTTTCTACTGAGCTTACATCCCTAATGTAACACTATCAACAATAATCTTAATATATGGCTATATAATGCAAATGCCAAACATATTTTATTTACTTTTTTTTTTCCTCCTCCGGTGCCACACCATTTTTTTCTTAATATTAGTAATTTGTATTGTCTAGTTGTGTGCTCAGATTAACAAAATAATTTTTTTTTCACCTTCCTCATTACAGCAAGGATGGTGGGCCAACCCCACAAGATATTGTGGGAGGTCTACCTGACGTGATCAATGGGCCGTGTGCAATAGTAGAAGCATTCCCACTGACTCCACATACCGGCTGAGAGCTAGGCTGTCTTTTCCACCACCAGACAAATAGCCCACTCTCCCCTATAGCCACCCCCTCACATAGCCAAGACCTCAGTGCCACACCCAAAACCTACCGGAGCCTAACGAGAAGTCACTATGCATGCACGCATACTGCCATCACCTCCTGGTGGTCGCACAGCTTGTTTAGACAACCGTAAAAATGGTACGGGTGATTGGAACAGGAACACAAACAGAACGGACCAATGACTGAGCTATACTAACCTCATGTCAGGGCTCAATTTCTGTTCCACCTCCATCCTTCACTCCCAACCAACACTAAAAACCTCATTTCATACTTCATTATATTTTGTTTCCAAGCACTGGCGATTAATTCAATCTAGTGGCTCAAGTAAGAAGATAAATGCTAATTTAATTTGGAAATATTTCCTAAATGTGTAAAATGTACATATGCACTAGTCAGAAAAAATATCTTTACAACTTTTTTTAAACCAATATTCCATTAACTTTTCTTTCTTTTTTTTTTTCTTTTTTTTTTTTCCCCCCATTTAAGAAAAATTTTAAAATTAATTACTGCTACGTGGTAGGAATCCCTTGATCACTCAAATAATAATAATAATAATAAACATACACATGCATGAGACAAAGTGGGTCTTTCACATTATTTTACAAAAGAGTATCTAAACTGGAATATGAGCCACAAGGTGAGGGACTTCAAATAAAAAAATAAAAATAAAGTGTGTAAGAAATCTAATACAGCTATGGCAACAATTCCCCAAAACTATTCCTACTTTTTGAGCCAGTCCTGAATCCACTCAAGTAAGCCATACTGTTTATACAACTTCACCTACTGTCGAGACGAATCATGAATACTTTCACATACCGGCCATGCCAAGCAAGCAAGGGAGAAACAGAAGGCCAATTTTGGTTACAAACAGAGTCACTTCAATTGAAAAGTACCAATTCCCACAAGAGAATAGTCTTTAAATTCTGCACTTATCCTGATTGATGCTGACTACAATGATATCAACTTCCTAATGTGACAGAATAAGTTTGTCAGTGGAAAAAAAGTGGATCTCCATACGCAGCAGGAATACACTTCAACTATGAAGTGTAGCTTTTGTAGAAATACAATTTTCTCACACTGTAGCAATCATGTTATGTTTAACACAATAGCAAGAGAGCTCGTGTTATCTTAATTCCTAAGCTAACCTGTACCATTATCACTAATGAAATAAAAATGCAGATATTATGTTCAGAATAAAAAAAATTTTCAGTTAATGCCAAACTAGCAAATTATTCAGCTTTACATAGGTGCTGATGATATTTAACAGCACACTTGTGTGTGGGTTGTACAAAATATGGAGCTTAAAAATTAATTAGAAGAATAATTCAGCAGTCAAAATACAATTCAAATTTCATATTCAGTATAATATCAATATTAAAAGAATGATAAGTGTATAGCAGTTAAAAAAAAAACCCTCTAGTATTTACCCCCTCTTTAACACAGAGTAAATGTTCAATAGTTGAAATTACATACATATTCACAAAAAAAATATCCAAAAGATATACAAAAAAACACAATAATCTTATCCATTGTAAATTACAACAATAGGCCCAACATCTACAATACAAATATCAATCGTCCTTCACATGACCTTCGCAAGAGCAGTCAACTGCACCACCCATAATCAAATTAACCAATTAATTACTACTCCAAAAACCACTGACTCCAGAATGAGTGTCCATGCCTCACATACTTCATAACCCAATTGGTGTGTTCACTCAGACAATGTCAGTTTCACTTCAGCTCTTAGGTATTGCGCATTCCTGAAACTATTCGTTTTCTTAATGCCACAAATATTAACTGTGTACCTAACTGCCTTTCATGCATAAAATAAACAGAGTAGTTGCATAATGGCAGGCGTAGATCCGAATATCATGAGATTGAGAAAAACTTAGTTATAAAAAATGTCCATATTTAAAACAAATATGTAATTTTGAATGAGAAATGCAGCAAATATAACATCAGTAATGGAAAAGTCATAAATTATTAAATAATCAGAAGTTAAAGAGGTGCCAAAAAAAAGCACAAATACGTCCCAAGTGTAACATAAAAATGCTAGTTCTACTCTACTACCTTCAAGCTTTCATATACAATTAGCACACACATTACAGTACAAAACTTTTCACTTGCACCTGACTTTTAAAAATAAATGACTACTTACCTCTCCACAGGTATGCATGACAGAAGCAATGCGAGCAATGAGGTCTGCAGCCTGTTGTCGCACTTTAGCTGCCTTATTGTTGAGTCTCCACAGGATCGTACCACAGATCTGGGGCAAATATGGCTTCACACGTCCCCCCAATGCATTCACAACCACACCAAATCCATTCAGCATGATAACGTCCTGAAAACAATAACAACAATATATATATATATACATGTACATAATATACGTGTATATACTATACACTACTAATAAAAATATATTATAGATATTAGCATATATTGGTATTAATTTGGGAGTTTTGACCGCAAGTTTTTCTCTCCAATGTTAAACCCTATCCACGTTACCCCAAGTATCCACAATAACAATGACAACAACAACATACCAATATAAACATAAAAAATTAGTCCACTATAGGCTTTAAGACAGGTGTTAAAAGGTGCCAAAAAAACAAAAAAAAAACAAGACCGCCAACAATGGGTTATCACAGAGGAGAAACTGCAAGTTCTTAATAGCATTAGCTAATGCACAGAAGTTGTTCGTTGCCACTAACTTACACATTAACAAAACCATACAAACAAATGCATGCACACGTGTAGATACACAAACACAGTGGTCACACACACAAACATGCCCTGCTTGCTTCACTATTTACTTCCATCACTGCCCACACTACAAGCCTCCACTGCTAGAGAGTAGTAATTAAAACAGTGGAGTAAACCAAGCTACTAATAGCTTGGAGTAGAAAATCCCATATGAAAGAAAGAACAAGACCAAACCAACCAGAAGTAGTACATGCTAGTCTAAACATACACTAAATATGAAATTATTTTCTTTGTCTCAATTGTTTCCTGCAATCATATCCTTCCCATAATTGAGCTTGTACTGCATCTAACATAATCACTACAACTTCTAGGCACAGTTCACTATAATTCATTTAGATAACATTTCCAACTTATATTCTTCTTTTTGTAAAACAATATTGTCAGTCATTTCTTTAACTATCTACGTATCTCTAGAAAGATTTAGAACATACAATAACTACGAGGCATACACAGCTGAAGCAACAACAGTAAATATTAAATTCGTTTAGTCCTCTTAGATATTCCGCTGGATTTCACTTTTCACAATTTTTTTTATTTGTGTGAATAAAGCTAGAAGATCTCACAGAGCCAGAAGCATCATGCAAAGTTTTCTGACCGGCTATGAGAAAATCGACCGTTGTGACAATAAATTAAAATTGAGTAAACGCGCGGCAAAGTTAACCTACCTCAATTTTTTCAAAAATTGTTTGGGGGTTTTCTGAAACCTTTACTTTCAAACTACCCCAGGTTAAAATTTTGGCTGATTTGGGCGAAGGCTTCTTTGGAAAATAAAGGGTTTTAGTTATGGCGGTCTATCGTTCCAATTGCACCCAGCTGCATTTGGAGAATGCGGGTCGCCGTTTCTATGACAATACCCGCAGAAGCTTAAAGAAAAAATGGCCGAAGGAATAATAGCTTACAGCAAAAACTCTAGCTTACCGAGTATGACTAGCGGCTAAAGCCTAAAACTTACTTTATGTAGTGAAAAGCTAAACAGAGCAATGAATTTAATTATAGTGGCTGCAAATATCATTTAACATACTGGACAATTTCACTTATCTGCAAATATCATTTAACATACTGGACAATTTCACTTATCCAGACACTTTAATAAACCATCTGACCAAAGGTGTCTGGATAACCAAGATAGCACTGTAATAATAATAATAATAATAATAATTAATAATAATAATAATAGCAATATTAATAATATAAATAACAATATTAAAAAATATGTTCATGTTCATTTACTCTATTAAACGAGCAACAAATTAAATTTCAGCCATTTCGACATAATTTTTTATGCTTAAAGATAGCATAATTAGATAAAAATCATGAGGTAAAAACTCCCTAAATTTACCTCATTGGTCTGCTCCTGAAAGGCGAAAAGAATCCCATCAATGAGCTGCTCTTCTAGTCTGGAATCAATATCAGCTGCCCCCAGATTACCAAGTACCTACAATACACCACATATAGGGCATTTACACAATCACCATTGATTCTATTTAATTACAGAATTGAAACTTCCTGTGTGTTGCAAGATATTAAATTGTATTACTGCCAATATTTCATGAAAATTGCAGTACTTATAACTTTGTTACATCACTTTAAAAATTCCTAAATACCGCACATCTATCTCCTAGCAACACAATTTGATAAAGATTGACACTAAACAAAGAATGAAGTATTCAATTAATTTAAATATAATAATTAGATATACTAGCTTGGTCAAAACACTGAATATCATAAATTCCCCCCCTGTATTACGTAATGGCTCCTCGTTAACATGACGACCCTCAGTAACATATCCTCAAGGAAAGGCTAGTTAACTACAACACAGCTAAAACACATTTTGTATCACGATATTTATGAATAAAAATATTGTGATATAACTACATATTGAATACTAGTATATATATATATATTTTTTTTTATTTATTAATTTATTTGTTTGTTTATTTGTTTAGAAAGCTGGCTCTACATACACAAAACCCTCAGTTAGTACCACTTTTACGCATACCTTGGTATTTTCATCAATTCTGTAAGCAAAAGTTGATCAACTGGTTACTTCTTCAAGATGAACTACCACTGTTCAAGCTTGAGAACTTTTGAGTAGAGGTCATGTGAAGTAAATTGCTTGGGTTTACTAAAAACAGCAAGTAGCTGTCTCCTTCAGTTCTATACCTATAGCTTTACACATGGTTTCTGCTGCCTGGTTTCTAATCCACCTCATACGTATTTCTTAAAAACTGCTTTGCAATTTTGGACAAACTCCATGTTGGTGTAGGTGTGCTTTTTTCCACCTCAGTCGATAAATTGATATTACTGGTATTTATGACTATAAAAAAAATATTGCGATGTTTCCCAACCCTAACACGTATACATGCTCTCTAAATTTAACTTTATCAGCCAGAGCTTTATCTGGGGACTAGCCAGCAGGCCAATTTCATTTTACAGTAAAAAAACAACAAAAAACAAACAAAAAACAAACAAACAGCAAAGTCCACTGTATTAAACACGAGTAGCTAGCAAGATGATAAGAACATGCTTTTTTTCAGTGTGGCAAAAGTGATCAATCTCATAAACAATGATATTCTCAATCACCAGAAGCATGAACTCAATTAAGCGCTGCTAAAGTATTTACAAATGTAATTATGATGTGATTTTCAAAAACAAAGACTAAAAAACTTAGGTCACTTTCAAAAAACCATTAAAAAAAATTCATCAAACTTAACTTGCGAATTAAAAAATTGTTACATGTTTGCTGACTGTGAGATTCTCAGTACATGCAGGCATCACTCAATAACACTTTGGTAGGGTAGTGAATACAATACAATTTTATTTTTTTTAATTTAAAATTCACCCCCTTCCGACTAAACTGGCACCACTAGATTAACCTTCACCTTTAGCCTCCCTCAACTCTCCTACTACTCGCCACACCTCAAAAATGAACATCTCCCCACACAAGCATAGCTAGCAGAGCATCACACAGGCTTCTAACTGCACGGTTGGCAGATGGTAAGCTTCCCAGGCTCGGCTGTGGCCATGCTTCCCTTGCAGATACCGTTGGGGTAGCTAACGAGAAGACCCATAAGGTCCCAAGGCTGCCACCACAGCCCCTAACACACCAGTGGGCACTGCTAACAGGTCTCGGTCTCTCTTTCTCACGTCACCAAGAAACTCTGCAACCACAAGTGAGCGGATGAGGCCAGGTTGCATAGAGAAACCAGTAAGGATTCTTTCCAACTAACGTACCACTAAATTGCCCAGAATGGAACAAGAAAAGGTTAAAGGTTAAACTCGACCTTTAGCTGTAATGACAATAAAAAGTGAAGCCATCAATCAGCTAACAGAAATAATAAACATGAAGACATCATTCCCAATTAATATGCTCTGAAGGAAAATTTAAATGTTGTTTTAGTGTTTAATACGTTTTACAGACGAGTTCAATTAGAGAAAACCATATAACCATGTATTCAGTTCAACACGATGAACACAACTTTGATCAATGAAGCACCAACCCTCAGTGTTACTATACACTAGCTAGCTATTACAAAGACCACAAGAATTAAGTAGTATCAATATGAATATGCCAATATGTAGCTCGTGCAAGTCGATATGTAAAGCGTGAGCAAGTCGTGCAACTCGTGCAATGCAACGGTAGACGTTTATGCTAACTTTATAAGAGAAGCTTAACATACAAGCGACACTCACCTTACCAGTAGTTTCAATGGGAAACTCCAAGCACTCCGGTAAACCACTGAGAACATAGTGTAATGATGGAAAACTACCATGGGCAGCAAAAAAATTATTTGCTCACGTGAGTACAGTGTGACTATAGGGGGTATCATCAACATTATCACTTATGATCATACAATCTAAAAATAACTAGCTTTTACTGAAAAAAAGTCTAAAAGAAAAATTCTGGCACATTAAAGGGACTTAAAATGTCCAGTGCAACATTTTGATATTTGTTTCAATCTACAGGAGGCAGCTGCCTTTGAGATCCACTTTTCATTGCGTGACAGAATGACTGACGGACAGGCGAACTGAGTACTGTAATCCTCTTACGTATGCACGCTGTGGGTTAATAATAAAAAAACGACATCAGATGTAAAAAGCACTAACGGACATCAGTGCCCAACAAATTTAGTAATTTTAAAATAGCTTGCCGTATCCACCTTAGTTAAAAATTAAAAAAATAAAATCTTGGCAGTGTTTTAAAAAGTGACATAACTATTAAATGGGAAACCACAAGACCACACAGTGTTTCATACAGGGGGGGGGGGGGGGCCTGGGATCTCCCCCCCCAAACCCTGATCTCCCCCCCCAAACTCATTTCTTTACACTGACTTTTATAATAGAATAATATACCAATTACAGTCTAATGTGCCTATTTTTTTCTTTAAAAATGTCCAGAATTTCATTAAAATTAACTTCACTTAAGTCTGGGCCTTCAATGGCAATTCTCATAAGGTGAGTCAAGTTTTCATCAGACAAGCGATTCCTTAGCCTGGTCTTTATCATCTTCATGTGACTAAACGATCTTTCGACGGTTGCTGTTCCAACTGGAAGTGCTAGTAAAATTTTGGCCAGATTATAAACTTCTGGGAAAATTTCACTGAAAATTCTCCCCCCCCCCCAAACTGAAAATCCTGTATGAAACCCTGCCACATACTACAACAAAGCATACTAACAAAATTCAAATTTAGGTTTTTTCCCCCATTTAAAGTTGATGTCATACTCAAAAGAGAAATTTACAATTGCACCATCTTAAGCTATTCTTCAATTCATTAGAAGTTAAAATTCACACTAAAATAAAACATTTCTGTCAGAAGCTCAATTAAAAAAAAAACAACCTCCTATAGCAACTGGTGGTAAAGAGAACAGCACCCCACACCTGCAGTGGTGGGCATGCTCAGAAAGCAGGTTATGGTGAAGTCAAGCCAGATCCCACAAGAGTTGTAGTGTTCACTAGACACCTGGTTGACCTCACAGCCAAAACAATCCACCCCAAAACCCAACCCGTCCTCCATCTTGGTGCACTGTGCAGCAATTTTCTAAGCCGCAGCCGTGCAGCTCAGAAATGTCAGATAACTAAATTCATTTCCCTAATGAGAACTAATAAGTGATAAGCTCTAGTTTTTGTGGCTGACCATAACTTTTTAACCACCTCTTCATTACAAGCCTCAATTAGTGAGGCCACAAGCTCCAAAGTTCAACCAGGCATGGAGATCTAACCAGAAGACAAGATGACATAAAAAGAGGTTAAAACCGAAGCTGAGAACGTGCTTAGGCTTAGCCTATAGTACCTTAAATCACACTGACTGATAAATAGAACCCTTATAAGTCAAACAAACAAAAACAAATATAAAAAGAGGTACAAGCATAGCCACTAAAAAATATTATAAACATAACATGAATATTAACAAATAAATACCGCAACAACAACCAATAAATCACAGTCACCATTAAAATAAAATCTATGATTCCATACATTAACATTCTAAACTTTAATGCGCACACTAGTTGGTGTAATAATCATAAAATTAATATTTCAAAAAAGAAATCCACTAATTACCATGCAGTTGCTAGACAATGACATATGGAGGATTTCCCAGTCAATAGTTTTATGAGACCAATGCAATATCTCACCAAAAAATTTAAATGGATACTTTCTCTGCAAGGAATTCCTCCTCGTGGTACAATAGTCAGCTAAACTTTTGTGTTTGTAATCTCACTGACTGGTATGCCCAGTGATGGGATCAACTTATGACGGTTAGTTGTGACCAAACTCAACCGCTGTATAAGGATTCAAAAGCATTGTTAATGCAAACTTGCACAATTTTGTCAGGGACTACAGTTCATATGTCCTTGTTCACTGCAAGGCATACACATTTTTAAAATAGTCTCTAATACAGGACAATTTCTGACAACCAAAAGGGGGGAAAGGCTAGAATATTTTATACATTACGCCAAAACAGAAAAAAAAAATACATTGTCCAGCTCTTTCTTGCTTAAAGGTCAATTCAGCAGGAAAGCTACACAGCAACAACTAACTCCGGAGCCTCAACTGCTAAAAAAGCAAATGCTACAGTTTAGAAACCAACCACAGACAAGCTTTTGCGGCCACGTGTCCCACAAGATGACCCCAGGTGGTCTAAACTCTCCCCACTTTATTAACTACCACTTATAAAAACCATTCCCTTAGCCGAACAGATTTTTGTGACAATAACCAGAAATTGGAACACTAAACGCTTAGTCTGCCTGCACTTGGTGCATGTGAAAAATACTTGACAAGCAATATTAACTTCCACTTTGTATTAAAAGCTGGAAAATATACACTAGACTTGAGAGTCTTGCTTCAGCCACTGACAATATGGGACTTTTTTTTTTTCATTTTAACTTTTTCTCACAATTTGGCATATTATAATGACTAATTTTAATTCCTTGCTGAGACTGGACAGGGGGGGGTGGGGGGTGGGGGGGATCTGTTAGTCATCACCAATTACAATGATAATCAGATTTGTCAAGTGGAACTTGATAAATCACGGCCAATCAACAAACCACAAGGTCTAATGAGTTACTAATGAGTTAATCACTGATACCCAATGGGATCCCATACCAAGAACCAGGATCACTTTACACCACCACAGGAAGGATATTTACAGTTCAGTATCAAGGAGAGGAAACCAACACCTGACAGCTGACAGGTAGCTACGTCATGCCAATTCCCCTAGTCAGAAAGGATGAACTTCAAACTTTAGCAACCACATTTGTACCATGGTTACTAGCAAATCCATATCACCTATACTGTCCTACAAATCTATGAAAGCCTTCACAATAGAATTTTAAAACATCCATCATCAATTACCAATTTATCAGCAAAATTGAAGAGCTGATGTTACATACTTATAATAACAATAATAATAATAAAAATAATAATTAGAAAATGTGAAACGCCACTTCAAGCACTGTCAATTAACTGCTAGAGAAAAGAGGTGTCTAGATTGAAGTCACTGTTTTTATTGTTTGTTTTTGAAAAAACAACAACAACAACACAAAGTGGCAGCAAAACAATGCATTTCAAGCTTTCATCAAGATTCAACAATGAATATATGCACTAATCTAAGCACTGGCTATAACTATAATTTCTCTTCATTCTCGCCCCCTCTCCCACCTCCCCCCCACACACAACAACATCTTCACCGACCCCACCCCTCCTATTCTGCTACAAAGCAAACGAGACATCCTAAACCACTGACAGATGAGTATTGGAAGCAACTACAGATGTTCAAGTATCGGACGGCTCACCACAAAGAAGCCAGTTATATCGATCAGCCCTCACTCCCAAGGATGCCAGGATGGAAGAAGACCAGTACGCCAGCTAACCACAATGTGGCAACCTCGCGGCCAAAACTAGAAACCTCTGTGGAACGTGCTGAACCCGTATCAGTGCAAGCACAGAACATGTTACCTGTTTGCAAAAACCACTATGGTAATGATCCTCGCCTCGCCAACACAAATAAATAGGTGATAAGTCTTCAAGTATCTCAGAATACAGAATTTGTGGAAGAAAAGGAAATCTGGTGAAAATTTAAAAGGACATTGACCTAATTATAGAATACACATACACAAAGAGAAAAACTATTTACTATTTCAATTCATCTATTAGGTATACTCTAAACAATTGGTTATATTCGCAGTTGTTTTTCTGACTTTCATTGCAGTAACCCTCAACGTCATAGACTTCATTTCATCAACCCAGATAATATAGATTAATTAGATGATATTTCAACAATTAAATGAAGCTACACTACAATTTTAATCCTGTTATCAACAGGGTTATAGGGAGAAGGGGAGGGGCATCTGCCTCTGAGAGACTATTGCGCCCTTCCCCCCCTCTGACATACTTCATGCATGCACACTGACACATGTGTGCACCCCTTTGCTGACAAATCTGCTTTGCCCGTCAACAATTTTCCTTAAAAACAACAACAATAACAAATCTGATTAAAGTACATGAGAATTGATATAAGATTGCACTTCAATGACTAAGAGCTTCTTTCTTATCTTCTCCACTCACTTATTTTAGTACTATGCCATATCACACCCATTCACAAGACACTTCACGAGACAAACAATGCTTAGAATAATAGAGAATGACATAATACCTTCCATTAATTCAAATATGCACATGCGGGTTAAAGCATTCATTTAGTTCACCTACGTGGCTATTAAAAGGTCAAGTAACACCAAACAATTAAAACATTTATAATGAGTCCAACCCTTCTATTTCCAGAAAGTGAGTCTAATTTCCACCAAACTTTACAGTATGATAGATTTTTTTTAAATTGTGACCAAAATTATACTAACAAAGTAACAAATTTACAATACCAACGTCCTGGATGGCTACTGGTTTAGATTGATTCTCATTTCTTTAGAGAAAAGGTGTAAGACAAGACAGTGCAACATATTTAGGTTTTAGTTGCACAACTAGAGCTTGGGTGAGCACTGGACCAGCACATTGCAGCTTTTTTTTTTTTTACCAAAATCAGTGCTATGGTAGGAATCATCATGAATTTTCAATTAATAGGTGGGACAGTAGGCGTGGCTAACCAACATTGTTAAAGAGCATCAAATCAATCGAAAAAAAAGCCAGAATTGTGCAAAATACAGTGAGTAAAGTAAAGTTTGGCAAGTAGCAGTGCCATTTATTTCAATAAAACAATATTTCAGATAAGTTGCTAGATTTGCAAATTCTCCAGTTTTGCCAAAATTATTGGTCACAACTATATATGTATATATATAATACAGACAATTAAAATGAACACGATTGCTTTACCCTGCCCGCTTGCATGTCCGGGTAATTAGAGATAACAAGCTAGATGTACATAACCACACGTTTATCAAATAATTTGAATTGCATCTATTAGCACTTTTCAAAACTAGTGCACTAAAACATTGAAGTGGTGAAGGTTTGCATGAGGAACAGAAGGAGGGGAGAGGGGTGGGAGCTAAGTAAATGAGTAAAGAGGTTACATGTTTGATTTAATGATATTCTCTGTAAGCAAAAGCTGAGGCTAGTTTTACTACATTCTGAACTCCTTCCGGATGCCCAGATATATATAAAAAAAAAGAATCTTCGCAATGTCCTTTGACCTCCGTCTATTCAAATTCAAAAAGGAATCACACAAAGAGAACCTTCCAAAATAGTTCATTTCTTATATTCAATCACCACCACCGTTTAAAAGAGTACCCAATGCACCAACAGCTACATATAATTTTTTTCCCGAGTGATCAAGTCCAGCTTCTGTCACTGTCAGTGTCCACAAAGTACTGGTTGATTGAAGATGACCCTTCAAGATAGTATCTAGCAGTACTCAGACAGTACACTGTACATTTTGTGCAGATAAATTACCTGTGTCAATGGCACTTTTTTCATTGTATTTATAGACCAGCATTTTCCTTACAGCCCCCCCCCCCCCTCCCACCCCCACTTCTGTTAAGGTACACAGAACTAATTTTAACTAATTTGTTTTTACTTATGTGACATCGTTCCCCAGTTCTTTGTGCACCAAGTTACTATAGTGCAATCCAAAATGGTTTCTGCTGAAGTGTACGACAAAACTGACAGCCGCCACATTCGACTAGTCGCGAAATACATCCCCGGCTATCCTCTATTATACACGAACTCTAAGTTAATTTTTTTTAGTAATTATTTCCATAAGTGTTTATCCAAAATCAATACTGTGTGAACTAGAATGAGAAACCAAATTTGAACATCCTATAAAAAAAATGAATAAATAAACAAATAATGAGGTTCTAGAGTATATAAATGCAGAAATACAAATGAAGGAAAGCAAAGCACTGATCGCCCACTCACTAACCTCATCTTCCTCCCTTTAAAATTACCCCAACCTATGAATTCAAGGAAACCAATCCCCACAATAGCTAGAAGGGGTAGGGGAAGGGAAATGTGCACTTTCTTTTCAACTCCCTCCTCCTCCTCATTCCTCTTCGACCAACATGCCCACAGTATAGTTTACCTATTATCAAAGTTCTCCTCCGTCCTACCCCACAACACACACTGCAATCATGTCACAGATCACAAATTGACCTGTACTCCGCAAGACTATGGCTAACTCTAACAGAACACTATCTAGACGAATTACAGAACTTTTTTTTTTCAAGTTTATACTTGTTTGATGCTTTCTTATACATTAAGTATAGGTTACACCATGACATGGAGGTCAGTATGGGAATTACACAACCGAGGGCTGAAGGTCCTTGGTTGTGTAAATCCCGTACCGACCGAACATGAAGAGGTGCAACCGACTTGTACCATGGCTCTAGGCTATAGGAAACACACAAAAACTAATTTTGATTGGACAGTTCACTTATTCACCTCCTAGGAGGTGGGTGTGAAATATATTCACCACGAATTGAGCAATCTGATTGGACGGTTTGAACGTACCATGGCACAAATTGGATTAATACAGCTCGAACTGAGATGAGGATACATACTTTTTTTTAAGTATGGAGAACGGATGAAGGGAGGGGGCAACACAGTCAGAATGACAGGGGCATCTTTTAAAACATAAGAGGGCAAGCTATTAAGTAAAAAAAAAAACTCCTTAATTGTAAAAATGCAGATGCAAACAAGAGCACTATTTATTAATTGGCTACAATAAAACTTTCACTAATCCATAATTCTTAGCCTATCACCTCACTGTGACTTCATTGTACCTAAGAATTCCACCAAAATCAAATTTCAGATACCAATAATCCAATTTTAGTTCAGATGCCACTAGAACTGCCACAGGGCAATCATACCGCAAGGTGAAATTAGCAGCCATGGAAACACTAATAGAGGTATCCCATTTCACACCAATAATACTAATGTACTAAAAGTGAAGACACTCAAAAATTATATAACTTGCAAGGATTTACCATTACCATATTCCATATCGAGCACAATCATTCTTGCATATCATAATCCTACTCCTTCGTCTTAATTCTTTTCAAAGTCAGATACTACAAAACAAACTGCTTTGAGAGACTACACAAATGACACTACTGAGAGTAAATAACTGTAAATTAGTCCAAAGCATCACCAGTGAAGAAATGAAGCCATGTATTAGTAACTCAGTCATCACATGTAATTACAAGTATATTACATCACTGTCTCTCTCCTTTCAGGTTCCTCATCCACAAAAAAAAGTTTCCGTAACTTAAAAAGTCTAATGATAGTATAGTACATTGTAAGAGATATACTGCCATATCAAACTATTGAACTGATTAACAGTGTCAGGTCCATACTATTTTTATAAAACCAAAAAAAATTCCACACACACACACACACACACACACATGCAATTTCAAGGTAAGTAGCATGACCTCACTAAAATATAATCAACATTTAGCCCTGCTTAGCAAATAACAAAAATCCTATCAGGTCCTGCACACCTGTACATGAAGTGACAACATACTGGTATCCCAAACAACAGTTACTTGTGTACAATATTGTTAAGTGCTGGTGCGCCTCTAACTAGTGCTACTATTCATAGTACATAATGGACCAGTGCATGGCCTTCACTGTACTTACCCGAGTGGTATCGTGTCTGAATGTTTGCCATTAAATCATAACATTTTTTAGTCATGACCTCTCATTTACAATAATGAATTCCTTTAAGGCATCCAATTCTTAACCTGCAGCTTGCTCAGACTGTCCTAAGCAAAAATCACTACACCTGTGAAAGACTACACTAAAATTGGAGAACCGTGAGCAAGGCTAATACCGATCAGATACATTCTTAGCTAAACATACGCACAACTGGTTACTAACCATTAAACGGCAACATGAGCAATACTTTAATAATTTTAGCTATTTTAGCAAACCGGTACTTAATTTTTCATACAATTATCCCAAATGTATTAAAAACAAAAACAAAAAAAACTGAACACTTATGTAAAACTTGTAGTGTTATGCTGGCAGCATTTTACTTAGTACAATTAACCATTTCAGAGATGTCCCACCTGCATCTGATTCAGTAAACTAGTACTTCACAGTGAGCAATTAATCACAAGCCAATGCTACACACAATAAATACTCTACACTTTAAAATTCCATTTATAAAAAAGCTGCGGTATCACAGCAGTGCTGAGTTAGACATCACTTGGATCCGTCAAAGCTCAGATGTAAGCAAAGAGCTATCAAAATGATTCATTTGAGGTCTCCCGTTGCTAAGCTGTGGAATAACATTTACTCTCAACAACTCCAGCACTTGTATGTCCACACGCCCTTCCTCCTCCCTTAGACACCTGATGACTTCACAAACCCCGCCTCCTATTCCACCTTAGCATGGAACTGGCTTTTGTTTGCTATCGAAGAAAATGCACTTAACCCACCTGTCTGTCTGCCTTCTCACTCTCAGCTGCACTGCAATGTCTTCTCTTTCTTATAAAGCTTCTTTCCTGTGTAGCACAAAATCTAGATCCACGCATATCTTTCCTCTCTTTTTCTGCATTACTGTGGTTTATGATGGATGAAGCTTCTCAAAGCCTTCTACTTTCATGTTCCTTACCAATTCATTACTTGTGAGGATAAACAGCAACTAAAAATGTTTTCCAGCTCCCTAGAATGGGGCTTTGCATATTTTGTTTTTAAGGTGCTAAAACATTTTTTTTTTTAACTTCTCGTCTCCAGCTTTCTTGAAGTTCAAAATATAGTGCAATAGCCGCACAATGAAGTTGTCCATCCACAATGATAAACAAAAAGTGTATTTATGTTAAAGTAAAGTACTTTTTTGGAGCCTCTCAAAATACGCAGTCAGTTATGATAAACTACATCTGAAAGTTGACAAAGGAATCTAAATTTCGAGCGTTCAGGTCTGCTCCATCTAAAAAAGACTTAACTGAACAACTGTCTTTATTATTATTACAGCATGTGCTAGCAAATATGCCACACATGCATTCCACACATAAATGGCTCCAAGTTGATGAGCTATCATCCATACTACCAATGAAAATACCATACATATTAATAAAATTGGCAGGGTAATTATTAAATTTATCATTTTTTAGTCCCAGTGGACATGTAAAGGTCACACCCATACACCTAAATACTATAATAATCACTGCGGCAACACTTCTACCATATATAGGCAGTCAGTACATGATTTTATTTTATAGCTATGGCAAAATGCTGGAGGAAGTGTTGACATACTGGAAGTGTGAGACCCATTTCCTCTTCACTATTCACAAGAATAAAATAAGGTCTAATTGACATATTCACAGCTATTGAGATTAAGTAGTTAAAATTAAGTGTTTTAGAGGTGAACACATTGCATTCCTTATATATAAATATCTTCCATCAAATACCTTATCATTCTTATTTTTATTGTTACTATTATTATAGCAGCAGTGTGACAAGTTGATTGTGCTAAAAATATGTCAATCCAATTTATAGTAGATGCATAACCCTTTTGACGTAGTAACCTCATATATGCAGGTGGGGGACAGGCTTTTCTGATTGTTTTATGTTCTTACATTTTTTTAACGCTAGTGGAGGCGTTATACTTCCTTTTAAAAATTGAACCCATACAGGCAGTTTACATTTTTTATAATTGTCTGAAAACAAAGATCGAGAATTTATTTTCAACTGAAAAATTCCAGGATGATGAGCACTCAAGTTTTTGGCTTGCTACAATGTACTTCAGACACTCAAAATTGGAAGTATGAAGCCTATTACAAGCACTTAATTGGTCTTGTTCCAAAGTCTCCTCAAAACCTGTTGTTGTTGTTTTTTGTTGTTGTTTTTTGCTTGTTATAAGGCTATAATTCCCTACTTTAGATGCCTGGCTGATTTGTTTGCAGTTCCTTGCAGTAAAAATTTAAAAACCTCGAATTCAACTTCTAAAAGAAACCCAAAGGGTTGAAGAAAGTTGGCATCGAAACAGGTTAATATTACTTGCAATTCACACAAAATCTTAAGAAAAAAAGCACTGGACACGTCATAGATTTTAGGCTAAGAATGGGTTAACCAAGAACTAGAGAGTAGAGTTAACTACCATATCCAGCTCATCACCTTGTGGGTCCAGATCCACTGAGACACACACACACACACTTCATATTATATTGAAGAGCTGAAGTGATAATGTAAGACTCATTTATAATTAAAAAATTGAAATTACAAGCGCAGATGGTATATACAGCTAGACAAAATCAATATGAAAAGTCATGCCTAAAAGTTCACACGCATGTTTTCAGAAGCCAATTGTGTGATTCCTATCTAAATTTTTGGTCACACATGCATAAGGACAGTCAATCACTTTACTCTGCTGGACCAAAAATTGCAATGGCTAGCTCAGTTAGCCAGCCTTCCCTCTACACTCAATCATTTGTGTAAAGCTGCAACAAGCCATCTGCAGCCCCCACAGAGCTCCCCAGCCCTGCCCACACACAACCTCCAAACACTCCTCAGACAACAAAGACATCCCACTATTCAGTAACCATGCCAGGCCACACCCTTAGCTCCGCCTATACTCTCCTCCAATAACCAAGACCAATAGCCAGTCAAACTAAACTTGGTTTTTTAACATTTCTAGAAGTTACCTTTTGACCACAAAACAGGTACTAATATTGACCAGTATATTTTAAACACTTTTATAAGGGTTTGTGTGGTGGCCACCTAAAGGTCACACCAGCCACTCCTACTACTACCACAACAACAGCAGAAGATATGAGAATTTTGAATGTTTGGAACCCACCTTGGGGAGGAACCTGTGGGAGTGACTGAGAAGCCTACAATAGCTATGGAGATAAAGCCACCAACTGAATCTAGTGCTATTTAAAACTAGTACAATAGAATCTACTCCAGAACAACGTCAGATCAGTATCTGGACGTTTCAGTTAGAAATGAAGAATTTCATTTGAACACTTAGGAATATCCAGCTCAGTATGTAAGAAGCTATTGTACGCAGTAAAAATCAGTCTAAAATGTAAATAATTCAACACCAGTTAAAACAAAAACAAAAACCTCTTAGTATGCCTTTACATTCAGTCTAATCCAATCTTTCCTTATGAAACAATAGCACTTTCAAATCTTACTTTTGGCTATGATTTAGGGACTTTGAATCAGGCCAGTAATATACCATTTCGCTGACTATGTTTCCACCTTTACAAATACATAAACAGCATACTGACTTGCAATTAGTGACTATGAGGTGGTGTTGTCTACATAATATAACACCTAATAGTGTCTGAGAATAGTGACCTGAAGATAACTGAACTTCAAATGAGGCTGTATCCTCACTCACCCAAAGGCTTCCTACTCATACTAAATGTCAAATTTTGAAATGGTCCTGTTTTTCTGTTCCACAACAATAAAAAAACAAAAAAACAAATAAATAAAATAAAATAATAAATTGGCGTAACCTACAAAGCAAGAAACATACAGAAAAAAAAAAAAGAGAAAAAAAAAAAAAGAAAGAAAGAAACTTGGTAGTCACAATTATGAGGGAATACATTCCCTATTACCCTTAGTAGAGCTGGAACTAATATCCGGTCACCCGGATGGATATTCATCCAGATATGTAGGCATTCGAATATGATTAAATTAACTGGATTTATCTGTGATTGGTAACTGGAGTTTGCAACTCTGCTGCAAATAACTCTGAATGTTAGTTCACCAGTGCTCCTTTCACACTCCCCCGAATAACTTTTCAGAGAAAAGTAGCTGTAAAAATGCAGGAACCAGAAATGGAAGAAGTTAGGTCTGGGAATTCTTTAAAAAACAAAACAAAAAAAACTAAGCTACTGAAAATTTTGCATAGACTTCTGCAGGATGTCCACAAAGCAAAATATCCCGACCAGTAGTTCTTGCTATATTCATTCCAGCTTAATCCTTAGACCAGACTTTCTCAACTAAACATAAGCTCAGCTAGGGCTCGTCGTCCTATAAGATTTACGTTAGAATGGCATGCTTCAGCAATCTCTTCTGATATCATTTGTGACCAACTGACAATAGAGGAAAAGAAGACTAGTATATAGCTTAGAAATATCAAACATAGCATCATTAGAGTTCCAAGAACAATATATATATATATACTATATATATTATTATATATATAGTACAACGCGTAAGTTGCCCATTCAAAATGTATGGGGAAAAATCGCTGTTACGATATAGTATAGCTACAATCACAAATGACTTTTTAAAAAGCTCGCCTACTATTAGCAAGTGATAGCAAGGGTAACCTGTGCTATTAGGGGTCAATAGCACTCGTAAAGCAATTGAAATAGCACTCGGCTTCGCCTCGTTCTATTTCAATTACGTTACTCGTGCTACTAATCCCGAATAGCACGGTTACCCGTGCTATTACTCATACATATATATTAATTAGGATGACTGTCATCTGGGAAATAGTCAGAGTTGTGTTGGGTAAGGATGCATAGAGAAAAAAAAAAAGAGAGAGACAAGTAATTGAAATTTTGAATAAAAATTAGTGAAGTATCAAAGGTGCAAACCCTCAGCGCTACTAGCTATTACAAAGACCCAAAGAATAAGTTATTAAGCGTCCATGCAGCGAAAAAGTAGACGTAAATTCTGTCTTCCGAAGAGAAGTCAAACATATAAAGGCACTCACCCCAACGGGAAACTCCAATTCCAGCACTTGGTAAACCCTGAGAATATAAAAACTGCGGGAAGCAAGAAATCATTTGTTCACTTGATTACAGCTGACAATAGGGGCATTACCCACAAAAGTTTACAATCGTATGGCCAAAAAATAATAACTAGTCAAAACAAAAATTCTGCCACAGGACTTCAACTGTCCAGTACAACATTTCGACGTCTTTCAATCTTCGGGAGGCCCACTGTCTTCGAGATTAGCTGTTGTATGATAGAAAGATTGACTGACTGACAGGCACATAAACTGAGTACTATAACACTCTCGCGCATGTCCGCTGAGGATTAACAAGAATTAAAATTGTTAAAATGAAGAAAATAATTACATTTTAGACCTAATCGTCCGACCTTTCTCTACCCTTGAGAAAGCCAGAATATTATGTCCGTACATTGAGTAAAGTCAGCATTTTGCATACATAGGTATTGACTGAAGGTAAGCAGTCTATGTGCAACACAAAAAATTCAAATCTGTATCTCGCAAAAGAAAATAACATCCACTTTCAATTTCTCCCCCACACAATAGAATTCTACCACAATAGCCTCGAGCTAAGATTTACAGATTTCAGCAGCCACGGTGTGACCACCAAATGGGTCGACCATTTTGCCAATGTAAGCACCACAATAGCCTCACACTGGTATTGGTCTGAGAGTGACCCCAATAACCTCCTTATCTAAAAAAAATATATCTCCCAATCAAAGAGCCCCAAGTTTACTTATCGGCCCAACTCCACATCCACGACAAGAGTCTACTTGACTAATGCAAACACTCATCTCATGGAAGCCTTACAAAGCTCTCCATGCCTTCACTAAGTCTGAAGTGATGTAAGAAAATAAACATCTAGGTCACTAGATCCTGTAGTCGCTGAAGACTCCGTATGTCCGGGGTGTAAGCATATAATCATAAAAATAACAAATCTTATTGCATTATGGGACGGCCTGACAAAGAATTTGGTGGTGGGACGGTGATTCTATAGGGTTTTGGCAACTAACTGGAACACAAAAAAGAAATAACACAAATGTGGCTTTTTTGGCAGATATTTGTTATCTTTCACCGGTATAGGGAGAGAGAAAAAACCCAGCATACACCAATTGGAACCAACTACAAGACTGTATTGAAATGTGATTCATAGAATTGTTAGGTAATACTATGTAATAGCACTTCGGATTTAAATGTGTTGAAAATTTTCCAGATTTTTTTAGACAGATATATCAACACAAAGCAGCAAACATACATTATAATACAGTACTAGCAGAAAGCAAAAAAAATTGAAGTGTGACCACAATACCATTATTCAATGTGCAACTTGGCTTTCTTGTTATCACATATTGTATAATGAATTACCATTTAAAAATAGGATATTCGCAACAACAAAAAATTACGCACCAATTGCATAAAACAGAATCAGTTTTAATGCAGTTTATGGTTCTCAATGAAGCCTTATATTTGCCATGTCATGACTCCTGCTACTGCATTAGAACTTAAAAGAAAGTTTGTCTGAGTTACTTCAGTTATAACTGAAAAATTCTGACATCAGCAATTCCACAAATGATACTGGGTCTGCTATCTTCACAAAAATCAGAAAATTATAACAAAATTGGGCACAATACACTGATATCCATGACTTTGCCCAGCCTTCTGGTGCCATTCCAGATTAAAGCCCCTGTCTGCTTGCAATTAAACGTCACACATACAATAACTCCTCTAAAACATTACATTTCTTGTTTAGTGCGACTTGAAAAATTACACAATGTATTAAAACAAGGAAGTGAAAATCAGTACACGCTGTCCAGGAATGCCTGGAGCATCACGCATGCTCGTACTATAAGATCATCGAATTCATCACCTCAAACTTTATTCCCTCAAAGTTCGTATCTAATCACTGTTTACTTATAATACATGTACTTCTCATTTTATCTTAGTTACGTACTTTTTTACTTTCTTGTAACTCACTTTATTTCTTGTTTCTCTATTAAACTAACTTGCGATTGTTGGGACTTGGCTGTCTCCTGTCACAATTAGACCAAGCGGCGGGATCTCAGAGATAACCATTTACTAAGTCCAGAATGTCTGTGGGCCTTACAACCCCACAGCTCTTAGCAAGGATGTTTCTCTGGCAGGACATGACCGTCCACACGCTGTTACCCACACTAGCCCATATAAATAAATTTAAGAAGACATACACTTTGCCGTTTATTGTTGTTGTTGTTGATGTATTGCTGCCTCTTATATTAAAAAAAAATGCAGGACTGCATTTACTTGGAAAATGTATGAATATCGCAGGACATCCTCAGAAAGTGTATGAGGTTCTTACATCATACAATCCATCTCACAGCCCATCCATTAGCCTCTTCAAACCTCACAAACCCATTATCTCCTTCAAACAAGGCTGAATGGGAAGCCGCTACCTTTTGTGCTCGACTAATGAAGTGTTTTTCCCTCGACTGCGGAACTAGCTAGCAACGGGAGGAGATACAAGACTTGCATGCTCAGCCTCCCCGGTCCTGAAACCGGTCCTGTCTCAGACACTGGTACATGGATCGGCTGCCAATCGGGCATGTTGCTGCATCAATGCTTCTCAGGAAGTTGGCATGAAGCGTGCTGCTTACCTCAGCCTTCAGAACTGTCTCTTACCTATATTAGTGCTATCACTCCACTTTCCTTTTTTTATTATTATTATATTTGCTTTGTTTTTAAAGAGATTTTTATTTAATTTTTTTATCAATAATTTGTTATGATCTGGCAAGAGCCACCCATAGCTATAGAATCAGCCATGCTAAAGCAGAAATGTTCTACTAGATATTACACCAAACCTAAAAAGAAAATAAGCATAATGAATAGTTACTTTTAACTACACGAATTTTTAATAACTAGCCCAGCATTTCTGCCTCCACATTCAAAAAAGGTTCCATCATTCCTTCTATTAGCTAAGGAGTTTCACATCTACCAATTCACCTAGTCAACAGCTTCCTCTGCAAATGCCAACCAGACTGCAATGATGTGTGTATGAGTGTGACATTTCATGACATTTCTACACTTAACTGAAATAATACCAACCAGCAGAGCTACGCACACACTGTTCATGCTATAAAAAAAGGTCCAGTTAAATTGAATTAGTCATTCATCACTTAAATTTTACCAGCCATGCAAGTTAACCCTTTAAATGGCACTCGGATAAGTCAGTAATTCACAGTTTTATTTTAAATCAATTATCAAGTATAACATTCTTATTTTTGCTTACACGTCGCTCTAACGATGTACTCCTAGTTATTAAAAAATTGTAGCAATAAATTTATTTTTTAATATGGCTATTGTGAACACTAAACATTGAGCACCTGTTCACCCAAAATTTTTTGCTTATAGTGAAATTTTCAGTAGCTCATAATCCATTGAGCAGAAAATGAATAAGTTGTGCACCTTCTCTTAGTTGGTAACGGTAAGTCTGAAGCTTTAGCTATCCTCTGTGCAAACTAATACACTTTTTTTTTTGCATCATAGTAAACAGTTCCATCTCTACATGTTCAAAAATTCACTTCTTGCTTGAGTGTCTTTACAGGGGGGGGGGGAAAAAAACAACTTTTTTTTTATATACATTTCCATGTTACCAAGCTGGTCATCATAAACCCAGTGGTTAAAAGGTTATGCATGCTTTGTCATTTCAAAACCCAATGGATTGACTAAATATGAATGCAACAACTCAAATATGCGATGCTATTCCAACACTGATAAAGGTCACAGAGGTTACCTTCAGTTTTTCACCGCCGAATGAATACCTTCAACTTTGTATAAACCACAATTCAAATCAATACAAACCCCACTGATACTTACTTTAAAAAGAAGCCATTTTAATGAGTGCAATAATTGTGACCAGTTTTGGGAAAATCGGCCTAAACGCGGCATCTAAAGTTTTCTAATTTATTCTACCTAATTATCTAATTTATTCTCCTAATTTGGAAGCTGTAGCACAAGCCGTCTTCGCCCTACGCACTACAACACTTCAGTATTTTTGCTAAACTTATTATTGCTGATTTCGAAAAAACGCCGTGTAAAGGTGTTGCTAAGGTCAGGGGGCATGCCTTGTGTCCGTATACTATTACCGCGTGTCTCCGGGACACTACGGAATAAACCGGTTACAGGCGGATTGAAAGAAGTCTAAAAGGCTTAATGCAGGGCTCCTTAAGAAACTATGATGGCGAGAATTGTGTTGAGTACGTGAATTATGTAGAATAGTAAGTGAATTAGTTAGCTACATTTTTTTCCCGCTGTTAGTGAAAATCCCGCCAATAATTTCTTAGCAACACGGGTCCAACCGGCTAGTGTTTCTAGCCTCCTAGCGTGAGTTCTAGAGCATGCCAGAGCTTACAACCGCGTCATAAGCTAGTGCTAACTGGTGTCTATCCATTTCCGCCATAAAAATTTATTGGAAAAAAATCGACCCATAAGGCTTTATCCGGGGATACTGAAAAAAATTGTTTGCCGCGTTTAGGCCGATTTTCCCAAAACCGGTCACAATTACTAATTAAACTTCGAGTGAATGCAAGTTCCTGCATTTATGGTGTTCATTCCATCTGTCAATCAGTCACTAACCTTTGAAGATTATGGTTAAGCTATTAGAAGAGTCAGTTGGACGTATTGTTAAAATTAAATATCACATTTAGTGATAGCTGCCCATATAAAATACCAGTACACATGTACACAATCCTATTCAATGTGTCTAATCTGGCTAGTTATGCTCTGCAGTTGCTGTTGTTTAGTTCTATAACAACTTTAAAGTGCAGCTAATAAACATAATAATAAGTATGTAAACACTATAAAAAAATTCCAAAATAGCAGCGATGTTTCGCTTCCAAAATTAAACCAAGCAGTTAACTTGATTTCCTAGACTTAAAGAAATTAATCAAATTGTTCCATGATATTAAGTTCAAGACAGATATTATATATAATTCCATTTCCCTACTTCCTTTCTGTTGATGCATGTGCTAGGGAGCACCAGCAGCATGTGTCTGTGTGAATATGTGGTGTGGTTCCTCAATGTGACAGCAACTGAATTAACAATGATAATGGTGTGATAATGGGTTGACAAAATCTGGACAGGGTTTAGACAATATACAATAATTAACGCTTAGCATGCATGCGCGAGAGGATTACAGCAGTCACTTATTATTCCTGTAGCTAGACTTTCACACTCCTTTGTCTAGAGCAACAAAACAAAACAAAAACAAAAAAAAACGAAAAAACAAAAAAAAACAAAAAAACAAAAAAAAACACAAGTTTTATCTTGCTACCAGTCTATATAAAGTTGCTACAGGAGATAGGGTAGGAATAAGAGAATGACAAAGACGACCAGACTGATGGGTAGAAGTGAAACCCAAACATCCATCCTCGAGTGATCTCACCATATAGTCTGCTAGTGACCGTCTGACCTTTCCCTCCCACCCATAGCAACACACATCCACCTATATATCCACTTACTCATTCCCATGCACCATTACATCCCCCCCTACACTGTTACATACCCCTGCTCATACACAATCCTACACAAATACAACACCAACTACATTTCTAGGGTATTGCCCCTAGACTATTATTATCTAAAAGGCTGCTAAATATTGTAAAATAATAATTATAATAATAACTCACCATAAAGACAAAAAATAGAACAATAAACTTAAATAATAACAACTTACAAAAAAACAAAAACAAAAAATACATCAATACTCATGCACAAGTTGACCACTGCAAAATTTTTTTTTAAGTAAATTAACAATGGGAAATCAGTTCTAGCTCCAGCATGCTCCACAAACTTACTTATACACCTACGCCACTTTACCCTACGCCACTTTACCCTACGCCACTTTACCCTACGCCACTTTACCCTACGCCACTTTACCCTACGCCACTTTACCCTACGCCACTTTACCCTACGCCACTTTACCCTACGCCACTTTAACTTACGCCACTTTAACTTACACCACTTTACCTTTTCAATGCAATCCATGACCATTTTTCGAAACTGTTCATTCTCATCCTTCAGATCTTCCACCACGCGCGAGGCAATCTCAGCTGCACCCACCTTGTTGGAGATCTCCACAGTAGTATCCACAAGCTGCACAAGAGACAAAACTGCATTTACTTCTCAGTACAATCGTGTAGAGTTGCAATATTAGAGCATAAAACTTTTCTAAAATATATTAATATGACTATAATTGGATTTCACTGCTTTTTTTATTTATTTTTTTATTGTGAATACTCACTTCACTCCTACTTTTTAATTCAGCTTATTATATTGAAATGAATTAATGTCCAGCTATTCACTGCCACCAATACAATCATACCACCCTTTACCAGTGTTAATGATCTGCTGGTGGGTTAACAACCTTTATGAAGTTCAGTGTCCCTACCTGTCTGAAGTTCCTCCTGTCCAGTGCCATGCGCTGGTTCCAGAAGTGCCTGAAGAAGTGAGGCAAAATGTCTTCTTTAATATAGTGAGGCTCCACACCATCTGTCATACAGCACTGTTTCACCACCTGAGAAGGAAGAAATTGTTAGCAAAACAGCAGTAAATTACTTGTATTTAGGTAAACAGAAATATAAGTTTGACTTGTTAACCTTTAAAGCACATGCATATGAGGTCATCGTAGTATCTGTCAACAAGCAGATCTCAAAGATGGCAACTTTTTCAAGCGTAATCAAACTACTGAACTACTCAACAACTTAAGCACTTTAATTGTTAACCTTTAAGGGTGCAGTACCACTTGAAACCACAGCGCTAAACCACAGATGGAGGAGTTATGCTATGTATTTATTTCTCGTTGTCTGTTCAATGTACGCTTACTTTGTTGTTGCAGTTGAAACAGACACCAACAGACAGCTCTTATAAACCAAGTTTCAAGAAAAAAGACCGACCAGGAACGGAGAAACAACGATACAAACCTTACGGCTACTCAGCGAAATTTAGGGGCGACTGTTGCAGTTACGAAGTCGATTTTTTTTCCCCAGCGGTAGCCTAGGGGCTTCCCCACAACATTACAACGCCGTATTTTTTATTAGTATTTTTTTCCCATTTTAAAAAAAAAATTTTTATATTATTTTTTTGTATCCTATTTAAAAGAAAAAACTCGTTGTAATGTTTTTTTAAATGTGGCGTGTACCCCGTGTACAAAATATGAGTTCATTCTGGCCATCCAGTACGTCTGAATTTCGATTTTTAGATACGAAGCTAACTATTGATTCGTATTCATTTGATTCTTCAACTCCGCCCCCCAACTCTGAGCGCGCAATTTATTGTAGGCAAAATTCCGGGTGGTGGCGGCTCTAATTAGAACTGGTAAGCAAACACAGAAGAAGAGTTACTGTGCGAGTGAGCCTCGCGGGGAAGAGTACAAGACTTCTGGAATGTACTGGAGGGTCCTAGACGATGAAGAAGCGGCGGCGTATTAATGGCGCCTGGAGTCACTCGTTTAGAATAGATATATCACGGCTCACAGCTGCGACTTGGAAGGAAGAATCTGCTTTGGTGTCTTTGGAGAGCTTGACAGAAGGTTGGTGTAGCGGGTAGAAGTTAGAAGCAGTTTCAGTGTGTTAACTTCAACTTCTCAGGAGTTTTTGGTGCTATTTTTTTCTATCCCTGTTACTGTTGTGATGGGATGAATAATATATATATTTGCACACCATTATAAGAAAATGTGAATTATTACTTTTATTGACTAATATTATTTTCTTTCTACAATAATATATATTTATCAATTAGGCTATATATTATTTTATTGATTTATTTAAAATAAGACCTGAATCAAATTTTAGATCATAGTACTTTGTCTAATCTACATCAACAGGAGAGAAAGGTGCTTGCATGCTCTTCATAGAAATAGATGAGCTCCCATTATGAGAAGGCACAACTCCTTGGTTCTAGGGTACAACTAGCAGGTTCACAAAAAAAAGTGCAGAGCAGAAGACATGGCTTCCTTGTTCTCCAGAGGAGAGAATAGTAGACCTTCGGTTCTCCTAAGAAGTCATGGGAAGAATACTACATCCTGGTTATTTAGAAGAGAGGACATGGCTCTCCAGTAGAGAGGTCAATGAGAAGGCCCAGCTCCTTGGATCCCCTTGATAGTATTGCATACTTCAGAACCCCTTTGATTTTGTTCATTTCATATTGTATTTGATTATGGCCCTGCTACTATGGAGTTATGATTTTATATTGTTGTTTAGTAATATTTTTTAGAAAGTGAACAAAAAGATTAATATCTACACTGCTGCTTCTGCCCTACAGTACTGAGTCCTTTGAGGTGAAAGCTCTTTGTGGTAAATTGTCTGCTACAGTTAATTGGTAGTGTTCAAATTGTGGAGACAATAGTCAGTTCAGGAGAGCAAATTGGATCTAGTTACGGGCGGGTTTTGTGGTATTCTACTGAATCACTTAATTACAGCAGGTTCAGGTGGTAACTGCACCCTTTAAAGCACATGCATATGAGGTCATCATAGTGTCTGTCAACAAGCAGATCTCAAAGATGGCAACTTTTTCAAGCGTAATCAAACTACTGAACTACTCAACAACTTAAGCACTTTAATTGTGCCTCTCAACTTTAGGTGTGCAGCTTCACTTTAAGTTGCACCAAAATCATGTGATCAAATATTTTGGGTACACTCTTCTGGCTAGCTCAGTGAGTTTGAAGTAGAGTTAAAATCGGTTTGTTTGGCAATGAAGACAGCACAGTTTATCAGTAAGTCTTAGTTTCACAATCTGGCCATAGCTAGCTCAGTAATAATGGAAAAAGTCTTGAAAATGTACATGAGCATATATCCCACCATGTAAATACTATGGACTAGCATTGTTTTGTGCTCTGTAACTATTTTAAATCACTGAGTATTTCATCAGGTGTTCCATTTCTATAAGGAACAATCCATTGGACTATTGTCTAATATAAGTCTTTCTTTCTTCCTTTTTTTTTTAAGTAAGCCACACTAATGATTGTTGTAATAAATTATGAAGTATTATTCTCACTTTGAGCACAATCTTCTTCATTTCTTCGTCAGGGCTCTGAAATTCTCTGATAAGGATGACCATGACTTCTCTGGTGTAGTAATTGGCAGATTCATTGTCCATGAGGGGAATAAGATAGCCAATGGCCTTCAGGAAGGCAGCAAGACCTTTGCCACGATGAGCTCTGAAGAAATAATAAAAAATCAGTGGTTAGTAGCAGCAATTAATAAATTAACAAACAAATAAAATGGTTCGATATATAGCATCACATTTTCATAAATTGGACGAAGTTAGACAAAAAGTTGGTTTCTTTCTAATTTCTTTTTCATCTATTTCTTTAATTCCAAGGCACAAATGATTTTTTTTGTTACAAAACTAAACATTCTAATTCTTATATTACGCTTATTAGTCCACCTTACATGCAACAAAACCTTCAGTTAGTGTGTGGATGTTTAACTACTTGGTTGATAAGAAAAGTCAGTCAACTTGTTTAAATCAGGTAAAGTAAGAGCAATTAGGATGACGCCTTTACTATACTGAATTCGAATTGCAAGCCTTAGCTTTCTTGCCACCATTATGGTGGGTAAACTCTAGCCTATTATTTTAATCTAGTACATACAAACTTTTAATCCCCAAAACACGTACACATTCCATGAAAAAAGACCACCCTTTACCTAAAGCACTCTCTTAACTATCACATCATTCAATTTGATGACCACTTACCTGATACCCTTCCAGAGTCTAACCAGCACTGAATCGAAAGCCTCAATACCATACGGAGTAGCAGCTTCAGCCAAAGCAGCCAGAGAAAGAGCAGTGATCGTGCGAACCTTCTGCTGCTCATCCACCAGTCCATTCTCAATAATCTCTACAAGACTCTTGAGATGAGGAAGCACAGCACAGCCCATCAGAATAGCTATTTGCTGCACAATCTTGATGCCGGTGTGACGAGCCTGCCAGGACTTCTTGGAGCGACAGACGGCTTTCAAGAAAGGCAGGAGAGAAGGGATGCCCAGTGCTGAAGCCACCACAGCAAATGCCCTGAAAATAAAGTACACAACAACCTGATATTTGACATTCATACTCACTGAACATACGTAACAGGCTCTGTCATCATCTGACAGACAACATGTATATTTCCTAAATTGGCAATTACTAACACACTTCGAAATTACTTAAGAGTGCTCAAGGTTGCAATCTGTTATCTATTCTGTCTGCTGCACAAACCTCCTTCCTTCCCCTTAAAAACAAACAAAAAACTTTTCATTCAGAAAAACTTGCCATGATGGAACAGACATTAGCAGCAACACCTACTTAGACTGATTTATATCATAAGCTCTCCCCATTTATTGAAGATGTGCACAGGCATTGATGAATCACACAAGTGAAGTTTGTTCACAATCAATATTGATGACCCCGTACCATATGTATAATGACTGTAATAAGTTCATTCCACTCTCTTTCTTCCTCACCCACTCATTCACTTGCAAGAATACAGATACCCTACCTTGCAGTGGTGTTTCTGACATATTCATCAAGGTTGTCAATATCTGGCCTCATGGTGGAAATCATGGTGGCCAGACCCGCAGCCTTGGCCAAGTTGGAGATAATTTCACGACCCTCAACTCGAGCATAGTAATCCTCGTCAATCAACAGAGGCTCTATCACCACCAGAATCTGAAAACAAACAAAATACAAGCATGTGTATCACAATCAGGAATGAGTTCAAGCACTTCAGTGCTTCCACTTATAATTACTTCTAACACTTTATTGGAAGTGCTTGATGGTGCTTTCAAGCACTTTAATAAATCACTTGTGCTTGTGCTCGTATTTAAGCTCATAAATTCAAAGTGCTTGACAAGCACCTTATTAAGCACTACACAATCTATATAATAATACCCGTGACCGACGTACGTATTCATGAATAATTCATGAGCTAATGAGCTAGAACGCGCAGATGCACAATACTCGTGAACTCACGCTAAATTACCAGGTAAACTTAGAATGCAACGCAGAACTGGTTAGCAACCAAACCCAGCACAAAATAAATGGACAGTAGGCGGGAGTGGCAGAAAAACAGGAACATGGTTTTCGTGAACTAACGCTGAATTACCGAGTAAACCAAGAATGCAGTTATAACGAAGTGAAGGGATTGGCTACGCTAGACTACCGGTAGGCGAATTCGTTTGCTACCTAACCTAGTACAACGATAAGTGGAAGAAGACTAGAGTGGCAGACAAACCGTAGAGTGGGTAAAGTGTCATCACGATCTGTAGCAAGTGTCGTCACGATCTGTACCAGCTCTTCCTTCTTGAATCAAGGAGTCCTTTCTCCTCCTTTATCTACCTCTCCTGCTTGTGAATCTTTCTGTCCCTTCTATCATGATTGTGGACTTAGGCTAAGTAAAACTTTTGACTTCTGCTTTTCTACTTTCACCTTTCTTTTTGAAACTTACGCCGCCATTACTCGACGATTCGATTCCACCCACTTTTTAGTACAATATTTATCGTTCCCTTTTTGCTTCTCTTTCGTAATTTCTCCTTTTTACCACACCACCTTTCCTCATCGATTCCACCGATTAACCGCTTTTGCCTTCTCTTTCACATTTTAACCTTCCTTTTTGAAGCTTACGCCGCCTTATCCTCGTCTATTCCACCCACTTTTTGTTGCAATTATAGTAATCACTTGCTGGGAAAAAAGAAAGGTAGGGGATACAAAAATGAGATAGTTCAGGAATAAATAGAGCAGGAGAGTGAAACTGATTGTAACCTTAACCAACTGTAGCCATGAATAAAAGTAACTTATGCTACTGCATTCTTACTGTGCATATGTCAAGCGCTACTGTGTGGTGGAGTACTTGCTAGTTTCAATGAATGTGATAACCTCTGCCGTGGCAGGTATGCACCCTTTGGACTACAAAATAAATTCAGGTACTAGGCATGAAAGTGTCCACTTAGTAGTTTTACTTTGAAGCATTTCATTAATTTAAAAATTATGTTGCTGTAATTTGTAATAAAGTGTGCAGCATGCTTGAGATTGTACTTGAAAACACTTTAAAAGTGCTGACTGGGAGCTTAAGTATTTTCAATCAAGCACTGTAGGGAGTGCTTGAACCCATCCCTGAATTTACAGTCTCATAGTTACTACAGGCGAAGCAAGTCAATTACCACCCAATACAAACTAACACATATTCTACCAAGCATGGTACAATGTGATTTATTTGCTATGCCAACAGGAGAAGGTTATGTTTACCTTGTGTACGAATGGTCGGACCAAGTCATCCAGTTTGTATAGCACGCGATCAATAACCTTCACCAGCAAATGTCTCTCCTGATCCTCCAGAGTCGGAGACATGAGTAAAGGAAGGATCTGGTTGAACAAGGCATCTGCTCCAAACTCACGAGCCTTGTCTGTGATCATCCGCAGAGCAGACTACACCGGTAAAGAAAATACGACAAATTTAATAACATAAATTTAGAAACTGTACTAAGAATAGAACACAAATGCCTTCTATGACTATGAATGCTTCCTAGCATCACAGGCTATAAATAATAAACAAAACCAACTCGCACAACTGACAAAGATAGCTTTTTACTTAGTTGCTACATAATGAGTAAAAGGTCATCAGATATAAAAGTGCAACAAGAAAAAAGGTGATACTTTACCAGACACCAATGTACCATAATCTATATCATGCTGTCTAGAAAAAACCTGCATATATAACTGCTGAAAATATTATTTTCACCTCACACTGCTATCTTGCTCACCTTCCTCATGGGAGGTGTTCCATTCTTTATCTTCAGCAGCAGCCTCATGATCTTCCTCTCCTTCTGCTCATCAGCTGGTAACGTCTCCTCGTCCACATCCTCCAAGAGCTTGGCAAAATACTGAGCATCTTCCATCTTCATATAGGGCAGCTCCTGCTTCCCCATGCCCACCGGCTGAAGGTCATCTACTTTCTTGATCTTGTCATCTTCCATCTGGAATCTGAACCCACTCATTCCCATAGGGGTGGGCGTGGCAGTCAGCTTGCGAGATGGGGTTTGTATTGGCTTGTAGCTTGCTGGAGGCTTTAAGATCTATGTGACACACATCAGGAAGTCGACTGTGTAAGTACATTTTCTTGCCTAATGTCACAAACAGTATTGCTACCTATATATCCTCAAACTTTATGACGGCTAACCGCACAACAATTAATCATTCGCTAAATTGATTTGCTGTGTGAAAAAGACAGTGTAGCCTTACTTAGTGTGTAAATCAATAGATGGGCAAGTGTTAATGTTTAGTTATATAATATAGGAATGATGGAGTTTATGATAATGGGACATACGGTAATTCACAGTTCACTAAAACGTAATTGGTGCATCTACACTATCCTTCAGGAAAATACCTCTACTTGCTTTTCGAATTACTACTTTAATCAAGCAATTCACCTTTGTGCCAAATTGACCTTCTGTAAATACAGTGCGAGTAATACCGTTGTAGCATACAATAGAGAGTCAGTTATCTACTTGGTAAATTGGTCCTTGATGTAAATTTTCAAAGAACTAGTAAGCTGTGGTCAGTTATTATATTACTAATGCATATTCAATAATGTGATTGGAAACATACACATGTATCATCCACAAACGTGTCTACCAAATGTTTTCCCCAAAGCAAAATCAACATCCTCCGAACAAAATAAGAAAAAAACAATAGCAAACTATAGAGTCATAATTGAAGTTTTAATGAACTGAATTTCAAATTTTATTGGTTAAATTCTTCCAATTTGACATAACTGTGATGCTAAATTCCCTGCATTAATCTCTTCTCAGTAAAAATTTCCTGCATTTAGCTTCTTATTTTCTTTTCTTATTTACTCTGGAGGATGTTAATCTCTCTTCATTCTTATAGTACCTTATATCCATCCTGAGGGAAAATGGCATCCAATTCATCGTCAGTGAGAGGTCTGTTGCGATCGTCCATTTCTTTTTCCCACCTCCATGTCTGCATCTGTTCGGGGGTCATGCTCCCCACCCCTCCTACCATCGAAGGGGTCATCATCCCCATAGCAACAGATCCAGCAGGAGTTTGGCGAGCAAAGCTGGGCGTGCCTGCTGGTAGTTTGGGAGTGGCACCAAAGCTGGGTGTGGCTCCATGGACACTTGGAGTGCCGCTGGAATGGCGCTGAGACTGAGGGGTCTCGTCCCATCGAGACGACTTCCTCTTCAATGTTCCCGGTGTCTCAGGTGCTCCGGTTTCCCCTGCCTGGCGGTCAGCATGTGGGGTTTCCTGCCAGCCAGCTCTACCTGGAGTTTCCCCGAGACCATCAGCTTTAGGAGTATTTTCCCACTTGGGGGTCATGTCCCAACGATTCTTCTTCCCGGGAGTTGCCGGGGTGTTGTGTCCGGGTGTCACAGCCCCAGGCGTGGCATCCCACATCCGAGTGGAAGGTGTGGTCGCACCAGGCGTCTCCCCATCTTTCCTCCCTGGAGTCTCATCCCAGTTGCTCCTTCCAGGGGTTATGGCTCCCGGGGTAGCTCCACCAGGAGTTGTTCCACCAGGAGTTGTTCCACCAGGAGTTGTCCCCCCAGGAGTGGTACCTCCTTTACTGCCACTGTCATCCCAGGCGGACTTCTTCCTTGCTGCTTCATCAGGAGTCTGCTGGAGATCCCATCGACCTCTCTTGCGAGGCTTACTGGGAGCCACTTCACTGGTCTTTGAAAATCCATTCTCAGCTTTCTTTTTTAGAATGGCACTTCTAGTCTCACGCTACACCAACACATAATGATGATAATGATGATAGTAATAATAATAATAATATTTATTATTATTATTAACCCTCAGCGCGCATGCGCGAGAGGGTTATAGTAGTCATCCTATCTGTTTGTCTGTTTGTCTGTCTATCTGTCACACTCTGATTTTGGAGAATACTGACAATTAACAGTTGATTTAGGTATGAACTTAACAGGATGAAGATTTAAGACCTTTTATTGTGCTACTTTTTTTAATTTCAGGGCTAATCGTTGAGAAAACTTGCTTTCAGCTCCGCGGTAGGTACCAGATTTTATGGGCAACCCCCCCCTAGTGTCATGTCATAATCACGTGAGCAAATAATTTCTTGCAGCCAGCGGTGTAGGTTGATTGATGCTCAGGGAAGTTTACGGAGTTGAGAGAAGTGAAGTTTTCAAGGGAAGTTAACGGAGTTGAGAGAAGTGAAGTTTTCACGTTGAAAATGCATATCGGTGAGTGTTTCTGGCTAGTTTAGCTTCTTCTCTTATGAAGACAGCGTTTCCATGTACCGGTCGAGCTATTTTGATACCTCACTAAAATAGCTATCAGATTGCTTATTCTTTTGGAAGGAGATTATATTGTAATAGCTAGGTAGTGTTTAATAGCGCTGAGGGTTCGCACCTTTGGTGCTTCATTACTACTACTAATACTAAAAGTGTCAACTTCTCAAATTTCTCATCACCCTACACTGTTCGGGTAAACCAGAGTCCAACTTTTCTTCAGTGACATGTATAGTTTATAGTACAACAAATACTATATGAAAGCAAATCAATTTCCCCCCCCCCCAAAAAAAAAACTATTAAAAGTGTATTAGTATATTCATACCTCCTCGTTCTTGAGTCTGGTCTCCATCATAACATCCTGGTAGCGTCTCATGTTACTATCTGGAGTCTTGCCACCTAGAATACATAACACAGCAGAAAAAACAACAGGGAGGAAATGATACATTACATTAGCAGAAATAGTGAGCAACAAAACAATCATACTACCACATTTCTGCTTAATAGTTTTTAAACCTGCTTTACACATGTCTTACTGCTACATACCATTAGTAATACCATATATTGATGCGTCTACACCAACCGGTAGCTCTAGCACCGACTAAAACTGCACAAGCCATTACATAATGCATTATTCATTTGCTTGTAAGCCAGTGTCAGTCTGTTAAGAGTCAGGCGAGCCAACCCAATCCATTAGTAACACATCCAAACACAGCACTCAAACACATTGGACTAGCACAAAATCACATGATACTGAAGGGTTAAAACAATTTTCCAAAAGGAATTTGTATAACAAATAAAAAGAATAAATGAAAGCAAAGTACTTTTCTACAAAGAAAACTGAATGCTGTAATTTGCTCCTTAGGTCTAGAATGGATTCGGATTTATAACTTACAATACAAAGCTTTCTGTTGTAACTAAGTCAAATGACATTTAAGACGTTTTAAATGTAAAGAAATTTTAAGGCAGCTGCTGAGTTGCATTACATGCTCATGCCAAAAAGCCATTCACTCCACTATGCTGGAATCATTTCCTCAAGTTTCTGATTAATTAAAATGTTCAGTAAACAAGTGAGTAAAAAAAAAAAATTCCTTTGAGAGCTCATGGTGACCATCGCATTTAATTAATAAAGCAATTTCATGTCCGCATTTGTATACAAATTCCCATTGCAATAGATTTTCACAACTGAATCACAAACATTCATACATGTAATAATAATAAAGATGAGACCATTGCTACAGAACTAGAGAAGGCTGAGTGATAACATGGTTTATATGGTAAAGTGGCACGTCGACCAGGTGGTGCAGTCTGATCCATCCAACAACAGTCACAGAATGAGCCTGTAAAGTGTCATTAACGAACTCTATTAGCAGACAACCCACCCACCCCTTCCTTTACCCTTTTTTAAAACACCCTCGTATTTAACCTATATTTATGTTAAGCTTACAACAGCATCTATAAATGATTCAATAATATTATGTTGTGCTATTTTCAAGAAATAAATTATCAAACACAATTTTTGATATACTGGAGAATTCAAAAATACTTATATTGTGTGTCATATTCACTGTAGCAACAACTTTCTTTACTCTCCCTAGTGTTCCTTCATTTCCTAAGAAACTATCTCACCACTAAAACCATCTTGAATGTCTGCAAAACCACTTTTAAAGTCTTCTCATGGAGAAAAAAAAGTGCATTCAGTTCAATTACACTCTCTTTACGAATCTTTCTGTTGGTAAACTTGAACTGAATGCAAACTTACCATCTCACTATCAATTGTGGACACGTCATCTACCAGGAAGTTGGTGAGGCTTGAACAAGCAAGTAATGCACAACAAATCAAAATACGCACAAATAAAACATTATTTATATTTATTTGTACAATAAAAACACCAAGACAAACAAGACTTTCCATGATCAAGGAGCTGATCTAAAAGTAATGACAATAGCTAGCTCACTAAAACTAAACTTACCATACCTTAATACCTTAAATACTAAGTAGATAATGGTAGTACTATATAGAACAGAGAAACATAAAGAGAAGAGATAGGTGAATGAATTCTACACAACTCACCATCAGAGAAAGGGTCAACTCTGGCTGGAGATATGATCAAGTTCCTGTACATCTGCTGCTGGTAGTTATTCTGATGTTCTGTAATCTTGCGTGCCTTCATCTGCTCCAACATTGGATCGGGAGGCTACAAGTGCAAGCGATCATCAAATATTTAGTACAAAATATTGACTTGATAAAATGACAATATTTAGCCGTAACTTTTGTACTACAATTATGATATTTATAATTTCTTTCTCAGCCTTCTTTTACTCATTAGATATATTCTCTCTCTTTCACAGCCTTTTATGATGCTCATTATTTCAAGTGTTTTAGCTCAATGAGCCTTCTTCAGTGAAACCAAAACTTTCGAAAAGATAATAAAAAGACTTTAACTAAATTTCATTATTCTATCAAGTATACGAGTAAAAGTAATTTCTATGACATTTAGACTGCGTACTTTGATGAGTTATGTGCTAGTTTGAAGAGAAATGACATAGTGGATATCAATTCACATAATTAGTAGTTTTTTGGGCATCTTTCATAAATTGTACATAAAAAAAGTTATTTGTAGTTCTAATAACTTAGGTGCCAATTTTAACTAACAGCCAGGATTGAGAAAAACAACAAAGAAATGACTTTGTTTTAGTTGCCACTTGAACACAAGTTAACACCATAACCCTCATCTAACCCATCCAATTTAACTTTTGCGACCCAGTTTCTTTTATTCTGTGTTACCTTGAAAAAAATTTGATGCCAAATTTTAACTAACGTACAGTCAGATGTATGATTTTTGTTCTAGTTGCCATCAGAACACGGGTTAACACATTGTAACACCTATCTAACCCAATAGCATGACACTTCAGTATTTACCTCTTCTCCTTTAGTGGCATCACTGAGCAAGTCTTGAGGAGCTGAGAAAGTGGCTCTGGTGTTGGAAACAACACCTTCATCTTCCTCCTAATCATAGGGGTAAGGTAATCATAGGGGTAAGGTAAACAAGGGGTAAGGTAAACAAGGGGAAAGATGATGAAATAATGACAAATATCCACCAACAACTTTGACAAGAAATAACATGAGGATCTGTCAACCACATTTGAAGCTTCTGGTTATATTTATAATGTTGTAAGTAAGATGACACAATCTCTCTTTTTTTTAATATTAACAAAAAAGATCACATTAAGTAATTTAATTATAAAATATGTACCAACAACCTGACGTAAACACTATAAAGTTATTGCACATGGCCAAAAACATGTGCAAAAAAAAAACACAATGCATAACTAAACATACACATTTACACACAGGTACTCACATCGTCATCTTCCATGGCAATACTGGTGTGGTAGCCTGACTTGTCCACATTGGAATACACCATCGTGTCATAATGCCCAGTCGATAAAAGACCCACCTAAAATTAAGTACATAAATGTCAACCAAGTGGATCTTTGAAGCAAAAATGAAATCGACTATACATCACCTCACTATAAAGTTCACAGGCAATAAATATTATTTGAAAGTTTCAGCTCTCAATGAAGGAATTATAATTTGCTACGAACATTTTGCATTTTACCCCATAGCATCACACAAAAATCTATTAGTTCCCCTCCCAATTTAACACGTTATGCCAAAATAAATTAAAATTACTACAGCTACTTGTATCAGAAAAGAATAAAATATAAATAAAATGTAAAAATTACATTCTTAAAAATAATATCCGTTACCTATGGCATGCACCAAGACCTTGGCCTTAAAATTTACAAAAAATAAAGCAGTTTCAATAAGTTTAGCCTTGTGTACTTAAACTAAAATAATTATGAACGCTCAGTAGAGGAAATGTCAAGTTTACTACATTGGGGGGGAGGGAGGGTTATACCAGTAAAGAATAAAGACTTGAGGTGCATCCTCAACAACTACCTTCTAATATGGAACTTACAATATGGAAAGTGTTAATATTAAACATTCTCCATTTTCAATTAAAACGAAGATTGGTTATTTGATGACCAACTGTATCACTTCAATCTGGGTTTCTTATTATGATTGAACACAGAGAGAAAGCTAAGCGAGGAAACGGTGGAACAAAAATAATTGCACACTCTGTCCAGGCAAGATGACCTTCGTTTACGCCCAGGCGCACACTATCAAACTGATTACACGAAGAGGTAAGCAAATCTTACGCAATAAAGTGTTAGAGATATGGTCTCTGTTATTGGTTAGAGCTTTTTTGTTGTTGTTTTTTGTTGCTGTTGCATTTTTGTTTTTTGCCATTATGGGTTCTACCCTGGCAAAATTCATTAGGCTAAAGAGTCAGCACTCTCCTTCACACAGCAATAAACATGGACACTTCTTAGGCTTATTGTGTCAGATATAGAGTGCCTGTGCTTCAGACCTTAAATAATATATATATATATATATATATATATGAGTCCTATGAGGTGTGCACACAAAGAGTTTTTATACTGTGAATGCATACAGACCCTCACATGAACAAAAACAAATCTGGTACAATTATTCCACGTGCAGTCACTTGTGTGCATCCTCAACCAAAGGGGCCCATAAGTATAAAGGTAGAGAACAACAGTTTCTCACAGACGTCTTACTCAACCATTACTAGACCCACGAACAAACCCTGAAAATAATAATCCTGGATGTAACTGCTCTTCCTCCCCAAACCAACCCCCCCCCCCCCCCCCCCCCCCCCCCCCCCCCCTTCCTGGAACCCAAATTTTCAATGTGGCACCCATACACACCATTAACTATGTTAAGAGCAAGCTTTTTTTTTGTTTTGTTTTTTTGTTGTTGAGCCACACAAAGACACTATTAAAGTGACTCGGTACTAAATGCTTCCTTCATAACCTTAGCTACTTGGGTCTCTATAGCAACTTACTTTCTCACGACTTTCCTTCATCCTAAGCTTTCTGCTCTGGGCCTGTGTCTCCCTCAATTGCTGTTCAATATCTGCATGCATATAATGAAGTTCACTAACCAAACAAAAAAACCTGAAGGTGGGAAAACTGAAACTTACCGTCTAGCGAGGGCTTCTCCATAGCTACAGATACTTGTACAAAGACAGCACAATTAACCCTTTCCTTGCTGTTATATTAAACCAATACTGCTCGTGACCTGAGCCCTCCTTTTCATTCACCCTCTCGTATCTCTGTAAACGTAAGAAGGTCGTCAGTCAACAAGTGTGAACGTTCTCTCACGTGAGAACTTCAATTAGCGCACACCACAACAGCCAAGACGTTTCCAATACACAAAAATCGCATGCACAACGCGTTCAACACAATCAAAATAACTCAACTGAACAGATACATTAAACATACAGAAAGCACAGCAATAAATAAATTGAAGCGATGATACATGAAGATTGGTATTGTTCATTATTTCAGCTACTTTTGTTGAAGATACCCAGTATTTCTTGCTCTCTGAACAGAAGATAGTCCTACAAATCAAATAAAATAACTATCACAAGGAGCTCAGCATTATTGAAAGCAAAAAGGAGCTCTCACTTGCATCTTTCAATAAACTACTAAAAACTTACAGCATCTTCAAACACAAGTTTAGTTCCTCCATATTCTGGGACCATCACTTTGTCTCCAACAGCCACGTTCACAGCAATGGATTTGCCATCCTACAAGGAAAATTTAGGAAAGTCCACTAAAAACACTGAAGTGTTGCAAACACATTTGCAGTTTCTAAAAACTTAGCAGAAATATAGTATTCAATGTATGTACTATGCCAAAATATTACCTTGTCTTTTGCTCCAGGTCCCACTGCAACTACAGTAGCTTCCTTCACTTTCTCCTGTGCCTTCTCTGGTATCAAAATGCCACTAGCTGTTTTCTAAACATAATAAGAATAGATTCGACGAGCAACATAACTAGACCGACTTGATGAACTAAGCGCACATACACTAAGTCAAGAGCTACAATAGATGAGAGTAGAAAATACAAGTGCGTACCGTTTCTGCAGCCACTCTCTGTACGAGGACTCGGTCCAACAGAGGTCTGAAACTACGAACAGCAGCAGCAGCCTACACCATCACAAATCGTGAAGATATTGCGAGCAAAGAACTCAAATACTCACCATTGTACTCTCCGAAATAAATGAAGTGCAAAGAACTAGAGCAGACTGAAACACTTCAGATAGAATTATCAACCATATGTAGTACACGTGGTTAAGCCTACACGTGTGATCGAGTCACTTCATGGGGGCGTGGACTGTATCACGCCGACAGAACGAACGACCACTGAACATTTGGAACATGTGCACCTACTATATACTTTTTAAAATTTCTTTAGACACAAGAAAACACAACCTACTAGTGACAGAGCAGAGAGCTATGCCCCAGTCAAACTCCATTTCCTTTGCACTACGACCCGAACCATGAATTACGTCATCGGTTTTTCGCAAAAGGAAACCGGGAATTACGCGAGTTGGCTACGAGGACTGCTCAGAGCAAACTAAATGTTTAGCACATAAACTTCTCGTTTATAAAACCCAAGTGTATTCTAAATAAACATTACCTCAATCAACCACTCTGAATTACAGTCAAACCTCTCTTATCCGGACACCTTGGGACCAAGGGGTGTCCGTAACTAAGAATTGTCCGTAACTTAGAACATGTTAAATATAAAATAATTACTTATGATAGAAAAAGAAGTATATATGCATACATCAAAAAATATTTATATTTTACTTAAAATATGATGTAATTTTTGTTTGTTTCCTAGATTTCTCCCTGAAGAGACATTGCCCTTATTTCATGCCTACTACAAAATTTCTGCAACCAGCCTCCGCTAGCCTTGAATGAATCTGCTGCTTTCTCTGGGTACAACTGAGGAAATAACAGTAGAGCTTTTTCTCTCAGTAGTGGTCCTGAAATTGGAGCCCCTTTTGAGCGTTGCTGGAGAAACCATAGATGGCATGCTTGATCTATCTTCTCAAAATTTGCCTCTCTCACAATACATCTCTTCTTCATTAAGGAAGGGCACTCACTTGCAGAGACATGGGCTTCAATCTTTTCTGTCCTTCCAAATATCCCCGATCGTACTCTTTGGAATGCTACACAATTCAGATACTGCCCTCACTGATTTGCCTTTCTTCATGTGTGCGATTATCTCCAGCTTCTTCTCAAAGGTAACAACACTACGCTTCCTTTTCAGCACAGACGCCATAGTCAACGAAAGGTTAAAATAATGCACGCCCGTTCACGCAGCTGCAATCTTGTGGTACGCGCGCGTGCGCTAATTGGCGTACCTTACCATCTAAAATTGAATTCTCTTACGGCCAAAGCTGTCCGGGTAATAGAGGTGTCCGTAACTTCGAAGGCCGGATAAGAGAGGTTTGACTGTACCACACTACATCAGTCAAAATTGTTGAGGTCACTTCACAAATTATGTGACAGTGGAGACAAATCAAGTAAGAATTTATTACAAGTGATAGCAAAATAACACATCACGCCGCATTTAATGGCACAACACAATAGACATAAAGATAAACAGGAGGCAGGAGGCAGGAGGGAGCAGAGGAGGGGGAGTGACAAGCATAAGAGACAGTGATAGATTGCTGCACACAAATTCATTGATGACTCTTGTATTTATAAGGGTGTCTACGCTTGATCTTCCAGGTCTGGGATAGCTTCATCATCACTATCGTCATCCTCATCCTGCAAATCCTATTACACAACAAAAACAATATTATTATAATAAATAGCAGTTTTTCTCTCAGCTTTAACAGCCAATATAATGTTCAATTAAAACTTAACACAACATTGCGACTTCCTGCCAAATGACTAAATAATAATAATACAATATTATTATAATCAAAATAATAATAGTATTTTTATTATTATTATTATTTCTTTTATTAATTATTATTTATTATTATTATTATCTATATAATAATACCCGTGACCAACGACGACAACGTACGTATTCATGAATAATTCATGAGCTAATGAGCTAGAACGCGCAGACGCACAATACTCGTGAACTAGCGCTAAATTACCGGGTAAACCTAGAGCGCGAGGTGAACTGGTTAGCAACCAAACCTGGCACAAACAAAATGCACAGTAGGCGGGAGTGGCACAGAAACAGTTAGAGCTTATTTTGTGAACTAGTGCTGAATTACCGAGTAAACAGTGAAGGGGTTGGCTACGCTAGACTACTGGTAGGCGAATTCATTTGCTACCTAACCTGGTACAACAATAAATGGAAGATACGAGTGGCAGAGAAACCGTAGAGTGGGTAAAGTGTCGTTACAATCAGTTGAAAGTGATGTTACAATCAGTTGAAAGTGATTATACTATAATTGCAACAAAAAGCAGGAGGAACAGACGAGGATAGGCAGTGTAAGCTTCAAAAAGGTTAAAATGCGAAAGGGAAGGCAAAAAGCGGTTAATAGCTGGTGGAATCGACGAGGAAAGGCGGTGTGGTAAAAAGAAGGAGAAAGTACGAAAGAGAAGGCAAAAAGGGAACGATCAATGTTGTACTAAAAAGCGGGTGGAATCAAATCGTCGAGAAATGGCGGTGTAAGTTCATAAAGAAAGGTGAAAGTAGAAAAGCAGAGATGTTAAAAGTTTTACTTAGCCTAAGTTCACAATCATGATAGAAGGACAGAAAGATTCACAAGCAGGAAAGGTAGACAAAGGAGGAAAAAAAGACTCTTTGACTCAAGAAGGAAGAGCTGAAGAAAAAAAGAAAGGTGGGGGGAGGGGATACAGAATGAGATAGTACAGGAATAAATAGAGCAGGAGAGGAAAACAGATGTAACCTAACTAACTGTAGAGAATGATAGCCATGAATAAAAGTAGCTTATGCTACTGCATTCTTACTTTGCAATACATCAAGTGCCACTGTGTGGCGGGGTACTTGCTAGTTAATATTATTATTATTGAGGCAGTCCAGTGTCAAGTATCGGAAGAAAAAATGAATTATAAATGAATCGTCTAAATACCAACACCAAAAACAGATGATAATGATAATGAAGCACCAAAGGTGCAAACCCTCACACTACTATAAAATCATTTTCTCGGACCAAAAACAATAATGTAGTTGGCTATTCCTAATCAGGTATCTATACGGCTCAAGAAAATGAAGTAGCTTTTGAGTAGCTAAACATGCCAGAGACTCTCACCGGTATATAGTTTAAACACCTAAATTCCAGAATTCATTAACTTTTCAGCTTAAAGGAAAATTACTTGCTCACGTGATTACAACATGACGACAGGGGGCATTACCTACAAAAGCTCGAAACTACGTAGAGTTGACAGCTTACTTTCTCAAAAATCAGCCCGAAATAAAAAAAAAAAAAGCACAATAAAAGTTCTAAAATCGTCGTTCTGAGTAAGTTCATACCTAAATCAACAGTTAATTGTCAGTAATCTCCAAAATCAGAGCATCACAGACAGACAGACGGACAAACTGACAGACAGACAGCTATAACCCTCTCACGCATGCTCGCTGAGAGCCAATGACAATGACAAGATGATCCTATCCAAAATTTTAAAAAATAGCCCAATCAATAGCATAGCTCCAACAAACCATGAGAAATCATCAAGTAACATACATCTAAGTTGGGTGGGCCTCCTGCTCCAAATCCTCCCATTCCACCCATTCCGCCCATTCCAGCTCCACCCATCTGCTGCATCATCTATCACACAACATAGAGTATTTCATGTCATACAACTAGCACGGAACCTCACTACGCCACTTCACAATGAAATAATGACATAGACCAGCAGCCCTGCCATGAAACTCAAGTTTTATGCAGGGGAGGAGGACTAATGATATATAATTTAGTACATTAGCTAATACTAAATTATATGAGTAGTATGATTATAAAATCATACACGGATCACTGTGAAATATATACACTCTAGGCATGTGCATCAAAGTAGTATGGGTTTAAAAATGGGTGTGGCTAAGTACATGCAGTGTCTCCCACCCCCAACAAAAAATTCGTAAAAAACTAGAACTCTGCTAGAAACTAAAGCATACGTAAATGATTCATCATAAGCTTTTCCCTTCCTCTCACATTCATAATTGAAGCCATTTATATGCTAGTCATAAAACACTTATTTATTTATATATTTTTGCAAACATAAGTGCAGTAGAACAAAACAAAAGTTTATCTGAAGCAAAAAAATTTTTTTTAATGGAACAAGTCGTGCTCTGTCTCCATTTACTAAAAAATGGAGAAATGTACAAAACCCATACTATTCTATTTGCTACAACATGATAGCAAGTTACTCGGTTCACTCACCAAATACACAAAACATTATCCACATGCACTAACCTAGCACTACCACTAACAACCCGGGCTGCATACAAACAAACAAAGCAAAAAACAAACAAACTTTCTTAGATATTAGGAGGGGCAATGAGAGTAAAATACAACCCAGCCAGCATATCATCTACCCAAACATCCCCCCCCCCCCCCCCCCCCCCCCCCGTTATTGCACTCAATATCCACTTCTATGAATCATGACCACTACATACCGCGTTCAAGGAGTCATTGCCACCGCCATAATCATCTGTATCTGATGCACTCTCATCCTCGTCCTTCCATCTGTTGAAGTCTGTCCTGATGTAATTCATCTACATGGAATATACATACAAACATGTGTCCAGTCACTACATACATGTATTATCGTCACACAGTATTGCCACATGTGTTACATCACAACACATGTAATGTCATACAAACAACATCACTGCACATGTGCCATCAACACTTATGTGATACCATCGCAAATACAACATACTACATCATGAATTAACTTTGCACATGACTTGCCCACAAATGTGAAATCACTACAGGTTGTTTTACTCGCACTCCAATACTCAGTCTACAGCAGAGTGATAACACTATCACATACACATTAATATACCACGTTACGTTACCATCTGGAAAAGCTAAAGCTGACAAAACAGAACTAGCACGTTAGGATGAACGCATGCTAACACATACCTATACTTGCTCACACACACTAGCACTGGCACGCACACACACATGCACGCACACACACACCTTCCTATTGTCTTTCTGTAGCCTTGGCCAATAAGGTCCAGAATCTTTCTTCTTGATTACAAAGAAAAGTCCTCGGGCCGTCTTTCTGTGTTTGGATTCCTGTATAGTGAATGCACACACATGCACATACACACATACACACACACACACACACACCACTAGCATAGCTTTCCCACGATGACTAGATATCAAATATTTTTGCAAGGATGTGAATCATGGACTGAGTGTAGGTTAGCCAAATCATTAAGTAAAAATGAAGCAGCAAAGGTGCGAACCCTCAGCGCTACTATATACTAGCTACCTATTACATCATCTCAGACCAAAAGAATAATGTATTGGCTATTCTAATTAGGTGTCACTGATGAATAGTTCATGTAAATGCTGTCTTCATCAGAGAAAAAGCAAAACAGGCCAGAGGATCACAGCGTGACAATGGGGGGCGTGACAATAGGGGGCGTTACCCACAAAGCTAGTACCTAGGCAGAGCTGACCAGCTTCATGTTTTCTCAAAAATCAGCCTGAAATTTTTGAAAAAGTAGTATAATAAAAGGTCTTCAACAGTCATTCGGAGTAAGTTCACACCTAAATCAACGGTTAATAGTCAGTAATCTCCAAAATCAGAGCGTGACAGACAGACAGACGGACAGGACGACTACTGTAACCCTCTAGTGCATGCACGCTGAGGATTAAAAACAATAATCACACCACGATAATAATCAATAACAATAATCACAATAACATCTAAATATGTAATAAAAAATTGTGTGTATGCAGACGATTAACTTAAACTAAACCAAGGTATATTACATTCTTGACTGGAATATGAGGAATATATAATGAATATTTAAGCAAGCTAAAGCTACTTCTTTAAAAAAAAAAAAAAAAAAAAAAAAGGTGACTAATTTTTTGAGGACAAAATCAATAATTTAAACTAAACCAAGAAAACTTGCAACAAGGTACTTCAAAATAAGGTTGTTTAGGAAGGGCATATAGACAACCATGCCTCCTCGTTCTGCACATTTAATTAAATAGCACCCTAATGTTATATAACACACACTAAAACTTGCATCCTGAGCTGCTCTACTCTCATACACTTGCTGGAATTAATAGAGATGGTAATAAACAGTTTATCTACCAGTTTCTATTTTACTTCAAAGTAACAAGTAAAACTACACCAGCCACTTGTATTATTTTAGTTGTAAACATTAATTACTTATTTTGTGAAGTTTTTCATCACTCTCTCCCACAATTTTGCGAGTAGACAATTGCTTCAGGGTAGAATTGTGACATTATTTCTGATGCACAACCAGCCTCCTATGGATTTCATGTTGATGTCCAAGAAAGTGCTTAGTAAATGTGAAAGGGTTTATATAATTTCAAGTGGCTTTACATCATCATAATTACCTGGGGAATTACTTCTTTAAATAAAGGAACTTCTACAGCATACAGAGGTCCATCTCGACCAGACTGGCCGGAAAAAGTAAACAGATCATCCTCCAAACTGAACTTTTCATTCGCGAGGTCATTCAATGATACTGTTAAAAACACAGTATCATTCCGTTGCGCCCACAAAAGCATTGGTTTCAATCTGAAAAACAGAATGCTTGCTTTTTTGAGATTCAATATTCCTTATCACTTACCCCTGTTCCGCCATTACTTCGTCGCAAAGCAAAGACTACAAATGTAACTGCTCCAATAAAACCCTAAATCGTGCACGCCCAACTGTCCACGTGCCTCAACTGGGCGGCGGGAGCTCATTTCACACAAATCGGTATGGAATCGTCACATCAATGGAGGTGGGGCTACTGGACAAACCTGTTTTTAAAAGATTTGGTTCGCTTCCTGCACACCGAGCTACTTAGTTAGCCTTCTGCTGCAACCCTCTGCATCTCATTTCTCTGCGCTGGGAATAGGTAAACTGGCGATATGTAGCGGACCTTCTAACGGCGTAGCTACATGTATGTTAACTTTTTGTTTATTTGCTATATCCTCTATAGTTGAGTGGGTGGATAGGGGAAGTATTATAATTTTTATTGCAAAAATTCAAATAGCTGTATTTCCATTGCTCAACACTACTATCCATTGTGACCCTTATCACAGTACCAAACATGGTCGTGTGTCTGCCTTTGGTATACTCCTTGCTCCAATGGAATTATTAAGATGTTCTCCCATTACTCCAAATTTTCTCAATTGAATAAAGCTTTGGTGAATATTCAGGATGATAGTGGCAGTGGAGCGTGTGCTGAAGTATTAGTGATCAGATCAAATAGTCCAGAAGTATGAAAAAATTGCTTTGTTGTTATTGTTGTTGTTGTTGTTGTTGTAAACAAACATTAAGATAATATTCCAAGCCTCTGCATACTACATACATACAGACACAGAAAAATGGAACATTCAGTAGTCAAAGCTACCCAAGTTAATTAGTACTTGCCTGTGAAGTAGGAAGTAGTCCAATTTATTATTATAAGTCTATAAATTCTAGCGATCTATCTATCTATCTATGACTATATTATTATGTACACATCTGTGTATGCACTAGTCTGAGTTTGTGTAATTTATACTATAAATGTTGGCTGGCAATTTCATCAAACTTACAATTCTCTGTGTCACAACCAAACAAATTAATTTATTTTAAACAAATAGACATTGTAGTCAATGGTGGGTCAATCGGACTTCCTGGTATGAATTCTTGCTTCACTGGCAGTAGACGTAACTATGACATGCACTGTTGTAGACAACTCATCAGTGTGTGTGTGTGTGTGTGTGTATGTATGGCTGAAGCCATTGTGCGATGTAAAAATGTCATGTTAGTGTCTAAAGTTACCAATTTATGTTTTATTCTTTTATTTATTTATTATTTATTTATTATTTGTGGTCAATGGTGGTAATTACATGCTAACCTCCTCTGACAGCCCACAACCACCGCAACAAAACGAGACTTTCAATATTAACTACCTCATGGCATGGATATGGTATGGATTGTTCTTGAGACTATTAGACCTATTTTACCAAGATTTTTTACTACAATTATAGCCCATTCAAATATATCGCATACAATTTGAAACAAGAAATTTTGCACTAAAACGCTTTTCCTTCATTGTACTTTTATTTATGCCAGAAAGGTAAACAAATAGTGGCCTTTCTTTGTTATTGTTGTTCTAGAGCTAGACTATACAACAGTTGGTAGCTAGCACATAGTAACTACTAAAGATCCCTACACGCTGCATTTTTGACTTGGTCTGTTATCCATTTGCTTTTTATTCATAATTCTTCCCTATCACAGACAAGCCACACAGAAGCCTTTCATCAGACATGGCAGATGTTGGACTTCTTTTGTTCACAGACCGAGTAACACAGTCAGCTAGTGATGATGTCAAGGCTTCTGCTGCTACATTATATCAGATATATTATTTCAGTGCTTGTTTCAACCACCTACTGATTGATAGTGATAGCTAATCACATTCACTATAAAAACTTTGAAAAGTATTGATTGAGCTTGAATAGATGCTATACTTCCACAGTCAACTTGAAGCATTTCTCTATGTACACTTCCTTGACACCTGAACTGATGATGAGGTAGCGTTAATGACTTGACCTTGTTGGTTTCCTCGGGTGTCCTCTCAGAATCACCAGAGGACCGGCAAGTCTGACCAATTCTACAGCTTCGTTTTTACTTGAATTCACCCACAGTACAGTGATAATCATGACATAACTAAGATAGAAGATGACTCAATATCATGGTTATATGTGAAACCTTTGATCTTTCAAGCCACAGGGTTGCCTGCAATAGACCACGGGCAGTTCCAGTGCCAATGACGGGGAGGGGCCCAAATATATTTTGGTCAATTTATGAAATTCAATACAATGATTTGAACAATTCATTTATCAATGAAGAACATAAATTAGCATGAAGTTGTCCTATAAACATATTTGCCTATATTGGTACCCACGCTCATCATAATTTTTCAATGCACTGGTTCGGAGGGTGGGGGGCCCTGGCTCTATCACCCCCCCCCTCCCCCTGGATCCTCCCCTGTACCATGAGTCAACTCCAGGAAACCTAATTACAGGCAACCAGGTGCTAGCAATTTTTAGCATGCACCAGGCAATTTGGAAGCAACTTGGTTGCCTGCGCAAGTTGCAAACAACCAGATTGCCTCGAAGTAGCCTGGTGTATGTATGATGGCTTATACATAACAGAGAGCTATGGCAAGAAAAAGGAGAAGACTTCTTTCTGATGTAGATGGTCATGGTCAGGTGAAAGGGACTGCACCTGAACCTGAAGAGTCTGTGATATCATCTGAGGAGGAGCACTTGGTAACAAGTAGCCCCTTGATGATGATGCTAATGGCGTACATGTGCAGACTTGAGTTGACATTAAAAGATATGAATGTGATGGAAAGAGAAATTTCTGAGCTCCTTACATCACAAGAACAAATTTTAAAATGATTGTAGTGACACAGTGGCTGATTTAAAGATGACAATGTTCAGTTAGAACATAAGGTTGATGACTTATTGCTGAATGAAAAACGACAATGTGTTCTTCTATACAAGATTAAGCAAATAAAGTTTCTTAAAGTTATTTTTGACTTTGTCAGACCCTTTTTTTAGCAAGAATTCGGTTTGAACCTTTTTTTCAACAGCTATTTTTTCTTTTTAATGAAGTTTCGTCTTGGTTTGTCAGTACAAGATTTGGCTTATCGATTTACATTGGCTATTCTCTGGGCTTGTTCAATTTCCATTCCGCATATGTAGCTGAGATTTGCCTCTTATGAAAGCAGGAATCTTCAAAATAGAACAATAAGATCCAACAGAATCTGACATGTCAGAACCTCTATCTGCAAGTACGGTGTCACCTGGAACTTAATTACAGATAATTGAACTATGCTCGGTGAAATGCTTGTCGCTAGTCCGTCCTCCCCAACCTTCAGATATGAAACACTGTTCCCTGAGATGTAATCCCAATTAGTTATTTGGCTGTATTGTGGTGCTTGTATGCCGAGTAATTACTAGGCCCTTGCTAATAGATTTGTAGGGCACTTCTAAACATTTCGAAACAGTCAAATGACCACAAAAAGTGCTTTCTGAACACCATTGGCATTGTTTTTAGCAAACTGTCTCTATCTGGCCATATTATCAGCTGCTTCAATTTTACATACAATACAGTGACTACAAATACTAATATGTGACTGTACTGTAGATTCGTGTACCTTGGAGATTCATGTGGAAAGAGTAATTTGAAATATATGACAAAGATATATTAGTGAGGAGGTTATTTAGCTTGTCATAGCATGGATTATCTTAAAAAGGAAAACATTTCAGTCTGAGGACCTTCAGTTTCAAAGACTGAACATATTTCTTTTTAATAAAATTCATGCCATGACAAACTAAATAACCTCCTCACTAGTTCATTCTACACAGCAATGAGCCTATATTATGACAAAAATGTACTATACTAAATTCTACTCAACCAATTGATTGTTTTATGATCAGATGAACAACAGACAGCATTGGATAAAGTTGTTTGTGGGTGTGTACATTAATCAATATTTTGTGACTCTGTTGTTCTGTTTAATTTATTCCATAGTATGACTTTTTTGTAAATACAGTCGAACCTCCCTACAACGGGACTCCGAGAAGCGGTCAGACTCTCAACAACGGTCAGACCGTTGGGAACGGAGTATTTTCTGCATTATGTAATGGATTTTTTGACTCCAAGTAACGGTTGACTCTCTACTCTGGACAACGGCCAAGTTGTGTGCCCCAAAATGTAATGTCTTGTACAAGATTTACTTCTTGGGACGGCCAGTTAGCCACACCCAATTTATTGATGCCTCCATTTTGCCTAGCCTTTCAATTTAAGCTTGCCACGCCTAACTAATTTATGACTTGTGTGCCTTTCAATTTAATAAAAGACATAATACTAAATGAATGCTAATACCAATTTTACATTCATTACAGATGTCCCTCTATTAACTAGTTCTCTCATTCGGCAGACATAAACAGGTGGGCCGAACACGCGGTAGATACAGGGCACTTCCAGGCCATAACCTGCGCCTTTGTTCACTCTCTCTCCTTGGACCACAGCGTGTGCTATCTACTGGATCCACGTCAACATGCGAATCAGAGGAAACTTGAATTGAATTCTGGACATTGAGTGAAAAAGAGGAGCCCTGGACTGATCCATAGACAGATCCATTTAAAAGAAGCTTGTTGCTTTTACCTTTAATGTCCTTTGGGTTTGCCCCAGAGGAAATCAAAGACTTTCTCTCCTTTAAGAGAATACTCTCAAAGTTTCTCTTTGAAGGGGTCATATAAGGTTTTATATACACCTTTGATTTGGTCAATTTACTTCGGTTGGATAGGATTACAGACACTTCAGTTGTTCTCAACAACTTCACAAGTAGAGGTCGAGTGCAATCTCTAACAGAAAGCTTAGGATAATACTGATATCACTTGCTTTTGATCACTGTCTAACCTAACCTGATGTGAAGTGCCTTGAAGACATTCATCAATATCGTATATCACTAAGCTAAACTTAAGTTCCCATATATTTACAAATTCTGCGCATCTTCACTTGCACATACAGTTTCTCTTCTCTTTACTGTCATTATGGAATCTCACTCCATTCCAGCTGACTGGAAGGTACACAAATTATTTCCTCTCCCACAAGAAAGGAAGTGTATCTGAAGTTAGCAACTACAGGCCTATTTCTCTCCTAAACATTCTTCATAAAGTACTAGAATTAATAGTCTACTCTAAGATTATAGATTTTATATATCCAAAAATTTCAAAGACACAATTTGGTTTTATCAGAAATAGATTCACTCTTCAACAACTTTTTCTATCATAGCTATACTTCAGTTTTCAATTCTGTGGAGTCAAAGCGACACACAGAAATTGTGTTTCTTGATTTTGCCAAAGCCTTTGATTCAGTCCCCCACAATGAACTTCTGTATAAACTTTGGCTAACTGGCATTACTGGTCCTCTTTGGTTACTTTTCAAAGATTACTAACAAAATAGAAAGTATTTTGTTGAGGTTGAAGGGTGTAAATCTGATTTACTTTCTGTCAAATCAGGTTTACCTCAAGGTAGTGTACTTGGACCTCTGCTTTTTCTTATTTATGTTAATGACATATCGTCTCTCTGCTCTTTTTCGTCTGTGTTTTTATTTGCTGATGATGCCAAACTTATTGCCTCTCTAAACTCTGCAAGTGAGAATTTAGCTCTTCAAAAGGATCTTGACAATTTATTGTCATGGTGTCAATCTTGGAAACTTCTTTAAATACTTCTAAATGTGCATACATGAACGTCTCCCTATCATCATCTACTAACAACAATTACACCATTGGTAATGATACAATTAAAACAGTGACTCAACAGAAAGATTTAGGTATTTTAATCTCTGATATATAGTTTATCTTAGTCTGTCCACATCAAAGAAATATGCAGCAAAGCTTATGGTCTCTGTATTTATTAAGAAGTCCCTCTACCTATCACTTGTAAGATCTCAGCTGACCTACTGTTCCCAGCTATGGTTTCCCAACAAAATACAAGACATTATCTTATTGGAAAGAGTTCAACGGCATGCAACTAAATACATTTTAAATAATTATAATATTTCTTACAAATTAAGACTTATTCATCTCAATATTTTACCACTAATGTACTACCTACAATTACTAGACCTATTATTTTTTGTCACGTCACTTTTCATTCTGGGTCCACTAGATCTTCATCTAATCAAAAAAACTCCGAAATAAGGTCGAACTCTCTACAAAGGCCAAAGGGTTCGTCCCCATGCATGGCTGTTGTTCGGAGGTTCGACTGTAATATGACTACATCGTTAAAAAAAAATTTTTCTTGCTTCTTCACTTTACTTTGAAAGTATCCTACAATCTGGGCAAAACCAGGATTTACATTGAATGAGAAGTGCATGATGGGTTATCACATCCAACCATATCACCTTCCTCTGGGCCCTGGCAGTACATGTCTATGCAGCTGTACAACATTAGAGTTCACCTCTTCAACCTCTACACTCTCTTTATCAAAACTTGGTAGTTCACTACATGAGGCTTCAGCTGATACATGAAGGGTCAGCCTTAGTTGTCTGTGTATAGAATTTGCCAACAAGTTCCACTAAAATAGATGTGTCAAAAACAAGTTTGTTTCATCAAGACTAGTCAGCCAGAATCTCTCTCATCTGGGTATATTCTTTTAATATGAAGGTCTTCATTCGTCCATAAAACAAAGTAACAATAGCTCGTGTTGAAGCAAAATAACTGACACTGTATCTGTATAAATAATATTTAGAAGTAATTCTCTGTCTTTAAAAAAAAAGATAACTTACATGGTAATAGTGTGCATAATCATGTTTTAGTTTTCTATCTTCACCATCTTCCCTGTAGACTACATAAATCTTGGATCATTCACAAAGTCATTTCTTAGTTCTCTGGCCTGTTGTCCTACTAAACCTGCAGCATTAGTTAAATCCTATTCTTCAAAGTATAGTCCTGTTCTGCCCAGTAGTGATCTTCCTCTGTGCCTCTCTGAATTATTCAAATCTAAATACCTTGAATTTAATTATGGAGAGCTAGCACAGAGAGCTTCAAAGTGTGTTATAAATGTAACCCCTGAGGAAGTTAAGGTTGTGGAGGAGCAGACAAGATCTTAGTCTAATTCTACTCTGTGGTATAAGATGAACACTGGGAGAATTACTGCTTAGTGCATCATACACTTAAACCCCTTTGGCATAACCCAGTAAGCTTCCTTTTGAGTCACTCTGTCATAGACACTCTTATCTACACACTACTCTCTATTGCAAATGGTAGAGATGCCACATGGGAGCATGACTCTTCCAAACCAGCCATACAATTACAGTGTTCAGCAAGTATTTGTCCATTCTCTCCTGCAGTCTTTGCGGTCAATAGTATATTGAGCTAAACTGACTTAATGTTGCCAAAATAGCTTACCTTTGCCACAATAGTTTTTCATGAATTGTTACTAGTTCTTCTCTTACCCATCCAGTTAGAATATTGTGATAGCGGTCCAAACTTTTTACAATTTTATAGTTCATCTCCATTGTATGGTCTTGGTGCATGAAGTAAATACATGCCAACATGCATGTGAGTATAGTAGGCCACAAGTCTACATCATCCAGTCATTCCATTCCAGTAAGTCTCATGAGGATCTAGTCCTCTTAGAAGACTCAACTCATACTTATACCTTCCCTCCACATCTTTTAAAGCAGAAAATATCCTCCTAACAGCAACTAATTCTGTCATACCTCAATGCAGGTTGTTGTACACCAAATGACATTCAATATTATGGGACTACTGTAAATGTATTTGCTAATTGATTCAGTGTTGCTCCAACGCTTAAGTTTCAAGGATAAAAAAGTACTTATTTCATTCATGCACTGGAGAATTTGCACTTTGCTTGTCATATGGAATGTGTCCTTCACAGTGACTTCCTGTTGTGTTACTAGCTGGCAACTTATGTGCAAAATACTTCACAGATTTCTGCTCCTTCCATTATAAATGTCATAGTGAAACTCAATCCTGTGTGTGTGTGTGTGTGTGTGGTTTTTTCATAAGTTCAATGACTTCTACCAACAGATTGTCGCACTGTTACACTATTTCATCATATTCTATATATCATTATGCTTGCTTTCATTTGTTCCTTATGACTTTCAACAAGATACTGGCTCTTCTCTGTCTATCTTGACATGTTTAGGCCTCCCCTCCTCCTCCTCAATCTCACAAAATTCCTCTCTGAATACTGCTTTCACTCACTGAGGCGTCACCCTTGAAACTAACTATTTTCTGCACTTCCTCAAAGTCACAACAACTTTCTCCTCCTCAGTCTCATTCTCCACATCTGTGATTAACAGCAAGCCACACAATTTCTAAAAAAAAAAAAAAAAAGATGCTCACCTTAACTGCATGAGCTTTGCTATCTTGTCAATTGAGTGTGCTATGTGTACACCCTCACGAGACAAAAAGGATGCATAATCTCCACCTATTCCCCTTGCTTGGTGCATTACAGTGCACCACAGCATAAAGCTGGTTTTTTAGTACATGAAATGAATTCCTTATAACTTTTGCCAAAAACCCACAATGCCTATCAAATTAAAAACCCATAACAAGTTACTTTGGAAGAACATATACCCAAGGTTTCATCACCATGGCAACTGAGGAGACCCGCCTACCTTAGTTATCCATTATAATCATGTTTAGCATTCAACTGATACATAGTAACAGCTATCTCTATAAAATTTTGACTATCCATAGCCACTGTGGTACTCTATACTTCTATAGAGAGAATTTTGATACATAAGCTGTTACATATGTATATAATAAAGTTTCTTACTAATCCAACATGATCCAGCAAAAAGGATTCATCTCATCTTAAAACATTTTGTGACAAAAATGGTTGAAATGAAAGATAAGTAGATGTTCAATAAACCTATAGAAAAAAATTAACAACGTGTACACTACAATGTCAGTTATTTACACCAACACGTCGGTGGGATTTATACTCTTTACTTAAATTTTTCACAATTTTTTCCATCTCACTTCCCGGCTTATTTCCTCCAAGGTAGGCAAACATATAGTTCCTAGATCTTTGTATGTAATGTTTTATTGTTTCAGCTGAGATCAAATCGAGAGAATGAGGCACATTCTCACGAAGCGATACCAAGGTATAGTCACAGAGAGAACGTGTGATACGTTATGGTGGGCACTAATTAGAAAGCGCATTACATAATGAGATTTTGACCAATCGGTGTAGCTTTTCTGCATAGCAACAGTGCACATGACTATAAAGCTAAATAAATGGGCTCTATTTATAGGTAGAAGAAAAATTTTGATATTTTGTCTTTTGTTGCTATGGCTTATTTCAAGCGGTTCTCGAGTTATGATGAGTTGAATAAAACCAGCTTTATGCTGTGGTGCACTGTAGCTATAACCATCCTCAACGGCACTCATTTATTTTTAATCAAAAGATTCTTTATTTTATTGCATGAGAAGCAAAAGGTTCATTTATATGCCCTATTAAAATGTCAAATGTATATTTATTAAATGCATTATGTGTTTAACTGCTCTGTTTATTGTGTTGTATTGTTGATGTGTTGTACACAGAAGCTGATCTCTGAAGGTTTCCTCGCTTACTGAGCCCCTCCCTCCCTCACCTCTACAACATGCTGACCATAATCCCACTCTGGAGCAGTCTTGTTCATCTCCTGATAGCAGCACTTGCTGTGACCTTCAAGAGAGTCATGGCTGTTACCAGCAATACACGCCTCCATAGTGGAGGAGCAACCCCGCCCATAACTGGGTTCCTCAACGAGTTCATGTCATCTGTTGCGTGGGTGGTGGTTTCCTTGGAGTGCCTGGTGGTAGGAATCATGTGGTCAAAATCTGTTGTCATGGTGATCATTGCCACGCGCCTCTTGCTCCTCCCTCCCCTGCTAGGCCCCACCCATTTCAACCCATGCAGCATCCTGCAGCAATACCTTCTTGGTGAGAGGGAGAAGTCTGGCAAAATACGGACTATCCTGCTTCTCCTAGCTGAACTCCTCGCTATTCCAGCAGCAAACTTTGTAATGCTCACTATCTGGCATCTTCTGACCCACTACGACCTCTCATCTGACCACGCCCACTTTTTGGGAAAGGAACCTGCATTTTTCCTATCTGTTTCTCCATTACTGGGCTTCACAATCGAGTTCTTCATATCTTTCCTCACATTTCTATCCGGCCTCTTCTTTCCCAACACGAATGCCTTTCAGATAGCTCAGGTGACATTTGTCACTGCTCTCATATACATGTTTGGGCCACTGACAGGTGCCTTCACCAACCCCATGGTTGCTCTGGCTTACCTGCTCATGTGGCACCGGCAAAGATTGATGGATCCACTCTCCATCCTTACTCATATATTTGTCTTTTGGCTGGGACCTTTGCTGGGTACAGCAGCAGCCGTGAAAGTGAAAGCCACAATAAGTCATTCTAATTATAAACAACATCTAAATTAATTACATGAAAATTTTAATAATTTAAATGTATCTTTAACATGCTCATCATTCATTAATGCGTTGTTGTTGTTGTTGTTTTATAACATTTGGCAAACATTTTAAATTAATTCCAACATCATCAAACTATTCAGAGACCCAGCACTATTAAATTTTGTAGTTATAATAAAGTTATTCATTTTTTTAAAATTTCAAAAATGAGCAATGTTTAAGGGAATCAAAACAACAACATACAGTATGTATTATGGACAGGTATACTTGTGTCATTTCTACCGACTCTCTGAAGCCATTACGTCTCCTCGTTGAGAGGAGCATACTGGCGCTCATCTGTCTTGTAGTGAGCATATCTCTTGTAGATGAAGAAAACTGCAATACCCACCACGACGGTAATGATGAGCAGGCACACAACTGACAAACCGACAGCTAGACCGACGTTAGGCTACACACACACAGACAGTGGACAATAATATATATATATTATATTGTGGTAAATGTATAAATAAAATACACATATTACTCAACATTTAGACAAGGTTTAAGCCATACGCTATTAATGCCACAATATTTAGTCACAACAATAGAAATAAATCAATTTCAGAAATGAATGAACACAATTGACTTATCAGCATTTTCCTCGGGTGTTATTAAAAAGTAATTCAACTTAGCACTTTATGTGACAAAAAACTAAACAACTCATTAAACAACAAAAGACACCAGTAATAACCAAATACTGAAGATGTTATTGATTCCTGGACTAAACCACCACCACACCGGCACCAGAACAGATTAAGTGTACACACTCACCCTCACATCTGACACAGGAGCACCAGCTACGGTCTGGTATTATGAAAGATAACCATCTAACCTGCTTGTATCAACATGATTATAATTCTTTCAGTGTTAGTACTACAAGGATACCAGTGCTTCATACAGAGGGGAAAGGGAGGGCTGGAATCCCCCCCCCCCCCCCCTCCCAAAAAAAAAAAAAAAAAAATCTTGAATTTTTAATTATAATACAAATAGTAACAGCTGAAAGCTCACGACTCTCAAAGGCTACTCCCTTAAACAAACACCATATATTATAGTATCAATAGCAAACTAGCATAATACAGTAAACCTTTAGAAGTGAATACTTAGTAGGTTAAACAATCTAAGAAGAAAGCTCAGACAAAGGAATTTAGAAATGCACGACAGAATGACAGAGATCACTCCGTACACTCACAAAACTATATTTCAGTACATTACAGGGGCTCTCCCCTACTTCACCAGGTGTTGAGAGGAAGTTTATTATCAGGGGACGAACAGAAGATGTTGTGGTTGACCATGTTTCCCTCACTTCTATTTCCTTCACACTCGAATGCTCTCACCCCCTCCCTACTTTTTTTTTGTTTTTGAAATTCTTGAAACTAATAACTCTTTATTCCATTATTACGATGATATATATTTTTACAATTGTATTATTTATTATCATTTATTGCACTACAGACAGCACAGCACAAGCAACCTTGGTACATTCTATTCTTTACAACAACAACAACAACTTAATAATAATGATAACAATAATGCATCCGTGCAGCCTTAGCTTGAGTTATATTGACTAGCATACCCAACAGTAATGTGTGGCAGACATTACAGTTGCTATTCCCCCGAATAAATTCATATGAATAGCCTGGGCAGCAAGTCTTCACAATGCATTCAACGCAAGTGTAGCTATTGACTAAATACATGGAGCTTTTGTTGGGCATTTTTGAGATCATGTCCTGCAACACTGCCAAATTGTGTATGTCTACCTAATCCAGCTGCTGTATAGTAAGGTGTGGGTAATTTATAGGTTTCAGCGGCACCTTGTAAACACCTACCACACCCTCTTTATAGTGAGTCTGTGTACTGTATGTCTTGGGTGGGGGTTGGAAGAGGAACCAACAAATGAATTTAAGGGCCACTGGATAGTAGCTGAAATGTCTCTATATTCCCATTTATTGGTATTGGTAACAAGTGTAGTGAGAGATGCTATTCACCTTCTCAGTGTCGTAAGAACACGTTGACTTCCGCCTGCCGTTAAACTATACACTTGAGCTTCATGTCAACTAGAAATGAGAACTATTGAATTCCATTAAAAAGCTTGGCTCAGAGGGAATACAATTAGGATGTCTATGTGTGACATCATAGACTATAAGCTCTATCTGATTAGCTTGTCTTTGGTAATTATTCAACGCTCACTTAAAAATGCGGATGAACTATGGATTGTTACTATAAAAATTCTTATTTGAAATGTCCCTAGGATAGCCTGCCATTTGTGTTGAAGCAAACCAGTACTTAGTAAAGGCTAGTGCAAGTTTCCAAAACAAATTAGATGGTATATGTATATAATATATATACGCAGCCCCCACAGACACGTGATGAATGATATATTCAATGACATGTCTAAACGGTTAAGTCTAATAGGTTAAGTCTATTCATCACTTGACCCCACCCACACAGCCACGTGTTATAATGATATTCATAGCTATGAATTGCACCAAGTAGTTGAGCAAGACCACCATGTACTCACCACATGCTCAGCACTGGGGGCAAAATTCATGACAAAATACCACAATAGCTAACCAACACTCTAACAAAAACTTTTAACTAAATATTGAGAATGAGAACGAAAAATGGAACTAGACAGTTTTCCCCTCCAAATCCTTCGCCCAACCTCTCCCACTTGCCACGTAAATGTACTGAATTGGTGCCCCTGGAAATCTATGACTCAGATGCGTGGATATACGTAATATCGAGGGAATCTAAATCTGATGATAACTTGATGATTTATCAAACATGCACGGCAGGAGCTAGAGTCTAGCTTTCTAGCCACAAAACTTCATAACAAAGAAACTTTATCTCCACAGTTTCAATATTGGTGCTGTAACAAACACTTGGCCTAATTTACTGTCAACTATGAATGATCTATGAAGAGCACAGAAAGTTGCGTGCTAACTTTATCGCTGCCGACATATCTAAAACCACTAATCTTCATCTATCACTTTTACACACACACACACACACACACACACACACAAACAGAGCAACTCACCTTGCCCTTGCCTGAATTAGGAACAACCGTTCCTGTCGGATTCACAGAGGAAGACGACCGCTGCGAAGATGGAGAGCTCTTGGACGAGGAAGGTATCATTGAATTCATACTCGGAGGAACAACCGGCATCGACGGAGTGGAAGACGACATGTTTATCGACATAGTGTTGGTCGGATTCACTGGAACACTCGAGTTGCCTGCTGGAGGAGGAACGGGTACAGAATTTGAGTTAGGAGCCATGCTGTGAGTACTCGGGGTCATTGTGGGGACCATACTTGAGTTCGCCATTGGCCTGCTCGTGGCATTGCTGACCATGGACGTCATCGGAGGGAGAGCGGTAGCATTGGTCATGCTGGGCATGGGGATGGCGGAAGAGTTGGTCATGTTCAGGCGGTGGGAGTGGCTGGGCATGGGGATGGCGGAAGAGTTGGTCATGTTCAGGCGGTGGGAGTGGCTGGGCATCGGGTGGAGGGAGTGGTTTCCAGGAAAATGGGAGTGGCTGGGCATCGGATGGGGAGATCTGGAATGGTTTCCAGGAAAATGGGAATGGCTGGGCATAGGATGGAGAGATCTGGAGTGGTTTCCAGGGAACCGGGAGTGGCTGGGCCTCGGATGGGGAGGGAGGGAATGGTTTCCAGGTAACCGGGAATGGCTGGGCCTCGGATGTGGAGGGAGGGAATGGTTTCCAGGGAACCGGGAATGGCTGGGCCTCGGATGGGGAGGGAGGGAGTGGTTTCCAGGAGGAGGAGGTCGAGAAGGTTGCAAGTCTCCGTGGTGGTGTGGATGACAGTTATGGTGAGCTTGAGTACATGGCTCGTTTCTGTCCCTCCCTGGACCAAAGTTGTCCTCTGCCAGCACCACAGTAAATAGAAACAGCACGCTGCCAATCAGCAACAATAACTTGGACGACATTTCTTTCTTAGAAAGCTGTAAAACGACAAGAAAACCCTTTCAACGGCGCCTGTGAGGAAACAGACTTGACATCCAACGAAACCAGCTTTCAGTGACGACACGACTACGACGCCCCCTTTATAATGCATGCGGATCCACACAACACACCAGCGCAGCACCAATGCAGCTAGCCCGTGGCAAATATCACGTGCTGATTCACGGGATGCCCAACAAAATCCGATCATCTTTTTTAGCCTGCCCGCGGAGCCTGGGGAGAGTATTTGGAACATAATAATGGGGTGGATCTGCGTCCGACTTCTGTTTGTCGTGTTTCTTAGTGCGTCTTATTCGGATTTATACGGTTCAGATTATGTCACGGCGGTGACAGCCTCTACCACCAAAGAGAAAGTTTTTTCAAGTATGGAAGTGATGTCACTGTCTCTGTCCTCTACTCAATCAGTCTCTCTCACTTCTCTTAACTCCTCCTTACTCCCACTTACTTCTGCCACTACACCACTACCCGCCTCTTTCCAACCTACCTTTTTCCAACCTACCTTAACTACTTCACTGTCTATTCCCGTTTCTTCACCATCCCCTCTAACCTCTAATTCTTCTTCACCATCCTCCCCAACCTCTATTCCTTCTTCACCATCCTCCCCAACCTCTATTCCTTCTTCACCATCCTCCCCAACGTCTATTCCTTCTTTTCCATCCTCCCCAACCTCTAATCCTTCTTCACCATCCTCCCCAACCTCTATTCCTTCTTCACCATCCTCCCCAACCTCTATTCCTTCTTCACCATCCTCCCCAACGTCTATTCCTTCTTTGCCATCCTCCCCAACCTCTAATCCTTCTTCGCCATCCTCCCCTGCATCTAATCCACCTCCTTCACCCACCCTTCATACTTTACCCATTCAAAGTGGCACCTCTCGAGCTCCTGTTCCAGTGGCCAGTAGCAGAATGCCATTACCACCGGTCAGCTCGGCCACATCGGCTACTCCTACTCAAGTTCCCGTCCGATCATGTAGCTGCTCCAAGTCTCTGGGCCTCTCTCTTGGTCTCTCTATACCAGCGACAGCAGTCATAACATTCATTGTCACTGCTCTTCTATTCATGTACTGCCAAAAGCGAAGGAAAGGCAGCGACTATGTGAGAATGGCCCCGACAGTGTATTTTGACGAAGAAGAACAAGACTGAGAACGTACCAGAGGTCATTGTTCCCATAATGTGTGGTATTATAAGGTCATGTATGTATGGCTAACAGCATTGGCAGCTACTTGCACTTCATCTATGTCTGCACGCCTGTCATTTGCAAGTGTGTGTGTGTGTGTGTGTGTGTGATTTCATCTGGTTTTATAATCATACTTGTAAATAACTTCAATTGCCTATTATCATTTTTGTCGAATATACGTTTGCTTGTCCTCCTCATCACAACGGTTTATTTGTGTGGTTAGTAGTAGTAGTATTAACAAGCTTGTCTGCAACAAGAATTTGATTCACTGAAGCATGTATTGTGAAACATCCACAAGTTGGTAACAAGTCATTTAGCAGGTATTACAATGTGTATCTGGGATCAGGTCCTTCAACCATGTCCATTGATAAAGTTTGTAACATACAAGTACAGGCAATTAGGACTGCCGCATGCTAATGCCACGCCTACAATGCATGGTGACAATAGACAAAATTAGAAGTGGAAATTCTTTGATTGAAAGGGGGTGGGGGCTGAAGGAATGTGTATATACCAGCAGGCCACTCCTTTAACAGCAACCACACAGAGTTCAATCAAAGACAACAAGAGTTCAATAACTTCTTAATTTAGTGGTATTGTAGTAACCACGTAGTACACTCAGTGATGTCTGTTCACTTTATTAGAATGGTGACAGGAAGGAAGCAACATAATAATAAACGCACCCATTGACTTTCATAATTTAAAATGGTTATTATCATTATTACTATTTTATTATCTCTGCATCAAACTATATTCTTTCCATCACAGAACCTAAACTTGTGCGTGTGTTGTGTAACCAAAAACTAAGTTAAATGTCATTCCCCCCCCCCCCCCCCCCCAAAAAAAAAAAATAAGTTATAAATTTTTCATTTTATTTTTTATAATTTCAGAGTTGTTGCTTTTCTTTTATTTCATTTTTTAATTTACTTAGAACATTATTTTCATTTTTTTTTTGAATGTTAGTGATGACCAGAAAAAAAGGGGAAAATAAAAGACAGAAATGTGAAATTGATGTTCCTTATCATTATTGACAATTGTCAGTCAGCCATCTCCAAATATTATGCAATAGTATATTCAATATTTATTAATTCCCAAGAAGCGGAACTTGTGAACTATGGAGAGTTTAGGGACGACCCCGAGGAAGAGAGTGAGCAGGTTGATTACGGTTTGTTGTCTATCCCCGAACGTGTAGACGGAGGCCAGCATAAATCTGCAAGACACGTAAACATAGAATTATAATAACGTTATTACTACTTCCATGTAGAACACTTGGATTAGTAAACACCTACTTGAAACACATGTGTTTCTTTCTTAGGTCAGACTATTGACATAAACTGGAATTGAGAGATGACCCTGCTGAAAGTGTTTGTTTTTTTAATCTAAGTACTCATTTTAATGCAGAAGTAACCAGTTAGTATACTACCATGCTTACAGAATACGCATCAAATACAATCCCTTTCAACCCATTTAGTATTAGTATTACATTATTACTATTACAGTGGTAATTAAAACTTAACCCAATGTCTTGCCGAAGTCCTCTTCAGAGGTCAAGAGGACTTCAGCAAGAAGTCAAAACGTCGGGTTAGGTTTTAATTAACAAATATTGGCTTGTTAGAACTGAGAAAATTTGCTATTATTAGGGGTGGACAATGCAAAATCGGGTATATGTTCGATGTATATATATATATATGTATGGATTGTACGTATGCCCCTTAAACGCGCGTGCGGGTACCGGTTTTTCTCCTAAAAACACGGCCTTTTATGCTTGACTCCACTTTCTTCTGATACTACAGCATTAAGAAAGTCTTACTTGAAACTTGGGCTCCAAACCGTGGATAATTCCTGCATAACGCTTGTTTTTCAAGTCCCAAAAAGTTACTGCGACGGGTTACTATGCCATTGAAAACCCTTTACCAGACTTAATTTCAAAACTTCGTCGTTTTTGTGGGCTACTAAAAATGCCGCTTGTTGGTTGTCGTCAAGTGCCACTGGTAGCCAGAATGGCTTTACTTGGAAGAAGCTGAAGTGTTCCATACTTGCTAGCTAAAATTACAAAAATAACTCTGGCAATTATGTTTTGTTAGAGCTGCGAGCTTGTTTACTACTGGTGACTGAGGTTGTCAGAATGGCTGAAATTGGATACTACAGAAGGTACCACTATCAGAATAATGCTGAGGAAGCCACCACTACTAGAGGGAAACTGAGGTAAGTACTTAATTTCATATTGGTAAGTTAAAATTACAAAAATAACTCTGGCCTTTCTTTGGTATAGTTGAGAGCTTGTTTTCAAGAGAGACTGGTAATTTAGATAGTCAGAATGGGTTCAATTTTATACTACAGAAGTTACTATTACTCAAGAAAATGAGGTAAGAAAGTAATTTTGTATTTGTTTGCTAAAATTAATTGTCTTTTGTTTTGTAGCTGAGAGCTGGATGTCAAGAATTACTGGTAATTGAGATAGTCAAAATAGCTTAAATTTGTAACTACAGAAGTTAACAATACTCAGGAAATTGAGGCAAGTAGTAATTCCATATTTGTTGGCTAATATTACAAAAATAACACTGGCCTATTTATTTTGTAGCTGAGAGCTTGTTCAAGAATTACTGGTAATTGAGGTAGTCAGAATTGCTCAAGTCTGATACTACAGAAGTTACCATTACTTTTTTTGCTACTGCTATTATACAGTTCTGCATGAATTAAGCTAAAATATAAATTCTGTAGTAACAATACTGTAGTTTTAACTAGGCAGGCTCGCTCGCCATTTGTGCTCAAGCACACCACTAGTTTATATATATGTGTGGACGTACATATGTCATTTGTACTTTGATCCTCTCATATTTTTGTGTTAGCTCGGTGCTCGACCCCGTCCCAAACTTCACTAAACAGAATCCTCTGGTTTATCAATCATTACCCATATCGTCCTGGAAATTGAATTGTTTACCGTTTTGAATTCTTTTGCGGGTGCAGTTAAAACTCAAAAACTTACTGGAGTTCCTTTTTTATTCGAGTTAGTGGTGGTGGTAAGTTAATGCGCTATTTGTCAGTTATAAGCCCTATGCAACAGTAGTTACTTGAAAATTCATTGTCCACTAGACTAACCATGAAGGTAAGTCTTGTGTAGGTATGTTCAGTTGTGTGAAAGTATTGTGCATTACAACTACTACATAGCTAAAGAACATCGCAAAGAAAACATTTAATTAACGTGACTTTTTTTTTTCCAATTCAAACAGTTGCGGCGAGTGGTACTATGACATTGAATCCCCTTTACCGTATATACGCAATTTAAAAACTACTCTTTTTAGTAGCTTGAGTGATTATTTCAGCCGAGAATGACTGAATTATACTTTCCATTAATATTAATATTATTACTATTATTATTATTATTATTATTATTATTAATATTGCTGTTATTGTTGTTGTTATTAATTACTCCTGTCTATCAGTAATGCCTGTGTCTGATGCTTGTATTCATGAATAATTCATTTAAGTTGGTAAAGGGAAATCACCTTCAGTCCTAAAATAGAGTTGCATCAGAGAGCAAGTGAAGCCAGTGAGGAAAAGATGACCATAATTTCTGAATATTAGAGCTATCTAAGAAATTCCCCCGAAATTTCAAAAAATGTTGATTGGACCCTCTCAAGTTTAGTTCTAAAAAATGCCCTGCTGCTATAAGAATTATTTCAGCCAAGAATAACTGAATTGAAACTAATAATTTACTCTCGTAAAAATCCTACTCCAATATCCTGTCCCTCTCCCCCCACACTCTCACACCCTTTCTACACCTAGTATCCATTCACAGCTAGATTGGACTTTAAACTCACAGCAGCACGGTGAGAGAAATGACAAACTTCCGACTGCTTGTCTCTTGCTCTCCATTGTCCATCTGCTCCCAATTTGTGAGCCTCTTGGTCTCTCCTTGGTCAATAGCAACGAATGGAGTCCCTTTGACGTGATGGAACAATATATACACCACCTATCAGGGCAGACGTGCAACACACACTAATATAAAATATACACCACCTATCAGGGCAGACGTGCAACACACACTAATATAAAATATACACCACCTATCAGGGCAGACGTGCAACACACACTAATATAAAATATACACCACCTATCAGGGCAGACGTGCAACACACACTAATATAAAATATACACCACCTATCAGGGAAGACGTGCAACACACACTAATATAAAATAGACACCACCTATCAGGGCAGACGTGCAACACACACTAATATAAAATAGACACCACCTATCAAGGCAGACGTGCAACACACACTAATATAAAATATACACCACCTATCAGGGCAGACGTGCAACACACACTAATATAAAATATACACCACCTATCAGGGAAGACGTGCAACACACACTAATATAAAATATACACCACCTATCAGGGCAGACGTGCAACACACACTAATATAAAATATACACCACCTATCAGGGCAGACGTGCAACACACACTAATATAAAACAACAAGAAACTAGCAACCAACAAGAGTCTCCTAGCTGCTAGACCATAATAACAGCTGGGATATATTTTCATCACCTAGTCAGACACTTGCAAACTTGTTGACAGTTCAACTATGAACTATACAATTCATTTCTCAGCCTTTTTTTTTCCATTTATGTATTCTCTCTTCTAATTGAGTCTTACCTCGCACACGGGTGGGTTTGCTATGAGCCCGCTATCTGAAGTCAGCGAACACTTCATGGGACAAAACCTTCCAATAGCTAAGGAGTCCCAAAAACAGGCTTTAAAAAAACAACAACAACAACAACTATTAAACAAGTTTGTCCAAGTTGAGTTGGCAAGAAATTAATTCTGTATTGTTAAAAAAAAAAAAGCCTGTGAAAGAGAGAAAATATATTTAACAAGTACCCCGCCACATAGTGGCACTTGACGTATTGCAAAGTAGGAATGCAGTAGCACAAGTTATCTTACTCAGTTATCATTTTCTACCATTGGTTAAGGTTACATAAGTTTCCCTCTCCTACTCTCTTTTTTCTGAACTATCTGAGCTTTTCTTCTACCCACCTCTCTTAACTTCAGCTCTTTTTCTTGAGTCATGGAGCCCCCTTTTACTTTGTCTAACTCTCCTGCTTCTGAATTTCTGTCCTGAGAAACTTCTGTCTTTTATTTCGTACTTTAGCCTTTCTTTTGAAACTAACCCCCGCCTTTACTCGTCGATTCCACCCGCTTTTTAGTTATAATTAATCGCTCGCCTTTTTGCCTTCTCTTCCCTTCCATTTTAAATTAATCGCCTTTTACCTTCTCTTCCGTACTTTCGCCTTCCTTTTTTAAACCTACGCCGCCTTCCATCGTCAATCGCACCCGCTTTTTAGAAGTAACCAGCACGTTCTACTGATTGTGACGATACTTTACCTACCATAAACGAACGATGCTTTACTGAACCATACAAAGCTCATGAATTATTCATGAATACACACACCGTCGGTCGTCGTTGTTACTGACACACAAGCGTATTATTATAGATACACACACCGTCGGTCGTCGTCGTTACTGACACACAAGCGTATTATTATAGATACACACACCGTCGGTCGTCGTTGTTACTGACACACAAGCGTATTATTCATGAATACACACACCGTCGGTCGTCGTCGTTACTGACACACAAGCGTATTATTATAGATACACACACCGTCGGTCGTCGTTGTTACTGACACACAAGCGTATTATTATAGATACACACACCGTCGGTTGTCGTTGTTACTGACACACAAGCGTATTATTATAGATACACACACCGTCGGTCGTCGTCGTTACTGACACACAAGCGTATTATTATAGATACACACACCGTCGGTCGTCGTCGTTACTGACACACAAGCGTATTATTATAGATACACACACCGTCGGTCGTCGTTGTTACTGACACACAAGCGTATTATTATAGATACACACACCGTCGGTTGTCGTTGTTACTGACACACAAGCGTATTATTATAGATACACACACCGTCGGTCGTCGTCGTTACTGACACACAAGCGTATTATTATAGATACACACACCGTCGGTCGTCGTCGTTACTGACACACAAGCGTATTATTATAGATACACACACCGTCGGTCGTCGTTGTTACTGACACACAAGCGTATTATTATAGATACACACACCGTCGGTTGTCGTTGTTACTGACACACAAGCGTATTATTATAGATACACACACCGTCGGTCGTCGTCGTTACTGACACACAAGCGTATTATTATAGATACACACACCGTCGGTCGTCGTCGTTACTGACACACAAGCGTATTATTATATAGATAGTGAACTACATTATATCACATGAATATTTGAACAAACTGAAAGTTAGAATCACACGTAATGGATTTCTTCCTCTTTAGGTTTGGCCTGACAATGGCATACAAACTAGTGCCAATTTGAAACAAACAAAACAAGTCTTCTTGAAATACCCAGTGTGGAAGTTGACTTTGAATGAACTCTATTCATTAACTAATGAGCTTATAAGATCACAGCATTAACTCACTATTGAACTAATTACTAACTTCAACTTCATCGTTATTGTACTCCTCATATAAAACAAATAAGATCACTGCAACTAACTAGACAAGAAGCTATCGTGAGAGACATCTACACTCAGTTGAAAGAGGTATTTCTGTTGATCACACTCCTAACTCTGCTAAGAAGCTACACCAGAAAATTTAGCCAATTAAAAAAAATCACAACACTGCGATTCATACAGGAGCGTGCATGTGTACCAAGTGTGACTGACAGGGAACTAGAAGGATTCCCGGTAATTTGCTAACGGTAATTGACCGCCGCAATATATGTGCGGCAGAACAAATTTGGTATGGCCATGTCCCCAGGGTATTATTAGGTCACAAGGTCATATATACAAGACTTGTGACTCCGAACTAGATTTAACTTGTGTCATGTCAAAATCACACAATTGCAAATAAATTTTAATATAACTTATTTGAAGGATCCAAAATATTTTACTTCAACTTGCATGCGTTATCAATTACAGCGATTTGCCTACAAAAGAAATTGCAGCTAGCATAGCTCAGAACAAACAGTACACATCGAGCCCAGAAGTACAAAACCGTATTAGTCGATACATACTTCATATTACAAATTCCTGGCTCACCATTTCTTCTCTTCTATTCATTACATCTACTCTCTCTTACCAGTTGGTTTTAACAATACAGAATTAAAAACAAACAAACAAACAAACGTGGGGCTGTCACCAAGAATGGACCCCACGACAACTTGCTTATTGCACAAGCAATCTATCCACTGAGCTACCATATAGTGCCTGTCAGTATGGCATATGGTTCCTACTTTGCTACAACTGCTGAGTAAGAACACACCTTGTGGGACCACAAACCAGCAAAATGTATTACTAAGACTTCTCTAGTAATCTTGTGTAGTACAGCAAACGATACACAGGTGATGATGTCACAGGATCATTACGGCAGGGTTAGACTACCATTTTTAAGTAAAGTCAACACAAAGAGCATAAACAAGGTAAGCTATTCAGGTGTTTACAACCTTATTTTAGTCATGCAGCATTATGTTTAATAATACTTATTGCACAAGTCCACATACAATATGGGAAGACCTTTTCATGGGAACATGTAAATATTTCATACAAGCGTGAGAGAGAAATGACATCCCCAAATTGTATGACAAGTGTAAAAACTGCTATTATATGTATTGGATATTTTATACTTTTCCTTGCCTTCTAACATTTTCCTTTTCTCTCTTACAATGTGGACCACACCCTTCAAAAATTCTGTCAAAACGCAATACTCTTGTGTCACGCACATGCTTATCCAAGCTAGAGAAGATGATATATTCTCAGTGATTCCCCTTCTTCACAGCCATAAATAAGACAGCCTCATCGTTGAGAGACAGCTCTGCTGTACTCTTAAAAACTAAGCTGTCTAGAACTTTGCACGTGAAGTTTGGAACGTTCGTTCAATGGAAAACATTGACACACTTGCATGATTCGGAAATGTTTAAGGAAAATATCCAATGTATAATAAATATATGCATCTGTTTAAACTTCCTTGCTGTAGCCTAGTGTGTCTAAACACTAACCTTAATTAGATCATAGTTCCCCAACAGCTGATTAGACCAAGACACTCACACCTGACCACATGGTTTGTCTGACTAACCTGGTTTTTCAATAGTAAAGAATCTGTGTCTTGAACAACAATCTAATACTTTCCACAACTCGTTTAGCAAAGTTAGCTTTGGTGAATTTTGCATATGGCTGAACTGCTGAGCTTTAACCACAAGTGAGTGGGCAAGTCGAACCATCAACCACTAAACAATATTTACCTTTCACTAAATGTCAAAGCAAAGTTACTACACGGACATTTAGTGCTAGCAAAACTGTATGAGATAGATATCAAGAGGTCAGAATGAAATGTTGCTATCTATGTTCCTAAGGTCCCCTCTATCATACAAGTAAATGCTCCTGGAAATGGTTCATTTGAGTAGAAACTATGCTAGACACTTTTTACCCACGCATTTGTTCAATGCCGGACAAGTCAAAAGAAGCAGGCCGTAAACACACAGAGCTAACTCTCACCACATTGTGTATGACGTGGGTTAACGTCCACGCTGTTGGAGTCGAAAAGAACGGCATACACATTAAGAAAAAGTGTAGCAGAAACACCGCAAATATCCACGTCAGCCAGGCTCCCTTGTTGTTCATCCAGTACCGGTTGCGATTCAACTTCGCCGGAGGAACGTCGGCGTCCATATTTTCCAACAGAGGCCTATTCAGCTGACTAAACACTTGTTTGCTTCGACACTCCGCGTAATCTGGTTACGGTCGCCGAATCAATTCATTGTCACGTGCGCAATTCCGACTTATTCCGCTGTACTTTACATTCTTTCAATAACTTGTAAATTATACAACAAAATAAATAGTGAATGTAACACACAAAATATATTTAATACACACACACACAGAGTAACACAACAGAGAGCGATTTGATTGTGCAGAGTGCTGAGTGGAGGAATTCAGAGTTCACTTGATTACATCATTCCTCCCATTCCGCCCATGCCACCCATTCCACCACCTCCCATGGCCGCAGCTGGCGGGTCTTTGGTGGGAATATCCGTGACAACCACTTCGGCCGTGGACAGCAAGGAGGCCACACCGGCAGCGTCTTGAAGGGCCGAGCGCACAACTTTAGTTGGGTCAATTATACCTGCAAGACAAGGAGGCAATCGTTTAGGTTTAAAAAAAATAAAAAAATAAAAAATAATAAAACAACACAACACAAATGTATTGTTATTTTTAAATTCTCACCTTCCTGAATGACATCAACGTACTGGTCTTTGAGAGCGTCATAACCAATGCTAACAGTGTCTGCAGCCAACACTTTCTCCACCACGATGGATGGGTCCTTGCCAGCATTCTTGGCAATGGTAGAGCAAGGAGCACGCAGAGCCTTCCTGACTATCTCCACACCAGCCTGCTGGTCAACTGTCTCCATCTTCATGTCTTCTATCGTCTTGATGCACCTGACAATTAACACAACACACTCAGTATACTATACCGCCGCCCACTGTTACTAAATAAAGGTTACCTGAGCAAAGCCACGCCTCCACCAGGTACGATACCTTCCGCCACGGCAGCCCTCGTTGCATTGAGTGCATCTGTTACTCTGTCCTTCTTCTCACTGACTTCCACATCACTGGAACCACCTACCTGCACACACAGGGACGGGAAAAAAACAAACACAACAACAATTATAATAAAAGGAAAAGGAAAGGAAAAAAAAAAAAAAAAAAAAAAAAAAAGACAGACAGAAAGAACATTCAGAACAAGTTTAAGTCAAGAAGTATATCAAAATCTTCTAATAGGAATGCGCTACTGGGAAATGGACAGGTCTTACATTCCCGAGTAAGGAGGGTCACCATATTAACATCACCATATTAACATCACTATATTTGATGTTAACTCCACCTACCTTTACAACAGCGACTCCGTCGCAGAGTTTGGCCAGGCGCTCTTCCAACTTCTCTCTCTCATAATCTGATGTTGTTTCAGCAATCTGCTCCTTCAACTGCTCGATCCTCTCCTTAATGGTACCCTCATCTCCTCTACCTGAAGATAATATAGTCAAGACAGAGGTTTGAACCAAGAGTGTACAAGTACAGCTAACACGGTGTGTATTTATACAAGTCCCTATCAAAGTTTGGGGGTGGGGGAGCAATGCAATTATTTCTTCCACCCATCCCCCCAAAAAGTATTACACCTTAATGGAGACATTTGCACCAAAATTTTCACCAATTTTATGGAAATAATAAATACTGTATGAAACTTCAAAACTGTTTATTAGACCTCTCAAAAGTTTCAAGATCCCTCCAGCTTTTTTTTTTTGTTGTTATTAACCTTTCATGATGAGCGTGTCATCCTTGGTGACAACTATCTCTCCAGCCTGGCCCAAGTTGGACAGCATCACATTCTCAATCTTCAGTTCCAGGGAGTCGTCTCCAAGCACGGTGCCTCCCGTTGCTATGGCCATGTCATGAAGCTGGTTCTTCCTGTTATCCCCAAATCCTGGGGCCTTCACTGCCGCTACCTTGAGGCCAACCTTCAGCCTTAAAGAATTACCAATAAAAACAAACAAAACAATTATAATAAAAACAGATTGCTGGAATACAAGGCAAAAATAAATAGTCTTACCAGGTGTAATGAATTATCTCAAAAATTTTTTTTTAAAATATAAAAAAAATAAAAGAAAAAATTAAAATTAAAATTAAAAAATAAAAAATAAATGAAAAGAGTTACCCTCTAGCATTAGGTGAAGGAATAAAAAAATTCATTGATACATAAAACTAAAAAAACTACTAAAACTAAAGTCTACCTGTTGATGACTAAAGTTGTGAGAGCTTCTCCATCAATGTCCTCAGCAATAATGAGCAGGGGCTTCCCCTGGCTATTACACAACTCCAAAGCTGGGATGATCTGTTGGATGTTTGAGATTTTTTTCTCGTAGAAAAGTACAAATGCATTTTCAAATTCAACTCTGCTACCTACACAACAAAAAAGAATAAATAAATAAATAAAAAAAAGTCGTAGGAAAAAAATTGCTATGCAAAAAGCTAAATTTTATGCTCAAGATACAACAGAGAATGGGAAAACTGCAAGAATGTTTCTTCTAAATATGGTAAAGTTCTTTTATTTGTTAGCTGCTACAGTTTTACACCAAGATTAAAGTCAAGCTGTCAAACCAACTAATAAATTATTTGTTCTGATTTTTAATTCACTCTATTTCCCCACCACCCGAGGTCCTTACAAGTCAAAACTATTCACAATCTTTATAAGACCCACCCACCCCTAGCCCACACTGCCCCTTACAAGATGAAACACTTCTACATCAAATGCAGTCTTTCTTTCTATCTTCTCCCATTTCCTCATCCACATATCATAATGTATTTACAACTCTCGACTTTACAAATACTCACACAAACGACTTGCACGTTTCACACACTACAAGCATCCATTACTCACCCTTGGATGTATTGATGAAATAAGGTGAAATGAATCCTCTGTCAAACTTCATACCCTCAATAATCTCCAGCTCGTCATCCAGGGTCTTCCCATCTTTCACAGTAATTACCCCATTCCTGCCCACCCTCTTCATGGCTTGAGAAATCAACCCACCAACTTCCTTGTCACCATTAGCTGAAATAGTAGCCACCTGAAAAGAAAAGGATAATATTAAATAATAGATAAATAAGAAATGATAATAACCAGCATCATCGAATGGCTTGAACAGAAAGATTGATTTAAGGATAAGGGTAATACTACTACCACTACTACTACTAATAACAACAATTATAATAATATCATTCTCATTGCTTGAACTAAATCTAATGATAACAATAATAAATAATAATAGTAATAAAATAATATATATTATTTTACTTTATTATTCTTATTTTCCTTGCCATTTGGGTGAAATTAGCAAATGATACTGTTTTTGTAACTTGTGTTTTTATGTTTCTTCAGGTCTAATAATAATAATAATAATTAAGATCTCATGGCTCTCTCTCCCTCTCTTTGCCTGCCCCACAAACCTGAGCGATTTCTTCTGGAGTGGTGACAGGTTTGGACAATTCCTTGAGGGAGTTGATGGTAGAACTGACCGCAGCCATTACTCCAATTCGCACCTCATGTGGGTTCGCACCTTTAGTGACGACCTCGAACCCATCTTTAGCAATGGACCTGAAGAAACATAAAAACACAAGTTGCAAAAACAGTATCATTTGCTAATTTCACCCAATGGCAAGGAAAAAAATAAACGCAGTAATATATTTTCATTCCTCTGTCACTCAACTAACCGAGCAAGAACTGTAGCTGTAGTAGTTCCATCTCCGGCCTCGTCATTGGTGTTGCTGGCAACATCCTGGACCAGCTTGGCGCCAATGTTCTGGTACTTGTCTTCAAGCTCGATCCCCTTGGCAACGGTCACTCCATCCTTGGTGATCTTGGGGCTTCCCCACGACTTCTCCAGAATGACATTACGACCCTAAGAGGAAAAGAGAAGGAAGCAAGAGAGGGGAAAAAAAACCCAAAAACATCACACCTTTCACATGACAAACTCTACTCAATGATTTGAAACGAGACCAACTGCCAAATAGTTGCTATGTCCTTTAATACGCACAATCAATATCAGCAATTTAGAAAAGACAATGAAGAATGAGGAGGACTGCTATGCTAACATGCCAGGCCAGCACAAACCTTTACCTGTCAATTTTAAAACCTTGCCGTGGAAATTTTTTTTTGATTCATGGACATGTCTAACTAGACCAATTTCTCATGAATGTGATACACCTGTTTGAGGTAATGCTTGAATTAGAGATACAATCTGATTAAGAGGAAGACAGCATTACAATTGGAGGACAGTTTATCTAGTTCCTGAGAGGACAATATACTGATGCAATAGGTTGTGGTCAAGAGCTCAACTGACTAGCTTAGCGTGGTCATGTCTTCACTAGTACCACATAATAGTAACTGCTGCAGCACACAACCAGAGAAGTGGTTAGTCTCTCCTTTTACTCTTACCACAACTTTCTTCTATCATATTTTTTTTGCACAAAATAACTGCAACAAAATAAAGAGAGGCATACAAGTGGAGGAAGGACCTACTTCATATGCTTCCATCTTTTAGATTCTTCACTACTAAACTTTAAATATCCTCCTCCATTAGACATCACATTAATGCTTTACAAGAATTAGGCAGTGCACGTGACCACTTAATCCTATGCAGCATGAACTATACATACTTGCAAGATTCCTAAGCACAAGTTAATGCCACATATTTCTATTAACTTTCTCTAAAACAGAATACTTAGCCTTAGCAATGGGGCATCATGCATGACAAGCTAAGTACTGACCTTGGGTCCCATGGTTACTGCTACAGCATCAGCCAGGATGTCCACACCTTTCAGCATATTTACTCTGGCATCTTGCCCGAACTTCAGGTCGTTGGCAGGAGCAAGTAAGTTGGGAGATGCGCCAATGGCTCTCGAATGCCTCGCGAACAGCTGCGCAGAACGGCACAAAGACGACGCCCGAAATAATGCCATGGTGAAATCAACGGGTTATCTGCAGACTATATAAACAACAAAAAAGCAACAAATCTGAACAAAAATGACCCACCAAGCCCTCACAATTCACCACTCATAACCTCTCCGCTCACCAGAAAATGGAAATGCTGCAAGCGAAGACTTTCACTGCTTAGACTTTCACTGCTCAGAAGACTAGTACAACTTGCTGCAAGGTACAGACCACGTGTTTATACCTTGATGCCACGTGGGGTGGTACAGCCAGAGATGGTCGCTAATCGTGTTGATTTCTTTCGCGCATTACCGTACTTTACCTGTCATCTCTGCTTCGTTTAAATCGCAGTTCGTCAGGATAAAAGTATACACATTGAGGCTCTTTGGGGGGGGGGGGGGGGTGAAAAGTTGTCCTAAAAAATTACACAAATGTCACGAGAGTAATTGAAATGCCATATGGCCATATAACTTCATTGGATTATAAATGGAATTAATGAAGGGTACTGGAGAAATTATCCTTGGAACAGTTGTACACAGGTCATGTAGACACTCTTTACCTTATTATTATTATTATGTATGTTTTTGGCTCATGCTCATCTTTTCTCATCCCACTATTTAAAGCAGAATCTCTTATCATTTTACACTCTTTTTTTCTCTCCTTCTCTCTATTAAGTATATAGTTTAAATATAACATGAACTGACTGATTAATGCACATAGCTGGCCTAATCCAGCCACAGAGGGCAATCTGTTATTATTTTAAATAACAGAATTAACTGGTGTACTTTTTCCAGCTGCACATGCAAGTACAATGTAATGCCATCACTTTTGGACTCAATCATTTTGATTCAAAAAATACACTAGACCTACTTAGAATTTGCAAATGAAGAAGGCCTATATGTTTTTTACATGCAGGAGGACAGAATATGCAAAAGGAATGGCTAATCAACAATTGTGGTGTGAGCAGAGGAGGAGATGAAGGTAAAGTTATTATGCAGCGTAAGGTGGAAGCTTGAAAAAATTCATTGGGAGCAGCAGAACTTACTTAAAACATGTCCATTCAGTCAGACAAATTCAATGAATTCAATAGAAACTGTATAGAAATTATTATAATCTGTTTCCAATTTCCTCTGACCATTGATTAGATACAAATAGACTTGTTATCACCACAGTAAAACTTCTGATGGTGAACTCTGTTACACTTTTGGCAAACATTCTGCTTATCCCATCCAATAGACGATGCCCCTCTTAAGCAAACTACCTCTAGATTGTGAACTGTAAGCCCAGTACCAAATTGTTTTTGATTCACAGATTTTATTCTGGAAAAGTCTGAAGATCTGGCTGAATGTTAGTGTTTTTTTGTTTTTTCCATTGTGGGTACCAGAGTTGCTCTCAGAAGATGAAAACTTTGTAAAAAGAAGAGCAAACTAAGTGTGTACGATAAGTCAAGGTGCTTGTATGAGGCAATGATGAGGCACAAGGCCCTCGAAACCTGAGCTTAATACAGTGTACAGTAGCTTCTACATTCATGCACATGCAAGATGGAAACATGTACAAATTACAGGGCCGGCGGAAGTGGTCCGGCAAGTCAGGCAAATGCCGGACCAATAATTTCTGTACGCGATATGGTAAAGATCGTCAGCTCGACTAGTCTATATAGCTCTGACTTCACCGCAGTTGCTCGTAGGATAGTAACAACAGTATGGCTTCCTCACAATCTTTGGCTTCTTCTTCCTCACAATGTCTTGCTTCAAGTCAGCCGGTTAGTGATTCCCCTCATCAACCAAGAAATATATCTTATCCTAAGATTCCATTTGGCAAGTCTAAAGTGACATTTAGGTCGTTCAATCCAGCTTGGTATGACAAGTGGCAATGGTTGCACTGGGATGTGGCTTCTGAGAAAGTGTTTTGTTTTACCTGCATGGTAGCTTATAAGCAGAAGAAATTGATAGCACCTAAGGGTGATGGGGCATTTATTCAAAAAGGGTTTCAAAACTGGAAAGATGCTACTGTTGCCTTTAGAAACCATGAATGTAGTGGTACTCATAAAGATGCTGTTCACCAGATGGTAACCATTCCCTCCACTAACAAAGATATTGTTGTTAGTCTTTCTTCTGCTATGGCTGAAGAGAGAAAGAAGAATCAAGCATGCTTTCTGAAGATTTTAAGTTCAATCCACTTCTTGGCTCGGCAAGGGCTTGCACTGAGAGGTGATGGGTGTGGGGAAATTGAGGGAAATTTCACTCAACTATTAAAGCTCCGGGCCAGTGACGAATCTAGTGTTCATTTAAATGCATGGTTGAAGCGAAAGAGCGACAAATATACCAGTCATGATATTCAAAATGAAATGTTAGGAGTAATGGCTTTAAATCTGTTGAGAAATATAGCTGATAATGTGCGTACATCAAAATTCACCATTATGATTGATGAGACCACTGATGTTAGTACCACTGAGCAAGTTGCTATTGTTTTACGTTGGGTCGGTTCTGATTTGGATGTGCATGAAGATTTTATAGGGTTGCATTCCACTGATTCAATAGCTTCTAATTCTCTTGTTAGTATCATCAGAGATGTTCTTCTTAGGCTAAACCTAAACATAGAAAATTGTCGGGGGCAATGCTATGATGAAGCAGCAAACATGAGGGGTTGTAGGAATGGGGTAGCAAAGCAAATTGCAGATATGGAGCCGCGCGCCATATTTTTGCATTGCTACGGACATGCCCTGAATTTAGCTTGTCAAGACACTATTCGTAGTATTAAAGTAATAAGAGATGCTCTTGACACAACATTTGAATTATCAAAATTATTGAAATACTCTTCAAAGCGGAAGTCTTCCTATATAAAGCTTAAGGGTGAGCTTGCTCCCACTGAATCTGGTTTTCGCACTCTCTGCCCCACAAGATGGACAGTGAGAGCTGACTCATTAGCTAGTGTTCGTAAAAATTATTCTGTTTTGCAGAGCAGTTTAGACAAATTTTCTGAAATGGCAGCTAGAGATATGGAAATGTCTGCCAAAGTAAATGGTGTAGGTGCTCAGTTCGAAAAGTTTGACTTTGTCTATGGTGTAATGCTTGGAGAATTAGTACTGCGGTTAGCGGACAACCTTAGCAATACTCTTCAACAAAAGACATTGTCTGCTGCTGAGGGTAACAGAGCAGCAATGCTCACTTGTGATACTCTCGTTGCACTTCGCTGTGACAATGAATTTCACAAATTTTGGGATAGTGTTATGCTTAAAGTACATGAAGTTGACATTAATGAGCCTGTTCTTCCTCGAAAACGTAGGACTCCAGCAAGGTTTGAGGAAGTACATAGTGATCCTCATTATCCCATGTCTGTCATTGATCTTTACCGACCTATATACTTTGAGGCCATAGACACTATAATTGGTTGTATCAAGGATAGATTCGATCAACCTGGCTTTAAGGTATACAACAATTTAGAAAAATTAATCATTAATGCTTGTACTGGCATTGATTTTGAAGCAGAATTTGATGCTGTTACTGAAGTCTTTAATGGAGACTTCGATGTACTAAATTTTCGTACTCAGCTTCATATAATGAGGGATAAATTTAGTGCAGAAGTTAGCAAAGGTTCAAATGTCACCTTGAAAGATATCAAGAACTTTATCATTAGTCTTGGTGAAGCTAAATCCCTTGTTTCTGAGGTGTCGAAGTTAGTTAAACTTATACTTGTGCTTCCCGCTACCAATGCTATCAGTGAAAGGTCTTTTTCAGCCCTCAGGAGAGTGAAGACATATCTTCGAGGAACCATGAAGCAAAGTCGGCTTAACCATTTGATGCTCCTTCATGTCCACAAGGATCTTAGTGATGGCCTTGATATCATTTCATGTGCCAATGAATTTGTTTCAGTAAATGAACACAGGTTCAACATTTTTGGAAAATTTACTGAATAAAACTATGTAATTATACTGCAATATCTGTTATAATTTTTATTCTTCTATTTTGATCAGGTTATGTCTTCATATAAACTGTAATATTATTATTGGAAGCATTGTGAAACTACATGTAAGTGTAAGAAAATGAAACATTTATCCACACGTTTTGCCTGACCAATCCAATTTTCCTTCCGCCGGGCCTGAATTATGTGTAACAAACTATTACAAGTGATTTATTTGCAAGATGTCCATTGAAGCATTGTACTACTATAAGCCATTGTTAGTGTTCAAGAAGCTTCACTATGACCTACTCACAGCTACAGCACTGGCCTGTTCGGGCATGGTAGAGCCTCTCTTATAGCCATACCCTATCCTTATTACTGAATTTATTTCAAAAGATGTTCCCATGCATAATGCTCAAACAATTCTTGAGCCCAAACTCATCAATTTGCGGAAAATTGTAATTTCTTGTTTTTCAGGAAGAGAAGCAAATAAATAAAATATTATTTTTATTTACTTGTTTTGTTTGACTATTTTTAATTATTGTTATTTATTTATTTTTGTAATTGCATGATCTTTTGCCTTGCCAGCACTTTATTTTGCATTGTTTTCTTATTGCCCGTTATCCAAGTTGCCAAAAATATAAATAAAATAAATAAAACCCTCCCATTGTCATTTAATAGTTAAAAAGTCGCCACTGCTTCCTCATTACGTACCAAAGCAGCTAATAACTAGACAGTGACCACTTCATCAAGTCAGCAAAATCTTGCCACTACATATAATTTCACTTAAATAGCAGGACAAAAGAAATCTCAATTTTCTCTTCAACTACAATGGTATCTAATAATATTAAGGTTTTTGGTCTGTCTCTTATGGCTACTTGGAAGCCATCTTGACGAGGGCATCAGTGGTGAAGCTCTTTGGTCTCTCAATGGGCAGGCCAAGAGCTCTATCCCACACAAGTGAACTGAGCACGCCCAGAGCACGAGATACTCCGAACAGAACTGTGTAGAAACTCATCTCAGTCATGCCGTAATACTAGAATTAAAAAAATGATAACACAAAAGTGAAAAAACAAAACAAAACAAAACAAACAAAAACAACAACAAAAAACAAAACAAAACAAAACAGGAAGTACTCAACATCTACAAATACAAACATATTAAATATCTGAACTTAACTGTACAAGCTACTTCATCTTTTACCCACCAGAATCAAATCACTTTGTATCAAATTTATCCTTTACCAAACAGAGTCAAAAAGTCAAACTGTCATCAAACACTTTTAAAAGAGCCTTCTTTACAAACATGTAAGCATAAGGGGCGAGAAGGGATGCTTAAATAAAATAATGCCACATGTAGCAATAGAAGAGTCCATCATAGCCAGACATAGATGTGTCTTTATGAAATGGTACAAGTCCTAGATAAACTTAGGTGCCTTCACTCCTCATGTATGAGGGACCTCCTCACTATACCACCCATTCTCACCAACACACCTGCAGTAGCACGCCGCTGTGGGCGTCCACGTTGGGCCACGGGTTCTTGGTCTTGCCATGCTCAGTGAGCACTCCAGGTGCCACTTCGAACAGATTGCTGACCAGGCGGAACATGGGGTCTCCGGGGAGATGCTTCTGAGCGAACACACGCTGACAGGTGTAGCGAGGATCAGTCTTTCTCAACACTGCATGGCCGTAGCCGGGCACCACCTGAGGGTCAAGGCAATAACTATTAAACGTGACATACTAGAGGTAGGAATTCTGTAGCCATGAGAACCTCTCTCCAGCCTATCATTTGAAAACTGCACACATACAGTGCTCAACACCAACTGGGCACTAAAGTGTAAGTTATCCCCCCCCCCCCCCCCCCCCCCCCAGATCAACCTGCTTATAGCATGTAACTTCAAATAATAGCTAGCTATATTGCTAACTGACAATCCCTAACCTGGTCACCCTTTACCCAACTATTAACCCCTTACCCGACTATCTAACCCTTACCTGTCCACTCTTGAGAGTCTCCCATAGGAAATCCTTGAGCTGGTCTTGAGTGGCATCTGGCCCGACCTTCTCTATGACATTTGTAAGCCACACCAGCACCTCCTGGTTAGCTAGTCCGTGGAGAGGACCTAACAATAGAAATAAACAAAAACAATAATAACAAGAACAAATACTTTCACAACCGAAACTGAGTCCAATAATTAAAAAAACTATTAGTTTATCAGTCATTTGTTTGGTTTGGGGCACACAATTATATATACAATATACAACTTCTTCTGAACATACCAAATACCAACTGACATTAAAACTACCGTAGTTATATCATAAAAAAACTGCTTCAGTCGGAATCTCTCTCTCTCTCTCTCTCACACACACACACATTTTATTTTACTCCTACAAATGGATCAGTTGAAATGTATAGCAACTCAATACTTTATTTACATTTTAGTGTGGTGGCTGAGGAAGGTCAATGAGAGAGACAATGTTGTAAAACATCATCCACACACTTGCTGAGCTGGAAGATAACTAGAATACTAGTACACACCAACACTGGCCTCTTCATCATGTCATCAATCAGAGTATCATAAAAAAAAAAACAACCAGCTGCTGACTAATTGGCTCCAGGGTACGTACATTCGATGTCTTAGAGATGATAACGGGAGAGAAACCCCTTGCCTACTCGAAGAGACAGCAGAGTTCACAAACTCAACAACTACTTGTAGCTATCAGCGAAAATGTCTGCTTGCTTCAGCTAGCTACATAGCTATTGTGTCTACAAGTAGTTCCAGTCAAAATAAACTAATCACTGCTTTTATCTTCTTCTTTTTTTTTTTGTTTGAAAAGTTTAAAATTTCTTCCAAGTGAAAGCGATGCTTGCATTTTTCTTTTCAGACAAAGCAACACTAGGTTGTGTCTGCTAGTATGTGTAAAGGATTCACAGGTTCCATTGTGAAGTAGGAGAACTACATGTCTGCCAATGTCTTTATTGTTTGAGAAAGAACATGTCATTATTGTGTGAACAGAAAGCAATACACACAAGCACAACAAAACACTGCATACACACACACACACACACTTACATAATGTACACATGCCAACACTAGTTTAGAACATTCACAAATCAGAGCCGGGAAAGGGAACGGTAATTAATTAACATCACGGCCGTTGCTTGGCCTAAACAACAACCACCAAACCCTTTCAATGCACATCATTTTTATCAATTAAATGATGCTAACAATCTATATAGTGCACCTCACTTGCTCCTTTTATCCCAACCCCATTGAATGAAAGAAGTATCCTAATTAGATATGCAGAGAAGATTGAAAAGGTTTAAATGTGAAACTAAATACAGTTTTTTTTGTTTTGTTTTTTGTAAATCAATGCTAGTAAGTTACCAAAAATATTGCCTTTTTTGCTGATGAAAGCAGCATACATTGCTAAAGAACATGGATTCACGGTCAACCGTATCAGCCGTACCATCCCTTTACCTGCAAGTCCATTCATAGCAGCGGAAAATGAGAGGTACGGGTCGGAGAGGGCAGAGCCCACAAGGTGGCAGGTGTGAGCGCTGACGTTGCCTCCCTCGTGGTCTGTGTGAATGGTGAGGTAGAGACGCATCAATTCGGTAAAGGATGGGCTATCGTAACCAAGCATATCCGTGAAATTGGCAGACCAATCTTTGTCAGGATCAATGCAGCCAATCTATGCAATGGACATGGTATTACTGAAAGTGGGTGTGGCTATACATGGAATAAATGAAATAGAGGATATTAGCCTATAGTCCAATTTTTGATACTCTATAATGTAAATATGTATTTATTTTTCTACAAATAACAAAGTGAATGAAATTCAAGATTTCTAAAGGAAATTTGGTAAAAAAAAAAAAAACGAACAAACAACTCGTGCTTACTTTTCCATCCCTGTATAGATTTCTGTAGATTGCAGCTGCTAGGGTTGGTAGTTTGGCCGCCAAATCCATAGTGTCTTCATATGCATACTGGACAAACCAAGACAACGCAAAGAAACCATAAAAACAACAACAACTAATAAATAAAAAAACTAATAAAATCTCAGATAGAGCTATAACTTGATGAAGGTGTAAGTTTACGGTGAATAAAAACATGCACTACAAAAAAGACATATACATGCATAATGTACATGTACTATATATAAATGTATGTTATTTGAAGTGATACAATTGATATCTTTCCCTTGATATAAAAATGAATATTATTTTTGATTTTAACAACAAACTACAGTTCTAAAAAGCATAAACGTGTGTAAAATTCTTTCCAGTTATAGGAAAAAACAACAACAACAACAACAACACACACACACAAGACATCTTAAAATGTGTGTACACACAGACAGAGATGCCTTGAAAAGCAAAGCAAACAGAATGTGAAGGTGTGAGAGCCAAGAGACTGTCTGTTGGTTAACTGTACTCACACCTTTAATACTTATATAAATAAAATTTGACACCTCTAAGCCCATTTGAGTGCACCAACACCCACACCACTATCAAGATATGTTCCTAACTATCAAGCCGAGACTTCACGAGTAACAAAGCACACACCATGCGTAAATAAAGATAACCCCCACTTTAAACAGTGGACTCACTGTTCAGGTGGGATCACAATTACTATAGAACTGAAGGGTAAAGGGTCCCACAAGTAAAGGGTTCTGAATGGTGAATCTATACTGCCAGTGAATAATGTACTATCTTTAGTAGTATGATAAAGAGACACTTTGCTTACATGGTGCTGTTCCTACGAGGCAAAACTCAGGAACTTAATGTTAGAATACATTCTCACACATTTCTATACAACCTTTAAACAATCATTGCCACATATGTACATAGCAGTAGAGATAACTCTTCTACATAAAGTGGAGTAAAACCCTCATAAATACACTAACTCTACTTCAGGATACCCACAAAGACTCTTTCAACACCTTATTGAGACTTCCATTTCCTCTCCCACTTCCAATTTTCTCACCTCCCAGTATTTAGTCTTGTGGATGCCCTCAGAGTAGCCCTTGGCAAACTTGCTCTCTGAATGCATAGCAGTAATGGCGGCACTGAACTGGGCCATGGGATGGAGGTTTGAAGGGAAGCTGTTCACCATCTGGACCACATGCTGGGGAAGACCAGCTCTGCTGGCCCAGTCTCGCGAAATAGCTCGGACCTGAGGACAAGTGGGACAGTCAGGCGGACAAAAGATGGTCACATGGACAAAATGACAGATAGACCGACACATAACAATAAGTACAAAAACTAGGAATTATGACCCGAACCATCAACACTTTAGATTTGCACAACTTCCATCTTAATTGTAATACAGAACACTACAGTTTCCTTCCATGATGTCAAAAGCTACGTCTACTTCATCCTGGTACCATCGTATTACCAAGGAAGTTACTTTAAATATCTAGCTTTAGAACAAAATTGCTGTTGACGACTTGCCATGCTCTACTATTATGGCTGATTCACCGACATAGCAACAATGCCCCACAGGCACAGGGCACCACATTGAAGAGGTTTGTATAACACGGCTACATGCATGTTGACACCTATTCCAACTAATGCACACTGAACATGCCTGAAACTGAGAAGGATGGGGCTAGGTTTCATATCTATTTGAAAGAACCTAAATAATCTTAACATAGTACTCTTTCTTTAAACTATCCTTCTCCCAGCCTATTTCACTTCCGAAACTTTATGAGTCAATTAAAACTCAGCATCTGCTCTCTCTCTTGTCCTCACCTCATCTTTGGTTGGTATCTTGCCCGTGAGAAGAAGATAGAACATGCCCTCAGGCAACGGCTCCTCCCCTCCCTCCGCCTTGGGCAGCAGCTCCTGGCACTCGGGGATGCTGTAGCCGCGGAATCTGATGCCTTCCTCGGGATCGAGCAGAGAAGTCTCCGTGACCAGACCTCGGATACCTCTCATGCCTCCATACATCTAGTGGTACAGATGAAGATGGAGGATAGAGAGAAACTATAAGTGGGCATGGTACTGGTGAGGATAACAAGTTATTAATGTGAACCTAGGTAAGGAATGGTAATCAGTAAGGGACGCAGTATTGACAATATTATCTGTCACCTTAGTTAGCCGAGGTGCCAGTAGAGGGAAATTTAGAGTGGCCAAGTATTCACATTATGTGAAAATGTAAGGTGAATGAGGGACAGACAAAGAGTACAAAGTTTAGGGAAACATATTAACACTCCCTAAACCTCACACCTTCCAGCACTCGCACCTCCAGTGCATCTTCCATGACTACTACTAAGAACTCACCATGTCGATGGACACATCTCCCACCACGAAGCTGCCGTGCTTAGCTCGGAACTCCTTCACTTGCTTTTGCTTCTCCGGAATAATCTCAGCTAGGACTTGCTTCAAGCCACAGTCAGTGGACTCGTGGCGTACCTGTTCCAGCAAACACAGAACACAAGGTCATTGTACAGTTAATGTTGTCTTTGCCCAGACAAATGGGCCCTAAGTAATTTCATCCACTATACAGCGGTCCTAACCAGACATCATACTTCAGCTTGCTTTTAGCAGCCCATTAAGAATTAAACTCTGAACCTATCTCTAGTGCTAAACTTACTGAGCTAGACGACACATTGGAGTAAGCCTGCAAACCCGAGCAACAACGGGAGGATCACGCAAAATATAAAACAACAATTTATACTTACAGCTTGCAACGGACGAAAAAATCTAAAAGTTCGTAGTGCCATTGTTACAATTACACGAGTTCTCCTTCAAGCTTGCCCTGTATGTTCTGTTTTTTTTACTTGTGTCCAATGGACCTCAAAAGGTCATGTAAGGTCACTTCCGGTCAACACCGAACACACTCCAGGTATACGGAGGTCGCGTCGTTTCAACCTTTGTCCCCCATCCATCCCTCCATCCAAACGACACAGGCTTGTTGTTTTGCGAAGCCGACGCACCCGGGATGAGTTCTTATCAGCTATACAGGAACACTACGCTTGGCATTGCCCTTCAGGATGCTTTAGATGAACAGATAAAGACCCAACAGATATCCCCGGACTTAGCCTTAAAAGTTCTTCAGCGATTTGACAAAAGTATGACTCAGTCTCTGAACCAGAAAGTGAAAACAAGATACACTTTCAAAGGCAAGCTCAAGGTGTATCGCTACTGCGACAATGTGTGGACATGTGTGATAGAAGACACAGATTTCAAGGAGGCACACAGTCAGGAGACCATTAATAGCAAGAAGGTGAAGATTGTAGCTTGCGAGGTGACCAGTTCTAAGTCTGCCGCTTCATCATCATCTACTTGATATTTCAGTGATCAGGCTTGTCATCTTTTCTCACAGTTCAAAAATATTTGCGGAAGTCCAATTACCATTTACCTGACATCTTCTCAATAACTTTCATTTACATAATCATGATTTCTTGCTATGTTCAAAATGCCTATCTTGTAATGTGTGGTTATGTGGAACTCGCCTCAACGTACATCTTATAGTGATTAGGTAAAGGGTATTTAATATGAAACCTCAATTGCCCATTATAATGGGTAAAAGGTTTCGCCCATTGTGTATAGGTCCAAATACAGTTTCCTCAAGCCAATCAGTGTTTTAGATCAAGATGATACATCAGAATTGTATAGCATGATATAAAACTCAAGTGCAATACAGTCGTGACAATCTCCTTGTCCTTTCACATGTCATTTTCGATCAAACTAAACTGCTTGAACATAGCCTCCATGCCTTTTGAGTCTTCCTGCTTGGGAGAGCAGCACATAATTCCTACACTGACACCACTGCTGCTAATAGCAATCGGTGCCTCTCGCAGAAAACACCATTTGCTCGACTCCTCATTGTAATATTCCACTAGGCAGTCGCAAACGGTTTTGTACATAGTTCCAGTAACCCTAACCCGAACATCCTTCATGGCTGGCCACTCCATGTAGTTCCAGTCGCTTTCTCCACGAGTAGCCACGCAGCTCATGTTAGGCTGGTCATTTTCAATTTCTATTCCAGCTTTCAGCCAGTTGGAGTCGTCTGAATAGACCATAATTCCAGCCTGGTCATACTGGATGTTTGGGGTAATGGAAAACGTCACTTCAGCGCACCATTTCATGTAGTTGGATACAGTCTGCATCAGGCAATGTCCTGAAGCTCTATTTGCAGGTGGGTCCCTGTACGTTTTAAGCCAATAGTCGGTCTTTGGGTCAGTATTTACCTTCAAACCTTCTCCAGCGACAAGCTGGTAGTTAGCAGGCTCATTTCTCCACGTAAGCCCGCTATTTTCCAGCGTTTTCATGGTGGTGAAATCATATTTGGCAGAATAATATTCGTTCTTCGGTCGCTTCGCTTCCGCAGCAGCCATTTTATGCAGCGAGACGTGTTCTATAGGAGGTGTGGCTTCAGTCATTGAGAAGCAGTTTTTGTTACATACAGCTGACTATTACATTATTTGTACTGACTGAGATGGAACCCTATCTATACCAGTCATGTCAAGCATTGCAAGCTGTAGGTAAGAATATCACAGTCTGGTGGAAGGGTAGACTAAACTCTGCCCCCAAAAAATATTTGAATAAGGTCACCACTAGCTCAGCAATTGCTACATAGCTAATATAGTGGATACAGGTATCTCACTATATTAGCATTATTTATTGTAGTATAAGTCACTACTATTACCATCAACTTGTACATGACAGTGTGCAATTAGTATAGCTATCTGTATGCTGAAGTGCACTACTTTATGGTAACCGTGTACAATGGGCATATTAGATACCTTCTTGCAAAGGAATTACAGACAGACACACACACACACATATATAATGAAGTAGCTCCTTTAGAATATGAATAGCACTGAACTAAGTTATTGGCTGACTATTCATAGATTACCACTAATCTTGATTTCATATAACAATATGGAGACATTAAAACAGTTTCATACTTGGCTGTTTGATATTTCATGTTTAGGACGCTCCGTTCAAACATTACTTGGACCTAACAAAATGTGAGTTTTGCAGGAGTCTTGTACAGAGCACATTTATAAGTTGGTAAATTGTTATATGTATGTGTGTTTGTGTGTTTATATCAAGGTTGAAATGCTACATATCTTCCTCCCCTGAAGATTCCAGTATTCTAGTGGACACTATACAAGTATTAGATGCTCTTATGTCTCGCTATAGCTGCTCCGAATCCTCACGCCTAGGCCATTCCACTTGCTGTGCCCCACCTCCAGCACTCCAGTTCCTGTTTGAGGCTTGTTTGGAGCAGAAGCGTGAAGTTGGGTGTGGGGTGACGACCTTGGTATGTTTGTCAGCTTATTGGGCACCTGAGATACTCTCTCTGGTCAAACAGGTAAAGTTTAGAAGTTAGTTGTTTGCTTGTAGATAGTAGTCCTGAAAAAACTGGAACCTATGAAATATTCTATATAATAATACGCTTGTCTGTCAGTAAAGACAATGGCAGTGTGTGTGTGTTCATGATTTATTCTTTAACTGAGTTGAGTTGGTAAAGCATCGTTTTTATTTGAATCACATTCATGGAAAGCTATTAGGAAAGGAAGACAATTAAAGAAGCAACGACTATTGTTGCTAAAGCAGGGTGATATCAGCATGATGAAATTTCAAAATAGAAGGAAAAGTTTCACAAAGCGTAAATTCATAATCATTTATAGAAGAGACTGAGAATCAGGAGAGATAGACAAAGGAATAGAAAGGGATTCATGACTCAAGAAAGAGCTGAAGAGAGGAAAACTGAGATGGCTCAGGAAGAAAGAGTGTAGGAGAGGAAAACTGATGTAACTGAACCAAGTAGAGAGGAATAACAATGGATAAAATATCTCATGCTGTTTGCATTCAAAGTTAGTACTTGTAAGTGCCACTGTGTGGTGGGTTTTTTTTCTAGTATGAATATAATAGTAGCTGTACCCACCACTCAGTGGTGCTTGATGTACTAAGTTATGTAAATTAAAAATGTAGTAGTATAAGTTACTTTTATCCATTCTTTTAATCCCTATCCACTTCTTCATTGAATTAGTTACATTAGTCAGCCTTTATCTCACCTACTTTCTTACTCTTGACTGAAACTCATTTTGTTTTTCTTCTTCACTTCATCGTTTGTATCATGGTTGCTGTAGTTAATATATTATTAAACACTGGATATACAGTCAAGATGACACAACAGGAATGCAACCTTTCTCAGTTCTTGTAGCTACCCATAATTTGGTGATTTGGAACACTTTACCAGCCATCTTTGTCCCTTCCTTTATTTCATTTGCATTCTTATCCTCTTTCCTTACTGATTAGTTTTCTTTCTGGCGTCATTATCAGTGTAGTTGGATTTTAGTCCAAATGGCAACCCTATACCAACTTAGTTTGACTACCAAGCATATAAATTGACCTCTTTAACCCCATAATTGTTTTAATTGATTGATTGTAAATTTGAAGGTATAATATCCTCAATGGTAAAAAACAGTCTTTCAGGTAAGTCAAATGTAGAAACTTTTAGAATTTCGAACTAGAAGTTCTTATTGTACCTGTATTTCCTAGTGATCTTACTTATTGTTAAACTGTTTCAGAATTTTAATCACAAGAATAAGCATATGACTAGGGCTGCTTGCAATTTAACACTGTACAAGCATCTGAAACGAGACTATGTTTAGATATATGTCCTCTCTCTTTCACAGGATTTTTTAAACAATACAGAATTACAAATATTTGATTGCCACCGGGAATCAAACCCAGGACCGCGTGCTTAACACACAAGCGCTCTGCCACTGAGCTACGACAACCAACCATATAGAGGCGTGCCCGTAATAGAAGCGTAGATAAGAAGGGATTGAAACAGAGCTGGTATCATTCACAGTGGGTCTCTAAAATCTAAATATAGCTGGTATCCTATAAAGACTCACTAAAAATGAACTACTGTGCTCATAGCTTCATAGCTTCACCTTTCATGGCAGACAATGAGTATTACTTTAAGTATGATGCAATAATGATACATCCACCCCCTTTTGCTGAGTGTATTCACTATGGTACACACAGTATTAAAATATATTTATACGTGTGTATATTTAGAATATACCACTCTACTTCATATTTGGCATTTTTCATGAGGCATTGGAGATATGCAGAGACCACATAAAATCACTAAAACTGGATGTTGATTTTACCATCAGACTTGACTCAAGACCCCATGTGAGTGCACATGACAATCACATGACCTACTCAAGCACTGGGGAGAGCAAAAGAGTACTTGAGCATCATTGTAACCAAATAGGAGGAATGGCATTTTTAAAGAAGAGGAATAGAGTACTAACTTACAGTAGACATTTTTCTGGCGTGAAGGGAAAGAATACTGCAATTAATTCCGAAAAGGAGATTCAAACACAGAGTCTACAGCAGCTGGATAAACTAACGTGGTAAGTATGACTCCCTTATCTAGTAGACTTATCATTTTAAAGAAATAAACTTAAAAGGCTGAGAAAGAATTCAATACTTTTGTTTAAAAGTAATTTCCTAGACAAACCACACCCACTAACTTAGGTTTTAATGTCTGCCGGTATTCAAGATGTGATGTTATCGTTATAAAAGCCAGTATCACCTCTTAAAAGTAGTTATTAAAATGTATACTACGTCCATAAGTTTTGATTTTATGAAATCCTATAAACTGTGTATCAAATATGATTGACCTTATGTTTACAAGAACAATAGTTATGGTAGCCATTTTTTCACACGTCATATCTGAGATGTCCCTATAGCCAAAACATATTCTTACATCATTTCTTAGCACTACACAAAGTTTTATGCTTTTATCGTCAATAGCACAATTGCAGCATACATTTATTGAAGTAATTGAAAACATTTACTGAGTGAAGTATTCTTTTAAGGGTGCTGCGACAACGCCCACGCGATTAATTAACCGCGGGTTGCTAGGGAAAAAGCTTTTTTGTTCTGTCCACTTTAGGGATTCCTAGACACATGGAACCTACTAGCAACTTCTAAAGAAGACTACATACCAAAAATGAGAAGCTGGAGTCGGCTGCAGCGGAAGGTATTACAGGCCAAATGTATCACACTTAAGGGAAAACTCCTCCGAGCCTACTCGGCCTCTCGAGCTGAAACTCGGTGTACTACTACCCGAACCCGTCGTCTACAAAACCTTCGTTGTGTTTTTGTTGAATTCAATATTGTTTTCTATTTATTGGTGTGTGTCGTGCTATTAGACTGTATTTTTTCCGTAATTTTTTTTTTTATAAAAAATTAGAACGAACATTTTGCTGACAGGACACTTAGGGACCCCTGTATCGAACTTGAAGTTATTCCCATTTTCCATTCCTGAAATATGGACAAAACTAGTTCCAGAACTAACATTAAAACTGCGCAATAATTTTTAGGCTAGCAGCCGCCCCAATTCTAGCCCCGCCCCAGTATACGGAGAAATCTTTTGCCGGTTGGCGGCTCTGAAAAGAGCCAGGTCTAAATTGAGGAGAGTGTGCGAACTAGAGAAGGAGGAGCGCAGTAGTGGAAAGGCTTCAATTGCAGAGCAGGGATACCAGGCTTCACCGATGTCTCCTTGAGTTGCCGAGAGCTTTCAACAATTTCTCCCTCAGCGGCTTGCTCCGGATCCCTTTCTCCTTCAAAGCCGATAGAAATGCGTCTGGACTGCTGCACTGCTTTTTCAGACCAGAAAGAGTCTCAAAAGTAAAGCCCAGAGTGACTAGTTTCTTGGCCTGAATTGAGGTGAGACTGGGCTTTCCAAGAGCTTTCATGAGTGTTGTAGCTCTAGCAAAAAGTCTTTTTTGCTGCATCCACATTTTAATTTGTAGATGAGGAGACCTGATAGAGAGAGCTGACAAACTTCTGCTGATGGATGGATGCTCCAGGACCTTTTCCAGAGCCAAAACATCAGGTAAAGCCCGGTGAGCTCCTAAATTTTATGAACATTTTATTAAAAAATGGATGCATTATTGTGCTATGTCTTGCCTGGTACGTCATTCCCTGTTAGTTTCTTGTGGAGCTTCTCAAGCCCTAGGGACGAACCTTGTAGAATGTCTTCCCCATCCTTTTTCATCTACAATAAAAACAATTAAATTATACCGTGCTTTTGTTATTGAATTAAATAGTATGCAACACTATAAAGCATGATGTATTGTTGTTGTGTAGTACCTTCTTCAACATGTGAAGTGTGTCACTGAAATGTACATTGGAAGACACAAAGTTGGCCACATTCAACTCCACTCGCCTTTCCACTTCTGCCAAAAGGATGGGGAAGTCGAAAGAAAACCCGTTGTGAGCTACTAAGACTAAAATAAACAATATAGCATCAGTTCTTGCCTGTACAAAGGAGTTCAATATACCTGGATGATAGGGAGTTTTTGTGGTTTCAGTTATGTGGGCTAAATTTCTTGCCAGCCACTCTAAAAAAGTCGGCATTACCACAGAAAGTGGTTGTTCACTACGAAGCATGTTGTTGGTAATGCCCGTCACCTTAGAAACTAAGAGTGAAAAAGTTCTAAACTGAATTATTTATTATTAAATAAAATATAATTTAATTACCTGTAGATGAAATGTTTCGACCAGTTCTCACAAGACTACAAAAAGTGGCTTGCTCAAGAGGGACAGGAGAGTTCATGACCTTTGCGCCTATGTCAGTGATGTGATCTGCATAAATGCTGAGCCCAGTTGTCTCGCAGTCAAACAAAACCAGAAGGGGGCGAGAATCATCAACCACTAAACTTCCATCATCATCATCATCATCCCTTCCTGAGTTCTGCAGATTCTCATCTCCTGGGTCAGCATCTATGTGACTGTCATCCTCAGATGCATCACCCCTTCCATCTCCAGTATACTCGCCCACATGGCTGACATCTCGCAAACTAGTCATCATATCCTTCTCCTTCTCATATCGGGCTTTCTTGGCCTTCTTCTGGCAGTTCCTAAAATTACGTAAGAAATGGTCATAACTATCAAAATTGATGTAATATATAATGGGTTACCTCTTGTAACGACTCTCCTCACTCGAACGTTTCTGTTTACCCGTTTCCCACTTGTCTTGTTCATCCATAATGGAAACAACAGCTGTCACAGGAATTTCAACTCCCATCTTAATCAAACAAAATACTTTCCAGACTGGCCCAAGGTTCTTTAAAAAAAAAAAAAAAAGTAAAATACAACAATAATCAAATAAATATTAAATAGATATAAATTGATAATAATATAGATAAATTAATTACAGTGGTATATAATAATGCATCATACAAATAATGTTGTATACCTTGTGACATATAGCCATGTTGGTTTTGCATGTGTAATGTAGATGGTGCAGGTCAGTTCTTTTGTCCCTGTAAACAAGGGCCAGACCATGGAAACCCTCCACTGTGTTGGTAGTTAGCCTGCCACGATCAGATACATAGTCTTGTGGCCGTGCTGACATGCTGTCAAGCAAACGCTGAAAACCTTCAACTTGTGCTTTACAGGTAAATTTCTGCTGGGATGAATATGGGGTACCGTCGGGGTTGGTCTAAATGATTATTAATGTAATACAATTTTATTGCACCAGTCATTGACATTAGTCAAGGAAAATCAACTGCACTACTACATTGCTCATACAATAAGTTAATGATATTTCCTTTGACACTGGATGTTTCTGAAACCAAAATCTTGTAATATTTTGAAATGTTCACATAATATAAGCATAATTGTGTAAAGAACAAAAACCTTCTCCATTTTGATTTATTGGTCATTATGAGATTAAAATTAGTAAGGGTTTAACCTTATCATGGCGACACCATGTAGATGTGTGATCATCACGGCAGTAGTGTGCCAAGAAGTTCTGGATACCTTCAGAGAACGCCTTCAAAGAGTCAGTGGCTGAGCTAATTTCGTCTGAAGATATCAAGTTACTCAGAGAAGACTTGCAGTGAGACAAAAGACTCTCAGGCATTCTCTTGCATTTGAAGTGAGTCGCCTTGCACTAATTTACAAGTATTTAATTGTTTATTAAAAAAAAAAAAATTACTTACCTCACACTTATTCCTCTTTATGGTTTCTAATTGTTTGTGCAGAGCTTTAGCGGAATGATTGGCACAGTATGTTACAGTGCCCTCTGGAAAATGCCGACAGAAGGTCGAATTTACCGAACTGTCTTTGTCGGCAATCACCTCCTGTAACACAAATCCATCCTTCCGTACTTGTGCTAGGATTTCATCCAGCATGTCTGTCTCTGCTCCAGCAGATGTACCATTCCAGTTGTGTCCTTTGCCACGTTTGGTTCTGTGAGCAAAGTAAGCTATTTTACCAGTGGTGAAGTCATGAGCTGATGCAGAGGAGTTGTTGGAATAATGGCCCCGTGTTTGGTAGAAGCCATCAAAGGATGCAATCCAGCACTTAGCGTCTCCACGTTCCTCAATGTCCTTTCGTACCTGAGCACACGACCATTCTGCCAACTCGGTGACATGCTCCTCAAGCTTCTCCACGATTCTGTCCCACTGCTTGCTTGAACAAACTGGCAATCCGAGCATTCCACTTAGCCTCTTATACTCAGCATGAAGGTGGCCATTCATGAGGAATGAAAGGACTGGAAAATGCTGGCTCCAACAACGTGCTGAGTTGTGGATCCTCAGGCCTTCAGAATGTTCCAGGCCAATGTTGCCTGATGACACGTGGGAAAAAAGTGTTTCGTTTCGTGAGGAAGCTTGAGATGGCTGGCAATACTAGATAGCCGATCTATCACGTCCTCCACTAGGCAGTCACGATTGTCTTCCTCCACCTCCATCAGTTCATCTAGATCATCTGGTATTGTGAGTAAGTTATAAACAATTACTGAATAATTAAATTATATATAAGAAATCACTCGTCAGGAAGTGCCGAATTGTCTCTTGTTGTGCTGGAGTCATAATTATTATTATTATTATTATTATTATTATTATTATTATTATTTATATATTATATATAATATGGGTCACCAATCCATAAGCCAAATGCTTGTGGACTACTGCCCTCCTTATAAACACAAAAAACATAATCACCACTGACACCACTTTCTCTCTCCTATATCAAAGGAGTGGGTTGGGGGGAAGGAAGTTTGATAAGCCATTCACTTGATAACCACTTTCTCAGACTCCTAATCAGTTCTTCCCAGAGTAGCTAAATTTATGGCTTTGATAAATTATAAAGTGGCACCAAAATTAATTACCTGGATTATTCGGCTGATTTTCTCCTATAGGTGTAGCAGACAGTTGCTCCAGAGCCATTGTGCTGATCCTAGGATCCTGACAGGTCATAGTGATGTGTTCCTCCATTCCAGCAACAGTGGGCAAATCAGAACTGGCCTGATGAGCTGGGCTGGACAACTCCACCTGATCGGTGGTAGAAGGAGTGTCTATGGTATTTGCAGGAACGTCTGCTTCATCAATGCTAGTCTCAGAGGGGACTAGTTGTATGTTAGCAGCATCGGCAGCCATAATCTCGGGTTCCAAGTCAGGCCCCACTACTATAATAATCATTATTGTTGTTGTTGCATATATTTTATTCATTTTTTTTGTGTCAACATTACTTGAGAAAATTTCTGTTTGTGAGGCACAGCTAGCTATACTCAATAATTTCATTAAACAATAAAAATATTTGCATACTGCATATACCTGAATAGGAGGATAGAAGCATTTTCCTCCTTTTGGTGGCTTTAGCCAATTGGAGCTTCCTCCTTGCAGACAATATTTTTGGCATGTCCCAAACCAGAAACAGTTCACTATTATGATAAACTCGTGCGGTATCCAAAACCACCATGTGGGCTTATCAAGCCCACGCGGAGTATCCAAACATTGAGACCGGCCGTATACCAATAAGAATTTGAATCGCGCAATTCGCGGCTCAACAGTCCCCTCGAAAGAATGACACATTTTTGTGGTAAATTGACGGCGGATATGAGATTAAATCTGCACGCGCGTTGCTATGTCGCAGCACCCTTAAATATTGTCTTTCGTAAGTCCCACTAAGAAGGATTAAACATTTGTACCATTCAAACTGTAAAAATTACGGTGCAGTTTCTAAATACAGTAAGAATGTGCCGGGAGAAACCAGAAGAAGAGAAGTGACAGTAAGAAGGGAAAAGGGTGGTGCAGAGTGAAGTTTTCAATCTTCCATGTTCTGTAGCTCAGTTGCTATTTGTTGCAATAAATTTTACAATTTATAATCAAGTCTAAAATTAATAGCATGTTTCCCCATTTCCATCAACTTGTGCAATTTCAATCTTTTGTCTGTCTTGGTAGTTCATCTACTATGTTCTACTCGAAGTCTGCAACATATTTCCTAATATGACATACCAGATGTTGCTTTCAGTAATACTTCAGTAATTGTTATTAAGTGTAATGTGTAAACAATAGCAATCAAATAAGTGTCATTAGCAGGTATTTTTTCTAATGACTTTACAAGATCATGTATAAGTCGTTCAAATACACAAGCTTCAGAGTTCTTATTTACTGCAGTCATAAGGTGGCACTTTAACAACTATGGCAGAAACAATAATAAACTCACCAATGTACTTGTTTTCATGATACCCCAGTCTACACAGTTTCATAAAGAACTCTTTCACGGCTTTCAACCTTACAGTATAATTATAAAACATTTTATAAGTTATCATGGATCAATAACACTGGACAGCATTCAATCTCGACGGTTTTGACCAATAGTTAGAAGATATTATGACTAGGAGGCTATAATAGAAGCTTAAAGTAACAGTGCTGAAAAGGGTATTGTGCTAGTCATTTTTCCACTTTTCTATAGCTATTTGTCTGAACCCAACAGTAAAGTCATAATTAGGATGTAAAGCAAGCAAGCAAGGTATCAATAGATCTGTGATCACATGATTCTGCTAGAATTCAAACATAAAAGTAAGTGTTTGAATTATAGAAGTAACATAAGCATTTCTTCCATTAAAGTCTAAATTAAATTTCAACAATAAGCTATGTCACATAGTTTTACATTGACACAGTTTTGAAATACAGTAGTCAATTTTTCACATAATATTCTCAAAATATTCTCAGAGTGTACAATATTTAAATCAAATATCTACTCTTTTTATCTCTTGCTTTCAAGATTTATAATGCAAACCAACGAGAACAATTGGGGGGGGGGGAATCATTTAGAAACTAGGAAAGTTAATAACAAATCTACTAAATAATACTATAACAATGTCTATAATACGTTGTGTAGCAAATGTTTTGTCCCTAAATCAATCAGTTCAGATTTCTTTCAAGATCTGTGAAACTTATTAACCCTCAGCGTGCATGTGCAAGAGGGTTATAGTAGTCGTCCTGTCTGTTTGTCTGTCTGTCTGTCTGTCACGCTCTGATTTTGGAGATTACTGACAATTAACAATTGATTTTAGGTATGAACTTACTCAGGACGAAGATTTAAGACCATTTATTGTGCTACTTTTTTTAATTTCGGGCTATTCGTTGAGAAAAAGCGAAGCTTTCAACTCCGCGTAGGTACTAGCTTTTATGGGTAACACCCCCTAGCGTCACGTCATAATCACATGATCAAATAATTTCTGCAGCCAGCAGTGTACTTAGCTTTATGCTCAGGCTCCTAAGCGTTACTCCGGGGAAGTTAACGGAGTTGAAAGAAGTGAAGTTTCGCGTTGAAAATGTATACAGGTGAGTGTTTCTGGCTAGTTTAGCTTCTTCTCTTATGAAGACAGCGTTTCCATGTACCATTTTCATTGGTCAAGCTATTTTGATATCTCATTAAAAATAGCTAACAGATTGCTTGTTTTTTTGGAAGGAGATTATATTGTACTATTGTAATAGCCAGGTAGTGTTTAATAGCTCTGAGGGTTCGCACCTTTGGTGCTTCATTTCTCCATTGATTCTTCAGAGCATCCAGGCACCCTCTGACAACAGCATTTCTCATGATTATAATTGGATCAGTTATCGTTATAATAATAATAATGGTACCAATAAGTTTATATAATCGGACATGGTTTTGTCTAGTCCGTTCATGTTTAATCTTTTTGCGAATTTGTCTTCCTTTTATGAATAATAAGCTAAATAATGCTATTGGAATTGATATTGGTAGAATGTTTATAAAGGCATAATACTGTAAAAGTACAGATGACAATTCCTACTGCAAAGAGGAGACAGTGGACAGAACAGAAGAGGCTCTGAGTAGGTGAAGCAATGTGATTACGCTTTGGATAAAATTAAAAAAAGAAGGCAGAAACACTGTAGTAAATTTGTCCACAGAGAACGTAAAGATAAGAAGTGTTCTAGCTGTGCCCAGTGACAATATAGTTACGCCATTTATTGTGCATAATGGGAGGCCAAAGACCCACTCACCAGCAATTTGACTAATGATATTGGGAAGACCACGAATTAAAGCCATAGCGATATTGGTTGCAGCGACTTGCCCAGCAATAGCAAATGAAGTTGTTCTTAAACTTCGGAATTTATAGATCAAGAACAACACCAAAGTATTCAAGAATACCCCAAGAACTAATAGCAAGGTACCATAAATAGACAAGAAAACTCTTACGGCGATATCTATTGGAGCCGGAAGGAGGGAACCGTTGATTCTTTGAAATGCAGCTGCTGCACAAGTCAGGGAGATATTTTCTGGTTCTCTCCCTGATCCTGAGAAAAATGACTTCCATAGAATCTTGCTGAGAGCGGTCCATCCTCAATTCTACAGAAAGATTAATAGACAACAATACACCACAAAATACTTGAACATACCAAAATGAAAATCCAATAAAATGACAAGTAGAAGCAAAAAAAAAAAAAAAAAAAAAAAAAAGATCCCTCTTCAACTGAGCTCGTTGATACCTCTCTTTTTAAGGTGAACAGTGAAGACTTTCAGGTGGACTGCGTAGATTTTGTCACTTCGTCTTATTTTTGTATTAGAGTGAGAGATTTTTCTTGAGTAGCGCTATGCCGATGCTGGGGTGATTTACCACGAGGTACTGCTCTATTGTAACCAGTTGGGTTCATCATTAAGTGAGACAATGTCTCAGGTGGTTGGATGGTGAAACTCAGAGGAAAGGTAACAGGAAGCATTTGTTCATGAACCAAGTTTATTTCATAGTACTTGAAGCCATCGTGCATGTCTATTAGCGCTTGTCATGTGACTATACCTAGTGCGTATTATACTCAGAAACTCTTCTACAAAGTATTAAATTGAGATTAACTGAATAATATTTGCATAATTTAAAACATAAGATTATCAATCTCGAAATCAGGAGATATTAGTATTTAAAAATGTCATATCAAGCTAGACAAACGTCACAGCCTAGTCAATGTATTCATGTGTACTCTCTCAAGCTAGCTACTTGAACACATTGAAGTTATCAGAGAGACTAGACGTTAATACAATTGAGAGCTCGTGGAATTTTAGAATCTTTTTGTTTCCTGCATTCCCAAAATTGCAATTAACTGCTCTCCTTTCACGGGAACACAGCTATTTACGAACATGTACAGGTGTTATTCTTTTCTTCTTCTTTTTTTTTTCTTTTTTTTTTTTTTCCATTGTTGTTTTACCTTAAGAATATAATTTTGATATTTATCACGTATTAGTATTGTATCTTTTAAGATGAACACAACGGTGGAGTTATGATGAAATTTGAACCAAATACAAACTTTCCAATTTCTACAATTCCTGCTCTTAGTAATCTATTAAAATACATTACGACGCTGTCCATTGAAATCCTTTTTTTAATTTTTATATAAATTAATATGTTCTTCTGTGGGCTTAAATAGTATGCGACTGTCTGGTGGAAGAGATGAAGCAATGAAACTAGCTCTGGAGGTGTGGCATCTTCAACCACATGTGGTGACTGAACCAGTGAAAACTTTATCAAAGTATGTAACCAAACTTACATAATCCATTATACAGATGCTTTTTGGATTTATACAGAAATTTTTATTGGCGGTACATAGTACTAAGTTCGTCATGATGATTTGTAGTTACATTTTCCTTTTGTCTATGTCTATTCTTTTAGATTACCACTTGAGTATCGTATGGTTGGAAAGTCTAAAAGTCTCAGTTCTGTGGTGAGGGGTGTGGTCATTGATGTTCACGCTGATATGTGTAGTATTGCTCACTCTGTATGTGGAGGCAACGTACTAGTAAGTTATGAAGGGGACAAATGAGGAGAAGGGAATGTACCTCGAGTTTATAATTATTCTGTTATTGTTATTATTAGTAATAGTAGTAGTAGTAGTATTAGCTATTATTTATTTGTTTGTTTATTTTTCATTTATTTATTTATTCACTTATTTATTTATTTAATTCTGTTTTTTTTTTAAGAGCAACTATGAATGGAATGGAGCACCAAATGTGCGAACCCTCAGCGCTACTATACACTAGCTAGCTATAACAAAAATAATTTCTCGGACTGAAAAAAATGATGTATTTTAGGCTATTTCTAATCAGGTATCAATATATGGCTCAAGCAATGAAAACGGTGGATGTAGCTAATTGCTGTTCAATCAAGAGAAGTAGCTAATTATGCAGGATACTCTCACTGGTATATAGTTTCAACGCAAAACTCCTAAATTCCTGCACTCAAAACTTTTCAACAAAAGCAAACATTACTGCAGGCAGAAAGAAATTATTTGCTCATGTGATTGCGATGTGATGATCGGGAAGTTACCTATATAAAACTTGAACCTACATAAAACTGACGGCCTGCTTTTTCTCTAAAATCAGCCTGAAATTCGAAAAAGTAGCACAATGAAAGGTCTTAAATGGTCGTTCTAAGTTCTTATCTAAATCAGCAGTTAATAGTCTGTAATCTATAAAATCAGAGCGTGACAGACAGACAGACAGACAGACAGACAGACAGACAGGACAACTACTATAACCCTCTCGTGCATGCACGCTGAGGGTTAATTAGTTATGAACAGGAGAGGAATTTCCTCCCCAGAAATGTTTTTTTATTACCAATTTTGCTTATTTTCAGCAACAAATATAACCACAGATTTAATCTTTTAACTAAGATACTAGAGGGCGACTGTCTCCCTGGTTATCGGCATTTGGGGCTACAGCAGGACTACAATCATGTGACATCACATGATACATCACAACTCTTTGAAAAAAGTCGCGACAAGAAGTGGGCAGAATTTGTTCTATCAACAATTAAGAAGGTGATTAATATTACAATTTGCCACTATTGAATTTTACCAATAATTAGAAAAGCTGGACGGTATACCGGAATGTAGTTAATATGCTTACCTTTTTACTAATAAATCTTATAATGATTTTTTTTTTTTCATACACAGCCTGAAATGCATATGTAAGCAGTGACCCACCATATTTTTTAAGAAGATACTATTCCTAACATGGATTACATCATGCGTATTTCTTATTCTGATATATACACTAGTTCGAAGTGAAGGTATTGGTTGTGGGCGGAGCTGTGAGCCCGTTGCTGTGGGAACTATGTATTGGACTAGATGTTCTGGTATTTAAGAATGTTCCAGTGAGGTCCAGAGAAGTTCTATCAAATTTAACTGGAGCAAGACCAGTCAGCTATCTCTCACAATGCTCAGAGGTAAGCGAGACAAAATATTCATATGACGTCAGCTATCAAGATGAAATTATTAAAAAAAAAAATTATAGCTACATGGGAATCTTCATTGAATTCTGTATTTGTGACCATCAGTGTACTTTTTCAAATGCAAAAAAAATGCAATTAAACTGAAAACCCAAAAAAGACAGCATGCCTCGAGATTGAATAATAAAGTTTTATTTGAGCAATACTGCTTGATTGAGCTAATGTGTGGCAACAAGAACTGGTGATCAAGAGGAATGAAGCAGATTCTATCACTGGATGTACAGATCCAAGCCAATTGCATGTATATATACAGTGTACGTGTTGCATATTAGTAGCACACGTGATGGAGTAATGAAATTGAATTGGGTAAAAATCGTTCAGGCCTTTTTTTAGTTGACTTTTTTTGCCACACCTCCAGGCTCAAGTGACAACTGGAGGATAAGTGATAATAGGTGATCCAGCCATTGTGGTGCTGAAGCACACTACTAGTTAGAGTTTGTTGGGACTAAACTCTGTTTTGGACACTCCTGATAGTGTTTTATTTCTAGATAGCTAACTATTCTATATTATTAACCCTCAGCGTGCATGCACGATAGGGTTATAGTAGTCGTCCTGTCTGTTTGTCTGTCATGCTCTGATTTGGAGATTACTGACAATTAACCAATGATTTAGGTATGAACTTACTCAGAATAACGTCTTAAGTCCTTTTATTGTGCTACTTTTTTTAATTTCGGGTTGATTTTTGAGAAAACGTGAAGCTGTCAGCTCCGCATAGGTACTAGCTTTTGTGGGTAACGCCCCCTGTCGTCACGCTGTAACCATGTGAACAAATAATTTTGTTGCTGCCCACGATAGTTTTGCTTTATCAGAAGTTAACGGAGTGTTGGAAGTGGAGGTTTACATTGAAAATATAGACCGGTGAGTGTCTCTGACCTGTTCAGCTTCTACTCTTATGAAAACAGCATTTACATATACCGTTTTTCATTGCTCCAGCTATATTGATACCTGATTAGAATAGAATAGCCAATTAATTATTCTTTTGGTCCGAGATGATTTTGTAATTGCTAGCCAGTGTGTCGCAGCGCTGAGGGTTCGCACCTTTGGTGCTTCATTAAATTAAGTTTCACATTGACCCTTGTAAGTAAATGAGAACAATAAGTCTATCTAGTCATATTGTTTACTTTAGAAATGAGTATGAGACAAGTAAAACTAATAATACTACCTCAGGTTTTATGCTCTATTCTTTAAAAAAAAAAAGTCATTTGTCGCTTTCTTTACTGATATGTTGTACTCTAGAGTCGGGTGCCTCTCTTACTTTTATTGCACATTTGAACCTATCACTTGCATTCAAGTCAATCTCTGAAACTTCATCAATGGCTGTATTTGTGTGACTTGTATTTTCACTGTAGAACGTATTAGGCTGTGGTGTGAAAGTTGAACTTCTAGAAGCCGGATGGTCAAGACCTGCTCCGGATGTCTCTCAGTTTAAGACCAGGAGCTCCAGGCATCCTGTCAAGACACATTGCTGCAGGCTGTATTGTGTGAGCTAGCGTAATGATTACTTCACCGTATTAAAAAATGTTCAAAATAATATGAGTAGTGCCTGCTGGGATCAGTGCATAGAGGTTCTTTAGTTAATGGTCTAGGATTGTCTTGACTTTCTTTTTGCCATATTTACATAATTACCTTATTTTTTAAGACTGAGTGATACTTGGAATCAGCATTATAGTGCTGCCTCAAATTTTGAGCCTTTTTTATTTTTGAAGTATAAAAAGGTCAGTTTGTTCTTTTTTTTTTTTCATCATATATTTTTCTATTGTGCATTTAGCAACTATTTCCAAGTTGCACTTTACACCTGCTTTTGTAGTCACTCTGTAGTAGTATTTCTCTGTATTTACATTACAGCTAATAAATTAAAACAGAAATTTTTACTGTTTGCCGAAGTCCTCCTGTGGTGTCAATAAGGTCTAACAGTCCACGATAACAGTGAACAGAAATAATGATGATGACACGAACTTACTGCTTCAACCCACTCGTTAACTGATACGATATGCTTACTGGTTATTGTCTTCCTTTTTTTGTTCAGCGGTATAGGAAGATGTTTCAGTATGGAGGGGCTCCCAAGGGTATATGTTTTATTTAAAGGTGTTCATGTGATAAATCACCTTTTTAGATTGTAAACGGCTCCAACCCCCTGAGTCCCTTTCCCACTTTCCTACCACTGAAGGTTTTTACTATGTATTTTAATAATAAGTTGCTGTGAGGTACGTGATTGTTCTGAGAAGAACTTCGGCAAGAAGTTGAAACATCGAAATAAGTTCTGAATTTTTTTTTGTATAATTTTGCTTTAACAAACACTTACTAATGAAACCTGTGTTTCCAGGCCTCTCCGTGCTCCAGCGTAGCAACAGTCATACTGTGTGGCTACTCGGACGTGGAAGTGGAGAACTTACATCATCAGTTTCACAACTGCTGGCATCGCCTCCACTGGGCATCTTCCCCACTTCCTGGTCAGTTGCTATCACAACCCTTCCTACTTCCTGGAGGAGGTAAGACAGAAGCATCCTGCATTGTATTGCTTGAGCAAACTTCCTCTGAAGCAGTCAAATCAGTCCAGTTGGTTGAAGACAAGCTGCCGATGTATTTCACTAGTCAGAGTGCTTTGTGGGCATGCTCAGAAGAGCCAGCTGACACCCACCAATGGAAGGTACTCGTTTATGAAGCATTCTCGAAGGGACTGAGACAATTGCTCGGCCAAATTATCGCCAATTTAAGGCCAGATCGAGGAAAGTTTCAAATTTTTTGTGATGTAGAGGGAATGATCAATGGAAGAACTGATGAGTGCAAAGCTGTAGATGTAGGCGTGGTCAAGCTAGAGGCGTGGTCAAGAGCAGTGTGGCTTTTAGAAAAAATATTTATGAGTAATTACATTAAGAAAGGCTATCACTGAAAGTAACAAATCCATTTTTCGATATATATCATTTTGTAGTGAATGACCATTTAAATATTTGTGTCAATACTAGATATTTATCATTGATGTTGGCTGTGCACATCATAGGCATGATTATATCACTTCTATGGTAGCCACTTATTCCCTGAAGTGGTTTTATCACAATTTTTGCTAGGATGAATACAGCATTTTCATTGTTGATGATTGTAGTCTGGCGCAAGTCTTCGATTATCGGCATAACTTTGCGCGTCAAAGCACAACTTGCTAAACGGCTTAAAAAGTTATTGTGTGGACCAATAATAAGCCAATTGAAGGAAAGTTTTTAGTGAGAAGAGATGACTGATGCAGGGAATTGAGCGTCACAGTTATGTCAAATTGGAAGAATTTAACAAATATAATTGCAAATTCAAGTCATCAAAACTTCAATTATGACTTTAACTTGCTATTGTTTTTGTTTTTTTCTTATTTTGTTCGGAGGATGTTTAGAATTATCTTCTTTTTTTTTTACTATAAAAGGGCATTGTTTAGAAAATAATTTGGTGTGATATGCTGACAGGTTTAAGTTAAGTTCTGTGGTAGTTCCAGTACATTGAAAGATTTTGTTGGCTTCTTTGGCAGAATGGCAGCTGACTTAGTGAAATGGACATTAAACTTGCTATATTTTTGTAGATTAGGATTAAAAAAATTATTTATAATCATCAACAATATATGAATCACAAACAGCAATTTTAGCTAACTGGTTGCTGCAAATAGTGAATTAACTGTCTATTGAGCTATCTGTAGAAGATGCAGATATATAACAAAGAGTGGTTTTGTGTGCAGGTTTAATAGTTGAAGTGTGTGTAATATTCCGGTAGAAGGTGACAGGTGAAGTATCTAGACATATGGTTGCTAACAAATCTGGAACTTGCAATGATATCTATAGCTTCTTCTAGATCTTTCTAGTTGTGTCCATATCAATTTGGTTCACCAAATGCTAGAGACTTCCCTAGGAATATGACATTATTTGATAAAGGGTTTTGGGATTTATGTAGTGGAGGCTGATTTCAAAGCAGTTGCTTGCGAGTGTGTTCTCATAACTCAGCAGGTCCATATTATGGTCTATTTTTTAAGTATTGATCTATTGAAACATTATAATGCATTATCTACTTTACAAATCTGTTGATTCCTCACTCTTTCATAAAGTATGGACCTCAATGGCAGTGGTATCGTGATTTATTATGTACTGAACAGGGCCTAATACCTGTTGCCACATAGGAAATGCATTAAAACACTAATTTATAATGTGTTTAGACTAAATTCACGAAAAGGAAGCCCTCCTATAAGTGTCAGTCAAGTTGGTTTTATGGATGCTTTTGAATGCTTTTGATTTCTAAAGTTTATATGTTTCCGGAAAGGATATTCATGGCTTACTTTTTAAGACTTGTGCAGTGGAATACGGCAGAAACCAACAATATTACACGTTTCTTGTACGCATATACACAGATATTGTAGTAGAAGTGGGTTGTTAAATGAGGAGGTTGCGTGAAGGGAGTAGCCCGGGGATAAATTTTGTGACAAGAGGAAAATGGTGGCTAACAGTTTTTGTCACCAACTTGCCTGAGACTATTATAGTACGCATTACAGCAACTTGGCCTACAAAACTGGGAAACAACGTCACATAAGTAAGATAAAAGTCATGAGAATCTTAACAGAAGGGAATACAAAAGCCATATAACCCTCTCGCGCATGCGCACTGAGTTAAAAACCATCTTACCTCATAAACTCTCTAAGGCCAATGCATGAGAACTCAATGAAATTTTTTAGAACTTCCCAGATACATGCAAGTTCAATATAGGTTACTTTTGTAGAATTTGCCAGATAAAGTGTAGTATTTGCACTCTTATTACAGCACGCTCGGTATCTCGTGATGTAACAGAGTCGGTTGAACAGTCACAAATTTACAAAGATTACCAAACTGATAATTTTTTATTCTTATTTGCTGACTAATGCTGGTCCTGTTTACACGTAGTTGACCAGTTGTGTTAGATCGTAGCTACTGCTACCAGGCTACCCCAAGTGTGATCCCTTCAAGAGATAGAAGTTAAGTTTAATTAAACCATAATATTTCAGCTTGTTGGGCCTTCTAGTGGTGAATGAATAAAACTCAGAAGAGATGATTGATATTATACCCAGAACTTGTTTGTGTGTGTGATGATTAATATTAATTGGTGTTGACCTGTGAACAAAACTTGTTTGCGTATGTGTGATGAATTGGTGTTGATTGACCTGTGTATAGCTCAGTCTGACCACCAAGTCTGCTCTGCTGGAATGACAATGCTCACCCCTATATGTCAGAGAAAGATAAAGAAAAAGAATTAGAAAGAAGAGAATTAAAGATAAGATGGGGGGAGGGGGGGGTGGAGTTAGAGAAGGCTAAATGAACAGGATACACACATGATGGCAGGTTTTCCGAGCGCCTTCCTCGTCCTCGTCAGGCGCTCGGAAAACCTGCCACCATGTGTGTATCCTGTTCATTTAGCCTTCTCTAACTCCATCCCCCCATCTTATCTTTAATTTGCTTCTTTCTAATTCTTTTTCTTTATTTTTCTCTGATCAGACTGAGCTATACACAGGTCAGTCAACACCAATTCATCACACATACGCAAACAAGTTTTGTTCACAGGTCAACACCAATTAATATTAATCATCACACACAAACAAGTTCTGGGTATATATCAATCATCTCTTCTGAGTTTTATTCATTCACCACTAGAAGGCCCAACAAGCCGAAATATTATGGTTTAAACTTAACCTCTATCTCTTGAAGGGATCACACTTGGGATAGCCTGGTAGCAGTAGCTACAATCTAACACAGATTACCAAACTGATAATTTTTTATTCTTATTTGCTGACTAATGCTGGTCCTGTTTACACGTAGTTGACCAGAACCTCAGGAAAAGGTAGGTATCACATAGAATTTTTAGATTGTCTTATACCGAGGCCAGTGGATTCAAGAACATGTGGATACTTGTTATTTTGTATCAAACTGTGTTACTTTAATTTTTTAAATTAAAACAAGCCATATACAATGAATTAATACTGAATTTAGAACAAGGCATACATAACGGAACTAACTATTATTGAATTAATACTGAAATTAAAATAGTCATATGCAATGGAACTTATATACTGATTTACTACATGTGGAACAACTACACTTATTTGGTTGATGCCTGGAATCGAAGTTTTTATCTGTCTTAAGGTCACTACTTCAATCAGTGGACTCCATTCCTTGCAGAAGATCTAGGGAACGAATTTTTCAGTTGATTCTTCAGAGCACCCAGGCATTCCCTGACATCAGCATTTCTCATGATTATAATTGGATCAATAACCACAACAGCAAAAATAATGGATACACCAAGTTTATCCAACAGAATGGAGATATATTTTCCTGTATGGTGTGCTATATTGATGAAAGCGATAGGAAAAATAATTACTACAAAAATGGCTACAAATAGCAGAATGAAAGTTATTGTAGCTCGCCATTCTTTATCAGATATTGTTTTGTCTAGTCCGTTCATGTTTAATTCTCTTTTGCGAATTTTCTTTCCTTTTAGAAATAGTAAAGTAATTAACAACGTTGGAATGGCCACTGGTAGAATGAATGCAAAAGTTAAGGTAAAGTAATAATAGTAGTAGCAGTTCCTGCTACAAGTGGGAGACACCAGGCAGAGTACGAGAGGCTCTGAGTAAATGTAGCAATCCATCATAGGGAGAACTCCAATTAAATTAACAAGGAAGCTAGAGGACCAAGCTAGTACGCAGAGAAAAGTCACAATTTTTGGACTGAATTTAGGATAGGAAAAAGGCAGATATACTGCAGCGAATTTGTCCACAGAGAATGTAAACATAAGAAACATCCTAACAACAGCAAGTGTGGCTGCTACGAAACCATTTATAGCACACAGGGAGAAGCCAAAAACCCATTTCCCAGCGATCTGGTTGACAACATTAGGAAAAACTCTGATTAAAGTTAAAACAAGATTTGTTGCAGAGATTTGGCCAGCAATAGCAAATGAAATGGTTCTCAAACTTTGGAACTTATAGATCATGAGTAGAACCAAAGTATTCAGGAATAATCCAAGAATCACCAGCAAGGCATTGTAAATAGACAAAAAAACTCTTACGCCAATATCTACAGGAGCTGGAAGGAGGGAACCGTTGATACTTTCAAAAACAGCAGCAGCACATGTTAGAGATATATTCCCTAGTCCTGTCCCTGATCCTGAGAAAGAAGTAATTTCCATAGCATCTTGCTGAGACATATCCATAATCAATTCTACATATTGATGACAGGGTCAATAGCCTAGCAAATACGACTTGGTTAAACTTACAAATGAAGTGTCAGACCTCCCTTCAGCTTGTATCTGCTGATAGCTATCTTTCTTGGAATTGTATGTGTCTGTGAATTTGTCTCTTGATCACACTCTTAAATAGCTAGAGAGTGACACTGATTTTTCTGAGTTGCACTATGCCTACTTGATAATTCATGGTTCCATTTTTCACATGGTTGAAGAATTTCTACAATATTACAGGAATGGGTGTACATCCTCAAGACTAAAAGAGAAGGTGAAAAATCAAACTGTCACATTGTATTCATAATATTTTTATTGGCATACTGTTTTAATTAGATAATATCAAACAAATTATTTACGTCAATTGCAAAAAAAAAAAAAAAGATACAAAAATGGCATGCATTTGTAAATTTAAGCATATTTTTCTCTATAAAAGAATGAAAAATATGTGAGGGAGTGTAGTGTTATTATGTTGAATCATTTAGTTCAGACAAAAGTTAAATCAAGTGAAACTGCAACTTCTAGAACACGCTGACACAAGCAACACTTGATTGATAGAGTACGACAAGTAATATTAACTAATAGCAACTTCATGATTTTGCTGAATAATCGGATGAGCACAGTTTATATGGAATATACGACGTTCAAGAATTTTAATCTGTAAATCCATTGATCAGTCCATTCCATTCCTTTTACTGTGAGTCTTATCCTTCAGTTGATTCTTCAGAGAATCCATGGACATTCCCTGACATCGGCATTTCTTAGAATTATGATTGGATCAGTGAAACTACAGCGAATCCATTTAGTGTGCATAATTGGAGACTATGAATCCAGCTGCCAACAACGTGGTGGACAATATTTGGAATCCCACGAATTACAGCGAGAGTGAGATTTGAACTCAATGCAGCTGTTCTCAGCTTCACAAATTTATAGACTAAGAACAGAATCAAACTGTTTAAAAACATTCCAAGAATTACTAGTATGACAAAATAAACAACCAAGAAGCTTCTTACAGCTAATTCTACAGGTGCTGGAGGCAAAGTACTATTGAGGTTTTCAAAAACTGCAGCAGCAGCACAAGTCAGGAATATTATTGTCTTCATTTTTTCTTTCTGAGAATGGTGAAATTTCCATACAATTCTCTATGAACTTGTTCATGTCAGACTTCCATGTAGTGTCAGTAATAGTCTATCTATGAACTATGCTATAAATGTCCTGCAAAGAACTCTCATTTATTGTAATTCTGTAGACACACATATTCCTTAGATGCAAAAGATCAAATAAACCTTCAAACCTTTATAAATTAGTCCAAAGACTATTAGTGGTGAGGATATTTGCCATTAGGCAAAATAATTTGCTGACAGGCTGAGTGCGTTGGTTATTACTGAGCAGCGATAACCTCATAATGGCATATAGCTAGTCGAGTTAGACGACTGATGTATGGAAAAACTTACAGCACAGCAAACACAGAGCCTAACCAAATGGAATTTTACTAGCTTTTGTGGTTACTTACTTCTTTCAAGTACTTCCCTCCTAAACTGCAAGCTTGCTGAGTTAGTTTCTTGTCAATGCAGCTAATTGAATGGATCTATTTGTGTGACTCTTTTATGATGGCCATTCTATAGCTCCAGTCTCTCAGAAGAAATTGATTGATACAGCACAAGTAGTACTGTCTCATGTACAACTAGACTCTTTCTCCTCTCTTCTAGTAGCTACGGTCAAGTTAGCAGAAGTTCAGTGTACTAATTAGAATATGAAAGTATCACTAACTAATCAATTAGATTAATTGAATGGTGCTCCTTAATTTACAGTAAATTGTTATGACTGTATCCTGATAGTAGAATAGTCTACACATCAAGATTAAGCCCAAAAATGTCACAAGCCATTCAAAGTTGGATATTTCACAATCATATCAACTATGCAGCCTAATGAGTTACCAAACCAGAGGTTGTTTGCTTAAATAAACAAAACACATTTGATTAGTAGCTTGGACAAAAAAAAAAAAAGAAAAAAAAAAAAGAAAAGAAAAAAATACATGAATACAAACACGCTGTTAACAAATCATCTGTAAAGTGTGTAGTTATGTAGAATTTACTGTAATCAGTTTCCTTTCTTTCATATAAGGTTTATCAATTGTGGGCTGGAAGCGTTTGAACTGGTAAAATTGCAGACAAGTGGCTAAAAATAAAACAAAACGGGAATAGCTATGCAATAGTTTTTTCTCCCTCCCTCCCCTTCCATTTTGTTACAAATGATACAATCCATTGTTTGTTTGAGTGGAAATATAAATTTTATAGACAATAAGTCATCAAAACTGTAAAGATTATGCTTAATTCTTGTATACCGCAAATATTTATAAATGGTGCGCTCATGAACTGAACTTAAAAAAGAAAAGAAAGAAAGAAGACGGGAGAGACAATGCCTCAGCAGGCACAGCCCCAACTGTCTTGGTTTTCTGATGTGTTCTGAGCTACATTGAAGCCATCGCTAGTGGCACTGTCCACTGTGTAGAGTGACGGAGTCTGAAGTACCTTCTGAACTAACTCATCAAAAGCTTCTTGTACTCCATCTCTTGTCTTGGCACTACGGAAAAAGAATGCAAGTGAATTAGCAGTGTTGGGGCAAATAAATTAAATGATCCTTACCTAGCCTCTATAAATAACATTGAATTTCTTCTGGCAAACTGAAGGCCCTCAGATCGTGATACATCTCTGTCTTGGGTCTGTGGAATACAAGTGCATATACAAATATTGAATTAAATTTTTTTTATCTTGTATGTGTCCATAGAAAAGTAGCTAAAAAATAAAAGCTTAAACATACTGGGAGCAATTTCAATTTTCATGTTGTTGTTTGTTGTTGTTGTTGTTGTTGTTGTTGTTGACAGATATAGCTATGTGAAGCTATTCTATAGATGCATAAAAATAATGTATCAATTCTTTTTAATTATTTTAACTTCATTTGTATATGTTGTAGGACATAATTAGGGGGAGGGGCACTTTTCATACTGTGGCTGGTAAAGAAACTAGCCAATTCAATTAGAAATAGTTAACATTTATAGAAACCACTAATTCATCAGTCCTTCTAACATTCTCTGTTGTCTTTTTTCAAAGCACACATGATGGAGCTAAAAGGTCAAATGAAGTAAAGCGATAGATGATTAGTGCTTATTTAACAAAACTTCCGGACTTTGGTCCCACTACAAGAGTATCTGGTCAACACCAATGGGTAGGTGACCCACTAATGGTACATAAGCAAGCAAGACAAAGGGAAGCTAACAGAGTATGTAGTAGGATGAAGCCTCACTGGACTTCTGGCAAATACAGGAATCAAATAAACATAAGAATGAATAGTAGCAATGCACGTCTTGTCATATATATAGGTTGTTTGGAACTGAATGTTGTTGTTCTTCTTGTTATGTTGAGTGAGGATATTTTACTGGGCTGCAATATGAAGCACCAAGGTGTGAACCCTCAGCACTATTATATACTAGCTAGCTATTACAAAATAATCTCAGATCAAGAGTAATTTATAGGCTTCTAATGAGGCATCAATATAGCTCGACCAATGAAAATGGTATATGCAAACGCTGTTTTCAACGTGAAACTCTACTTCCAGCAACTCCGTTAACTTCTCAGCGGCATAAAGCAAGCTACCATGGGCTGTAAGAAATTATTAGCTCACGTGATGATAGGGGGCATTACCCACAAAAGCTAGTACCTACACGGAGCTGACAGCTTCACTTTTTCTCAAAAATCAGCCCAAAAAAGTGAGAGCATAACAAAAGGTCTTAAATCGTCGTTCTGAATAAATTCACACCTAACTCAACGGTTAATTGTCAGTAATCTCCAAACTCTGAGTGTGACAGACAGACAGACAGACAGAACACTCTCACACATGCACGCTGAGGGTTAACGAGGGCACTCTCCTACTAAATCCTTTTCAAAGGAATACTTTTCAGGTTCTTTGTAGACTTCAACATCTACATTAAAGGCAAAATGAAACTGGGAGAATGAGAGGGAGAGTGAGAGGAAGGGAATGAGAGGAGGAGGCAGGAATCAGAGGAATGATACATACAATTAATATTGAGTAGATACAGTCTTAGACAAATGTCTTCCTGCACTAACAGAATATACTCCACAGGAAAGTGAGGTATTTATTGACTTTCAAAGACACACACGATGGAGGTAAATAGGTCAGATGAAGTAAAGTGATAGATGATTAGTGCTTACTTAATAAAACTTCCGGCTTCCGGTCCCACAACAAGCTTATCTGGTCAACACTTTGTTGTTTGTTTATTGTAAAGTATTTTAATTTCTTAATTTTTGTTTCATTTTTGTGTGCGTGTAAGTTTACCTCTTTAGTAATTACGGTGTAATAAGTTCAATGCATTCATGATAATAGTAATCAAATGGATCTACTAGAATCACAAGAGTGTGCACGATTGCGCCATAAACTTCACCTTGTCTATTTTGTTGCCCACCAACATTTTCACAAGATCTTTCTTTGTGGCGTACGTATCCAGCTCGTTCAGCCAGATATCCAAGCCTTCGAAACTTTGCCTTGAAGCCACATCATACACTGTAAATTATAACAACAATATCACAATATATAAATTTCATTCAATTTTTTAATATTAATAATAATATATAAATTTTATTAAATTTTTTTTTTGTATTCTCTAGCAGCCGTCACCTAGTGATTAAGACAGGATGAAAAAAGATAGTACAGAGTAATATAGAGACTAATTGCTATCACGACCGCCCAAAGATCATTGATAAAAGCAGGACATATGTTCTGGCTTAAGCCATTGACAATCCTGTGGCGAAAGAAGAAGGCTAACAAAACTAATTGAATAGCTTATAAAATTTGTTGTGACTTAGTTAGAAGGCTTTTAGTCTGAGTAGAATCAACACACACCATTTGATAATACTCCTATCTTACTAAATACTTGGAACACCCTCTAGGTTACCATGCACTGGCGCGCACACACACACGTACACACATGCATTCACATACAAACACATGCACACACATATACTAACACATACACACATATTAACACATACACATACTACTACATACACACACATACTAACACATGCACACACATACAAACAAACCATACTAACACATGCACACGCATGTGCACAGGACACACACACACACACAAAAGTGGGAGAATGTACACATGCACCCACTAACACACACACACACACGCATACACACACATAGATGTACTGAATACAGAGAACAAAAAGTAGGGAGACTGTACATGAGGTGGGACTATGTGTGGGTGTGAAGAGGCGCAGTGAACAATCCATCCACCACCCACAGGAGGAAAGTACTAGGACTAGGTGTTATATGGAAAATATTAATAGCGGACCCCTTACCTAATATAACTCCCTGAGCTCCTCGATAGTAGCTTGGGGTTAAAGTACGAAATCTCTCTTGGCCAGCGGTATCCTACAGATAATAATAATAATATGTAAACAATAACATGTAAATAAAGCACTATACGGTACACCGCCTCAGCACCACTGTGTGTTAAATTATTGCTTAGAACAAAAGAATAACTGAGCCATTACTAGTTATGAGTCCATCTTTGCCGTGAAATGCATGGCTTAAATAAAAGAACAACCTTCTAATAACTGACCCTTTACCCAGGTCTACATATCTCACTAGAATCAATCACTATCCTTAAAGTATATCAATACAAACAATAACCACTACAATAACAATACTTTATGAGTTCAACACAACACACAATTAGTCAAGTTATTGTTAATTTAACCCACTTAAAAAAAAAAAAAAAACTTGAAGAAAATTAGTCAGACTTCTGAACAAGATCCTACCAAATAATTGTCTATGATTGTTAATATCCCCACTGAGTCACTACCAATAAATGGGACATGCAAGTGACAGCACACGCACCTACAGAGGCTGTTCTAGAGAGTGGCAATGCTTTCACTGACGCACGATTGCTACACTCCAACTTGTACAATTTGTACACAAACACATACCAACAAGTCAGTTAATCAGATCCTTGAACTATCCTCACTCACAGGGACAGGAAGAACTCTTCCACATTTTATCTTAAGGTATAATACTAGTAATTTGTTCTAATGGTTGGAGCCTATTGTGCTAGATGTTGTTAGGTAAAGGGTTAACAGTTATCCATGTACATTATCAAGAGAATGATACAATTATATTCATTTAAATTCCCCTACCCAGTCAGAAGAATTCTATAATAACACCTCATCACTACACCACAGTATCGACATCTACACCAAAGGAAGCACTTGGAATAGGAGTGGAGGGAGGTGTTAACAATAGTTGCCAAATGCCCCAAAAGCTCAGGGACAGTCCCGGATATATTGCTTAGCCACAGTCCCGCAACAGAATTGTACTCTTTCTATTGTTCGTCCCAGAAATTAATGAATTTCAGTAAGAAATCTGCACAGATTCCTTAGCTAATCCACTAATAGTTGTTGCTGGTGTATAACTCGCGAATACTATCTTTCTTCTAAAAACTTGGTCACAAGTTAGAGTGTCCAATTTCTGCTTAGATTCAATCGGAAGTAAATTTACCGCACAAGTTGTTGGTGACCACTACCTATTATTACCGATTCGTTACATTAGATTATTATGGTTTTTTCCTCCCACTATTGTCATGTATATAAATACTTCTAAACTATCACGTTATCATTGCTTCCTTGTAATTGATGTCGTTTGTGTGGTCTGGGGGTGTGGCTTAGTGTCCCTGAACTACGATGTGAAAAGTTGGGAATTCTGTGTCAACATTACCAGCAGTAGCCCCCACATTACACAATACCTTAGTTACAACAACTCTATCCATACACTAATAGCATCATTGCCAAAAGCCAGGTTATCCAAATACTTTCAAGAGAGACTGCTTCTTACCCAAATGGATAGTTTCACTCTCTTTCCTCCAGTTACTATGGTTTTAACTTTGAAGTCCACTCCTAGAGGGAGGGAGAGAAACAGCTAAAGTCATACAAGACACGTAACCCCACCAGTCTTACCAATGGTAGCGGAAACATCACTGTCAAAAGTATCGTTGGTAAACCTCAGAAGCAAACTAGACGATTACATTAAACACGATATTCTAAAGGGAAGTGACCCTCCTAGCAAAAAACCTAACCTCGACTTGCCGGCTCCACTATCCCCTATTATCAGAATTTTCAAGTTAACTGTGTCCATCAAGAACCAATGGTATCGACGCCGCCTCTCTCCTCACTTTCTTTATTTGCATAGCTCAGCATTAAGGCGGAGATAAATACTGTGCGCGTGCGCGTCTGCTTTCTTTCTTCTTTCCCGAATCGATCAACGTGGTAAGTATAGCCATTGGAATCGTCATTTTACTTAGCTAAGGAACAGTTTCTGCAGTAACTGGGTGTCCATTACAGAATCATATTTTATATTATTTATTCAGGGTGAGGCAGAAACATGGGGAAGATAATGAAGGCCGGGAAAGTGGTGGTGGTGTTGGGTGGTCGTTATGCCGGCAGGAAAGGAGTGGTCGTGAAAACTCACGACGATGGAAGTAACGACAGGCCTTACGGACACGCACTGGTGGCTGGGATAGACAAATATCCCATGAAAGTGACCAGAAGCATGAGTAAAAAGAAAGTTTCTAAGAGAACTAAGGTTAAGCCGTTCTTGAAAGTTGTCAACTACAACCATCTGATGCCTACAAGGTGGGGAACTTAAAGTTACATAATGGCAAATGGGTAGTTAATTAGTTGCTAGCTCATTTGTGTAGCTGGTAAAGGGTCTCAAACCTATAAAGGAATGGGAAACGTGAGACTGCCATGGCTGTGAATGAAGTAATTCTATCCCAACATAGAAATGCTGAAGTGTAGCATTGCTGGCATGTGTGTGCTGCAGACACAGGATACCATTAAGGGCATAAGGTTATTCATGAGTAACAACTTGGTTGTCTGTACAAGGGGTTTTCCCCCAGCTACAGTTCCAATTCCTGCCAGCTAGTGAGGGGATTTCCCAGCCTGTGTTTGTTCATTCACCTGCCCAGTTATATTGCAGTTATTGGCTGGTTGATTTTAATGGCTAGTATTTTGCATGTGTGCTGTCCTATTAATGATGACCCTGTTCCAACAATGAGCGAGTACAATCAATGAATGGTATTATAAAGACAACAAATAGTAATTGTAAGGCACTCCTGTTGCTTTTGATAGAGTTAAAGTTTTCACACTGAGTAAATCCTTGCGTGTAATACTAGACGTCACAATCAGAATCACCTCCAATTCATCTATTGTCTTTGGTACTATGTATATCACTACGTGCTTGAAGTGCATGAAATCTTACTTGTACAAGATAGAGCAATTAGTAATGCTTAGTTTAAGGAATAAGTGCAATAGGTGAGCGGTCAATCTTTAATGCATGGACACTGGTGAAGTGCTTTTGAATTTGAAACTATTAATTAGTAGAGTGTGTAATGTAACGGGAATACTAAATAACGTTAGTTCTGACGGTTAATCAGGTTGTCAGTACAACAAACATTTCTAGTTACTTCGACATCCTATATCCATGAGACGTTCACGTGAGAATTTTACCACTGGCACTCAGCAATGTTGACTTCTCAATTATCCTATTAGTGTTCACATTTATACTGTTCCATACATACAGTGTCTCAAATGGTTTGGGATGGTAAGTGGGATAGCCCCCTACCAGAGATACGAAAAAGATACAACAAAAATCCTAACTTTCAAATTTACAATGGTGGATACGAATTGTGGTGCTGGCATAATGCCCGTATGATTGGTAGATGGATGATCATTTTCTGTAGCACGGGTTGTGAATGGTTTGTAGTTGTAGCAGTGGGTGCAAGGACGATTGGGTGATGCTGTAGTCCATGTGCAGCACCCAAAGTTTTGTCTTCCCCAATGACAAGTTGTAAACACAGCTACTGTTGTCATGGTGCATGTTATTGTATAGCTGAATTGTTAGTCTGTGTGTGCAGTATGTCTTGATTACTAGTCATTACTAGATTGGTTTGTTTCCTTTTTTCTCTCTCTCTCTCACTTGTAGGTATTCAGTTGATATCCAGCTTGACAAGCAAGTTGTCAACAAAGATTCTTTGAGAGAACCCAAGGGACGCAAAAAGGCTAGGACTGAGATCAAGAAGAAATTCGAGGAAAGGTGTGGCTTTGTTATACAAGTATATATTGTAGTTCTTATTGTTTGTATCTGTGTTATATAGGCACAAAACTGGAAAGAATCGTTGGTTCTTCCAGAAGTTGCGCTTCTAAAGGGCCAGGACTGAATGTGTTTTCATTTTGTGTTGCACTTTTATGTAATTACTGAATTGCAAGCCTTCATCCCTGGTCTTTATTGTCATCACACAATCCAATATGCCAAGTTGTAAGGAAGATTCAATAATTCATTAGCACCTTGTGCAAGTTTGAGAGCGGAAGCCATGCTAGTCCGCATAATGCTGCGTTGTATAATGATTTTCTAAATGACGCTCATGAATATAAACACCAACTTAAAAAGTATACTACCTAAGCTTTTCTCGGGAGTGTGTAGTGGTCGTATGACGGCTGTGTGCTGGTGTTAGGTGTGATTAGCCTGAAAAAAGAGTATGAGCGATGTGTGTGCCAGACAGTCTTCAAACCAAATGAGCGACAAGGAGGTCGCAGACGCTTTGAACAGCCAATTGGATAGAACCCCTCTTATACGAGACTTCAGAACTGGTGTTAAAAGTAAAAATGACGTCTTCAAGTATATTGAAGAAGCTGGCGCCAGTATTAAGGAACCTGTGGAGGGTTTTTACACGCTCCTATATCCTTTCTCTGTGTTTGGATATTACGACATTGTGAAAAAGCTATGGGACCACGGCGTCAGACCGACCTCCACAGGGAAAAGTTGCACTCTTTTGCATTGTGCTGTTCGAACCCATCCCTCCACTGGGCCTAGGGATGAAGACAGAGCAAAGATGCTCAGACTTTATTTGTCAGCCAAAGAAACGCATGGGGAACATTTGCAAATCAACCAAAAGAGTGAATGTGGCATGACTGCACTGAGAATGGCAGTATGTCTTCATCTTGAAAATTGTGTAGAGGTGCTGCTAGAAAATGGAGCCAGTGCTCAACCACCTGAGGAAGAGAACTACAGTCTACTGCACCATGCAGTTGGAAACTCTGCCATTATCAAAATGCTGCTTAATGCTTTCTCTGGCAATATCAACTGGCAAGACGCAGATGGGAGAACTGCACTTTTCTTGGCCATTGAATCTGGTAAAGTAGAGTCTGCTATGACATTACTGGAGAGAGAAGCTGACCCCAATATCCGTAACAATGAAGGTAAGTGAGTTTTGGAAGTTTTGTATCTGACATTGACAGTGCATATAATGGGAGGAAGCTTTGGGAATAACATTAGTTGGGGGGACAGAGCTATAACATTGTAACTGGGTGTGTGTACTATATATCCATAGTACATAGTATTCCACTTAGCCACTTATCCTACTATAATAATGGAGTTGGAGTCTACTAATAAGTCACCATTCACTATTTTTTGTGGAAGACAAATGAAACTCCAGAAAGAAGGTGGTAAGTGTGGGCAAAGTTAAACATCAGCCCATGCATCTAGATTCCACCCCCCACCCCCCCCTGTGCAGGGTTTGTGTGTATACTTGGATAAAGAGTGGAACTCTATTACTCCCCCCTTGTTACACCACACACTTGCACTGTGGCTTACACAAATCAGGTGATTTGCTGCGAAACCAGGTGATGAGGTAAAGCACTTGGGGTTGCAGTCTCACAGGTTGCCCCTAGCTACGTGGCATGAGAGTTTTAACAGTTAGCTTTACTTGATGGTGGAATGGAATATATAATATTTGACCATGTGTTATGTTGTAAAATGCTCGTGTTCTGTGCATTGGCTCATTGAATTTGTAGTGGTTTAACTGGCTTTACAATCGGAGTTATTATATTCTGTTAATTAGTCTGCAAAACTTCGATATAAAGATTTAGTGAGAGCTCTGATTGCAAATTTAATACTTATGCTTCATACTTCAGTCCACGTATTTGCCCACTGATTGTCCTGTATTGGCAGCAGTATCCCTATCAGGGTTTCATACAGGATTTTTTTTCTGGGGGGGGGGGGGGGGGGGGGGGGGGAGTTTAAGGAAGGAGGGGGGGGGGAAGCACACGTTTGTTTGACCACACCCACTTTTACTGAAACCACATGTGTTTGATTAAAAATTGTCTCAGGTCTAGAATTAGTCTAGAATTAGTGACATCAATCTTGGGAGACTAATGCGTATTGCAATTGAAGGACCTCAATTAACTGAAGTGAACCTTCACCAAATATTAGATATATACAAACAACAAACTCACAGAATACAATTATAAATCATAACCACAGAATACCATTAAGTAGTAAATATTATTAATTTATTTCATGAAATTCTGGGGGGGGGGGGGGGGGGGGGGGGGGGGGGAGGATCCCAGGACGCTCCTACCGCTGTTTGAAACCTGCCTATTCAACAGCATCCCTATTAGGTCTGTGCACTTTGTCCACCTATGCAAGTTTGATGCGTCAGCTTCCGCCTCTCACTGTCACACTAGGGAGAACGAGGCATACGTTTGAAAGAGGGGAGAAGAAAAATATTAGCATGGACTTGAACTTTTCTTTTCTCAAAATAGAGCTGTTCAGATGACAGTAGTAAGGAAGTAAGTTATTTGGAATTTATTTGCTCAAAAGAGTTATCCATTTTAATATTTGAGAAATGCCTAATTATGTGCTATTTTTCATCCAAATTAATACTTTAAGGAAGCTAAGCATTTTAAGCTATAGTTTATAAAAACATTTTCTTCCTTTTTTGCACTTTTGGAAACAGTAGGGGTAGTTGCATCAACAAGAACGCAGGAAAACAAGTACTCACAGCTACACATGTTATCTGCTCCATGAGAGACACATGTAAAAATCCAAGTGATTTGTCTGGATAATGACAGGGGCCACCACGAGAATTTTGAGTTATCTTGTACTGTTTCAATCACGTAACATAATATAATTGTAATGTTGGAAACATTGGAATGTTGGACACCTCCTGACATTATTATTATTATTATTATTATTGATTTATTGATTTATATATTTATTTTTTATTATTATTATTTTTTTTGTAGGAATTGCTCCTCTGTTCCAGGCGGCTAAGATGGGGCAGATGGAGGTTGTCCGAGCTCTGGTGCGGCGTGGGAGTGACATCAACGCCCCCGGTGGTGGGCAGGGCATCACAGCGCTGCATTGGGCTGCCTTCAAGGAGATGGAAAGTCTAGCAGTCTTCCTGATAGAGAACGGAGCAGATGTGACTATTGCTGATATCAACGGGAGGACCCCTCTGTCGATGGTGTCGGAGAAACTACAGCTCAAGATGAAAGGTGAGTGAAAGCTGCACCGTTGGCACCACTAATTGCCTGAACCATACTGTATTCTCCCTTGGATGGGCACATGGTCTGAATTGAAATAGAATTAGCTGTTAATATCTCCATCTTGTACGTTCCTGTCTTACTGAGAATCGTGCTATGCAAATTATAGTTATGCAACGACGTATAGGTTAGTACAGGATTTTCACAACTGAGGGCAGAAGGCCCAAGGATAGCATAAATATTGTATTGGCCTACCAGAGTGGTGTAACCAATTTGTACCACAGCTCTATGCTATAGGAGACACATTAAAACTAATTTTTGATTGGACAGTTAAATTGAGGTGGGTATACATGTATTCACTATGAATTGAGCAATTTGATAGGACGGTTTGATTGTACCATAGTACAAATATATATTTATAATATCTGATACTGATGGATGTTCTTAGGAGTCTTATTAGGTTAAGCAAGGAAGTTATATCATATGTAACTTCTATGAAGTGCCACTCTATCATACCATAGCAACCAGACTAATAAGCCATCAAACTAACATAACCCAACAGTGAAGTAGACGACACTGCATTAGTGGTTCTTATCCTAATGAAGATGAATATGAGGGAGGAAATGGCATCAGGGAGAGGGTCTCAGCTCTCATGTTTATAAGGATTGTCTGTGACTACAAAGCCACTGACTCAGGAAGTGCATGGAACCAGTTTGTGCATGTGGGCACTTCCCATCATTCTCAGGCTGGAATGCAATTACTGGACACCAAATATTTACTAACGAATAAAGATGGCGAATCTGAGGCAGTGGTGTTTGAGTAGTTGAGTTTGTGCAGGCTACTAGTAGCTAAGGCATGGGACGGGTATTGTGGTCCCACCTGGGAATATTGTGGAATGTTTAAGGCCATGTTTTGTAGCGATCTGTGGCTGCTGAATCTGAAGATAGCAGAGAAGTTGTGGCTGGTTTCTTGGTTTCTGGCTTTGGTTAAATAGATGGTTTATAAATGACCAGATTTGGATCCGAAAGGACCAGAGGAATAGATGACAATGGGCAAGCCCTTAAACCCAATACTTTTTTTTTTTGCTGAGGTGTATACTTTGTGAGTTTAAGGCAACTGGTGATCATCACAGATGTTTCCTGGTGAGTGGCATGGCGTGGCCTTTTGTTTGCATACTAAGTACTTAACTGTGAAATAACTAGTACATATGTGTGTTTGGTTGGGCAGTGCATTTTTACCAGGACGCAGTGGAAGGAGGAGTGAGTGGCCATTATTGCTTTTAAGGACTGACAATTATGCCAGCTTGCATCGCTAACATGGGAAAGCACTGGTCAATACAGCTGCCCAGTTCCAATCAGCTTAAAAATGAGGAATTCTGTTAGTTTTATACTGGAGTATGGTACACATCATCTTGTAGATACACCTCTACATGGACTTAACATGGGAAGCATCTTGTTGTATTTATTCAGTCGGTTATCATTTCCCTGCTTCTCCCCTCTTCTCCAACTCCCCACACTCTCACCCACCCATCCACCCAGCTACTCCAGACTCATTTAACTATAAAAGAAGGTGTTGAGAGTTGTTGTTGTGTAAGTCTGGCATCCTTTGTGATGATCTGGCTTCTTGATATCCTCCATGATTGTGTGTATGTGGTCAACTGGTGACATAATAGACTTTGTTTGTATTGTCTGAAGCTATAACTTTCTAGGAACTGTAGGAGGAAATGGCAGACTGGGAACCACAAGAGAGGAAGGCATGCCAGAAAAAGAGAGAGAATGGTGGGTAGGCAGCTTTTATTTTTAAAGATATTGAGAAAGAATGTGTGTGTGTGTGTGTGGTGTAGTGGTTGTGTCCTTGGCTCCTGGGTCTAAGGTTCCCCCCCCCCCCCCCCCCCCCCCCCCCCAGAGTTCAAGCCCAAACTCAGGCAATTTTCCATCTGCCTCTCACCAGTCCACCCAGCTGTGATTGGGTAGGACTTTGGGTGCCCACACCACTTGCTGTGAGGAAAGGTCTGTTCTCCTGCGAGTTCCTAGCCCGGCTCCAGGAGCTTTGCTTGCATGGCTCACAGTGCCTGCTTAGTGCACAGGTATCCTGGCTCTACCAAGTGCACATAACCACTAGTGGTTGCAAGAGAATTTACATTGTGTACATGTGTGTACAGATTTTCCCTGTGACTAGGTACATTGTATTTGTTAGTTGTGTGTGTTGTTACATATGCATTGATCAGTGTGTGTGTGTGTGTGTGTGACATGTATCATTCATATTACACATAAAATATTCCATTCATGAATATCCTTGATTCTAGCTATGAATATTGTCACCCTATGCATTGTTTAGGCATCGTCTGTGGTCATAAGGCTCACATGTGTTGGTGTATATTGTGAAATGTCACATTTCACTTTATTTGTCCATGAATGATATCACAGTTTACTCTGGAACACAATACTATATATTTAAGAATGAGAACGAGCTGATTAAAAACATACTAACAGCAGTGTATATATTATATATATTTGCTGTGTTGTATACAGCTTGCAATAATCTTACTCTGGTTGTACAACCTATGGTAATGGTCTAGTGGGCATGCTCAGTTCTAAGTAAAACTAACTCCAATTACTTAAGTAACATGTAACACCATTCACCAGGCGGCAGAACAACTAACTAGCTCGGATGGAGACTCTTGCTTCACAAGCAGCCATGCACGTGTTAAAACTTTGGGATTTCTTATGCTGCAGTTTGAAGAGCTGGATGGTCAGGATGAGTAATATAACCTCATCATCAGCTCAGGCAGTGTACGAGTGAGTCACTTCATTGGATCTCAAGGCGCTAGCTTTTTTTTTTTTTTTTTTTGCTGTGTTGTATAGCAGTGTCAGTACTTCCATGTGCCTGTCATGGCAACCAGTAATAGTGTTAGCAGCTGCTAACTGTGACTTGAGTAAGTCTGTACTGTCTCAGGATCTTATTGTGCATGATCTCTGACCTCGTGGGATGGTGTGCTGATTTGGCATGTCTCTGTGTGTGCTGACAGTGCTACTGGTTTACAACTGGTTTCAGTTTGTGACAGTTGTCTAGTTGTGTGTTAGTTAATAGGACTTCTCTCTCTCTGTGTGTGTGTGTGTGTGTGTGTGTGTGTGTGTGTGTGTGTGTGTGTGTGTGTGTGTGTCTTCTAAACCACCTGGGCTTAAAGGAAGTGTATGTGGGCTCCACCCACTTCTTGATGTTCTTCCCACCCCACATAATCCCAGAATCATAATGTTGTCAACTAAATATAAAATGCCCATTCTGTAATAATATAATAACATTTATTATTATTATTGATCCTATACTTATAATAATCATACATTGGAGTCACTTTCTGAATATAATATAGCATATTATATTATATATATAATATATATAGCTTTTAGTTTTCCCTACTGAAATACCAGTTTTCATTCCACTCAGTCCACAACTAGCAGCAATTGATGGAATTCTTCACACCCATTTTCGAATAGTTTCCGAGATCATACGACGATAATGTATTAGCTCTGTTTGCTCAACCTCACTCTCTCTTTCTCTTGACCTCTCAACTGTTTGCATTGTTGCTCGTGTGTGCAGAGGTCGTGAATCGCTGCAGCCCGGACGTGTGTCCCAGGACTCTGGCGGCTTCTCCCGCCATGACCGCCGAGAGGAAAGCCATGGACGCGTGTTGCCATGGTAACATCAGTGCCCTCTGCAACCTCATCAAGTCTGGCGTGGATGTGAACTTCCGATGCAAGCAGACGGAGACTTCTCTCATCCACAGAGCCGTTTACTATGGGCAGGTGAGAAGGGTGTGGTTTGATTAATGGTTTTTACGGTTTATAGAAGTAAATTTGTGAATGAAACGATATGGGTCTAGTTTTCCAGCGTGCATGTGTGTTAGGTATTTGGTAGTAAGGTGGGAGTGGCATTCGAAAAATGCTTTGACTAATTGGACAACAAGGGAGTTGGTAATTGGTAACTAAGGAAGGGAAAGGTGACTAGTATGAGACAGGAATACTGTAGTTAAGTGTGGAGAGTGTGCTTCTAGCTTAACACAAGTCATTGTTTAAAAAAAGAGAATTTTTTTTTTAATATTTCTTAATATCCCATATGAGCTTATCACAAGTTGTTAAAAAGAAACGTTTTAATGTTTCTTAATATCCCATATGAGCTTATCACAAGTTGTTAAAAAGAAACTTTTTAATGTTTCTTAATATCCCATATGAGCTTATCACAAGTTGTTAAAAAACGTTTTAATGTTTCTTAAGGGTGGCCGCACATAGCAACGCGCACCGCCTGTAGATCCGGACATTAATTTATTCCCCGCCAATACCCCACCATTCGATAATACGCGAGCAGAAACAATCGCGCAGTAGTAGCAGAAGTATACTGTGCGAAGTTGTGGTGTTTTAGTTTAGCTTCTTGTTGTCTCATATTCGTTTATAGCAACTCTCCATACGTCGTCCGAGCTCACGCGGCAAAGTGCACCAGGCTTCCTCTCCTCCAGTAGCCGTTCTCCGGATTCTGCGCACCTGAACTCAAGTGGATGGATCCACCAGGCTCGATTTCTGCGGAGCGAAGACTTCCCAAGCTGCGCAGATCTAATACCTTCACCTCTGGCTATCTCCAATAAACTGCTCTTTCTTCTGACTCTCTTGTTATTGTTGTATTGATGTTTGTTTACTCTTGATATAGGCGGGCTCTTTTTAGAACCAATACAAACTAATTGGAAAAAATTGCTCGCGTACTCGTAGTACGAGATATGGGGGTGGGGCTATTTCTTAAGAATTGCAAGTGGAATTAAAGTTCCAATTTTTGGGTCAGTTTTTCTTGGAATCTAATAATGAGAACGACATAAAAATTTTACACACGGGTAAACCAAAAAAAAATGAACTGCACCACAACGAGAATTTTTCAATATCTTATGAATAGAAAAAATTGCGAATAAATCATAAAGTAATATTAAAATGGATAAGAACTCGTCTTGCAGTAGAGTATCGGCTCGGCTAGTAGTGCACCAAATTGCGGAGCTCCAACTTACCGCACCGCTCCAAAAAACTGCTACAAAGTTTTATAACCAGGCCCCTATATTTCCTGATATTTCTTCCAGATTCGCTCTAAAATTAGTGAGCAGCTCCTTCGGCAGGTACTTTGTCCTTGTGTAGTAGTGGAGAAGCCCCTGTAAGTATACAATAGTAGTAATCGTGCATATCAACCATGAACAAAAAAATTGCGTGGGCGGTGTGCGGCCACCCTTAATATCCCATATGAGCTAAAGATTCTAAGTGAGCAAGTTTACTAAGTGCATTTCCCCCACACTTTGTGTCACACACATGTAATATGTGTCCATTGTTACAAAGATGTTTTCCTTTAATGACAGCCCTTTTTACACTCTCTCTTTCTCCTCAGATTTCTGTGGTTGTGTTCTTGAGTCATCACGGGGCAAACCTGAAGGCAGTGGACAAGGACAGTGACACGGTCGCCCATTTTGCCACCATGAAGGAGTTTCCCCATGGCAGTCACACTGACACCCTTCGATTCCTCATCACCATGCAGGTCGACCTCAATGCTCAGAATCGGCTAGGGGACACACCTCTCATGCTGGCTACCAGGTAAGGTGTAGTCATTAAAATTTTGTAGGAGTTGGTGGCCACACTTATATGCCTTGCACTTTGTGTAATTCGTGTTGTTGTTGTTTTTTTGTTTTGTTTTTCAGGAACTGTCTGACTCGACGAGTTCGTATGCTATTAAAATTCAAGGCTGATGTAGATATTACCAACCATCGTGGGGAAACTCCCTTGCACCTAGCCTGCCACAACATCCAGAGCATAGAGGTGAGAGAGAGTTCAGATCAGACAAAGCTATGTTCTCTCTCCCTCCCTCTGTGTTTCCCTCCTAAATTTAAACGTTTTTATGCTCAATATGTGTGTGCGTTTAATGATGTGATAAATATATCCACAGTATGTGTACATTTATCTTTCACCTTATGTAGCTATGCTGGACCTCTCAATAAAACTTTGTCATGAAAACCAAATATCAGCAGCTGCTTTGTTTAATTTAGCTTATTGGCTGTCAGCAATACAGAGAAATGCTTTTCTGTCTGTAGCGTATTCGATTGAGAATAACTCAATTGTTGAAATACAAATGTGCCTAGTATGTAGTGATCGGAAGTCTTCATTTAATTGCCTTTTTTCTTTCTTTTTTTATTATTATTATTATTTTTTTGTTGTTGTTGTTGTTGTTGTTTCTTTGTGTGTGTGTGTGTAGATTCTGTTCCACATTGTGCAGTATTCTAATGATTTGAACAGGAAGGACTCATCCGGACACACTCCTCTCATGCACGCTGTCAGACATGGGTGTGTTCCTGCTGCCAAGTACCTGTTGCTGAAAGGAGCTCAGCTTGACATTCAAGACCCCCAGGGGAAGACGTCCCTTTACCAGGCCACAGAAAATCTGAACTGGGACATGGCGGAGGTGTTGCTGATGGGAGGAGCTGATCCGAAGATCCCCAGCTTCGAGAAAAACCTCACACCTGCTCATATAGCCACTCAGAAGTAAGTTTCATGTGATCTGACATTTTAGAAAGTTATAAATTAATATTAGAAAATTGTGGTTAAAAATTAGAGCAAGTGTCAAAATTACTATGTACATACATACACATTCATACATGCAAACATACATACATACATACATACATACATACACTCCCTACCTTATGTCCAATTATATGTGTCTTCATTTATGTTATTGTATTTATTTCTGATTTGTGAGAAGGGAATCAGACTCTGCACATAGTCATAGCTACTATTAAATTATATGGTAATTATTTGTGCGAAGAATATCAATGTATGTTTGTGTGCGTGTGCAGGAGGAATAAGATGATGCTGAAGCTGCTGATTGAGTTTGGGGCAGATATGAATGTGATGGATGCTGACGGCAACACTGTGCTGGATATTATACCCAGTCCTCATTTACGAGAGGCACTCAAAGGTGTGTAGGTGTGTCTGCATGAGTGTGTGTTTGTGTGTGTCTGCATGTGTATGTGTGTGTGTATGAGATGTAATTACCTGTTTACACCGAGTAGCTGAGCTTTGTCAGGATAGAGGTTGGGTTAGGTTATAACAGTGGCTATATCAGTGTATCAGTCGTGTATGGAGAATGTGTAGGAGTGGGATGCAATACCTCAATCAAATGCACTCCTACAGTGCTTTACAATAACAGTGATTATGATTATTATTTTATGTTTATTTATTTAATATTATTTATTTTTTATTTATTTTATTATTTTTATTATTATTTATTAATGTTATCCATTTTACCTCCTTTTTTACTTGCTGTAGTGATTATTCGTGCAAGAGATGAGCTAACGTCCGAACTAAGAGCTCCCAGAGACAAGAACGCCTCCAGGCCCAATACGGCCATGCCCACTTCCAATGCGTTCAAGGATTGTGCGGTGTTCTCCGACTGCAACGATTTTGAACCTTGCAATGAATCCACGGCTGCACCCGATCAAGAAGGAGGCTGCAGTCTGGGGGGGGATTCTGAGTCGATTGGAGAAGATGGTGAATATTGCTTGTCCACTTCGGACCTGCAGTGGGGGAGGAGTTTCGTCAACCAGCAGTCCATGAGGAGCCAAGAGAGCCACCAAGACGAGAGTCTGGAAGAGACAGAGGAGGAAGAGAAAAGTTGTGAGGTAGAGGAGGAGGATGAGGAGGAGGCCAGTGAGCTGTCAGTGGAGAGGTGTGTGTGTGTGTGTGTTGTTGTTTTTTGTTTGTTTGTGTTTTTCTTGCATTCTTCTCATTAGCACTCCTGGATCTGCAAAATGTGCATATTTTTTTAATTTTTATTTATTTATTTATTTATTTATTTTTTGTTGTTGTTAATTGTTAAACATGCGACCTTTTTTGTTCCTTCCTCTCTTAATGGTTACTATTTTGTTCTGCAGGTACAAGAGGTTGCAGTCTGAGTTGTCTAATCTGAAGACAGCGTATGCAGAAGCCAAAGAAGCTTTGAAATCAGCTACCAAGCACAATGATGAGCTTCACGACCAGATCGAGCTGCTTGGCAAAGAAATGGTGCGCAAGGAATCCCAGACGGTGTCACGCCATCTTCATCATGCAGTGACCATCTCTATGCATGCCATTTGCCACAATGTGCTGCATAACCCATCCACTGACGAAGGCCAAAGTGGGCATCCTAACAGCAGCAGCAGTGGCACGCCCCTTGAAGAGGCTCACAATACTACATCCACGGGATCGATGGAATCGGGTATCTGTTCGTTGACGGCAGAAGATCGCGATCACCCGGTGTGTGAGGGCACTGAGGGGAGTGGCGCAAGCAGCGTCAGGAGTGAGGTGTCTAGTAATATAGACTGCAGCCGGTGCAACGAGAAGAGACAGGAGTATCAAACACTAGCAGACAATCACTCCAACTCTCTGGAATCCAGTGGAAGTGAGGTGTCAGAAGAGGAAAGTTTCAAGTATGTTATGGCAGGTGTTGGGCTACATGGCAACCCTCTGTTCCAACCCATCAACCACACCAAGATACAATGGTGGATGGTCAGCAAATCAGATTATGAGGTAAGTACGGACATGTGCTATTGTTGTTGTTGTATATATTATTTTATAGTTGTTGTTTGTGTCATTGTCGTCATGGTTATCATCATTCAGTCATGGGATATAATATATTTAACCGTGCACAGGAAAATCGGGCACAACGTGGCATGCGCGAATGTCAGAAGAAGATAGATTTTTCTTCCAAAAACAAACAAACAAAATCGTAAAAACTTAATGATTTCCCACGAGTGTGGGATACCTTAAAGGTACACTAACATGAGTGATGCCATTGAAACGAGGCACCTCTGCCTATTGTCAACTCTGAGACTAGCGAATTCTTCTGGTGAATTGTACATAGACATTAAATGCAAATTCCAGAGATATCTTGTTTTTTATTTAGTTGCTTTCTCGTGCTCTAGTCATATTACTATATATTTGAATTATTTACTGATATGAATATTTATGGCTTATGAGGAGTTGGTTTTAAATATGTATTTTATTGCAATTTTTGCAGTTGATTGATGAACCTCTGAACAGGAGTACTGAACCATCTTCTCGCTTCTTTGATGTCAGTCGAGGTACGTTTCGCCACATCGATGTCGCTGTTCGCACAGTGAGAAGTGTGACCAGTTGGAAAATTGACAATTACCTCAGCTTCATTAAAGAAGTCAACTTTCTCAGGTCAGTGGGTGTGGTCAATAAATTGTCACAGATATTTTAATTTAATGTGATCTGTCACGTCTTGCAGCTGTCTGCATTGCCCTTGGGTTGTACAGTTCCTGAGTGGTTGTTTCGACTCGGTCAATGAGACCTGCTCTATCGTCAATGAGTATATGGCTAATGGAAGTCTCCATTCCGTTCTGCATGAGAAGAAAATGGAATTAAGTCCTGACATCAGAATGGGAATTGTAAGTTGACTAGTCAATGTATAAAGTGCCATAAGTAGTACTTTATGAACAGTTTCATGTTTGTTATTCATGTTTGGTTAGGTAATGGATGTCAGTTGTGGCGTGCAATTCATTCATTCCCATCAATTACTTCATCGTTTTCTCAACCCTTCAAATATTCTAATCGGAAAACACTTCAATGCCAAGTTGAATGATTTTGTGAGTTGCACTAAAAAAAATTCTAGATAAAGATAATTTTATAGGCTTCTCTCATTCTCTTTTTCTTCTTTTCCTCCTTCCCAGGGATTGCATGAAACCAAGCTGAAGAGTGGCTACTATGAACGTCCCAGTTTCAACCACCAGTCTTACATGGCTCCAGAAACCCTCGGTAAACAAGATTTCACTGTGGCGACTGACACATACTCTTTCGGTACGTGTAAGCATTCGACCAACAAGCACTTGTTTCTTGCGCTGTTCTATTTGTCTTGTTTAAATTTATCAGCTATGTTAGTAACTAGGTATGTTGTGCATAGGTTATAACATTTGTGTACTATGTGTATAGGAATTGTTATGTATGAATGCTGGACTGGAGAGAAAGCGTTTGCTAACCTACTGGACAATCCAATAGCAATGGGCGTTCAGCTGATGATGGGGAAGAGACCTAGCTTCCCTTCCGATGTGCCGTCTGGCTACGATACTCTGGCTAGTGTGTGTTGGCACAAGGATCCGGAGGAGAGACCTTCATTTGACGTCATCGCTAATGACCTCAAGAGAGTGAGGTCCGATCATTCCTGTGATTTTTCTACTGACTTTTGACGTGCAAAAAATATTACTTATTTGAAGTTGGCTGCAATGGAGTGTATCATGTGTGTGTGTTTGTTTATGTTGGTATATATTTATTCATCCCATGTGAAAGTATTGCAACATGTTTCCATGAAATTCATCTCACCTGTTTTTTTGTTGTTGTTGTTTTTGTTTGTTTATTATAATGTGAATTTTTAATGAACTTTCTAACCAAGTTTGAAATTTGACATTCTAATTGTACAAGGTAGACTGCCATAATTGTAAATTAAAATTTTGTATTAGCCATGCTGAGAATGTTTGAATATGGGAATAGAGATCAGAAGGACGTAGCTTTATTTGCTGGATTAAAAAAAGCAAAAGGAAAAGATGTCCTACTAGCAATTTGAGAAATGGCTTTTAATCATGATTTTTTATTCATTTATCAGAAAAAGTTAAGAGTAACTTAATATTTTTGTCTAGATATAATCGTATAAAACATTATTTTGTAGTATTTGTAATATCTATGTATAATCTTTTTTCATCAGATTCTGTCATTAATCGAATATATTATGTACAATGTACCTGTGTCATGCTGCAATAGTGTTATTATGATAAAGTATGTTTCAATTTATTTAATAGTGGGTGTTTTAATTGCCTGTGTAACTCCTTAGACATGCCATGCCAACTAAGGTAAATGGGAGGACAGTTGCCTAATAGTTACTGCCACACTATGATCAGTATACAAAAGCTTCTGGAGACTGGTAAACCTGCGGCAATTAGCTAATAATAATAGATGATTATTTTATTAATTTTTCATCATCATTGACATCATCAAAATTTAAAGTAAGAAGTGAGGTCGTTATAGAAATAAGCAAAGAAAATAATATTAAAATGACACTAGTGTCTGTTTGTTCAAGACTAATGATACATTTTAAGGACATGAGGACATCGCACCTTGCAGTAATTGTCCTAGTGAGTGTCATCACTAGGTTAGAAGGTCAGAGGGTCCTGGCAGGTACAAGTGTATTACACTTGCTGGTTCTATCAAGTCTGATGAAAGTTCTATTTTGTCTGTTGATTGTGTCTTGCATTTGCTCCTTATTTATATCCAAAGACAAACTCCACAGAGTATTATAGTTATCTTAAACTTCCTGGGTTATTAATGTATCTTTTGCTCTGCTTGGACTTCCTGAAATCTTTGACTGCTTCTCATTACAACCTCATCAGTAAGGGATTATGTAGTAACACATGTTAAGCTTTCAATAGAGTCCTATTTTGGAATTATTTTCATCATCCATGATGACACCTTACCAGTCATATTGTACAGTTATTTTCAAAAGGATCCAGCATCGAATATGGGAATGCATTACATTACACATTGAAATAGTGAACACTGTAATGTGAAAGTTATTGTACCTTATCTGTACACATACTTATTTATTTTTCTTATCACTTATTCTAAAACACCAGCATTTAGCTAAATACATGATGTGGCCCACTGCTGAAGTCTCACAATTATCCATTTAACCAACAATTATTTGGTATGTTTCATCATAATACTGGTATTTATACAGCAATAAGTGGGGAGTTCATGCATTTAGTGCAGGTTCCTCATCCCTCAATGCTTACTGTATGCATCAGCGTTTAGTAAAGAGGAAGAAAGAGAGCGATCAAAAGGAGTGGAAGATGAAAATACTTCCACAAATTGCTATAGCTAAATTCATAGTCCCATTTACAAAATCCTGTACGCGGAAGCTTGTGACAGCTGTAAATGTCAGGCTGTTAGCTACTACGTTTACAAAATTTAAGAAAAATTAAATACTCAAAATATCATGTGATTATTGGTATTGGTTGAGAGATGAAATGTTTGTTGTCTTGTCCAATGTAGTTCTTTGTTAACTTGGTGGAATATGAATGGAAGTGCCATCAATCTAACATACATGAAAATAAATATTTCATTGTTAGTAGCCAAGTAAGAATCAGATTAGAATATAACAATAAACTTGATACAGCTTTAGATTTTCATTACTACTTTTGGTAACTTCTTTGAAATTAGTAGCTTCTAATTTTATTAAAACTTTATAATCACTTAAACAGCCAATAATTGCTGTAGATATTGCTCATTGAAGCTATGGTGGCTCATCACCAGCACAATCCAACTGCTGCAAATTAAAATTCATTGTAATAGCTATTTCATTCATAAACAGATTGTCATCTAGAGCTGATTGTCTTACTTATCTACCTCCTGGCTATATGAGATATAAGTCCACCCACCACTGACCTGTACTGGACTTCCAGATGGATCTACTTGTCTTGTAAATTCTCCACCAAATCTATGAGTCTTGCCTTCCACTGTGCCATTCAAAAGGCACCTCTTTACTGTCACTGAATTGCCTTTATGACTCTTGTTTGAGGTCTGTCGATGGGCGTGGCTAGGAGATAATACTTTAGAAGGGGAAGGTGATGGTGAATGAGAAGGAACACTTCCTGAGCGCTGCCCACTTCTACTTAAAAAAAGTATAAAGAGGGAGAGTTAATTAATAAATTAACACCAACCACTAGCTGTGAGTAATACATGCAGTAAATTTGTTGTTATTTTTTAACTTATATATTTATTCAGACTTAATGACAGTTCTATATTTCATTCAAATTACTATTGCCTCTTAGCAAAATGATGCAATTAGCGGTTACACACTATAAAAAAAATCTTGATTTTTTTCTTCGCAAATATAATGATTTAGTCACCTTACGCAGGATTTTGAAACAGGCAGGTTCATAGGTGTGCCTCCTCCTCAGAAAAACTAGCATCAACCTCTACTCAATCTGAGTAAATCTCATGGTTCGTGAGAGAAAATTGCATATCATTGGTTACATGCAGCAGCAGTGATACATCAGCACAAATGATATTATGAATATAAAAAAGGTAGTTCAAATAAACCCACCTAAACCCTTCTTGCGTACCAGCCTGACATTATTATACTTGCATTTTTATTTGAAGTGGGTACATTTGAAGCTTTCCCAGTAAAGGATGCTGGCAATTTCCCCCTTTTATAGGGGGGAAGGGGGCGGGGGGAGGTGAGGTGAGGGGTTAGGGGGGCTACTTTGAATGTGGTGAAATAACCACACCTTCAGAACAAACTTGCACATAAAACTCACACTCAAACATACACGTTCATTCAGCTGCACACATTTCCATCCAATTCACTAATTGTAACTTGAACATTTTAACTAATGCATTTATGTTATGTTATTTCCCTTCACTCCCTTGTCCCTCTATATACCACCTTATGTTCTGGATCATTCATGCCACATTCAGACAGTTTTCTATATATCTGGCTGTCTGCACTTCTGTTACTCAGTTCTGGTTATAGTATTGAAACATACACTAAGTGTTGTGTCCAACAACCCCTCTAAGGCCTAATGACCTGAGGCTAGGACAAAATCAGCCTGCCAGAACTCTGGTGGCAGCTTCCTTCT
>WLWD01001005.1_pt1 | contig 165148 bp, 99 predicted proteins | sample 6712731 | NCBI WGS metagenome assembly WLWD01 (sample SAMN12718690, study PRJNA576275) | sponge metagenome | isolation source: marine sponge | host: Mycale hentscheli | place: New Zealand: South Island, Marlborough, Capsize Point | collected 2014-11-01
AAATGGAAAACATGGACTGATGGGTTTCAAACTGTGTCATCCAACACCAAGATTTGCTGGGGCAGTGAACAACAACACCATGTTGCATGGATTTGCAGACTCCAGCACTAAGGCTTTTGCAGCTGCAATCTATTTGAGAAATGTGGGTGAGGATGGCTCAGTCAGGACAACACTTCTGTGCAGCAAGGCAAGAGTGTGCCCCCTCAAAACAAGAACCCTGCCTGAACTGGAACTGGAGGCAGCAAAACTACTTGCTCAACTTCTTTCCCACACTGCTGCTGCACTCAAAATTCCAATTAACACTCCATGTGCTGGTCAGACAGTATGATAGCACTGTCATGGATGCAGAAGCCACTGCACAAGTTGATAACCTTTGTGGCAAACAGAGTTGCCATTATTCAAGAACTTCTGCCTGGAGTACCATGGAGACACATAAACAGTGAAGAAAACCCTGCAGATTTGCCAAGCAGAGGCATCTCCGCTGATGATATGGTGAACAACACTTTGGTGGAAAGGCCCCAAAATTCTGCAATACAAAAGTCAATGGCCAAATGATTGCCACTACTTCACTGGTGACAAACTGCCTGGAATGAAATCCACTACCACTGTGCTGTTGACACTACACAAAACTGAAGAAACTGCACACTCTGGGAACTTTACTCATCATATTTCAAGTTATTGAGGATTGTGGCTTGGATTCTAAGATTCCACAGATGTTGCCTTGCCAAAAAGAAGAAAATAAAAACAGCAACTATCAACAATAACACCACCACTCAAGATGACGAACTTTTTCTATCCTACAGTGACATCAGACATGCAAAATTTACATTGCTCAGGCAGCAACAAATGGACAGCTTTCCTGAGGAATGGAATTCGATCTCAAAAAACAAGCTACTTCCCAAGTCATCTCCTCTAGCGGGCCTGAGTGTCAGCATCTCTGACAAGCAAGTATTGATGGTTTCCGGAAGAGTCAGTGACAGAAAGTTGATTCCTCTGTCTGGAAAGCACATTCTGACCAAGCTGATGTTGAGGACACTTCATCAATTCTACTCTCATGCAAGCAACACTACACTCATCAGCATTGTGGGAAATGAATTCTACATCATTGGAATAAAAAATCAGCTGAAGAAAATATCAAGAACATGTACAAAGTGTCAACAAGTAAATGCTCATCCTATGTCTCAGATAATGGGATTGCTGCCATCCATCAGGACCAAGCTTCAGCCTCCATTCTTCATCAGTGGAGTTGATTTTGCTGGTCCAGTCACACTGAGAGAGGGAGCAACCAGGAAGCCTGTACTCTTCAAGAGTTATCTCTGCTTGTTCATCTGTATGAGCACAAGGTGTGTGCATCTGGAAGTGTGCAAATCACTCAGCACTGAAGATTTCCTAGCTGCCTTTTGGAGGTTCAGCAACAGAAGAGGATGCCCACAAGAAATGTATTCAGATAACGGAAGCAACTTCCAAGGTGCAGCCAATGAGTTTTACAAGCTTCAACAGATAGTGAAGAAGGCAAAACAACAACTGCAAGCTCATGTGCAGAACATAAAATGGCACTTTACACCACCAAGATCTCCAAATTTCGGAGGCATTTGGGAAGCAGGAATAAAGGTGATGAAGACCTTGATGAAGAAGATGGTGGAACCACATCCACTCAAACTTGATGAGCTCATGAATGTCATCACCAGTATTGAAGCCTTAATGAACAGCAGACCACTGTTATCTGCTGAAGGAGTGGAACTTGAGGAAGGACTAGCTCTGACTCCAGCTCATTTCCTTATCTACAGGCCAATGAAGGCACCCCCCACTCCAGCAATATCAGCTGCAAAAATCACATCTCTCAGAAGGTGGCAACTTGTGCAAAGATTGCAGCAAGACTTTGAACAAGCATGGAGAAGCAGCTACCTTCAATCACTCCAAGCCAGAAGCAAATGGAGGAAGCCCGAACAAAATCCTAAGGTTGGTGACATAGTATTTGTGAAGGATGACACCCTGATGCAGCATGACAGATGGCCACTTGGGAGATTAACAAAGTTGTTTACTGGAAATGACGGAGCTGTCAGAGTGGTGGATGTTTACTGCAACAACAAAACTTACAGAAGAGCTATAAATATGCTGATTCCACTTCACCTAGTAGCAGATGAAAACAAAGCAGCATCTCCTCAACCCAACTCCACTTCAAAAGCCGATGGCTGCCAGAACACCAACACCACATCTACACAGTAAAAGTCAATGTCACTGGCTACTTGTCCCAACAGTGATTACATGTTCAATGTTTACGTGGTGTCACCTATTCTATTAGTGCATCTTATATACTTCAATGTTGTGGCCGAAATATGTTTGGGTTTCCCAAACATCAACTATTTGCTGTTGAGCAGCACTGAACAGTCAACAACACTCATTAAATAATGGAGTCATAAAACCCATTAAACACTCTTTTTAATGTATTTGATTTTCACATATGCTGACTCATGTTTTTTGTTCTTGGTTTTGGTTGGGTGCTCTGTTTTCTTGAGAGTGTCCAGGTTTTGAAAATGAGAACAACTCCATAGCTGAATAACCAGAGTTTCAGTACTTGCGACACTAACAATACCAAAGTTAGATTGAAATATTTCTCACTTAGAGGGGTCTAAAGAAAAGTAAAAGGCAAAATGTGAAAAAATCTCAGTTGTCGCCAGGGAATTGAACCCAAGACCACTGGCTTTAGCCATCAGTACTCTATAGCCATTAACCCATGACTTATATAACCTTCAAATTTTACCTTTTTTTTTGCCCTTGCTTTTCTTTAGACCCTTTTAAGTGAGAAAGATTCAATCTAGTTTTTTATGAAGGGTCAGAACTTGTTAATTGTAATACCAAACTTAGTAGCTAAAATATTCACCATGTTATTGTGCGAACTTACAGCACTGAATTGAAACAAGCTGTAAGAGTCCGTAAGCAGCCAAACATCTACCAAAGGAACTATTCATATACTATACCTGAATTAATTATGTAGAGGGCAAGGTGCCCAAATGAGAACACATCTAAAGATGGGCCATATCTGTGGCTCTCGCTGAGAGCCTCTGGTGGCATGTACGCTAAGGTTCCTGGAACTTTAGACATGGTTTGAGCTAGTTGAGACGGCCTTACATTCAGTATTCGAGAATTTCCCATGTCTGTGATTTTGGCTGTCAATGATGAAGTAAGTAAAATATTTCTTGCTATTAGGTCTCTGTGGATTATTGGTGATGGCATGCCATGTAGGTACACTAGTCCACTGCATGTGTCTGTGAGAACGGAGACCTTCACTGGAAGTGGAATATTAGGAGCACACTCCAGGAGGTCATCCACACTCATTTCTAGTCTCTCTATCACCAGTAGAGGTAGCTCTGATCCCTCAAGGAAACACAGACCAAGGAACTGTGTTATGATAGGATGTCGGAGACCTGCCATGAGTTGACATTCTCTGCGATATTTCTGAATAGCTTCTTGAACTCCATCATTGCCAGGATCCAACAACAACTCGTGGATTTGTTTAGCTGCACAAGAGACTTTCTTGTATTCCACCTGCAATGCATAAACAATAACTATAAACATAATAATAATGAACATAATAACTATAAACGCAACAAATATTCCTAAGACATGTTATAATTATTTTTATCTATGTTTCTTTTTCTTGTGATATGTAAGTGTTTAGTTACCCACGAAGTTATGTGCAGACTTAAACTTTGACTCGTAACATTATAAAGATGTTAATATTGTCTTAATCAATTTTCCTCTCTCCTCTTTACCACCATTTGTTCCTGATTTCAGTACCAGGCTGCAGGACTAGTAGTAAGGCGTGTATGCTATGTGCCCATTTGCTCCATCATCCACTTTTATTCACACTTAAGCAATATTTGTTATAGTGGAAGTTGGTGTATTTCCACAAATGAGTACTCATATTTATTCACTTGCATTGATAGTTTTACCACATGGCCTAAAGTCGTTTCAATAGTAGATATTAAACACCGATACCAGCGATAGAGAATTTTTACACTATTGACATTGTCATTTGGCTCGTTAGCAATCACAACAGATCTTATTGATGTCAGTCAAGTCCGTGATTTGTACAGCTACTTGGTTTTAGTGTATTTGTACCTTTCTTACGATGGCACTTAACATCCCAGCTTCCCCTTCCCTGATACCCTCCAGCAACTATAAACCAGCTTCTTGGCATGTCCAATTATAAAAATCAATCAATCAACTTTTCCAATTGAACTCAATCACAAGTTCACTGTGTGAAAGTGTGGTAAGTGAGTACAGACTACTCCACTTTACTTTACAATAACTTAACTCTTCATATCCAATCATACTTTACTTAATCATGAAATGATTTTGTACTCTCATTAATGAGTCAGTATAATTTAATACAAGACTGTCCTGGGTGTTAAAATATTTGTAACTTAGCATTAGGGTACGATTTGGTAAAAGTAAAGCAAACTTACACCCAACTTTTTTTTCCATGGTCTACAGTGACAGCTCAGAAATTGAACAAAAGTTTTACAGTGAGTGAGATTGCGTCAATCAAGAGTCTGAAGACTGCGATGATGGTACACAATATGTGGTGTGAGATTATGCAATGCAGTTCCAGTCAACGTTAAATTTTAACTAAAAAGTTATCTCAGGTTTCAGTACACTTTGTATGTGCAGGCAGTAATGGCTGAGTCGAGTCTTCCTGAATCAAATCATGCCATACAAGATGTAAATAAAGAACTAAGTCATTCCATCTAGCTATCATAGCTACAAATCTATTAATGTTGCACTGCTAACGTTTTATCGTTTAACTGAAGTTCATTGCTGTGGGTAGCTAAACGAGAATAGAATAATCACTATTATTGTTAGTTAACAAGCTACCTCCACTACGGAGCTGTAGGGTCCAACACCCAAAGTCTTTCCAGCGGGCACAACTCCTTCCAAATAATACTGTCGCAACTGCGGTGGAGGGGTGGCTGGCGCAGAGATTGTCAGTTGACACCAGGGTGATTAAGTCCCTGTACTCCTGCCAGATAAGAATTACTATTTCCTCCACTTGCCACCTTACTAGCTAACACACTGGATGCTAGCTAGAGAGAGAGAGACTCAAGAACGACTTCTTCAAAACTTGTATAAGAACTGAACAGTGAAAAAGAGATGAGTGCATATATAACTACCAGAGTCACATGCCTAACAGTAAACAAGTTAAAGAAAAAGGTGATACCTGACTACAGGGTGGCCCTGCAGACAAGTCTGACAAAAGAATGGACTCATAACACACACCAGAGGTATACATACATGATTAACACAAACACACAAACATCTAAGTTCTAGGTGAAGTCTCTTGGACCTGTCCATACTCCCCCCGAGGGGAGATCCTTGATTTTCCCCGAGTATTTTGACAAGTTTGTGTATTGGTCGCCTGTAAATCTTCTTGTTTATCTTGACATCGACAGCCCTCACATATCCATCTGTGCCGGGATAAGTAGCTGTTACTCTGGCCAATGGCCAAGTTCTCTGAAAGGTATCCTCATCTTTCAGCAATACCACATCTCCTACGGAAACACTAGAACTTGGATCTCTCCATTTTGCTCGTTTCTGAAGTAGTAAAAGATACTCTTTCTGCCATCGGCTCCAGAGATCAACAGTTAGCCTCTGGAGATAACTCCATCTTCTGCTGTACGTATATGTCTTGACGGGATCAGGCTCATTCGGAAGAGCAGTCAGAGGTCCTCCTGTGAGGAAGTGTCCTGGAGTGAGAGGGATTGTCCCATCACTAGAGTGTGCATCCACTGGTGCTAATGGTCGGCTATTCATAACTGCTGCAGCTTCGAACAAAAAGGTTTGCAACTCGTCCACTCGTAATACTTGTTCTCCAAAAACCTTCTTCAGTAGCCTCTTCATAACCTTTACAGCAGATTCCCAAAGACCACCGAAGTGTGGTGCTCTACTGGGAGAGTTATGCCATCGACAACTCCTGGTGAAAGCCCAGTTCTGCAGGCGATCTTGAGTGGAGGTTGACTCGAGCAGGGTGAAGAGTTTCTGGAGCTCCAGATCTGCTCCTCGAAAATTGGAGCCATTGTCACTATACAAGTCAGATGGAGCTCCATGTAGAGCAACAAAACGTCGAAGAGATGCCAGGAAGGCATCTGTTGACAGGTCGGCAACTAGATCAAGATGGACAGCCTTGACCACGAAGCATACGTAGATGCAGATATAGCCTTTCTTCAGGGTAGGTTTCCGAAGGTTGCCTTCCTTAAATGTCACTGGACCTGCGAAGTCCAATCCTACGACTGAAAATGGCTTGGCAGGGCGTACTCTAGCAGCAGGTAGTTCTCCCATGAGCTGCTGTGAGGTTCGGGCATATGTCCGTTGGCAGGAGACACACATCCTGCTGATATGCTTGAGCAAGTTCTTTACTCTTGGAATGTGATATGTTGAAGTCAATCTCGCCAGAACCGTAGAGGGACCTGAGTGAAGAGAAACAACATGTTCATTAGTAACCAAAAGTCTCACTATATGTGAACGGGTGGACAAAAATATGGGATGAATAACATCATCAGCCAATCCAGATTTCTGGAGTCTTCCACCAACTCACAGTCCTTGCTGATCCATAAACAAAGCAAGGTTGGAGTATGGATGCTTGACCGCAAGATGTCCTCGCTTCTTCAGTTCTTCGAATACATCTGGATATGTGTAATGCTGGCTGACTTTCAGGAGCTTGGTCTTAGCAGCAGTCAACTCATGTGCTGTTAGATTGGGCAGACCCGTGATCTTTCTGTCACCTCTTGCTCTTCTCAAGAATCTTAGCACCCATGCAGTGATCCTACAAAGTTTGAAAAAATTAGAACATGAAACACCAACCTCATTCTGTGGTGGAACTGCTAAGCAAACTGCAGGTTTAATGTCCGGCAGCTCTGACTTGTCCAAGTCTGGTCGACTAGGCCAATCTGCGGGTGCCGCCGTCAACCAAGGTGGGCCATCCCACCACAGTCTGTTCACTAAGAGTTCAGAAGCCAAAACTCCTCTGGAGGCAAGATCGGCAGGATTGGAGGTAGTGTGGACATACCTCCAATGCTGGGCAGGAACAATTTCAACTATTCGGGAGACTCTGTGTGCCACAAAGACCTTGAGTCTGTAGGCAGGAGTGCGTAGCCAGCCTAAGACAACTGACGAGTCTGTCCACGCATACACAGAGTCTTCAGGAATCTCTAAATCAACAGAAATTCTAGACAACAAGTTAGAAAGCAAGAGAGCCCCACAGAGCTCTAATCTAGGGATTGTTTGAACCTTGAGGGGTGCAACCTTACTCTTGGCAGTAATGAGGAAGGTGAGAGTCTTCGTATTCTCCAGCACAATCCTCAGATAGATGACACACCCATATGCCTTGGAGGATGCATCACTGAATCCATGTAAGGATCTGTGTCTGATCTTCTCAGTAGAGCAACCAGTATAACGTGGAATGGTGTGTTGATTGAGTCGGTCAAGATCGGCAGCCCAACATCTCCACCGATGCTGAAGATCATCTGGAAGTGGATCATCCCATGCCAACTGGTAATTCCATAACTCTTGAAGAAGCAGTTTCGCTGGTAAAATGGCTGGAGTATACCATCCCATCACATCGAATGTCCTAGCAATGGCAGAGCACACAGACCTCTTGGTCGCCAGAGAGTCCAATGGCAGAGTGGGAACAGAGATAGATAGAGTGTCGTCGACAGAATTCCAGCGCAGTCCTAGAGCCTTGCCGTGCTCTGCTGGAGACAGACAAATGTCAAGACTTCCTTGTTCCTTGAGGGAGTCTGGGATAGTCTGGAGGAGATCCATGGAGTTCGATCTCCATTTACGGAGAGTCATTCCAGCTCTGCTAAACAGAGCGTTCAGTTCATTTCTCAGTCCAATGGCTTCCGGGAGAGTGTCAGCTCCAACAAGGCAATCGTCCACATAGAAGTTCGTGGGTACAATGGCTGAAGCGTTCGGATATTCTTCACGGTGATCTTTTGCAAGCTGCCTAAGAACCTGTGTGGCCAGATAAGGAGAAGTAGTCACACCAAAGGTCAAGCGGTTCATACGAAAATCGACAATCTCTCCAGTCTCATCACGGTGGAGAAATCTATGCAGGTCATACTCTTCTGGAAGCAAGGCCACTTCACGAAACATCTTGGAGATGTCGCTTACCATGCCAATTCTATGTCTCCTGAACTTGGTGAGTACAGTAGACAGCAATGGATACAATGATGGGCCTGATAGCAGGATATCGTTAAGTGAGTATCCTGACGTTGTCTTCGCTGACCCATCGAAAACTATACGAAGCTTGGTTGTAGTGGAATCCTTCACGACTCCGTGCATTGGTAAATAGAAGATGTCTGCTGATGGCTTGTCCAAGTCTTGCTGGGGAACCTTCTCAGCATGACCCAACTGAAGGTACTCTTCTATTCCTTGATGAAAGGAATCCCAACGTCCCTTGCTCTTGAGGGCTCGCTCATTCTGCTTGTATCGTCGAAGAGCAGTGTGCCTGGATCTTCCGAGTTCCAAACGTGGTTCTCTTCTTGGAAGACCAACAATGTACCTTCCATTAGGGCTTCGCTTGTGGGTATCCTGGAAGTGTGTGACAGCTGCTTTCTCTTCGTCTGTGTAAAGAGTGGGCTCTCCTGGAACTTCTTCTAGTGACCAGAATCGCTGGAGTTGCTCCGAAATGTCATCATGGTAAGTGATCATCTTCAGACAAGTGGAAGAAGCTCCCCCCGTGGCAACCGGAGAACTTCCCCCAACAGCCCAACCAAAGATGGTCTCCTCTGCTCTAAATGATTTATCTGCAGAAACTATAACATTGGGCAGTGAGCACACGTTACAATGAGAAATACCCAACAACATATCGAGCTGTGATCCAGGTGAATATCCTGGATCAGAGAGGTGCAAGTCCTTGAATGCAGGAATGTGCTTGTAACCATCAAACCTTCTTGAGGTAGAGCAGGTAGGGATTGAATCCACCACACTGGCACGAACATCAATGTATTCATCCGAGTGTAAAGCTTGAAGGCGAATTTCAACTTCAGAAGTGCTGTACTGCTCTCCTCCAATACCTGAAATCGTAATAGCTGTTCCCTTGTTCTTCTTGGCATGGAGAGCATAGGCTAGTCTGCGAGTTACCAAAGACAGCATGGCTCCCATGTCCAGTTGAGCTCTACATCGTCTGGCATAGCTCCCAGAGAACGCCAAGGCAAGGACAGTTCTCGGTAGACACATAGCACGAGAGGTAAGAGGATGTGTAGCAGAAGCGACAGTGCTGGCTGCAGGAGGTGGCTCAGTGGTGCTCTGTTCTATTGCAGAAGTAGAATCCTGATGAAGGAGGGTATGATGCTTGGCTTCACACTGCTTGCATCTATTCTTGCTGGTACAATGATTGATTGTGTGGCCTTTACACAGACAGTTGAAACAGAGACCCTTGCGTCTAGCTTGCTCTTTGCGAGCAGAAACTGACAGCTTCTTGAAGTCTGAGCACACATAAATAACATGAGGTAACTGACAATAAAGACACTTATCTGACACAGTGGTACGTTGAACGTGCAGGACGTTCTTCTTGTGCTGGCTTATTGGTTTGGGTTGCTTCACCGAGGCCGAAACCTTGCTAGTAGTAGCAGTGAGCAGTTTGCGACGAGTGTCCGCAAATGTTAAGAGCTCCTCAAACTGCGGGATGGTATGCGGATCCTCTTGGTGAAGAATCCACTCTTTCCGAAGAGTATCAGTCATCCGTAGTTCAGCTGTAGCAGTGAGTACTTGAGCCATAGTCTGGTCTCCATACCGTTGAAGAGTGTTGTACACCTTGCGGAAGTCATTCACGAGAGTAGATAGACCAGAGCAATCATAATCAATATTACCACCTTTATAGATGAGATTTAAAGCTTGTAGAAAAACTTCTCGGGGTCGATCTAACAACAACTTCAAGGATTCTTCTACTTTAGCGAAGCTCTCTCCATTGATGATAGCTTGCTGAACAATCTCTAGAGCTTCTCTGTCTTTGAGACAATCCTTGAGATATGAGAGTTTCTCATTGTCAGTAAAGGAGTCTTCCATGGCCTCAAGGAAGAGGCGCAAAAATGACCTCCATTCAGCAAGATCACCGGAATAGGTAGGCAAAGGTAATTCCTTGAGCTTTCTTCTAGTAGGAGCAGTTGTGGATTCGGCGTCAGTAGAAGCGGAAGCAGTGGACATTGCGTCCAAGAGCTGCTTCTCACTTCGTTCAAAGATAGCGGCAGAGAGATGAATCACCTCATCATAGATGCTCTGGACATCAGGGCAGCGTAAGGACAGGAGATCAGATCCGAATCCAACAACATACTTTCTGAGTGCTTGTATGTCTGACTGACAGGCAGGTCCTGTCAGATTATCAACACTAGAAAGTTGTCCGATGAGTCTCTTCATACTAAGAGAGCCTTTGTAGGCATCTTTTATGGCACGCAGTCTTGTAAGTTCATCCTTGAGTTTCTTAATTTTCTTCTTACAGGTAAACATGCCATCTTCAATACTTTCTGCGTCTCTTGTTTTTAACTTCACCATGAGTTCACTGATGAGGACTGAGGTTGTGGCATAGCTGCCATGCAAATTGGTTGCTTCTGACAGGTGCTGTTCTATATCTACTCCCAACAGTTCAGTAACTGGAAGGGACAGAAGTTCGCTTGTTTCACGCTGAAGATTTTTATACATCAACTGGTAGCGCACTTCAGATTCTTGAGCTGTCCTGAGAGTGTCTTCAGGTGAAAGCGCAGTAGCAGTACCATCCATCGAAAAAATAGACTTTCAAAATGAGAAGTGAAGGTAGTTGATAAAAAAATGAACAGTAGACAAATCACGAATAGAGTTCTGAGAGAATTGAATACTTTAACAGCAGGTACAAATCCGGCTCGAAGGACCAAATTATGGAGGGGTGGCTGGCGCAGAGATTGTCAGTTGACACCAGGGTGATTAAGTCCCTGTACTCCTGCCAGATAAGAATTACTATTTCCTCCACTTGCCACCTTACTAGCTAACACACTGGATGCTAGCTAGAGAGAGAGAGACTCAAGAACGACTTCTTCAAAACTTGTATAAGAACTGAACAGTGAAAAAGAGATGAGTGCATATATAACTACCAGAGTCACATGCCTAACAGTAAACAAGTTAAAGAAAAAGGTGATACCTGACTACAGGGTGGCCCTGCAGACAAGTCTGACAAAAGAATGGACTCATAACACACACCAGAGGTATGCATACATGATTAACACAAACACACAAACATCTAAGTTCTAGGTGAAGTCTCTTGGACCTGTCCATGCGGATCGTTTCTAAAACCTCTAGACAATTCTTCTAGTCATTTTTCAGGTACGCCCTCTTACCCGAATAATAAGCAAAAAAAAAAAAAGAAAAAAAAAAAAGAAAAAAAGAAAAAGAAAAAGAAAAAAAAAGCATGTTCCCTCCTTTATACCTACGAAAGGAAAGGATCGTTCGGATCAACCACACCTCTTCACGAAATTGCCGCTGTCTGTGCAACCACTACCTACTTAGCATTCTTCCACTGCTGGATACTACTGGTGGTGTAGTGACGGAAAGAGACGGGCATCACCGGAGCGTGGAGTATTCTTCCGTCTGAGATGCAGGTTTTGATATCTTAATATTATCAGTCTTGCCGGAGTGGTTCTGGTTTCTGAACTGTAGCTATTAAATTTTAGTTGCAACCCAGGTGAGTAAAATAATGATGCAAGCTAAAGAAGCAAATACAGATTTGCCTGTGTATTGGTTCTGATTATTTAAATCTAGTATAGATTGTATATTGGTAAGAATTTGTTAAGATAGGAATGATTAGTAAGCTTGCTCTAGTAAAAGCTATTTCAAGCTTTCTTGAGAGGAGTTCAATCCGTGTGATATTGTGTAGACACACTAATAGTAATTGTGCTCTGAGTGGTCACTGTATTGATGATGATATATATCTAATGAAATAGGATAGCGTCCGTGGATTATATTTTATGTCGAGATACTTTTGAATCAATCAGATAAACTTTCACTTCTGCGTCGATATTACACTGATACTTGTTTTAAAAGTAATGATATAATTGGGTTTTATTTAATATTGTGAATATAAACATTCTAAAGTGTATGTAGGTAGAGGACATATATTTATAATCTTGAACATTTGAATTCAAATTTTTTTTAGTATGCATAGTTTCAGTCTCTAAGCATTCACATAATATTATACTACAAATTAATACAGACATATTTTGTGGCACTCAATAGATATTCAGTATTATAGTGCTTTTTTGTGTCTTATTGTGTCACAGATTTCCAATGGCTGGTGGTGGCTCTATTTTGTACGTTACTTCTCTATTCGTATTTATTGTGTTAGCTGGTGGAAATACATTTACCACACATACAGGTAAGTGATCATTGTGTGCATGTGGGAGCTTGTATACATATGCGCTTAGTAGCGTGTATGAACACGTGTATGTGTGCATGCACACACATGTGCATTTATATACATGTAAAGACATTCACATACAAATAATAGCGTATGATTTAACCAGGTTAGTAAAGTTTGTTTTTTCTGTGTATGAATGACATCAGGAGATATTCTTTACATATTTTAGATAATATTTGGCGAGCGAGCGTAGCGAGCGAGACACTTACAGGGGTAACACAATCGAAAATCGGGGATGTTTGTTTATTAATTTATTTATTTATATATATGTTTGGACGTATGTATGTCATTTTGTACCTTGACCCTCCGTATTTTTGTGTTCGCTCGGCGTTCGACCCCGTCCCAAACTTCACTAAACAGAATCCTCTGGTTTTGCGACCATTACCCGTATCACCTTAGAAATTGAATTGTTTACGGCTTTGAATTGTTTTGCGGGTGCAGTTAAAACTCAAAATTTTATGGGAGCTTCATTTCTATTCGAGTTAGTGGCGGTGGTAAGTTAATGCGCTATTTGTCACAGTTATAAGCCCTACTCAAGAGCATTTACTTGACAATTCATTGTCCACTAGACGAACCACGAAGGTAAGTCTTGCGTAGGTATGTTCAGTTGTGTGAAAGTATTGTGCGTTGCAACTACTATTAAGAATATCACAGAGAAAATTTTAAATAACGCGACTTGATTTTGTTGCTTCTTTTTCAATTCAAACAGTTGAGGGGAGCGGTTACTATGGCATTGAATCCCCTTTACCGTATATGCGTAATTTAACAACTCGACTTTATTTTAAAAACAATAGTGTAGTTTTAAGGCTCGCTCGCCATTTGTGCTCAAGCACACCACTAGTATAGTATGTCAATATTTCGTACATTATACCTAAATATAGTGCAGTCAGTATTTGAATACTTTAGCTTATATACTGAACTATTCAAGGTGGTAAATTAGTGTTACTGCAGTGTAGCATGGTCATGCTGGGCACATGCTCTTATAACAGAGAGATTTCTTTTAACTGGCTTAATACTGTTCTCTTTGGAAGTTTTTGCATTAAACCTTTCCATAGTGAAGTTGCTGAATCGTACCTATATGGTGTACTTGTTTATACCTACATTGACATCAAACTCAGAGTGTGGCTGGAGGCAGGAGCTGCAGTCTGCCAAACTGCATCTTTGTGGGTGGACTTGCATTCTTTGAGGCACTGCCTGCACCTGTGGCCTGAGGCAGCCAGCAGGCCGAGCAGCTGCTTTGTGGCCACAGCCTGAGAAAACCAGCTCTATTGTGGCCGGCCAATTGGGTTCAGGCTTGTCAAAGGGTGGGGGGGGAGGAGGCTTTACTCACTCACTCACATACCTCTGTGTGACCACAGACACTCAGTGGGCCAGAGTGTCCAGTAACTCAGTGGGCCAGAGTGTCCAGTAACATTATAATAGAGTGACCTCAGGCTTTCTATGGGTTCAACATAGGATAGCTAGGAAAGAGAGGGTGTGGTTTTCTACACATTTGCAATTCACAAGCAAACTCTTTCCATGCAAGAAGTTTAAATGATTGCATGCAACCACTTTACCTAAAAACAAATGGCATAACCCACATTGTTTTTCTGGATATTAGCTAATAGACATTGAGTTACATACAATGTGTTGATAGCCCCATGTTTAAGCTTCACTGCTCTGTTACAACTGCATATGTGACCATCTAGAAGAAATCAAAATGGGACACCAAGGTGTAATAAGTGTCGGGGAAAATATCGCTTTACTTCTAGTATTAAAAAGAAGCTTGGGGATTGAAAGGGTTAGGTGTCATACGTAGTCAATGGTTGAAGCTACCGCTATAAAACTTGCGAGCTTAATGACTGGACGCGGACTGAAGTGCAAGTGCCAATACAGTTTAGTGGCAGAGCCCACATTGTGCCCACTCTCCTGTAGGGATTTTTATAGGAGCAAATACACAGAGGTCTAGTTAAGATCACATATCTATTCAGTGTGTGTCTCGTTGCTTGTTACTCTAGTTAGAGGACTGAATAATACCTATAGTTGAGTCCTTTACCCGACGTACAAAGCCTGTCTGTTGAATCCCACAGTTCCTGATTACATCGCTTGTGATATAATTGTATTCATACACCATACCCATGTGTTAACTAGCTGTGGTCCAACACTCCACCATAACTGCTGGTCCAGTGCAGTCTCTAAGAGTGGGATGTGTGCCACTGGCTGGGATGGGGTCTTCTAAACCTCCAACATATGCACCAGTCTGGGTTGATGTGGTAATTGTGTCCTGTATGTGTACTCTAGTAATGGCTTCTCCATTATGCTGATTTGGCTTTTGCTAATTTAAAGTCTGGTGCCGAGAATTAAGTAGTGCTGCATGTGTGTAGAAATGTATAAAAAAAAAAGAAAGAAAGAATAATGTAGACATATTGTTAATTATCGCTCAATATGATGTTTCTACTTTACCATTACTGCCAGGTAGTGTATAGGGAGTGATTAAGCCTTGTGAAGTGTGGGTGGGAGTCTAATTGGGATAGAACTGTTGGTCTATTTCTGAACGTCAGAGCGTGTAATTTGATGGACTGAACTAGAGCACACAATGGCAGCTACAAAAATAAAGCTGCGGGAGAAAGTTCAAGAGATAAACATGTTTTCTAGTGCAGAGGAAACTGTACATAATTTTATAAATTGTATACAAACATTTTTACATTGAATTTATAAATAAGTGTCAAAATTATTTTATTATTATTATTGTTTTTGTTGTTGTTATTGTGGCTTTTAGTTGACCTTCTGAGAGCCGGTGGTTTGAGAGAGAATGACCTCACTGAGACGGGGGCAGTTCGTGTAGCCGGACCCACGGGTGAGCTCGATAGCTTCCTGCTCAGTAGGAGTGCGGACATCAACGCCAGTGAGGTCATGTTCAACATCATCGGAGCGAACCTTCCCTCATCATTTGCCGTCTTTGCCGTACTGGATATGCATCGATACACCGGGCAGATAATATCAGTCAGTGAAGAACTGAACGATAGACCTCTATTGAGTATATCATTAGACAACACTGTCAACTTTATGCACACGCTCATCAATATTTCGCTGCCGGGTCTGGAGCCTGTGCGTGTGGCGATACCGTCGTCTAGTGACGGGAGTGTATTTGAACGAGTGGGCGTTCATGTGAAACAGTCTCAGTTGGTAGTGACCATCAACTGCACCGTATTCAGAGTGGTGGACTTGAGCAGACCGGCAGACATGTTGCTCCTGGATGGGGGCGTGGTCTCTCTATTAGACAGCGGGGCTATTGTAAGTCGTACGTGCTTGTGTGTGTGTATGTGTGTGTGTGTAAATAATACAGACGTTTCGACATCTATTCAGATGTCATCATTAGTGAGAATAAGATAAAGATAAAAAATAGTTATTGATATTGAAGACATTATCTAACTGTATGCAGATGATGGCATGCTAATGAAGTGAATTGTTTTCTTTTTTTTTCTTCTATTACATGAAATCATTATTGAGACGTTTACATAGTTGTTTGTATGTTTGTGTGTTTGTCTGACAGGTTCAATCGTTGTTGATATCCACGGACGGAGAAGTTGCAGTCACTGGGTGTGGTGAAGTAAGTATTAGTAGCAGCACGGGGCTTGTGATGTATGTATGTGTGTGGGTGACATCTTTAACTCAGAAGTTATGTGCATGTATTCTAAGAAATGAAGAATATTATTCAGTGTAGGCCAGAATTTGCTGTTGTACTTTACTTAGTGCTTGTTGTTGTTGTTGTTTCTGCTTTACTTGTTTATTATTATTATTATGTTTCAGAATGAAAATGCCGGTCCACCTGGTCCTCCGGTATGCAATACATTATATTGTATATGTATTATATAATGTGTATAGTTCATTATCTAAACATACTTGAAGTTTATTTCTTACAGAGTTGAAAAAAAATACTAATTAGTCAAATTGAGCTTTGAGGTGTGTGTGTGTGTGTATGTGTGTATGTGTGTGTCAGGGTTTTCCTGGTCCTCAAGGTCCACTTGGAGAAAGAGGTCTGATGGGAGTTCAAGGATTACAGGTACATACATGACTCTACTATGTAGTACAGGCATGTAAGTAGGGAAGGTAGCGGGTGGGATGGGGAGGGGGGGGGGGGGGGGGGGGGGAGGGGGTGGAATAGGTGACACACACGAATCACTTGGAAACATGTCCACAATTTGACGATACATGAGAGAGGGGGTGTGGTGAGAGGAGGAGGTGTGGCCCTTTCAAAAATTTGTAGTTGCCACATGTACGTATGCAGCACATATTCTGCAGCTATGGGTGCAGAGTGCACGGGTTCAGAATGCACTTATGCGCTAATATCTGCAAGATGCATGACAAAACTCTAAAATTATTTATTCTGCATGTTGTGGTACATGTGAATATTGCGCATGTCACTCACTACATACACGTGAGTGACACACAATTCATCAGCACATGTGTTTGCTGCAGCTGTGCCACACACATGTACATTTACTATACCATCCGTAACTGGTTTGGTTAGGGGGAGGAGGTATGGTAAGGGGTTGACTGTTGAGTGGGTAAATAAAACATTTCGATGTGCTTCCTGAAGACCTTTGATTTGATTTGCTACCAAACAAGAACACAAGTGCTCAAACACTTGGATGAAGTGTTAAAAGCCACCGTAATTATTTATTAATTTCAATTAATTACCATATAGAGGTCATAAAGGTCAATTCAAAGGTGATGTCTGAAAATGCTATTATGGTCATATTGTAAGACTCGACCAAGTTTCATGTTGTACGTCCAACCCACTATGTATTTTTTACGTATCTGCTTGAGTACGTACAAAGCTGTGCACTACATGTATTGTGTTGGTGTATAGGGACCTTCAGGACTAACTGGACCCACTGGCCCCATGGGGGATCAAGGAGATCAGGTAAGTAGTATCACAGTTGCAGTTCATGATTCTATAAGTATGTTTAACACTATAGTGTCTATAGGGCACTGTACCATGTATTGTATTGTATGACTGTAATAATACATTATTGGAAGTCACTTTTTTTCCAATAGGGTCCTACAGGTGTAACAGGAGACATTGGAGAACCAGGAGTACGTGGGCAAGATGGCATGCAGGTTAGTACAAGAGTTATTATTATTATTACTATTTGTTTTACTCATATGATTGTTATTATTATCGTCAGCATTGTTATTGTCTTTAATATAATATCTATTTATTTTGGTTTGTAGCACAAATTTTACTTGATTTTAATCATATATTTGCAGGGAATGGAAGGAGAGAAAGGCTTCAAAGGAGCCAAGGGAGATAATGGTTCAATGGTACGTACGTGTGTGAGTATGTACCTTAATACACCAGGTGTTGTTAGTAAAATTGTTGCTTGAACTCTGAAATTAAATTTATTTTCTTATTTCTTCCTCTGTACAGGATGTGTTACATGTATGTGGTTTCTGTTAGCTATCCCAGTTTAAAATGTAATTAGAGGAAAGTAGATTACATTCAGTGACTCTACAGAATTTTGTTGTATAGGAAAGGCTATTTCCTTGATTGATATGATAATAACCCATTGAAGAAGAGGTCCACACGTAGCGTTATGAAATTGTTCCAGCCTCGATAGAGTCTGCCTGTTATTAAAATGCTAGAAATAATGGTATAAGCCAACGGGGAAAAAAAAAGACAATCTTCATTAGATATATTTTGATTCAATGAATATGGTGTAGGCAGGTTATGTATGTCAAGTAGTTGAACGTGTGACATGTGTATTTGTAATATTTGTTCCCAGTAAGTGTCAGTTTGAAGTAGTAAGTTTGGTTGATGTACAGTTGCAAGACTGAGAAGACGTGATGTCAAGGTTTGCATGTGTGCACTACAGGGTCTGGAAGGAGAACAAGGAGAGAATGGGCAGAAAGGAGAGAAAGGTTTGCAAGGACCTCAAGTAAGTTCTTGTACTATATTTTCCTTGGGAAATTCACTGTTCAAGACAGTAGTATATGGACATCCATTTTCTTACAGTACGAATGTATACAACAGTGTGTTATACATAATGTATGTATTTGTGTGTTTCTGACGAATATTTTCTTTTGCAAATAATTTTCATTTATTTTTCTTTGTGTTTGAATTCAGGGAGACTCAGGTGAAGTAGGTCCTCCAGGTGTGAATGGTACCACTGGACCCACTGGACTATTTGGTGAAATGGTTAGTCCGAGATATTCCTGTCAAAATATAGCATGATGAAATTTTAGGGTCCCCACATAAAATAAAAATTCCATGTGCAAATATTGACATATTTTATGACATATTTATGAAGTGCTATACGACATCCATTGTCAGAATGCACATGACGAAAATATATTTGCTAACAGGATAATTCTACGGCAGTGTAGTTTATGACTGCGTAGTTTGGGGTACACAACTGTCGTGTATATTTAATTACTACGATGTAGTAAATATGAACAAAGAACGAACAAACCCACTTAGTGATGCGGGATTATTAATAGCGTACCCATAAATAGAGCTAACCTAATAGTTTTTCTGTAGAGACATCGTAGTAGTAATCCAGTTGGTCAGGTTGTGTAGTTCAGTGGACTTGTGATGTGGTCGTGCTGTTTATCTCCCTAACACTCCTGAGCTGTGGAAGAACTGGGATATTTTTTGAATCAAAGCATTTCTGTGGTTTTAGATTAGCTCCTGTGGCTGTTATCTGAACTCCCTGCTTCATTTTGAAGCCACAGTAACTATGTCCTCCAGGCCCATTCTTACCGAGCATGTGTGCATGTCTAGTATTGTGTGTATCTGTTATAATTTTCAGCCAAGAGAGATTACAGAAATGATTTGGATTCAGTCATTCTCAGCTGGAATAATTATAATAATACAAATTGATTAATATTATGAGATAATAATTGGTAATTGTGCGTACAGAAACCAAAGCCACAGTTCATGTGCACGTATATATATTTTTTAATTTCATAATATCAGATTTGAAAATTTTAAAGGTTCCTTAATTTACGGATTTTCAATTAACTTATTAATATTATATCTGTATCTTGTTTACTAAATGCATGTAGGGACTTCCAGGGAAGAAAGGACCTACTGGACACACAGGACCACAAGGACAGAAAGGATCACAGGGACCTCTGGTGAGTTCAGGGATTACATGTGTATCATTGTTTATTAATTAGTGATTCCGTGTGTGCCTATGGCAACACATGCATACATGTGTAGGGAGCTACTGGCTCTAAGGGAGAACAGGGACAGAAAGGAGAGCAAGGGATGATGGGGATGCTGGTAAGTGTTGCCTTGTGTATGTGTGTGTGTGTGTGTGTGTGTGTGTGTGTGTGTGTGTGTGTGTGTGTGTGTGTGTGTGTGTGTGTGTGTGTGTGTGTGTGTGTGTGAACATCGATTCATCTACTGTATGTATGTGTGTGCATGTTTATAAGGTATATGTGTGGAGTGAGCATATGTACATCTGCATGTGGTCTGAGGTGCATACATACTGTATAGTACATGTACTATGTGTGTGCACATGTAGGGTACTATGTAGTTCTTACATTAAATTTTCATCAACAAGTTTGCTATTACATAATTCAATGTTTTTGGAAACCCTTTACCACACGATTGCAAATCCACTTACTGCAGTCTGACTTTCTGACTATTAGTATTATTAGTAATTGTGATTCAAAGCTGTACATTTCATGTTGCTAAAGAGATTGTTAGTTCAACAATTCAGTCTTTTCAGTTAAACTACATACGTACTGTATAAATGATGATAACATGTTTTTCTGTATGACAGCTGATGTATTGTATTATGTTTAGTTTGAACTTAACCTTATGTTTTGACTTCTTGCCAAAGTCATTCTCAGGCATCAATTATTTTTATTTTCTTGTAATGGAACCGCTACTGAAGTGTTGTGTGTTAGTTGACATTGTGTGTGTGTGTGTATGTGTGTGTGTGTGTGTGTGTGTGTGTGTGTGTGTGTGCGTGTGTGTGTGTGTGTGCGTGTAGGGTGATACTGGGGATCGAGGAATGCAGGGACCTCGTGGTACAGATGGGGGAGTTGGACAAACAGGACCACTGGTAGGAGACTAGTATGCAGTGCTGTAAGATGCAGGCAACAGTGCACTATTGTATTAATACTGTACATAACAAGTTTGCCTGAAATATGTATTGCTAAACATTTGATTATTTTTTTTTGTTTTTTTTTGTTTTTTACAGACCAACTGTGTTTGTGTGCTTTGTTTCCCTAACAGGGTATGCCGGGTGACATAGGAGAGTCTGGCTTTAACGGCACCACTGGTCCGAAAGGTGTGAAGGGAAATCAAGGAGAACAGGGACTTCCTGGATCTAAGGTGGGAGGAGCCTGAGGTTGAATATACGGAACGAAATTGCTTTGTATTCTTAGAGTGATCTTTTTTTTTGAGGTGCATTTTGCTTTTCCATTCACTAGAATTTTGGTTTGGCCTTCCCAGTAACTCCCGAGGATTAAGAAATTATCATGACTTTCACGAGGACTTTGGCCTTCAAAATGTTCGGTTATTTGTATGGAAAAAAAACAAAAAACACTGACATTTCAATTCAAAGTCTCCCTTAAATTTTGTATATATTTATGTTTATCAGCGGTTTTATACACAGGTACCACTGGTCCCTTGGTTTCCCCCCACCCTCCCCTCCCCCCTTCTCTCTCTCTCTCTCTCTCTCTTCCCTAGAATATTTTGAAGTTAATAGAGGAAAATAGCTATTAGTAGAATTCTATGAATATTGAGGTTATAAAATTAGTCATGTGACCAAACACTGATCAGTGTGAAATATATACACTTTCAGATAGACATGTGCATCAAAGTAGTGTGGGTTTTAAATTTCCCACCCCAGATAATAATCCTGTATGACTCCCTGTATGTATATGTACAATGTATTGTTTTATTCTCATTATGAGGTTACATACTTTTAAGTTAGAAATATTTAAAAAAAACTATCATATTGTATGTGATATCTGAAATAATAGCATACACAAAGCATAAACCTTGAAAGTGTTTTTATTCTTGTACGCACATCTGCACAATTGCTTATGAGTACTATTGTATAAATATGTGTATATATGTATATGTCACATTATCTATTAATTATTGTACATATACCTGTGTAGGGGACTCTAGGCCCCACGGGAGATATAGGTCCCCCAGGTCCTGCTGGGCGGCGTGGAGATCGCGGTCATCCAGGAAAACAGGTAAGAAGGAAACTTGGAAATTTGTAGATACTTTTTATAGTGTATATATATATATATATATATATAATATACTCTACAGTGTGGGTAACATTTACTAAATGGATAATTTTCACAAAGAAGTCCAATAAGTAATTTAGATTTTATTCAATTGTCTATTTAAGACTTATTAAATTGCAGGAATACTTATTTAATCTCACATTGTATTGTGAATGTATCTACAATTTCATTTTATGAAATACCCTCTATTGACTTTCATGCGTCAATTCAGACGTCAGAGTGGAATATACTGTATTGTCTCGTATTTCCTATAGTTGTACTGTCAGAGTGTGGCATCTAATAGTAGTTTTGGTTGGGCATGTTTGAAATGCATATTTTTATCCAAAGGGTAATACTGGACCTTCTGGAGAGAAAGGAAGTAAAGGACACAATGGAGAGGAAGGACCACAGGTAGGTAGGGAGGTGGAGGGCGTGTCTGCACATGTGTTCATGCTTTGAGTGTGTGATAAGACGAGGGAGTGGTTGCAATGTATAGAATGCAGTAGTCTTTCAACTTACACAATATTGAGATTAGTGGTAGATGGTATGCATGTAATTCAGAGGTTGGACTCAGTATAATGCATCTTTACATTATTGGGGACCGGCTATTGATGAACTGTGTCTCTGGTGCATGCATACATACATCTACTGTACATACATACATACATACATACATACATACATACATACATACACACATAAATACACACACCACACAACTTCCACATGTATTACAATTGCATCTGAGCAAGGCAGGTGGTATCATTTGTGATAATCACATGTTTCGTAATTCAATTAAGCAGAATATTATATAAATGTACTTGTACAGGGATTGACTGGTGATCAAGGGGCCAGGGGAAATCCAGGAATAAATGGAACTGATGGGACTCCAGGAGGAAAGGTTAGTCAGCGAGAGAGGGAGAGAATGTTGGGGTCACCACCACAATTATTAGCACAATATCTGTTTATGATTCAATGTGTGTATTTTTTTTTTTCAGGGAACGCAAGGGTTGCCAGGGTTACCAGGCTTCCGCGGTGCAGATGGTGCTGATGGTCTACCAGGTCCTGTGGGGAAGCCAGTGAGTGTTGCCATGGTGATGAGTGTGCGTGAGGTGGCATAAGCACAGATGCTTAATTGACTAACTGCTCAGATCTGCACATGTCCATCACATGCGCTCAAAGCTGTCGATACCCCCACTAATAGCATTTGTAACATACCAGGACCAAAAGATTCTAGTGTTGGTTTATATCTCGTGCTGTCTGGTACGTTGTTGACTGGAAGAGCCAGCGATGAAGACTGTAACTCAGATACACGTATACCCACCTGAGTGCACCACTATTGATACCATAGTATGCTGGTTTATCTGGGTGCACACATGCATGATGTGTTTCGGTAATAATGATGATGAATATGCTAACGCCGTAATTAATATGAAAAATTTTTAGACATTTATTTCATTTCTCCTCTGTAATGTGTCCATAGTAACAAGTTTGTCTTCAAGACACTGCTTTGAAAGAACAAAACTGCTTAATTTATACATTTGATTTTGTATTATTTTAGTAGTTGCTATTATTAAATTATTATACTATTTCTAGTACTATTATTATTATTATTATTATTATTATTATTATTATTATTATAGTGATTTCTTAAGTCCATGGGTGTTTACCAGGCACACTAGTAAATGCAATACTAATTCAGATCATGTGTACACACTTCACGTCTAGTTCTGCTGAGGGGGTGTGGCACTAGTTATTTATAGGACTACTTGTATTTATTGACAGTGACACACATACAAGTGTTGTGCAGTGGTTATACCAGCATGGGTTTTAAATTTAAATTTATTTTAATATTATTATAGTGTTGGTCTCTTATGATTTTTGTTTATATTTAGGGTTTGGTGGGTCCACCAGGTCTGGAAGGACCAGCAGGTAGAAATGGAACGCCTGGAGCCGATGTAAGTGGGCGTGTACTTAGTAGCAGAAATAATGGGTTTGTTCGGTCTTTTATGTACTTGGAAAAAATTACTCAAACGGAAACTATTCAGAATTCTGTTTCAACTAGAGCACTATTAGTGCAAACCTTCAGCACAGGTAGTTCAGTAAATTTGCTAACTAGTCACTGCTGTTGAATCTTCTTATTTATTTAGCTTGGAACAATACAGTGAAATGAATTTTATCACTTCGTAATTTCTTTCTCAGCCTTCTTTTACTCATTAAATGTATTGTCTCTCTTTCACAGGCTTTTTTAAACAATACGGAATTAAAAATATTTGGTCGTCACCGGGAATCGAACCCAGGACCACTTGCACAAGCGCTCTACCACTGAGCTACGACAACCATTCCAATTTGCATACAGTTAGCTGTGTAACTATGCTAACTATGGTTTAGTGTGAACAACGTGATAGTCTTAAGGCACACTTTATCTGAAGCAGGCATACATACACATGTACTTACTTACAGTTGATGAGAGAATCACACCTCCAGCCACACAATAGAGACTGCCTTTCTAACGTAATGATGTAATGTATCAGTAGTTCCCCAAACTGACTACTTACTTGACCCCTACACCTGATTGAAAAAACAACTACAAGAAAACTACAAAACAACAACAAACAACAACAACAACAACAAAAAACAGCCAAGATTCATGCCACATGTCCACCCCTAGTAATTTTTCCTCCTGGCCTGATGTTGCATTACTAGAATTCTAAATGTTAACATAATTTAGTATTTTATTGTTCTAATGGGTGTGGTTATGGGTGTGGTCGAAGTGGTGCTCTCCTTGTTTTTTCTGGGGGGAAACACTAATAATAGTTTTTTTTTAATTTGCTTTTTTTAATGTATATTCAAAAAGTGTGACAATGGGCACATGCAGTCCTGAATATCAGCACATATTTTGACACGTTTTATGTATCCACAGGGTGTCAAAGGTCTGCAAGGTCCCCCAGGAGAAACAGGAGGCAGAGGTCAGAGAGGTCAATCAGGATTCCCTGTAAGTTCATGAGAAAGAGTGAAGTTATACGTGGTCCATTACTTTCTGTTTTTTTTTTTCTTTTTCTTAGGGTAGGCGTGGCTTCAAGGGTGTGACAGGTGTACCTGGTGAACCAGGTATGGTGGGGGAGCCGGGCGTACAGGTGAGGATATTGAATGGACATAGGATGAGTACATTACACCAGTACATACACTGACACTTGAAGTTGTTATTAGCTTTAAAAAGTAGCATGGTGTAATAATTTGTTTATTGAGGTGTGGTCAATTCTCCTAATTTGTTGTACATTTAATGTTTGGGGTTAGTTTTTCCTTCTTGTATGTAAGTAGCACTGCATAGCGTCTTACACAATATAATATTTTGATTGCTAATTTGGAATAAGACTTTTACACTTTGAGTCCCTTACAGAAATCAATAGAAGCAGCACACATGCTGCTGGTGTGCTGCTTTCAGAGTACATGTAGCGTGTCATACGGTTGCAGAAGATTCACTAACTTATACATACATTGGATTTTGTCTTGCTAATCGTTTTGTAAATCTGAAGCATAAATTCCATTTTTATAAAAATGGTCTCCTCTCTGTCATTCATTGCTGTATCATCACGATGTATTTTTATTTCTGTTTTATTTTTTGTCCGTTGCCAGGGTCCACCAGGTGTGAATGGTACTGCTGGCTCTGATGGGACTCCTGGGTGGCCAGGGGAACCAGGAATTCAGGTTTGCCGTTGGTTGTGTGTGATATTTGATAAATGGGTGTCGTTTACCTTACTTAAATGGAATACAGTTTTTGCTGTGGGTGTGGTTTATTTCATCTCACGTATTTAACCAAGTATTATTCCGTGCTGAGTACAACAGCAATACAATGACAGGACCATCTGTATATGACCAGGGAATTATTTAGGCCTTTTTGTGGGGGTGGGGCATTTTGCCCCTCCCCCTGAAAAAAGGTTTTGTGGTGACATGCCATTAATTAATTTCTCATCAAGTTTATGGAATGGAAATATGAAACCCCACCCCCTACCTCGTAAAATTAAAAAGAGTTGCTTTGAACCCTTTATGGTTCGATTCTAAATAAAATACCTGTAGGACTGTGAGCTCATGGAAACACATGCACTTACATATGTACTGTGAACATGTGTATGTACGTACAATGTGTGTATGATAGCTGTGTAGTCTTAGGCATAGTCTAAAAGCTATGCGATCATCGATATGTCATTGGAGTTGTGGTTTGTTGTTGTTGTTGTTGTCGTATGACTGATGTGGTTGTTGTTACGTTATTTCAGGGTGAGGAAGGCCCGGGGGGTCCCCAGGGGGAGAAAGGTCAGGAGGGACGGAAAGGTGTACCTGGATTAGATGTACGTTACTTTTCATATAATAGTGTATTGTTGTTGTTATTATTATTACTATTATAATTATTACTATTACTATTATTACTATTATTACTATTATAATTATTACTATTACTATTATTATTATTATTATTATTATTACTATTATTATTATTACTATTATTATTATTACTATTATTATTATTATAATTATTTTATTATTATTCATATTGAGACTAATGATTGTTTCGTATGTATGTACTAACTTTGCTATTACCTTTATGTTGATTGTTCCTGTCTGTCCAGGCAGAAGATGGGGAGCCAGGAGAGAAAGGGTGTGTTGGAGATCCAGGAGATACTGGCTTACCAGGAAAGAGGGGTGTGCAAGGCAGCATGGGTGTGCCGGGAAACCCCGGTCCCGTGGGACTGGTGGGACCAAAAGGAAATAGTGTAAGAAAATTAATTAGTTGGAAATTGTGGTGTTGCATTTGATGTTAAAAGAGTTTGTCAGCCCTCAGGGCACGTAGGATTGCAGCATTTGTTCTGAGTACACATCTGTCCGTCAGACATGGGGAAAAGTACTTTGAAAAGTGTTTGTGTACTTTACAAGTACTTGTAAACTTGTATTGAGTTGGTTGAAGTACGAATACCTCAAGTTCGCAATGGGTACTTGTATTTAAGTACCAACTGAAGTACATATATTATAATGATTAGTTTATGAAACTGGTCTAGACGTGGTATCCATTCCATTAGCCTTTTGCAAGTGATAACTGGGAGAAGAATACTTTCAGAAGTCCATCAATTGACTCTTTCTGTTGAGTAAGGTAAAATATTTGTTTCCCAATGTCTGTCTTTCAGAATATGAGTGGAGGCAACCGGTGTATCTTATACAGTTGTAGCTGGTAAGCAGCTGATGACATTATTAGCAGTTGTAGCGGCATGTGACTGCTTGCTGAATTAAATAATTCCGCATTATGAGACTAGTTACAAGTACTTCAAAGTTCGAAAGTACTTAAAAGTATTGAAAAAAAAATGCAAAGTGCTTAAATACTGTACGAGTATTTTTACTCAATATACCAGAAGGATTTGAGTTATGTATTTCATGAGAATATTATGACCTGTACTTAAGTGTGCTTATAAGCACGAGTACTAAAGTGTTTCGCTCCATATCTGTTGTCCAGTCATATTTTTAGTCATTCAACAGCTATGCTCCACGGATGATTGCTCTTCAATCTTTCAAAGTTATAACAAAAATTTATTTAAGTCCCTTAAGTTTAATATCGTCACAGCATTACTTTATCACATAGTGTAGTATTGTTCCACTTGTACAATATGTGGTTTACTGTATATCTATTCCCTCAGGGCATGCCAGGAGCTAGAGGTACCAAAGGCATCAAAGGTGAAGAAGGAGAGCAAGGAATGATGGTATGTTCATGTGTTTGTATGATATGTATGTGTGTTTATTTGTTTGTATGTATGTATGTGTAATGTATATTTAAGTATTGGCTTTAATAATTTGTCGTACCCCTGTAGAATCTTGGAGTGTGTTCATTAGCTACAACTACTTACATTTAGCTCCAGCTAAGTTATGATGCACTTAGAAGCTATTATACATAATATATAGCTACAGCATGTGGTAGGAAATATATTTTCACAAACACAAGCACTACATGTATGTATGTAAAATCCAGCCTGGCAGTGAAGCCTGCATGTGGTCACTATTACTGTGACTTTGACTGTATGCAACATATTAAAACCAAATGACTTTGGTTAGAAGAGTTATTGCAGAGTATTATATCCGATATCTACGAATATGCAATGTGTGTAACTATGCATACATAGTTGTGATATCACTACTCCATATATTTTTTTATTGAATTTCTTTTGTGTATGTGTGTTTCTTATGGTGTACGCAAGACTAAATTGATATGATTTATACTCCAGGGTGTCCAAGGTAACACTGGTCCTCAGGGGTTAGACGGGGCAAGAGGTGCGAGAGGGCGACCTGGAAAGAAGGTGAGAACAAAGTGGTGTGTATTTGACGACACCTTACCCAATTTGAAAAGCCGTATTTGTTATATGTAACATAATGTAGGGTGAGAGCGGTGTTAATGGAGATCAGGGTCTACAAGGAAACGAAGGCAGTGCCGGAAGTGAGGTAAGAGGGAGGATCATTCTGAGTTGTTTTTTCCCCCGTAACGTATTACTCCGTACATTACTGCACTGGTTAGGTATTTGTGGTACTTCAAATTTATCCCTTGATGAGCTCGAATGTCGACGATGTAACATTTCAGCTCTGATATTAAATTTAGGCGTGATTCTCTGTTGATTGATAGCCATCTGTGCGAGCAACAGCAACTATAGCCTCCACGGTATCAGAGATTGCTGAACATTATGCAAACTGCACTGTAGTTAAAGTATATTGATTAGATAAGCTTAGAATATTATATGTTTGTGGTATTATTGACTCGTGTCATCTGTAGTTGGATAAGTAAGCTAAGGTGTTATCTTTTTGTCATGTGTGAATTGATAGGGTCCAAAAGGTGCAGTTGGTGAGCCCGGACAGAAAGGAGAGAGTGGTCTGACTGGTGGCTTCGGAGAGATGGTATGGTAAAGCGTGGTCACATATACTGGGTAGTATTTAATAATGAGATATGTATGCAAATAATCGTAGTCAGTTAAATATATATTCTCAGTTAAGTTCAGTAAATTCCATTTAATATATTAGCAGGAGGATTTGTGTAATTTTGAGCGTATATATGTGTGTGTGTGTATGATATGAAGTTCTTGTACAAAGCACTACATATTTTGTGTCCTAGTTTTTTTATGCTTTGTTGTCAACATGTGAACATACATTATGTATGTAATATTTGTACACCTTTATTTTTTTAGGGTGACGATGGCGATATGGGACCTCAGGGGCCACGTGGTCTCAAAGGATTTAAAGGTGTTCGGGGAGCCGCTGGAATTGATGTGAGTTAATCCAATTTGAATACATGCAGTGGTCAAAGGCATGTCTGTCATGCATTATACAGTATGTACATGCACACATGGCTGGGAGGTTATGGGATTAAGAATGACGGAAATCTGAATTTATTTTGTGTTGTGGATGTGGCAATCAATGTAAATGTACTATAGGGTATGAACGGAACAGACGGTGTAGATGGTATTGATGGCGTGGATGGAATTCCTGGAATGAATGGGTCTAAAGGAGACCAGGTGAGAACTGCATTAATAAGTGAACGTGTGAAGCGAGTTTGATGCTTCCAGAAATACGTAACTCAATACTCAGTTGAAATTTAGGGGTACATACAGTAGGAGAGAAAAAAAAGTTCCGAATTCCGTTCCGTAGTACGGCCGTAAAACGATAGTTTTTTTACCGTAGTTTTTATCGTTGCGTTCCGTACCGTTTTGACTAAACGGCCGACCGTTTACTAAAATGGTAAAAAACGGTGAAGCATTTCCGTCGATTCACAGATATTTTCAAGCTAGAAACTCTTCTATAGCTATATCAGCAAGCTAAGGCCTTATATCGACCATTAAATGCTACGGGGATAGTGAAAGAAAGCTCGTACAAAATTTTAACTTGCTTCAATAAAGTTGCAGACCGAAATTCCGATGGGCACAGAGCTATAACGAGGTCCGCACTTCGTAGATCTTTTGTTAACTACTGATGGACCTCCAGTAGTAAAAAATCTAAGCCCGAGAAGGCGAGAAAACGTCGATACTGTGCGGTGGTCAAACTAACAATTCTCTGCGAGACAACTTCGAATAAGACGGCTTCAATTTTTTTTAACCCGAAAAGCTCCGCCTCTGGAGCCTATAAACAAAAAATCGGAACGTTTTATTGGATAAATGATTTTTTATATTTCTTTGAGCGAGACATACGGTGAACGAGAGAGATTAAAACGGTAACGCGGTCGAACGAAACTGCTGTTTTTTAACAAACGGCGTACCGTTTTCCCCCCGTTTTTTAATCGTGCGACGGCCGTTCTACGGAACGGAATTCGGAACTTTTTTTATAATATAGTCAGGCAGCTTAGTGACACAGAATGGTTATCTTGACGTCATTGGGGGAAGTGGTTCTTACCAAATATGTGAATCTTAAATGATGAGAAAGTTGTGGAAAATATTTGAATCTTTAGTCGTGAGTGTTGACGTCTAGTGCATAGCTGCCTGACTATTACCCTATGTACAGTATGAACTGAGTATAGAAGTTGCAATTTCCAGATTTTGACAGATTTGACATTATATTTGTGTTGTCTGTAGGGAGAGCCAGGTGTGAATGCTACAGATGGTAGTCCAGGGACAGACGGGGAGCAAGGAATTCCAGGAAAGATAGTACGTGACCGTAGTTCAGTGGAAATTTTTTTTATTTTTTTTTAATTTTTTTATTTTTTGTCATGGGGATGAAGTGTATCGTGTATAAGACTATGAATATCATTACAGGGTGTGCCCGGACCCAAAGGCTTTCAAGGAGTGCCTGGACTGAATGGCAGCAAAGGAGAGAAGGCAAGTACTGTATGAACAGGTCAACTATACCTTATATTCTGTAATTATTGACAGCTGGTGAGGGTAAGGTCACCTTATCAACATATGTACGTGAATGTACTCACAGCTCAAATTCACATACATATGTAGATAATTTGATAACCAATATGCCCTCACTTATTTAGAATACCTTTGACTCAAGGACAAACATTTTAGTTGTATGTTTAAATGTTGTTTTTTTGTATGTATTTAATCATTCTTACTATTAATCTAAAACACTATTTATCGTTTATGTTATATTATTAGTTATTGCATTACTATTGTATTTTTTTTTCTTGTTACTGTCAGATCCATCTGCTTGCTGTAACTTTCTCCTTTGTAATATATAGGGTTTCCTAGGAGCTCGTGGTGATCGTGGTGTCGATGGCATTCCTGGTGTGCAGGGGTTTACAGGACCCAACGGGACTGTGGGAGACGCAGGAGATATGGGGGCTCAGGGGGTCGTGGGAACACAAGTGAGAGCTTATGCTTGTGTGTGTGTATGTGTGTGTGTATGTATGTGGATGTGTATCGATGTGTGTGTATGTGTGACATACGAATCAATATGCTAGCTTGTTGCATGACCCTTTACCTAAATTACATGCATGAGTCTGAAGTGGCAACGTGATTCTTTCAATTAGTGTATGTGAACAAGTCATCCGTTATTTTCTCTATATATATATATATACATGTATACATGTATGTATATGTATGACTTATTGAAATTTAAAAGTGAGCTACTGTCAGGAGGAAAGTGATGTATCCTTCGAGTGGAGTAGAATTAAATCCTCTCCTAAAATATACTTACAAAATATGACCGCAATACATACTGTTTACCATAATTTTGTACAAAGTTGTAAACTTAGAACTGATGAAGATCTCTTGAGATTAACACTTTTTAGAATTTATATCAATAGCTTGAACATCAGTTATACTGTAATCTCAGCTATGAATTGGGAGTTTGTAAACTGATCCTTTATGGTATTGTTGTTGTGTTGTTGTTTTTTGTTATGTTACGGTTCAGTGTATGTAGATGAGGGTTGTTGTTGTTGTTGTTGTTGTTGTTGTTGTTAGGGTCCAGTAGGTGATGATGGTGATGTTGGTAGAAGTGGAAATCCTGGACTTCCTGGAGAAAAGGTAAACCTTCATTTAACGTTTGTATATGATTATTTTACTTAACTGGCTTTTTTTTTTTTTTTTTTTTTTAATCGCAGGGAGATGCAGGTGTGAATGGAACTAATGGAGCACCAGGAGATAATGGCTTGCAGGGACTTCCAGGAAAACAGGTAATAAGGCATGTGACAGAAAATTAATAATTAATTAGTATTGTGATAACAGCAATTTTAATCGTTGTGTTTTTGTTTTTGTTTTTGTCCAATTATTTTTGAAGCTAACGTGTGTGTGCGCATGTGTCTATGTTTGCTTGATGATTAGGGTCCACCTGGAAGAGACGGGGTGCCTGGTATTCCTGGGGAGAAAGGTGAAACGGGACCTCCTGGAGCAATGGTAGGTCCTTATAATGTCAAAAAAAAGTACATGTCTATTCACTTTAATACAACACCTACACTGTATCATTGATTAACAATTAACACATTGAATGATTTGCACTAATTGTTGGTGGTGCATTATAGTGGTCATATAGTAATCATTAAAAGAAAATAGAATAGATTGTAAATTGGTTGTAATGCACCATTAGCTGAATCAGGATGTAGAATGAAGTTTGTAATGTATTCAAGACCATGTGAAGTTAAATATATATATCACATGACCAAACTTACCGCAGATGTATGTGTAGGTGGGGCAGGTTTCCTTTCAAAATTCTTTATGAGTAGTTAACATGTAAAACACATTTAGTGTGCCTTGTATTGCAGGGAATCAATGCAACAGACGGTGCGAAAGGAAGTTCTGGACCTCCTGGAACGTCTGGGGAACAGGTAAAGGGTCATTTGGGAATGGGTAAAGGGTCATGGAGACTAGGAGTAAGAGGACTGATAAGCTGGTAAAGGGTTGATCATAGACTGGAGAATTTGTTTAGTGAATGAACTGAGAATAGAGTTGAGAGATGAAGTTGTTAATACACTGTAACTCTCAACTCCATATTACATTGTTTATGTTACTAGGGAAATGCAGGCACACAAGGTGTAACAGGAGACACTGGTGAAATTGGCCCAACTGGTCCCCAAGGAGATAAGGTACGTGTAAATCATGGTATGGAAATTTGGTATGGAAATTAAAATTAAAAGTTACACACAGCGTGTGTTTTGTAGTTGTTGTTATTAATGTTGTTTTTACCTAATTTTAAAATGGCAAAATAAAAGTGGATAGCACAATTGAAATGTGTAGTAATGGTTTACTGTCAGTTGTTCCATACAGTACAAGGTCATGTTCTAGTCATTTTAAATATACTTAACGTAAAATTGGATATAAGAAAACTTGCTACTCACTAGCAGTGTGTTCTTGTGCAATATAATACACACATAATATGACCTACAATAAGTTGAATCGATCTAATCTATGTTTATTTTATTTCATTTTTTTTTTTTCCAGGGTTTGAATGGTAGTCGTGGAGCTGTTGGTCTAAAGGTGAGCTATTGCTGTGTTTTTTTTTTGTTTGTTTTTTTTTTTTTGTTTTTTTTTTTTCTCCTTGAAACAAACCTCCGCAAAAAAAATTTTGAACAGTTTGTATTTCTAGAGAATCATTACTACTGTACATTTACCTTATGGGTGGCTCACATGACTAAAAGAAAGGTTGATTTTCTTATATTATGTCTATTGGCTTGTTCTGTTACAATTACTTCAATCAATAATTCATTTGTACTTATTGTGTTATTTTCACTGAGTATTATATGGTATATATTTCTATTGTACTATTAATTACATTTAGGGTGAAGATGGTCCTTTAGGATTGAAAGGTGGGCGTGGTCCTCAGGGTATGACTGGTATCCCTGGGAAACATGTAAGTGAATTGCTTGAATTTGTTTGGATACTTAAAAAAAAACAAAAAAACTTGGGTGGCATAATGGAAAAAAATTTGATTTGTTATTTTGCTGTTGTTGTTGTTGTTGTTGTTGTTATTATTTACATAGTATGTATAGTTTAGGTCATGCAGCTTCTATTCCATTTAGTCTAAACTACTGTATTTGATATAATTTCCTGTTTTACTTATTTCTTCAGGGTCTTCCAGGTCAGGTGGGCCTTCCTGGCATATCAGGGACTCCTGGAGAGAAGGTGTGGCACTCTGAGCATGTTTTATGACCATGATGTCATTTGTTGTTGTTTTTGTTTTTATTTGTAGGGAATGAATGGTTCCAAGGTAAGGACTGTTAATAGCAAGCATGTCTGAAATAAGAAGAATAAATGTACTATTGGTAGATTCATATATATTTATGGTTGTGGTTATTATTATTATTATTATTATTATTATTGTCGATTCAGTCATTCTTGTTGAAATAATTTTAATATTAGCAAATTTTCTCGTTCTAAAAGCTAATAAGGTACTTAAAACTTAACCCTAATATTAACATATTATTGACTGTTAGAACGAGAAGATTTGCTATTATTATTGTATTATTATTACTATTGTTATTATTATTACTATTGTTATTATTATTACTATTATTATTATTACTATTTTGATTATTATTATTATTTTTATTATTGTTGTTGTTGTGGTGGTGGTGGTTGTTGTTACTATTCCTGTTATTATTATCATGTATGTAGTTTTTTTTAACTCTTTCAGCAACAGATAATCTTAAGATATAATACTGCTCCGTATGTATATAGTACATGTGATATATGTACACTTACACACTCTTCTGTGAGCGAGGGTCAGTGGCCATGTATAATTATTTCTGTGTGTATAGGGCGAAGCTGGTGTTCCCGGGATGCCAGGACTACCTGGTAAGGTGGGTCCTCCTGGGTTCAACGGCAACACTGGACCCCGGGGAGAAATGGGTCAGCAAGGAGACATGGGAGATATGGGGGCCACAGGTAAGGCTGAGATTTGGTCTTACATATTTATATTGATTTTGTTTGTCATGTAAACACTCAATTTTTTCCTTTTTTTTGGATAATGCTTGTTGAACCATTAATTAGGTCCTGTCTTGAATAATGATGTGCAGTATGTATGTAGGCCCTTGATAATATTTATCTAATAACTGTGATATTAGCAAGTATATTGTTTTATGATTTCAAATGATAATTATTATGACAATAATATTACAAAATTTTCTATTGAAATAAATTTTAAAACTTTTATCATTATTGTAATTGTTTTATTATTATTACTATTATTATTATTGCTATTATTATTATTATTACTATTATTATTATTATTATTATTATTATTATTACTATTATTATTATTATTATTATTACTATTATTATTATTGCTATTATTATTATTATTATTATTATTGTTATTATTATTATTACTCTTGTTTCTAGGTGTGACTGGACAAACAGGTACAGCTGGTGCGCCAGGTGTGAAGGGAGTCACTGGGAGGAACGGTACAGATGGTCCTAAAGGAGAGAAGGGCGAGATGGGATTGAACGGAACAGACGGCAGACGTGGGATCCCTGGCAAAGACGTGAGAACAATAGAATATATTGCCTAGGTGTTAGCATTCCATATCATAATATTTGTGGGTCTAATTTACTATATGTATGTACTTGCATGTACTAATTTTCTTTTAAACTATGCAATTTGTTGTGTATTACAATCGGGTGTATGGTATTTGAGAAGACTGACTAGTGTACTTGCATATGTATGTATGCATGTATGTGTGTTGGCCAGGAATAACCAGTGACATTGAGAATCTGGTTTGAGATTGTATTGAGTGTCAGCACCATCTGTCTGTACCTTCAGCTCTACTAGTCATTCCATTTCGTTAGTTTCAATTATGCGTGCACCAGTTTCAAAATATGTTTGTGCACATGCAATGTATTGTGGTTGAGTGTGAGATAAATAGCTGCCTAGCTCATTTCATGAGTACTTACTTGCATTGAATTTTTGACAGTAGTTGAATGAAAACGTTTCAAGTCTTTGCAGTCAAATTATTGCTTAAATTAATTAATTATTACAGGGGCTCCCTGGACAAAAGGGAGAGCCGGGACCTACTGGTCCGGATGGTTTGAAGGGATGCGCAGGAGATAACGGTACAGACGGCACTCCAGGTCAGCGTGGAGACCCAGGGAAGCCTGGGAATCGAGGCGTGCCAGGAGACAGGGGACCCCAAGGAGAAGTAGGCCCACCTGGACCCCCAGGACCTAGAGGGAAAGTAGGAGTTCCTGGTATAGCTGGAACTGATGCAACGCCAGGCATACGTAAGTGTTCGTAGGCTTATATATATGTCCAGGTTGATATTTAGTATTGAGGATTGATTACAAATAAGATTGGTAAAAGTTTGAGCGTATCTATTATGGTGATTGGAAAATATGATTCACTCTTTGATGCATCATGATCACCGAGTTAATATTAGACCACGCCCACCGCCGACTCAATGTGCTTGTTCTTTAAAAGATTTTTAGTTAGCCTTCTGGACAACATTTGAATGAAGCTACGTATGTATAAGTAAACTATGGCTTGGTAGGATTGCTATGTTCACTGCAATAATATTTTAAACTGCAGACTGACTGCATGCATATGAGAAGATAGAACTACTGTGGTTATATATAGGTTATACCACAACATGGAGGTTGGTATGGGATTTGCACGACTTGTAAATCCTGTACCGACTGAACAGAGTGTTGCGACTAGCTTGCTATAGGATGCGCTTAAGAACTAATCTGCCGACCTCCGAGGTGGGTATGAAATATGTTCACCGCGAATTGAACAATCTGATTAGACGGTTTGAACGTACCATGATACAAGTACTGTATGCTGAATTAATATTTACAAACATCATTTCATAAGTATTGTTAACACTTGATCCATAATCTTTTTTTCTTTCAATGATTCATTCATTCTCGGCTAAAATATTTCATTGGGTTAAGTTTTAATTAACGGCTGTTAGAATGAGAAAAATTTGCAATATTTTAATTGTTTTTGTGTAAATTGAGCACTCAAGTAATGGGCATACATGCTGTACTCAATAACTGAAGTTTTAAGTAAGATACATATTTTTACGGTAATAACATTTTTGCACTTTAGCCGGTAGAAATGCGACAAATGGCATTCCTGGCGTTCCTGGCCCACCCGGACCACTAGGTCATAGAGGACCACAAGGAGAAACTGGACCTTCAGGAGATATGGGCCTGAGGGGGAAGAGAGGTCTTCGTGGACCCACTGGTCTCCCTGGGAGAGATGGAATTGATGCAACAGATGGCGTGGATGGTGAAAAGGGAGCTGAGGTGTGCTTTTGTGTTGTTGTTGTTTTTGTGTTGTTGTTTTTGTGTTGTTGTTTTTGTGTTGTTGTTTTTGTGTTGTTGTTTTTGTGTTGTTGTTTTTTTGTGTTGTTGTTGTTTTGTGTTGTTGTTTTTGTGTTGTTGTTGTTTTTGTGTTGTTGTTTTTGTGTTGTTGTTTTTGTGTTGTTGTTTTTGTGTTGTTGTTGTTTTTGTGTTGTTGTTTTTGTGTTGTTGTTGTTTTGTGTTGTTGTTTTTGTGTTGTTGTTGTTTTTGTGTTGTTGTTTTTGTGTTGTTGTTGTTTTTGTGTTGTTGTTTTTGTGTTGTTGTTGTTTTTGTGTTGTTTTTGTGTTGTTGTTGTTTTGTGTTGTTGTTTTTGTGTTGTTGTTGTTGTCTTTTATGTTGTTGGTTAATTATGGTTAAATTATAAAGTTTACGTATTTTATGATTTAGTAAAAAAAATCATTTACGAAACTTGATCATTTGTAAAAAAAAAAAATTTTTGGTTTTGTTATTTGTTACAAACATACGTGTGTCTTCCATTATTTGTAATACTTGGTTAGATCTCCAGTGCATATATGAGTCAAGATATAAGCTTTGTTAAAAATTAATCCCTCTACATTTTATTTTAAATAACCTGACAAGTCTTTCTTTTTCTTTTTCTTTTTTTATTCTGCATGCAAGTGAGTGACTCTACATACCTCCATCATGCAGGGCGTGAAAGGAGAGAAAGGAAGACAAGGAGACACTGGAGATGCTGCAGATTTCACTGGTAAGCTGGAAAAAGGGCTCTACAACTTGTGGTTCAAATGTATTACTTTATTCAACCTTCAATGTTACTTACAGCAATAGAAGGTCCTCCTGGAGAGCGTGGGCCAGTGGGAGAGAAAGGAGACCGTGGTCTGCCTGGTTTCAAAGGACAGAAGGGAATTATAGGCTTGCCGGGTCCTACTGGGGAGAAAGGAGAACGCGGAGCAATGGGTAAATAAAACTAGTAGTAATAGAACTATGAATGAGAGGGTAATTCTCATGATTTTATAGCTTTGTAATATTCAGGATTGGGACTTTAGAGTAGTAAATCATGACAGAGTTTTGCTAGGCCTATGTATTTGTACACAATGTTTATTTGGATATAGCATTGTATTGTATAAGAGCTATAGGACACAAGATGATATGTACATGTTAATTAATGTCAAAGTGAATCTATTGAGTGGTAGATTAACAGCATTAATATCTGGTCACTCATACATATTATGCAGCCTGAGATATAGCTGGTGGGGCAAGTTGATTGTTGCAAGAGAAAAAACAACAACTCAGTATTAATATGAATATGTGGTCAAGCTAAACAATATATATATATATATACTTTTGCATATTTTTCCACTACTTTACTCGTCACAAGTTTGGCTTCTTTTTTTTCTGTTTCCGTTTCCGTTTCAGGATTTAGAGGTAGTGACGGAGATGCTGGTGATCCAGCTCCAAAGGGGGATAAAGGCAGCAAAGGGGAGCAAGGTGGAGAGAGAGGACAGCAAGGGATGCGAGGACCTTCAGGTAATCCCCCCACTCTTCATCTTGTTACCTTCACTATCCTACATGTAGGGGTAGTGACTAATGTAATACACATGATGACAAGTGTGCTGACTTAAAAAACAATTGTAAGTCCTAGCATCTCTATTACTGCATATAGAGAATTTATCTGTTAACATAGTTTCCACTTCTGTAATATTACCCATGATATTATTTAAGTCTCATTATCAGTGTTTGGCCGGGAGGGCAAAGGTAGCCATGATTGTCTATCCTAATCTAAACACCTTTGTACGCTTGGGCCCCTAAGTAGACTTCAGCCATTGCCTCGCAGTCAACTTACTGCTTGGATCTTTAGGTGTCCAAGCCCATATTTCACCCAAATTCTAACCCAAGTGAACCCCTCTGCTCCCACCTGAGCCTTTTCTTTCTTCCTTTTTTTTTTTTTTTTTTTTTTCCAACATATGCATGGACAATTGATGTGAGTATTGGTTTCAACAATTACAGCTGATCAAATGGTAATAGTTGACAATGAGATACATATTGGAAATTTGGTTTGATGAGTCTACGGTGAGCTGTACATACCTGCAGCCTCAAGAGCTGTCTTGACATTTTCCACAAACCGGGCTCGTGTTAAAGGAGTTCCATCTGAGAATATAAATAGGGGACCAGGGCCAGAGCCTCGGGTAGTCATATATGATTAGACCGCTGAGATGGGGCAGAGAGAACAGTTTGTGCGCCCAACGTAAACATCTACCCCCATATGAAACGGATCAGTTTTTGAGGCTTTAACTCGGACCTTTAGCAGCTGGGGTTTTTTTAAGGCTGTCTACTGAGATGTTTGGAAATCTCAAGTAGGCTCCTTATTGTTATTTTTTTATTCAGCTTATTATGTATTGTATTTATTTTGTTTGATTCAGGGAGTCAAGGGATTCCGGGAAAGAAAGGAGTGAAGGGCCAGATAGGTCCTAAAGGTTCCATTGGTCCTCCAGGGTTCCAAGGACCTCAAGGTCCTCAGGGACCCACTGGTGTTGTCGGTGAGAAAGGTTCCATCGGTCCTCAAGGAAATCGAGGTCGTCAGGGACGGGTGGGACCCATGGGAGATCAAGGACCACTCGGACCTGTTATAGTGAGTACATGGACCGTTCAGGCCATGCATACAGTAGATGTCAACATGGGCTTATCCTACAATACATGTATGTCAAGTGGTTGTTGCTTTTTATTTCGGGGGGGGGGGGGGGGGGGGGGGGGGGGGGGGGGGGGGGGGGGAGGGGGGCGTGGTAGGAGAGGAAATAGTTAACTCGACCATGCTCAATGTGAATGTTGTGAATAGTTGACCCTATTCAATCAACCACTTGCATTAAATGCCATATACACGTACTTATGAAGTAGCAGTTAAAACACCATCCATAAATACTTTATGTGGTATTTTCTTGTTTTGTTTGTTGTTGTTGTTGTTTTTTTTTTTTGCTTTTTTGCTTTTGTTTTTTAGTCATATTAAAAAAAAAAAACAGATAAAAGTTTGCAGTTTGTTCTGTTATTGTGATGGTTATGTTAACTACAAAACCCTGAATTTTTCTATTGCAGGCATCTATTCATGATACGTTTGAATCACTCAACTCTACCCAGCCACGCCCACTTACAGGTTCATTCGGTTATGTCACAGAGACCTCCATTCTGTACGTATTGACAAACATGGGCTGGCTTGCTGTTCAGGTAATTAGATAGTAATTTCACACTATCATACAGGGCATCATATTAAAAAAATTTTTTTATGATTCTAGGCCACAATGGATGCCCAGCCCACTAATCAGCATAAAAGACAGAGGAGGGAAGCAGCGGTGGCGTATGATGATCCTTTACCACAATCATGGGTATGTAGATGTTCTATCCATCACGTAATGTCAAATTTAACATAGTCCAGTAAAATATGAGCTAAATGCATGTAACATAACATATCCATTCAAATACATTACACGCACCACATGACGTACATGTGCACTTAATTAAGACTAATTGTACTATATTAGACTGTATACAGTAGGAGACAAAAAAGTTTTGAATTGCGTTCCGTAGTACAGCCGTAAAATAGTAGTTTTTTTAGCATAGTTTTTATTGTTGCATTTCGTACCGTTTGGACTAAACGGCCAACATCGTTTACTAAAACAGTAAAAAACGGTTAAGCTTTTCCGTTGATTCACAGATATTTTCTAGCTAGAAACTCTTCCATAGCTATGTCAGCAAGCTAAGGCCTTGTATCGACCATTAATTGCTACGGGGATAGTGCAAAAAAGATCGTACAAAAATTTAACTTGCTTCAATAAAGCTGTATACCGAAGTTCCGATGTTACTAAGTTACTAAGCTATAACGAGGTCCGCACTTCATAGATCTTCTGTTAGCTACCGTTGGACCTCCAGCAGTAAAAAATCTAAGCCCAAGAAGGCCCTAACATCGAGAAAACGTCGATACTGTATGGTAGTCTAACTAGCAATTGTCCACGAGACAATTTCGAATAGGACAGCTTCAATTTTTTTAACTCGAAAAGCTAGCCTGTAAACAAAAAATCGGAACGTTTTATTGGATAAACGATTTTTTATGTTTCTTTGAGCGCGACATATGGTGAATGAGAAAGATTAAAACAGTAGCGCGGTCGAACGGAACGGCAGTTTTTTAACCAACGGCGTACTGTTTCCCCCTCGTTTTTTAATCGTGCGATGGCCGTTCTATGGAACGGAATTCGAAACTTTTTTTGTCTTCTACTGTAATTGATTGTCTGTACACCAGCTTATTAAGTATAGGTGTAAATCAGTGTGAAGAGAAGACTTAATTCTGTTTAATGGTGTGATTTGTTTATGTGTATGTTAGTGTGGTAATGGTAAGCGAGAAGGAAGAGAATCATGTGATGGTTTAGATCTTAACAACAGCACGTGCCAAAATCTTCACAAGACACCGTAAGTTTGGCCTTAAGTCCAATCATTAGTTAATGATCACGTGAAGTGCACACATCATATCAGGGTATTATTAGGAGTGTTTAAATTTTGCTCAATAATGTGTATCTGTATGTTGTATACGACTTATTATTCATTTGCTACAGGAGATTATTATGAGTTTATTGGCTCAGTATTTACTCGAGTGCTGCAGACACGAGCATAAATATGGTCAATCAGATGCATGATTTTCTGTGGTATTTAATGAATAATAGTACGGCGCGTAAGTTGTCCACTCAAAAATGTATGGGAAAAATCGCTGTTCAATTGTAATCGCACGGGGAAAGTGAAATAGCGCGTAACTAATTGAAATACCTCGGTAACTAAGTGGAAACTAAGCGAAATACCTCGGTAGCTAAGTGAAATAGTACGGGTAAGTGCGCACGTGTGCAGTGTTAACCTTGGAAACGTACAGCTGGAGTAGTTTTTAGTTGGAGACAATGTCTTTCTTTACCACAGAAACTCTACCCGTATTAGACGGAATGTTTTTCAACGGATCAGGAGGAGCCGCACATTGAAAAGAAGTTCCGGCGGAAGCTGATCCTGAAATAAGGAGATAGTGAGTGAACGATATAATATAGCTACAATTGCAAATGACTTTTTAAAAAGCTGGCCTACTATTAGCGAGTGATAGCACGGGTAACCTGTGCTATTAGGGATCAATAGCACTCGTAAAGCAATTGAAATAACACTCAGCTTCGCCTCGTACTATTTTAAATCACGTTACTCGTGCTATTAATCCCGAATAGCACGGTTACCGGTGCTATTACTCATACTAATAAATTTATTACGTACTGCTCATGCAGAAATATCGTAGTAACTAGTTTCTGGTGCGATAAACACGAATATAGTGCTTGTGTAAATGTGTATACTGATGTATTGAGTTATAACCTGCATAACTGCTAGCCTTCAGCTCATTCGTACTATTGTTGTATCACATTTCTTGTCATAGTCATGCTACATAGCTCAGAAGTAGTAATGTGGCCATGTTATGTGTGTTTGTGTGCGTAAGTGACCTGATCGTTGACACACAGCAATTTTTGAAGTTAACTTTTTGCTATATTTCCACACTTCCGGTTTTGGTAGGTAAATGACAATGGGCTAGCTACAGGTCTTGTTAAGCCCTTCGGTTGCATTTATTGAATTGTTGACTGTTTCTTATTATGTATGGTTTCTATGCTCACTTGTGGTCTAAATGTGTCTGTATAGATATATGGGATCTCTGAAATGTACAAATTACTGTTCCTTTGATGTCTCACAGTGTACTTCATTAGCGGTATGTATTTGCAGTATGAATGTATGTATGTATATTTATGTATATATATACAGTGTATGTATATATGTATATATGTATATGCCTCCTTTATACCTCACTTATGAATGTGTCACATATCTGCATTCAATACTCGTATTGTATTTGTATATTTCGTTAAGTTTCATCAATATAATTATACTGAACAGTTTTAATTAACTGTAGCTTTCAACTTCAAGAAGGCAAAAGTTTAAATCTATATTAAGACATAACATTCTAAAGCATTTTTTGCCTATGTAACCGGCAATCTTTATATCTCTCAAAAGGATATATGTGATTGAAAAAGTATGAGGTGAAGAACCCTTTAACCAACTCAATTGACCAAAATGTATACATGATCAAATTACTCTAGGCAAAATTTACATATGATGTAACATTTACGTACTTTTCGTTTTTATACTTGTATTAGGTAGTTGCATTTGCTCTGAATCGTACCAATAACAAGCCACTTCCTTTTTTCACCCATCCCGCCCACTCTGTATTGAACTCTACACTTCCTGCTGACGTGGCTTGTCAGACCGAGGCAGACAGAGCTGGACTAGGAGGCGTGTTCATAGCCGCTTTGTCTGGTCACAAGAGACACTTAAAGAGAATACTGGAGCTGCAGAGAAAGCCGAACATGCCAGTAATTAATACCAAGGTAACAATGCTAGTTTATATTTTATTAATGGGTAAATAGATTAACAAAACTGTAAGTGTTGTGGCAAGCTTTAAAATTTCAGGTTATTTTTTTTTCATTGTGTTTGTTTAATTGGTTTTCATAACAATACCAAGTTGATTAAGTGCAATGTAAAACTTCAACTAGCAATACAGTAGAACCTTCCAATTTAGAATATTTTGGGACCAGGGCTTTGAGTTCTGCTAATCAGAAAGTTGTTTTTAAACGGTAATTAAGAAATACATTTTGGGGGCAAGCGGAAAGTTTGCTAAAGAGGTGATTTGCTTTTATAGACTTCACTCAGTGAAATTCTTTATACCACTAGTACTACTATACTTGTGAATTAGGGTCAGTTAATTGCTTCTTCATGGATGAAACTTTTGAATGCTGAAATTCGAAGCAGAGATATTTTACTCACTTCAGAAGGGCAAAGATCTCAATGGTAAGAATTGAAAATGTCTACATAGTGATTATAATTTTAACTGATACTGATATTTGTAGGACTGGGGTCTGGCACGGTTCAGATCAAGATGGATCTATATCATCCGATAATTGCAACTCTTGGACTAGCTTTTCCTACAAAGTGAACGGTCGGGCAACGGTATTGAAAACTTCCCATGATAGCATGTCACTATTCCATGAAAACACCGCACGCTGCAATTCCAACTTTGCACTTCTTTGTATTCAACTGACCCAATTCAATCTGTAGATTTGTTGTTCTTATTGTGGATTCTTTATTTTTTTTGTTATTTTAACTTAGTTATTATTAAAATATCACCTTCAGATGCATCAGCTATACAATTAGTTTATTTATAATGGATTAAAAAAAGGATTTATAAAGCTTAAAAGCGGTCCATTAAATTATATAGCTTATAGGAAAATCAGTAATGTCATATTAGACACAGGATACTCTCCTAATAAATAAGATGCTTAGGGATGATGCTGTACAACCAGTGTTGTTTTGGTTTAGAGATTCCAGACTTTCTTAGTTTTAGTTATTCATAATAAAAAAATATCTTGAATGCTTAGTTTTAGTTTTTTCCCCAAATTCTCCCTGAAGATTTAGTTAGTTTTTATTATTAATAAAGTATGGTATTTGTTATGTAGTTTAGAGAATAATTACTTGATGGGAATTTATATAATAATGACATAATTCAAGGTGAATTGTTTACAATAAAATTGCTTAGTTTTAGTTTTTGTCATCCACTCTACTGGTAGTTTTAGTTATTATTGAATTTACTGTCTTCTAAAATAATTAGTTTTAGTTTTTTCATGTTCTCTATAGCTTAGTTTTAGTTATTCTTACCAAAAGTAAAATACCCCAAAACTAAGGGGTTTTGGTTTAGTTTTAGTTAACTAAAACAACACTATGTACAACCTTCTAGTGTTAACTTCGCTATTTCTGCACCTCATTAATCTACTCATGATCAGAGGATGTGTTGGAGCGATGCAATTTTTTTGAGCACAACCTTTCCAAACTAATTAAGTGGATAATTTTTAAAGTGGTATTTGCCATTCAATCATCAAATATTCAGCCAACAAATAGCTAAGACATTTTATCCCAAAAATTGGTTACTGTAGCTAGCTAAAGCAGTGTAGTACTTACTTCTTCTTTTTCTTTTTTACTACAATTGGCTTACACGTGACCTTTGATCGCTCATAGAGAGAGGTGAACGTATTGATTTTGAGCAAAAATTGAGGTTGAGAAATTGGTTGCTGGTCGGAGATAAGAGGTGGTTGCTTCTCGGAGGTTCTAAATGCACTAGCTATGATGTAGTTGCAATCAGGAGCGCATGATTTGGTCACTCCCATGGACAGAGAGGCCGGCCAGTTGCTTGAGAATTTACACCTCTGATATCTCGCCCAGGTTATGTTGTATAGCACAAGCTCATGATCATTACCCACTGAAATACCAAGTAGCTAAATAGCTTCCTTGCCATGTTTTACAGCTATCTTTCTCTACAGAATTGTATATCCAAAATACCTGCTACAACATCCGTTAGGGTGTGGGAAGCACCTAGAACTTATATAACAACACTCAAGAGTGTTACAAACCCTAGTACATCTATAGCAGTGCAGATATCTAGTATAATAGTGAAGCACTTAATAATATGACAAGATTCTTCACTCTCCAAGGCTTTAGTTTCAGTTACCTCTGGCTCTTTGAAAATAAATGGGCCTGTTTGAGATGTTACTGGACTCGTGTGATAGCTAAGTATTTACATGATAGTTAGGCGCTGCCTCAGAGGGAACTACTGTTTTTAGGGTCCCAAAGGCTGTAGCATCCCAAGCGCAGTGAGGGCGTTACTTAGGGCCTGAAGAATCCTAAAAACGGTAGAGAAGTGTCCCTGCCCTCAAGGCAGGGACACTAAGTTAAGAGAGTCCTTCTTTGAAGGACCTAGCTAAGCAGTGTAGATTTCCTCTGTCACAATACAAAAACTGCAGTAGCTATGTTCTAAATATTATTATGTTACCTAATATTATCAGCTAGTTTACATCACAGCTTATTAAACGTCCACTGTATGTCTACTTATGGTCATCTGGAAAAACAACAACCAAAACAAAACAAAAACACCGCTACATGAGTAAACTGCGTGACTAATCCATGGGTGTAGACAAAGGGATGCTGAAGAACACCATTAAGTTAGTACTTATTACATGAGTTAGAGTGTGATTATGGTGAAATATTTCAAGAGCAGGCTAATTTATTTTCAAGAGCCAAAGGGAGTGAAAATAAAGCCTGAGAGGGAAATATCTAGCTATATCACTCTGAAGAGAGTGTAATAAGTGGTTTATTCCACATTAGATATCTTCACTGGAGTAGTTTTTTGGTAACTCACTGTACAGTTGGCGAAAACTCACTAGGGACTCACCACAACCCCAGCTGATATTATAGCAGCTGCTCTAACCTGGCTGGGTAGGCTCCACTAGAGTAAAGGTAGCTGTAAAAACCCAGAAAACTTGTAGCGCCCTTTGCTATAACTACTCTGGTAATGAGCTTGCACAATTGAGATAACACTTTGTGATATCTTGCTTGAGGGTCACTTACCTAAAAATTTGTGAAGATATTTAACATGGAATATATTATATATATATATATATATATATAATACTTATAGCACGAGTCAGAGTACAATATGGGAAAATATTTTACGAGCACGCAAAATATTTTCACGAGCCAAAGGCGAGTGAAAATGTGGCGTGAGAGTAAAATATCATTCCCATATTGTACGACGAGTGTGATAAGTGATTTATTGCTGCCTTGATATTTTTTCTCAACCGGTTACAATTCAATTTTCATTGATTTTACTCGATACGCGCATGCGTAGTGTACCGTACAATATAAACCGTACAATATGGGAGAATACAGAACGCTCGCGTGATGCGGAAATATTCACGTAAAAATATCAAAGCTGCAATAAATATATATATAATATACCAGTGGAGTGCAATTTATAATTATAACATTATTTATTAGTTCCAATACAGCAGGAGTAGTAATTCTATAACTTCATCACTTAGATTCTAATGACACTTATCCCTCCTGATTTGTGATTTGAGCACTCCCCAATAGTTTCTCTTACACCATTGCCATAAAATAATCAAGGAATTTAGCTCAAAAGGTAAGACAGCACTCAGGTTAATCAACAGCTACTTCACTCTAGCCATTTATTGAGGGGTATTGCCAAATATTTGCCATTTAGCTAATATTGAGTCTGAGTCTTTAGCCCAACTCTCTGTATGTCATCTGGAACTTAGAGCTCTATTTTGGTACCGATACATTCTTTTTATTATAAGTACGGATCTCATAATAGTAATGAACATAAAAACCCATAGTTTTTGCACAGCAAGACCCTTTACCAAACCATTATGTGGGGGAAAGGGTCTGGCAACTCTGCAGCATTCAGAGTCTGAAATGTGTAAAATGGTAGGAGGTATTGAATGAAATTAACTATAACAACTGCAGCAACAGCTTAGGAAATTAAGCTTTGATACTATCAAAATAAAACCAAAAAGTATCAAATGGGGGGGGGGGGGGGGGGGGGGAAATTGCAGCATGGAAGCGGTGATAGGGATATATCAATGGTATTTCATTAGAACTGATTCAATGCATCAGGGTCACCAGACTCTTTCTCCCGAGTTGTAGTTTGGTAAAGGGTCAGGCTACTTGAGACTATAACCCAGCTATAGAGCAGCTGTACTAACAAAATGACCTATAATTATATATGTTGATTGCTTAAGATGAAATATTTGGGTCAACAGTTATAGTAGCCATTTTAAAGATACCTCAAAATGTATTGGAAGTTGCTTACTTCGGATAACTATTGTTATAATAAACCATTTCGTCCCAGTACAAGTCTATACAGGTGTTACTTTGTTACTGTCGTCTTTATTTCATATCAGCTTTTGTTGTAAATGAATGCCAAAACAACAACAACAAAGGTTTAATCATGAAATATAAGACAACTATTATTGTTCTATTTTAATGTCAGGTTTTTCAGCTAGTTCTTTATCAACTTCTGCCTTGCTGCCTGATTCGTGTGACTCAATTTGAGACTTTTCTGCCATTTTGCTTGATTTGTGTGATGTACTTACTCGTTTTGCAGTGTCTGTTTCTAGTACTTTTCTTGTTTGCTGTGGCGTTGTCTTGGGAGATTTAATTCCTCCACTTGATTCATAGGATTTCTTTTCGCGTTCTTGTTCTATTGCATCCTCTATAATAGTCATCAATATTAGATGTACATTCAATGTAGTTTAAACTTTACACTAGCTACAACTTCAAGAAGCTGTATAATTGCCAGCCAATAGCTAGCTATATTAAAATTTTCCTTGTTCTTTTTTTGTATCATACTCCTGCAAACTGTCTTCCTTTTTCAAGATAGATGAACACTTCTATTCTTACATACATAATATTATGTTTTTAACAATCATTCTTTGTGAAAACATGCTTTTTATGATTTGTTCATGGTTATGAATGTAATTCACCTGAACAAACACAATAGTTATTCTGAGATGAAGCACCTATTCATCCCTTCCCTGGTATGAAAATGCTCAGTGTAACTCTATAGTGTAAGTGTATATATATACACTATTTCAGCATTCCAAATTGTACTGATCTAAATCAATCACAACTCAAAAATTCTGTGTGAAGTCCTTTGGCTATTACAACCCATTACATAATTATAAACATGTACTTTTGTACCTTACTAATAACTTACCGTATTGTACATTGCTTTGAGCAAGACTGTCACCCTTTATACTTTGACTTGATAAATTCTAAGCAACAATGAATCAATTTAGTAATTACATAGCATACAATTCCATGTTAGATATCTTCACAATGTTATCTTTAGATACGTGACCCATCTCACATTATCACATAGTGTTATCTCATGGCTGTATTGTAAGCTCATTACCCTAGTAGTTATAGCAACTGGGTGAGGCTTACCAGTTTTCAAGGTTTTTACAGTTACCTTACTCAGGCGGAGCAATACCCAACCAGGTTGGAGCAGCTGCTAAAGTATCAGCTAGGGGTGTGGGGAGCCTCTAGAGAGTTTTATGGCCAACCTTACAGCAAGAGTTACCTACAAACTACTTCAGTGAAGATATCTAGCATGGAATAAACCACTTATTATACTCGTCAGAGTGATATGGCTAGATATTTCACTCTCAGGCTTTATTTTCACTTTGCCTCTGGCTCATGAAAATATATTAGCCTGTTCATGAAAATATTTTGCCATATCACACTCTGACTCATGTAATAAGTACTATATATGTGACCATCTACGGGAAACCGGGCACAACGCGGTGTGCGTAAATATCGAGAAAAGATTGATCGATTTACTAAAAATGTATTGTTTCAAGCCGACGGAAGGGAACGGTTAGGTCTATTACAGTGGGAACGACTTAAGTAATGATGATAAAACTTGGAGAGCTCAATATCTGGACGCCGACAACTCTGTAAGTGCAAAAAAAATTTTTTCGAAGGGTGCCGCGTTGTGCCAGGTTTTCCTGTAGACGGTCACACATATATATATATATATATATAGTACTTACTACATGATTCAGAGTATGACATGGCGAAATATTTCACACGAGCAGGCTATTTAATTTTTTAGAGCCAGAGGTGAGTGAAAATATAGCGTGAGAGTGAAATATCTTGCCACGTCACTCTGGTAGAGTATAATTAGTGATTTATTCTATGCTAGATAATTTCACTGCTGTAGTTTGTGAGGGTTAGTAACTCATGATTTAGCTGCTTACTATAACATGGTTGGGTAGGCCACGCTAGACGAAGGTAGCTGTAAAATTCAGAAAGCTGGTAAGCCAGGCGGATTAGGGTAATGAGTTGATACAATACAGAGTGAGATAACACCAGTTCACATGGGGTCATATATGTAAACATAACATTGTGAAGATATTTTGCTTGGAATAAACATATATGTGACCGTCTACAGGAAAACCGGGCACAACGTGGCGTGTGTAAATATCGAGAAAAGATCGATCGATTTCTTAAAAATGTATTGTTTCAAGCCGACGGAAGGGAACGGTTAGGTCTATTATAGTGGGAACGACTTAAGCTATGACGATAAAACTTGGAGAGCTCAATATCTGGACGCCGACAACTCTGTAAGTGTAAAAAAAAAAATTCGAAGGGTGCCGCGTTGTGCCCGGTTTTCCTGTAGACGGTCACATATATATATACACAGTACATATATAAATATAATCCAATCCAAACATACACAACCTAAGTCATTTTCTAGTGCAGCATCTTCTAATAATTAAAAAAAAAAACATCGTGAAGATATTTTGCTTGGAATAAACATCTATACAAACAGTACATATATAAATTAATCCACTCCAAACATACACAACCCAAGTCATTTTCTAGTGCAGCATCTTCTAATAATTAATAGCTAGTTAAGCTATTTCAATAATCTGTTGTTGTCGTTTTGATAATTAAAAAAAAAAAAAATTCTGCAACTGTATTAACAATTATGACCTATATTATATATGTCGTTTGCTTAAATTAAGAGAAAAGATTTTGGTCAACAGTTACAGCTGCCATTTTAAAGATATCTCAAAACTCATTGGACAGTTGGGATAACTATTGCTTGCGTAATAAACCATTCCATCCCAGTACAAGTCTATACGGATGTTACTTTGTTACCGTCGTCTTTATTCCCTTTCAGCTTTTGTCGCATACAAATGAAAACGAATGCCACAACAACAACAACGATTTAATCATAAAACAACCAAACAAGATACTATTATTGTTCTATTTTAATGTCAGGTTTTTCAGCCAGTTCTTTACCAAATTCTGCCCTGCTAACCGGTTCGTGTGACTCAATTTGAGACTTTTCTGCCATTTTGCTTGATTTGTGTGATGTACTTACTCGTTTTGCAGTGTCTGTTTCTCGTACTTTTCTTGTTTGCTGTGGTGTTGTCTTGGGAGATTCAATTCTTCCACTTGATCCACAGGATTTCTTTTCGCCTTCTTGTTCTATTGCATCCTCTATAATAGTAATCAATATTAGATGTTACTTTCAAATGATAAACTTTACACTAGCTACACCTTCAAGAAACTATATTGCCAGCCAATAGCTAGTTATATTAAAATTTTCTTATTTTTTTTGTTTTTGTATCATTTCTGCAAACTGCCTTCTGTTTTTCATGATAGATGAACACTTCTATTCTTACTTATATGTTTTTTAACAATTATTCTTTGTGAAAACATGCTTTTTATGATTTGTTCATGGTTATGAATGTAGCTAATTCACCTGAACAAACACAATAGTTCTTCTGAGATGAAGTGCCTATTCATCCCTTCCCTGGTATGAAAATACTCACTGTAACTCTAAGATATTGTACTGATCTAAATCAAACAGAACTATCAAAAATTCTATGTGAAGTCCTTTGGCTATTACAACCTGCTGCTATGTAATAATAAAAAAGTTTTTTGTACCTTATCAATAACTTACCATATTGTACATTGCTTCCACCCTTTATACTTTGACTTGATAAATTCTAAGCAACAATTAGTCAATTTAATAATTAGTCAATTAAATAATTACTAATAATTACATAATAATACTTATATATAGTACTTACTACATGAGTCAGAGTATGACATGGCAAAATATTTTGCACAAGCAGGCTATTTTATTTTCAGAGCCAGAGATGAGTGAAAATAAAGCCTGAGAGAGAAATATCTTGCCATGTCACTCTGACAGAATATAATTAGTGGTTTATTCTATGCTAGATATCTTCACTGCTGTAGTTTGTGCTAGGGTTAGTAACTCATGATTTAAAATTGGCTGTAAAAACTCTCTAGGGGCTCCCCAGACCCCCAGCTGATATTTTAGCAGCTGCTATAACATGGTTGGGTGGCCACACTAGAGTGGAAGGTAGCTTTAAAAATAGAAAGCTGTTAAGCCAGGCTGGTTAGGAATATGAGTTTGTGCAATACAGAGTGAGATACACCACTGTGCCTTCACACAGGGTTCACATATGTAAAAATAACATTGTGAAGATATCTTGCTTGGAATAAACATATAATAAACCCAGTATCTATAAATACAATAAACTTCTAACATACACAACTAAAGTCCTTTTCTAATGCAGTATCTTCTAATAATTAATAGCAGCTAAGCTATTACAATAAAAAAAAATTTGATGCTAAAAATATTTTGATTTTCAAAAACTAATGTAAATACAAGTATTAAAAAGATTACCTCTTGTCCTGTATCTGACACTCCCATGCTTTCCGGCTGTGTTTGAAGTACATTACTGGAGCTATTTCGCCTAGCTACCATTAAGGCCGTCCATCCGTCCTTGTTTTCTGACTTTATCTGAGCACCATTGTCAGCCAACAACTTCACCACTTCAACATGGCCTCTGGCAATAGCAACTATCACAGAAGTTGACCCATCATTGTTATACAGGTCTAAGTCGGCCTTGTGTTTTAACAATATTTTAACTACTTCAACATGACCATTTTCACTCGCCATCATGAGGGCATGCCATCCATTTTTGTCTTGCAGATTCACCTCAGCCCCACTTGCCACTAATATTTGGACTATTTCTGTGTGACCATTGAGACTTGCAATCATTACCGCTGACAACCCGTCATCGTCTTGCTGATTTGGCCTAGCCCCATTCTCTAGTAGTATTTCAACCACTTTCGCATGTGCCTCCTGACTGGCTATCATTAAAGAAGACCACCCATCTTTCGTTTTCAATTCCACCTGAGCTCTGTGTTTGAGGAGGATTCTAGCCAGTTCAACGTGACCAATCTGACTAGCTACTACCAAAGCTGATGACCCATCTGCTCCTTGCAGATTTACCTGTGCCCCGCTATCTATCAATAATTTTGCCACATCGACGTGACCGTTTTGACAAGCAATGATTAGAGGAGACCACCACCCCTGATTGCTTTGAAGGTTCACTTGTGCTCTTCCATACTGTAGCAGTAGCTTAGCTACTTCAGCATGACCATAACGGCTAGCCATCATAAGAGCAGATAGACCATCCTCCTCTTGCAAATCAACAATAGCTCCATTTTCTAATAATAATTTAGACACTTCAACATAGCCATTCTGACTAGCTATATGTAGAGCTGATAGGCAGCCATCAGTGCTCTGAAGATCCGCTTGAGCCCCATTCTGTATCAATATTTTAGCCACTTCAGTCTGCTGGTTTTGACAGGCTATCATTAAAGCCGATAATCCATTGTTCTCTTTCTGATTAATTTGAGCACTGCATTCAAGCAGCAATTTAACTACATCAATATGGCCATTTTGACTAGCTAACATTAACGCTGACCAGCCGTCTTCCTCCTGCATATCTACATTAGCTCCACAATGCACCAGTAATTGAACTATGCTGGCATGCCCACTTTGACTAGCAATCATTATGGCTGAGGACCCGTCTTGTTTGTGTAGATCAACTTGAGGAACACATTTCAGAAGAATCTGGGTTACTTCAGCGTGACCGTTCTGAGCAGCCATCATCAGAGCGGACCACTTGTTGTAGTTTTGCTGATCCACGTTAGCTTCATACTTGAGCAGCATTTCAACCACTCCCACATGACCATCCTGACTAGCTATCATAATAGCCGTGGACCCATCTTCTTCCTGAAAATCTACATTAGCACCACTTTCTAGCAATATCCTCACCGATTCTAAATGATTATTGTGGCAAGCTATGATCAGGGCAGTTGACTCTGTACCTTCTGGAAAATCCACATTCGCACCATTTCTGATCAACATCTTGATTACTTCCACGTGACCATTCTGACTGGCTATCATAAGAGCAGAAAATCCTGCCTTGTTTAGCAAATTAACTTGAGCTCCATTCTCGAGCAATATTTTAACAATTTCTGCTTGTCCATCCTCACTTGCTGCCATTAGAGCAGATGATCCGTCTGTTGCCAGCAAATCTACTACTGCTTCATTCTCCAGTAGAATTTTAACCACTTCCCAGTGGCCATTTTGACTAGCTATCATTAAGGCAGACCAACCATCCTCTTCGTTCTGATAATCCACCAAAACCCCCTCCCCTAATAGCATTTTAACTTCTTCGCTATCACCCCTACTGCTAGCACCGAAAAGAGCAGCGCCTGTATTCTGCGACCCTTCACTCACTGACCTACCGCTGTCTCTCTTAGAATCCATCGCTTAATATAAGGTATCACCACTCGCAACTCAGATTTGATTTCCAGTTATTAGGGCACGCCTATGTAGTTGGCACGAATCGTCGCAGCTACTATGTTGTTGACCACGTCAGTCGTTTCTGCGACGATTCGTACCAACTACATAGGCGTGCCCTTATAACTTCCTGGTTTGTTTTGTTGGTTTGAGTGGTTTGAGAGGGAGGAAATTGAAATAGGTGTAGGTGGCACATCGCAGTGGATTGATCACCTACGGGGAGTAGTTTTATACAGCTCTTGTAGCAAATTTAATAACTAGCGGAGCTATAGTTTTTACCGGTCTTTGAAGAAAACAACAGCAAAAATCCACAAAAGCAAAGACCACATTACAACATCAAAAGTAATACAATATTCCACCACAATGATACTTGAATTGCGTGAATTTTGTCAAAAAATAAAACATTTTAGCATTAGAGTTGTCTCAAGAAGCTAAGAAAGGAATTGGAGAGCTGGAAAAAAGTATCATAATATAACATCTCAGTGGAGAATGATCAATTCTAGCTACATCCTTTATAATCACTGCTACAAGGCGTGAACACTCTGTGCTGTATTACACTCGCTAACTTAGACATTACACAATCATTTCTCAAACAAAAACAATTTCATATACCTAATCAGATGTTGAAAGGTTGAGCTATTTTTCGTCTGCATGTATAGTAATGATCACATAAAATGCATAAAACAATCTTCACAGATTTGTTTGTCAAGCAGTCCTTTATAACTTACTACCAAAGCAAGTATTGGTGCGTGTAGATTGCCATAATTAAACACTTGTTGATATCGACTATGTAGATGAAGCAAAATAAGTTAATATAAGATGGGATATTTTGTTCTCGAAATAAGGAAATAATTGATTTATAATTGTGTGTATATGTATATAAATATATTATATAGTATATAAATTATGCTTCTACATAGTATTATATTTTCTAAGTTACATGACACAAAGTATAAGTACAATAATAGCCAGTAGCTAGCAGTAAATGTGCTTACAATTTCAAATATGTAAAGAGTGACAGTTTTTTTATTAGTTTATTGTTTTAATGGCTTATAAATGGCAGGTCATGGATCATTAACATATTCATACGACTCCTCCAGTTGATCAGATGAGGAGACCCTTTCATAGTCTTCCCTGGCCAGTTCATCTGGTACAGTATTGACTTTGACAGAAGCATAAGCTTCATTAGACTCCAAAATAATTCCACTTTCAGCATATTTTAGCTGTAAGAAATCATCCACATACATAAAGTCATCACTTGAGCTCTCTTCTTCTGCACTCTGCCTGTCATTTTCAACTTTGAATTTGTCTGCTTTTATACAACTTTGAGAAGCTTGTGATGTTGGGTTTAATTCCTCAACTTCTTTTCTGCTACTAGTGATTGGTGAAGTTTCTTGATCACTTCCAATTGGTGACATTGGCTCACACTCATTGTTATTGACAGGAAATGGAGAGCGATTGGGTAGTTTCGGTAACGGTGATATCGATCGAGATTCAACTAGTGGAAAGTTCCTTTCTGGCTTCTCGTGAGCTTCTAATTTGCTTACTTGCCTCACATCACTGGATGCTTTTGACGTGACAATTTGAATAGGAGGATCTTCATAATCATGGTTTTCAATGACTACAGATATTGTCTCTGACATTGGATAAGATTTGTCATCCTCTGCACTGGAAAAATATCCAGATTTCCTGTACTTTTGACGCTTCAGGAAATGTATAGGATAGTTAGTTGTCATCTTTCCTGTACATGTTGTATACCCTCCATGCCATGTTTCCCTGCTTCAATCCTATACCTTCACGACACATGAATTAACCTTAACATGTACTGTATGCTTGCAATTCATAAATCCTGTACTTATCAGACACAACATGACAGTCCAACTATTCTATATATGTTCTATAGTAGGATAATACAATTTTCTATGCATTTGTCAGTTACTACAGGACAGCCCACTTGATTCTACACCTGTCCTTAATTAGTATTGTTCATATAAACTGCACTTGTCCTTTCCTACAGTAAACTTCATAAACTCTAGACCTGTACTGTACTACAGCACTCCACTTACCGTGCACCTGTCCTTGACTTCGTGATACTTCATTTTACCTATCATCAATCCTGGACAAGTATTCTTCATATAATGTGCACCTATCAGGTACTCTAGAACATACAATGTTGCCCAGTATCTGTTCTGTACTACGACACTCCACCTTACCGTGCACCTGTCCTTGACTTCGTGATACTTCATTTTACCTATCATCAATCCTGGACAAGTATTCTTCATATAACGTGCACCTATCAGGTACTCTAGAACATGCAATGTTGCCCAGTATCTGTTCTGTACTACGACACTCCACCTTACAGTGCACCTGTCCTTGACCTCCTGATACTTCATTTTATCTATCGCTAATCCTGGACAAGTACACTTCATATAACGTGCACCTATCAGGTACTCTAGAACATGCAATGTTGCCCAGTATCTGCACTGTACTACGACACTCCACCTTACAGTGCACCTGTCCTTGACCTCCTGATACCTCATTTTATCTATCGCTAATCCTGGACAAGTACACTTCATATAACGTGCACCTGGCAGGTACTATAGGACATACTATGTTGCCCAGTATCTGCACAGTACTACGACACTCCACCTAACCGTGTACCTGTCCTTGACATCCTGATACTTCATTTTGCCTATCGTTAAACCTGGACAAGTACACTTCATATAACGTGCACCTATCAGGTACTCTAGAACATACAATGTTGCCCAGTATCTGCACTGTACTACGACACTCCACCTTACCGTGCACCTGTCCTTGACCTCCTCATACTTCATTTTATCTATCGCTAATCCTGGACAAGTACACTTCATAAAACGTGCACCTGGCAGGTACTATAGGACATACAATGTTGCCCAGTATCTGCACTGTACTATGACACTCCACCTTACAGTGCACCTGTCCTTGACATCCTGATACTTCATTTTACCTATCGTTAAACCTGGACAAGTACACATCATATAATGTGCACCTATCAGGTACTCTAGAACATACAATGTTGCCCAGTATCTGCACTGTACTACGACACTCCACCTTACCGTGCACCTGTCCTTGACATCCTGATACTTCATTTTACTATCGTTAATCCTGGACAAGTACACTTCATATAACGTGCACCTGGCAGGTACTCTAGAACATACTATGTTGCCCAGTATCTGCACTGTACTACGACACTCCACCTTACCGTGTGCCTGTCCTTGACCTCCTGATACTTCATTTTACCTATCATTAATCCTGGACAAGTACACTTCATATAACGTGCACCTGGCAGGTACTATAGAACATACAATGTTGCCCAGTATCTGCACTGTACTACGACACTCCACCTTACAGTGCACCTGTCCTTGACATCCTGATACTTCATTTTACCTATCGTTAATCCTGGACAAGTACACTTCATATAACGTGCACCTGGCAGGTACTCTAGAACATACAATGTTGCCCAGTATCTGCACTGTACTACGACACTCCACCTTACCGTGCACCTGTCCTTGACCTCCTGATACTTCATTTTATCTATCGCTAATCCTGGACAAGTACACATCATATAACGTGCACCTATCAGGTACTCTACACTGTAAAAACCGGGGTGTTTAGTTATACCCTAAGTGGGGTGTACTGAAACAATTTTTTGCATTGGGGTGTATTGTTACACTCATAGGGCGTGCTGTTACACTCACACTGCGAAACACTCTATGATCATACCAAAAGGAGTGTATTTTTATCAGGAATAATAGGTAACACCCTTTCAGGAATACTTTTTTTACATACCAACATTTTATAATGAACCTGTTGACTTATAATTTCCCATTATTATTTGTTGTTGGTTTTGTTTTATTTGTTGTTTTACTTTCCATTGCAGCAATAAAGGCAAGCTGGTATAACATGGAGCTTTGGATGAAGAACATAAATATTCATACTCGTTACTGTTGTACTGTGCCAAGTATATTTTATTCATTTGATCACAAATAAACTGAGAGTCATTAAAAAAAATCTTTACTACACTGCTTGAAGGTGCTTGTTTTACTAAATTGAGGAAACTATTACACTAAAGATTTACTGCATAGTTTATTCATTTAGTAAAACATACTTAGTTTTACTAACAGGAAACCTTAAGTAAAACATTGTACTGTAGTTTTACAGGTTTGTTTTTTTACACCTTTGTTTTGCTCATGGTTTACTGAAGGGTCCAAATGTTAGTTAACTATTAAATGCATTTAACTAATTGTTTTAGTTAACTTTCTTGCATTATATTAAGGATAACATGGCTGATGATTAATTGAAGAAGAATCCCTCATAAGCGCCAGCATATCCAGTGTGTATACCACTGCACAGTTTTATAATGGTGTAGTTTTTTACTTGATCACTCAGGTCCCAGGTCCTTCCAGAGAAAGACACAATTAGATAGTGACCCCACCTTGAGTTTATAATGTCCCTCCAACGGCATTGATGAAAATGTAGCTACCTTAAATATTTGTTAGGCTATGTACTCTTGGGTAGACATAGGCGGCTCTGTGCATCGTGAACTACCTCCCTCAGGCCCTAAGTACTTCGCTGCGCGAGACGCTGGACCGTTAAAATAAGGTTGTTCCTTCCCCAGCAGCCTCGCAAAGATACTGCATTATCTCATGGAAAACCCTTTTCCAGTTACGTGTAGGTAAGTATCGCCAGGCTAAATAAGTTAAAAACGCTTTACCATATAAGTAAAACTCTCGACTGGAAGTGGTCGTCTAAACTATTGTTGCGCGCTAGTCCACTGATTTGTAATACGGCTACGCTACTGTGTCTTGGGGAACTTGAAGGAAGCTTTCGCTGTCTACCCTGGCTTATGCTTCTGGGTAAGTAGTTTTATCTAGCGGTCAGTGAGTTTCTAAGTATTTTAGCTGCACGGGGTCACCCAGGTCATTTTTTTTCCTGGTGAAGTTGTGTTTCCTGAACAATTTTTTCTAAGCTAATATAGCTACTGTATGAATTAATTAATTAATGAAAATAAAGAGCAAGGGTGGCTTGAATTATGATAGTGATATTTTGTGGTAGTTTTAGCTCTATCATATCTTTATGACAAGGGCTCGTCAGTTTGTTTGTTCCATAGTACTCTTGAAATTTTTCATTTCTTTGTGAGAAAGTGTGGGTGCATGTTGGAATGGTTTCTAGTTACTGAATTATTCTAAAACATGCTCTACCAAAATTATCCTCACTCATAGCTTTTCCCATGGCCACCCTAACATCCTTTAGCGTGGGCCTGGACAATGAAGGGGAGATAATCATTGCATACAACTCAACATACATAATTATATTTTCTACTTTGTTTTAGGCCCATGGTTTCATGTCAGGTTATGGGAGCCCTGGGATTTCCACCCTAATTTTTTTTTTACCCCTTCTGAATATTTATTTCAATATAAGTTATGAAAAAATTGTAGAAATTTGTAGTAGTTTGTCCAAGCTTTCATGATCATGACTTCACCATTTTCATGTGGCTAAACGGTTTTTGTGACTTTACAAATCTCTCTTATCTCTCCCCCCAGTGAAAATCCTGTATGAATTTCTGTCATTTTAGTTCATGTAATTCTGATAAACTTTAGTGATATCATTTTACTTATCTGCTTATTCTTCATTGAGCTGTTGTTGTAGGACTTTTTCAGATTGCCAATTGCTTAATTATAGTTTTAACAGTTTATTAAATGATTATTCGTTTCTCTAAGGCAACGTCAGTAAATTTGTCAGTTCTCTAAGCACATAAGTGCTAATATCACGGCTTCAGAAGCACAGTGTCGTATTAGCTTGTATAACCAAGTTTTGTGCCGAGGTGGTAGGGGCACCCTGAAATCCCCCATCTCCTCCAAGCTTTAGTTCCCCCTAGAATTTTAATTTAGTAAGTAGCTACAATAGCTATAAGCTTGAATTATGTGACAAAACACAGGTCAGTATAAGGTATACACTTTCACATAGGCATGCCCATCAAAGCAGTGTGGGTTTCCAAAATGAGAGTGGCTAAGTACACCAGTGTTTCCCACCCCCAGCGCAGAATCCAGTATGACACCCTGATAGCTTAGTCATCATATGCTTTTTCTGAAGTAAAAGTATGTTCTTTTTCCCCAATTTATAATGTCACTATGAAGCATTTGTGCATTTTTCAGCTAATGTTGTGAGAATAGGGAACAAGAATTTTCTTCTGTTGGCCAAATATATTGGCTTCCAGTATTCAGATGTGCAGTGATGGGTGCAGTTCATAGAATAAGAGTAGGACAGGTCATAGGAGCCATGACGACCACTAAGGCCATAAGCAACTTGCTTGGCATGATACAGTATAGTATTGATGACCATTACCAAATGCAAGTCTCATGACCTCATAGAGGTAGTTGCAGGTCTTATAAGTCACGATGTGGATTTGAGACTGGTAGACAGTTAATTTGCAAAAAATTTTCAACCGACGATGTTGGTGTTTTTTTTGTTTTTTTTTGTTTGTATGTTTGTTAACCCTAAGCACGCATGCATGAGAGAGTTGTAGTAGTTGCCCTGTCAGTCTGTCTGTCATGCTCTGATTTTGGAGATTACTGACAATTAACTGTTGATTTAGGTATGAACTTATTCAGAAAGATGATTTAGGATCTTTTATTGTGCTACTTTTTTTTAATTTGGGGCTAATTGTTGATAAAACGTGAAGCTTTCAGCTCCCTAGCGTCACAATCACTTGAGCAAATAATTTCTTGCAGCCCGCAGTGTAATTTGCTTTATGCTCAGGAAAGTTAACCGACGGATTTGAATGAAGTGAAGTTCACGTTGAAATATTATAATAGTGAGTGTTTCTGGCTAGTTTAGCTTCTCTTATGAAGACAGCGTTTCCATGTACTGTTTTCATTGCTCGAGCTATATTGATGCCTCATTAAAATAGCTAACAGATTGCTTTGTTCTTTTTGAAGGAGATTATATTATAATAGCTAGGTAATGTTTAATAGCACTGAGGGTTCGCACCTTTTGGTGCTTCATTTTTTTTGTTTTGTTTCTTGTTCTTATTTAAGGCTTTTCTGTACTATGTAATTTATAGCCAGTACAAATGTTTTTTGTATGGTAGTCAAGGTGGTGTAGTTTCACTGACCATACACGCCCTTCCTTCTGCTGTAGCTCAAGTACGCAAGCACACAATCATTCACACCCACTCATATACACAGTCGTAGGGGAAAAGGCATTATACTTGTGATGTGCTTCAGTAAAAAAATAAGGTGAAAGGGTAAAATTCATCTTTATAAATCATCATGCACAATTTGTTTGAAAATTTTACAATTTTTTGTTGGTATTTCAGTCAAGTACGTGTGTGTTGGTATTTCAGTCAAGTACGTCTGTGTTGGTATTTCAGTCAAGTACGTCTGTGTTGGTATTTCAGTCAAGTATGTCTGTGTTGGTATTTCAGTCAAGTACGTGTGTGTTGGTATTTCAGTCAAGTACGTGTGTGTTGGTATTTCAGTCAAGTACGTCTGTATTGGTATTTCAGTCAAGTACGTCTGTGTTGGTATTTCAGTCAAGTACGTCTGTGTTGGTATTTCAGTCAAGTACGTGTGTGTTGGTATTTCAGTCAAGTACGTCTGTGTTGGTATTTCAGTCAAGTACGTCTGTGTTGGTATTTCAGTCAAGTACGTCTGTGTTGGTATTTCAGTCAAGTACGTCTGTGTGGGTATTTCAGTCAAGTACGTTTGTGTTGGTATTTCAGTCAAGTACGTCTGTGTTGGTATTTCAGTCAAGTACGTCTGTGTTGGTATTTCAGTCAAGTACGTGTGTGTTGTTATTTCAGTCAAGTACGTCTGTGTTGTTATTTCAGTCAAGTACGTCTATGTTGGTATTTCAGTCAAGTACGTGTGTGTTGGTATTTCAGTCAAGTACGTCTGTGTTGGTATTTCAGTCAAGTACGTTGTGTTGGTATTTCTGTCAAGTACGTGTGTGTTACGTATTTCAGTCAAGTACGTCTGTGTTGGTATTTCAGTCAAGTACGTCTGTGTTGGTATTTCAGTCAAGTACGTCTGTGTTGGTATTTCAGTCAAGTACGTCTGTGTGGGTATTTCAGTCAAGTACGTCTGTGTTGGTATTTCAGTCAAGTATGTCTGTGTTGGTATTTCAGTCAAGTACGTCTGTGTTGGTATTTCAGTCAAGTACGTCTGTGTTGGTATTTCAGTCAAGTACGTGTGTATTGGTATTTCAGTCAAGTACGTGTGTGTTGGTATTTCAGTCAAGTACGTGTGTATTGGTATTTCAGTCAAGTACGTCTGTGTTGGTATTTCAGTCAAGTACGTGTGTATTGGTATTTCAGTCAAGTACGTCTGTGTTGGTATTTCAGTCAAGTACGTGTGTGTTGGTATTACAGTCAAGTACGTGTGTGTTGGTATTTCAGTCAAGTACGTCTGTGTTGGTATTTCAGTCAAGTACGTGTGTGTTGGTATTTCAGTCAAGTACGTCTGTGTTGGTATTTCAGTCAAGTACGTCTGTGTTGGTATTTCAATCAAGTACGTCTGTGTTGGTATTTCAGTCAAGTATGTGTGTGTTGGTATTTCAGTCAAGTACGTCTGTGTTGGTATTTCAGTCAAGTACGTGTGTGTTGGTATTTCAGTCAAGTACGTCTGTGTTGATATTTCAGTCAAGTACGTGTGTGTTGGTATTTCAGTCAAGTACGTGTGTGTTGGTATTTCAGTCAAGTACGTGTGTGATAGTATTTCAGTCAAGTACGTGTGTGATAGTATTTCAGTCAAGTACGTCTGTGTTGGTATTTCAGTCAAGTACGTGTGTGTTGGTATTTTAGTCAAGTACGTGTGTGTTGGTATTTCAGTCAAGTACGTGTGTGTTGGTATTTCAGTCAAGTACGTCTATATTAGTATTTCAGTCAAGTACGTGTGTGTTGGTATTTCAGTCAAGTACGTCTGTGTTGGTATTTCAGTCAAGTTAGTATAAGTCTTGTCCACAGAGTTGGTGGGGTCACAAATTTTCATGCAAGATACATATTTTTCCCACCCAGCAAGATTCTCTCTAAAAACACCATTTAGTATGCGGTGCTCTACCACACTAGCACACTATAGGGACAGCCAACAATATTTTACTCTGAAGTCATTAATATGATTGATTGCAGATCGGGAAGGAGTGAATGCTTTGGTGCGTGTCCTCATGGTACTGCCACTGCTACTGCCAGATGTGTGAATTAAAGCTGATCCCAGCAAGGTCATTATACTATGCAGAGGTAAATTTTTTTTATTAAACCACTTTCAATTATCCCCCCTACCCCCCTGTGTCTGATGCAATACTTTGTTTTATTTATTTATTTGACGTATCCATTTTCATTTTAATCAGGTCTTGACTAACAAAATTTGTTTTATTTGACTCGATCAATTCCATAGGCATACCAACATCCAGATTGAATTAACCCTTTAGTTGGTGGAGTCGCCGATTGGTGAAACTAAGAAAATATATCATTTTTATCACTTGAAACTGAATTTATATTTTTTATTTTTTTATTTATTATAATTATTATTATTATATTATTATTATTATTATATTATTATTATTATTATTATTATTATGTCTCTGTAGGAGTGTGTGAATATCCATTCAGTTGTGGAAGAGGTCTCCTATCTTGCTCCTTATATCTTAATGACAGGAAGTCTACTTCAGCCAGAGCAAGCTTTCTTGGTGATAGATAAGAAGATCATTAATGAAGTAATGAATTTTGAGGACATTCCATTTATTTTAACAAGTGCTTATTTTGTTTTTAATATAAAGTACCCAGTTGGATGCAATAATTTTTATTCATTTTTGGAAATATTACTTTTTCAGTTTCCGACCAAAAAGGCCTCAATTTCTGCATTTACTCACGTCTCTGTCTTTTTAATTTGAATTTTTTAATTTTTAATAAATCTTTTAATTCTGATGATACACCACACAATGTATAATGGGTTTACCTGCAAGGCTCAGGTGGCTGGTTTTGAAGATCTGATCCAGAAGATGGCTGCTCGGCTTAATTGAGTCTGCTGTAATTGGTGTGGGTGGAGTTTGGGAAGTAGGAGGTAACACTAAAGCGGTGTGTATCCACACAAACAGCAGTGTGAGCTTACGCTCGTAAGTGTGTACAACACACCAACAAAGGTGTGAGCTTACACTCTTAAGGGTGTGTACAACACATTCATTGAGCGTGAACCCCACGCTATTTTGGGTGTGAGTATAGGGACAAGTGCGTCACACTCAATTTGGTACTTGTAGTCCATCAGGCCAAGTAGCACCCTCACTGTGTTGAGACCATAAATACAGTAGTTCCTTTCGATACTAGTGTTAGCTATCATAGAGGTGAGAGGAATTTTATGGGACTAGTTCCAATTTTTGGAAGTTTCTTAAAACTTCCTCGAGCTGTGATATTAATTTTGTGACACAAATAGAAATGAAAAAGGCTCGCAACATACAAACATTCTGTATCCAAAAATCCTGGCAAAAATTATAAATTGTACTTATAACACGACTTGGAGTGAAATATCACCAGATATTTCATGAGCAAGTGACCGTATTTCACGAGCTGAAGGTGAGTTAAATACAGCTGCGAGTGAAATGTCAAATGGTATTTCATGACCAAGGAGTGAAATAAGTACTTTATTTCAATATTTCATGCATACAACAAGAGTATCCTTCTTTCTCTTCAAAAAACGGCCTCTGTGCCATACGTGAAACATTGTAAATAAGCCTACAGACAAGCGGCTACAGGAAAAAATATCATTACACATGTATCGCATTTAATAATTATGTAATTTTTTTCCCTTCATTGTTGCTAGGTACAAGTGTAGTAAGGCTATGCAAATTATGCTGGGATTCCTGTAGGCCTAATAAGGCAACACCTGGATGCCTGAGCACTGCTGGCATAATGGTACCAATTGCAGTGCACCTACTCTTCTGGGCGCAAGTTGGTAAAGGGTCTGAAGAGAAAAAAACATGCTGGCAAGGCATTGGAGCATAGCATAATGGGAAGCAGAAAGAGCATAATTGTTCCTGATGTGTACCTTTGATCTCCCTCCCCACCTGCAAAGATTATGCTACCTTGGTAATAGTGTTTATGAGTGAAGGTGTTAAAATGACTGTAGATATAGAAAAAAACACTTGTACATTTACTTTGATAATGTAGTGAGAGAATTAGTTGTGATGCATTCAGTAATTTAGGGATCTGGTTGGAATGGAGTCTGCTTTAGGGTTGGATTCAAGAGAACAAGTGGCGAGGCTAACTCCACCAGCCACCTTCTCCTCCAGAGGTTCTTAGTAGCAGTGTTGTGGCCATCTTGGCCCCCTCCCCATTTGGCCAAAATTAGTAAGGAAAATTATAAGGCACAAACGATTGCTTACCATCATATTTATTCCTATTGTTGTTTATGTATTATAGATCAAGTGACCGGACTGAGTTTTTGTTTGCTGGTGAAGACTGAACAATTTTAATTAACAACATTCATTCTTTTTCTGTTATATTTTATAATGAGATATTGATTTATTTTCCATATTCCATAAAATATACAATTAATATTTTGAAATAAAATTTTGAATATTGATTTTGATATAATTTGAGTTGGTTAACAGGAAGCTTCAAGGGAGTTGTGAATGTGACTGTGAAATAGTTGCTGGACATGTCCAAATAGTTACCCCAATAGTTCCATACCTGTCAAATGGTTAATAAAACGTACCATATATACAGAGAGAAGTTGCAGACTTGACAATCTACTAAGTTGGCAATTGGCAAACTAGGACTTTTGGCCCAGCAAGTATACTAATTAGCTACACACAAATTCTGCAGAAACAAACAATGACGTATCACATGTCATAAAGATTTAGTAAGGTGTTGGTTGAAACTGTACGGCTACCACAATTTGATCTCTTCCACACTCCATTGTGTATTTACACCACCTTCTAGCTATAGCGCCCGGAGAAGGGTCTGCGATACTATTCGATTCTTACCTAAATTCCAGGTTTAGTAGCCACGCTTTACCATTAAGTTGACCAGTCCGTATTGGGGCGGGGTCTCGCTCACGCTGCAAGCACGGGAGAGAGCCCTGGTAAAGGGTTATAGCATTCACCAAAAGTCACTGAAGTCGGAAAAGGGTTTCTTTCTTCAAAGATACCTGCCAGCACGTTGTGGTGTAGTGGGCATAACTAGGAGGTGAGTGGACTGGGTTGGTGTTGCTGGGGTAGAATCAGCCTGCAATCTTTATGTCGAGTGGCAATTTATTCAGGTAAATTATATAAAAATGGTTTTTATTTAACATGTTATGATGTTCTTCTGTGATAATCACAATATAGCAGATAGAAGGTATAATTTGTATGTGTATGCAAAATATTTCATGAGTAGTGTGTTTTATAAATAAGACCCTTTACTGAACCGTTCCACTAGGAAGGATATGGTCTATTGCCCACATCTAACTTGTTCTTCTGGAATACTAGTCTGGCACGCGCAGACCCTTTACCTATTTTAAATACTGTCGGAGAGGAAAGGGTCTGGTCACAGCCAATTGTAAGTAGTTGTGTCATTATGTAATGGTTATGTAACAGATCAGCATAATTAGTTTTGCGAGGAAATAAATCAGGGAACAGCGTTACTTCATTGATTTCAATCTAGTTGCTGACTAATTTCAATCCAAGCTTATTGAACACTTCTTCCAGAGCTTTAAAATCTAATAACACTTTGGCACACTCGACCTGCCAATTTCCTTAATTTTATTTAGCGCGAACAAATTCTGAACAATCTGATTGGGCCGCTGTCCTGGCAGCGTAGACACAACTACCACAATTGGGGAGTGACCAGACCCTTTCCTCCCTGGCAGTATTTAAAGAGGTAAAGGGTCTGTATGCGCCAGACTACTGGAATACTGTGTTTAACCGCAAGTAAATGAATAAAATGTATGCAATACTCGGTAAAGTGTTTAGTGCAGTATCCGTATCATGCCTTCCCCATTGATATCCAGCAATGGTGCTAACTGTTCTTGGATACACACGACACCTACTGAGGGAAGATTTCTAGACTCGTATTAGTCACAGTACATCTCCTTAACGGTAGAGAATGTACTTTAAGAGAGTGCTTGTAGCAATCTGTTGTTTGTTATTATAGTATTCTATCTACAGACGTTGTAGTGTTGCCATGTTTGAGGCGCCTTTGATTTGTAGAGATAGCTCGTAAGTAGTGTACCTGCCCTCTTTTAATCAAAACACATACCCTCACCATACACTGTACACGTCCAATACATTCCAGATTCTGGGCATAACGAGTTTGATATGGCCAATTTGCCAGAACCTTCCGAGTGGAGTGGTTAGGTATAGTGTCTGACCTATGAGTCTAGCATTCCCTTACCCCCACAAAAAAAAATTCTGGTTCGGATGTTCTAATTATTGCTTCCTCCGGGTACCGATTGTGATAGACAGACAATTCATTTTGTACCTCTCAACAGTGCAACCCGATGTTAAAATAGAATAGAAACCTTTCATTAGTTTCTTGTAATTTATCATTGTTGGTTAATTTAATTTTGGTGGTGTAAGTGTGATAATTTAGCTATATGTACTGATGACATTTTAGATGCAGTATACTAATTTATTACTCAGGAAATTGGAGTTCTCTACAAAGGGGGAGTAATGTTTTCAGATGTGGAAGTGGCAACTTAAGAAGTCTTATTTTGATGTAAGTTTTCTACTGAAAGCCTTCTGTGTTACCCTAATTTAAATAGTTGCTTACAGTTTTATATTCGTATAATTAGTAGTCATGTAAATTTTTTATTGTAGAATTGAGTATTTTGAAGCATACTACACAGTGGATGTTTATTTCAATGGATGAAAGTCATGGAAGATGAGACTTGGTGCTACTATCATCTTAACTTGCTACATATAAATGGACGCTAGAGGTTTTCATAACTCTCAGACTAAACTGTAGAGATAACTTGGTATAGTTTTTCTCATTTTTCTATCGGAATTGAATGACTTAATTGTAGTACAGTATGGGTGGGCATATATATATATATATATTATTTGGACTGGTCAGATTATACAATAACCTGGTTGACATTGTTCATGACAGGATGTGCTGACATTATTCAATACTGATTAGTACAGATGTACTGATAGTGTTCGTGACAGTTTCAGTTTAGATAGACTGATGTTATTCAGGACAGATCCAGTAAAGATGAGATGACATCGTGCAGGATAGGTCCAGTAAAGATGGGATGTCATCATGCCGGATAGGTCCAGTAAAGATGGGATGACATCGTGCAGGATAGGACCAGTAGAGATGGGATGTCATCATGCCGGATAGGTCCAGTAAAGATGGGATGACATCGTGCAGGATAGGACCAGTAAAGATGGGATGACATCGTGCAGGATAGGTCCAGTAAAGATGGGATGACATCGTGCAGGATAGGTCCAGTAAAGATGGGATGACATCGTGCAGGATAGGTCCAGTAAAGATGGGATGACATCGTGCAGGATAGGACCAGTAAAGATGGGATGTCATCATGCCGGATAGGTCCAGTAAAGATGGGATGTCATCATGCAGGATAGGTCCAGTAAAGATGGGATGACATCATGCAGGATAGGACCAGTAAAGATGGGATGACATCATGCAGGATAGGTCCAGTAAAGATGGGATGTCATCATGCAGGATAGGTCCAGTAAAGATGGGATGTCATCATGCAGGATAGGTCCAGTAAAGATGGGATGTCATCATGCCGGATAGGTCCAGTAAAGATGGGATGACATCGTGCAGGATAGGACCAGTAAAGATGGGATGTCATCATGCAGGATAGGTCCAGTAAAGATGGGATGACATCATGCAGGATAGGACCAGTAAAGATGGGATGTCATCATGCAGGATAGGTCCAGTAAAGATGGGATGACATCGTGCAGGATAGGTCCAGTAAAGATGGGATGTCATCATGCAGGATAGGTCCAGTAAAGATGGGATGTCATCATGCAGGATAGGTCCAGTAAAGATGGGATGTCATCATGCAGGATAGGTCCAGTAAAGATGGGATGTCATCATGCAGGATAGGTCCAGTAAAGATGGGATGTCATCATGCAGGATAGGACCAGTAGAGATGGGATGACATCGTGCAGGATAGGTCCAGTAAAGATGGGATGTCATCATGCAGGATAGGACCAGTAGAGATGGGATGTCATCATGCAGGATAGGTCCAGTAAAGATGGGATGTCATCATGCAGGATAGGACCAGTAGAGATGGGATGTCATCATGCAGGATAGGACCAGTAAAGATGGGATGTCATCATGCAGGATAGGTCAAGTAAGACGGGATGACATCATGCAGGATAGGACCAGTAAAGATGGGATGTCATCATGCAGGATAGGTCTAGTAAAGATGGGATGACGTTATGTTGGACAGATCCAGTGAACATGAGGTGGAAGATATCTGAAATATTACACAGAACATGAGGTGGCATGTACTCAAGGATAGGTGTAGGGTAACGTGAGCTGTCATGGACCAGTCTATTCAAAGGAAAGGCTATAGGAAATTTTGCCCTGTACTAGTATAGGATAGGTACAGGGAAACCAGATATTCCCTGGCATTTGGAAAGGTTCAGTACAGATGGGATGTTGTCATGCAGGATAAGTCCAGTAAAGATGGGATGCCGTAATTCAGGACAGGTCCAATAAAAATGGGATGACATCATGCAGGATTGGTCCAGTATAGATGGAATGACGTCATGTTGGACAGGTTCAGTGAACATGAGGTGGAAGATATCTGAAATATTACACAGAACATGAGTTGGCATGTACTCAAGGATAGGTGTAGGGTAACGTGAGCTGTCATGGATCAGTCTATTCAAAGGAAAGGCTATAGGAAATTTTGCCCTATACTGTTATAGGATAGGTACAGGGAAACCAGATATTCCCTGGTATTAGGAAAGGTGACAACCATGTGACTGACAGGTGACCTTCCAGTAACCTTTCCTTTTACTGACCTGGTACAGGAAATCTGGATAATTTTCCAGTGTAAGACACGCACACTGATACACAAAGTAAATAATTAATGCTCAATAATACACACACACAATGTTCCCTGTTCTTTATCTTCTCTCTTCTTGCTCTTGCTCTTTCTGATCTTTCTCTTCCTTCTCCTTCACCAGACCCACATGCTCACTGTGAAGAGTATCCATCCAATACAAACCACCACCTTATATCACTAGATTATTGATACACTAGCCATTATTTTTTATAATTGATACATTCTACACTGACATATGCCTATTTTATGAGCTATTCATATTGTAGATTGGAATAAGCTAAGTTCACTGTAACTTATTATGAACCATGTGAAATTACATAGTAGCTTAGATATATAAATGAGCCTATGTTCACTTGTTGTCACAGTGACTTTTTATTATAGGTGTGTGTAACTGTACATGTATATGCCAGTGTGTATATCTATATGTGTGTGAGGTGTAACCTATAATGTGTTTGCATGCTGATGTTGGTTTTCTAGATGGAAAGTTAAATTTAACCTAAATAATCAAAAGTAGCTCAATAAGTACAATAACATTTGTCCAATCCTCTTATATTGGAATTCTATTTTGTTGGATTTCTTTTAATTACTAATTTATAGCTAGCTAGTTTGTATGCTTTGAAAATCATGTGGTTACCAGGAAATTCTTCAAAATGGATGCATTTTTCACAGGGTGAAAAGAGTCCATTTACAACCATAACAAAATCTGTAAACTGCCTTGGTAATTGGAGTTAACAAAAAAATTTACAAGGCTGTAGAGGTTAACAAACTAGTTATCAACACATTATACACTAATTTACGATTTTGTTTTGGTTGTCAATGGACACTTTTTCGGGCAGTGTTTAATCTAAAAATTGTGTCTACCTTCTTCAAAAGCATCATTACATTGCAGCGTGACTTAGAAGAGATAAATTCATTATTAGGAAAGCATTTATCAATAGTAAGTACAATAAATGCACCTAACATAATTCAATTATTGTTGAATGAAGATTTAACCTTTCATGCGATTTGTGAATGTCACATATTTGATTTGTGTTTTTTTGATCTTTCACTTTTGCACAATTGCAGAAACGCTCTGTCACGAACTATATATTTAATATAAATAAGTTTATCAAGGCATCTATGAACCTTGTGATTGAGATAAACAATTTTTTTAAAACACATGGAATGACTCGGCACGCATTGTAACTGCCAGATCTAAAACATAAATGCCAATTGCTCAAAATTGTTGCAGTAACTTATAAAATATCAAATTTTGTTGACTTATTAGTGTCCTTAATTTAACCAATAAACAGTTTGAACTGTACTTGGGGCTAGTTTCTGTCAAAAGAGCTATCAATACTTTTTTATTGCTTTCCTGCAGCCATGATCAACATGCCATCCACATCCACAAATATTTAGTATTAGTTACATCAAATATTTTCTTTCCATAAGTTAAAACATTGTGGAGCCATATCTGACATAAATAACAAACAGGATTTAAAACCCTTTCATTTCGACTTTATATGGACTCCAGTAGCTATAATTGCAACTTTGTCTTCCCAATTATAATTAGCATATGCTACTGGAATGCCTTCTTGATAGTCATCTAACACTAGTAATGGAATTAAATAAAAAATATAATTATTAACATTGTAGGTTGTATCCATACATGCACCATAGCATATCTTTTTGAAATTCTGTTTCAATAACTAATAACAAATCCTGATCGTTCAGCTATTTACAATCTACATTTGGTTGTTCACCTTGCTGCTTATACAAGAGAATAAAATTATAGTCAAAAGTCTGCATTTTCCTCACAATGCTGGCCACACTGACAAATTCATTTGAATGTTTTTAAATGCTATCGACATTGAAAATTTCCTTACGTTATCAGGTGATCACGAAAAATTCCATTATTCATTTCAGATACTCTAAAACTATCAATTACCTGCCTTGAACCAACACACATAATTGGCGAGCGAGCGAAGCGAGCGAGACACTATCAGGGGTAACTCTATCGAGATTTCGCTATATTTATTTATTTATTTATTTATTTATTGGCGAGCGAGCGTAGCGAGCGAGACACTTACAGGGGTAAAAATGAAAAAATCGGGGATGTTTATTTATTGGCGAGCGAGCATAGCGAGCGAGACAGTATTAGGGGTGGATAATGCAAAATCGGGTATATGTTATATATATGTATGTATGTATGGATGGTACGTATCTTCTTTAAACGCGCGCGCGTAGAACGTTTTTCTCCTAAAAACACGGCTATTTAGGCTTGACTTCAGTTTATTCTGAAACTACAGCATTAAGCAGACCTTACTTTATACTTAAGCTCCAAAGTATGAGAAAATTCCTGCTAAAACGCTTGTTTTCAAGACACAAAAAGTTGATTCGACAGGTTACTATGGCATTGAAGACCCTTTTCCAGACTTAATTTCAAAACTTCGCCGTTTTATGGGGGGATACGGAGTGCCGGTTGTTGGTTGTCAAGAGCTGTTGGTAGTCAGAATGCCTGTAGTATTAATGCTATGGAAGCTACTACTTCTCGAGGAAAACTGAGATAAGTACCCAATTCCATTTGTTAGCTAGCTAAGAGCTAGTCAACAGTGACTGGTATATTCAAATAGTCAGATTGGCTCAAATTTGGTACTACAAAAGCTACCACTGCTCAAGAAAATGAGGTAAGAAAGTAAATTTGTATTTGTGTGCTACAATTGATTGTCTTTTGATTTTGTAGGTGAGAGCTTGTTGTCAAGAATTCAAGGTAATTCAGATGGTCAAAGTAACTTCAATTTGATACTACAGAAGTTAGCTATCAATACTCAAGAATGATGTAAGTAGTAATTCCATATTTGTTGGCTAAAATTACAAATAATAACACTGGTTTATTTTTTATCGTAGCTGAGAGCTTGTTCAAGAGTTACTGGTGATTGAGATTATCAGAATGGTTGATGTTTGATACTACAAAAGTTACCATTAATATGGTAAGAGAGTGATTTTGTATTTGTTTGCTGAAATCAAATGTCATAACTGCTATTATAGTGTTTGCATGAAGTAAGCTAAAACATAGTAACATTTTATGTTACCTAACTATCAGGCTCGCTCGCCATTTGTGCTCAAGCACACCACTAGTATGTATGTATGTATGGATGGTACGTATGCTCTTAAAACGCGCGTGCGGGGAACTTTTTTCTCCTAAAAACACGGCTATTTAGGCTTGACTCCAGTTTATTCTGAAACTACAGCATTAAGCAAACCTTACTTTATACTTAAGCTCCAAAGTATGAGAAAATTCCTGCTAAAACTCTTGTTTTCAAGACACAAAAAGTTGATTCGACAGGTTACTATGGCATTGAAGACCCTTTTCCAAACTTAATTTCAAAACTTCGCCGTTTTATGGGGGGATACGGAGTGCCGGTTGTTGGTTGTCAAGAGCCGTTGATAGTCAGAATGCCGTAGTATTAATGCTATGGAAGCTACTACTTCTCGAGGGAAGCTGAGATAAGTACACAATTCCATATTTGTTAGCTAAATATGCAAAATTAACTCTGGCCTTTTTTTTTTGTAGCTAAGAGCTAGTCAACAGTGACTGGTAAATTCAAATAGTCAGATTGGCTCAAATTTTGTACTACAAAAGTTACCACTGCTCAAGAAAATGATGTAAGAAAGTAATGTTGTATTTGTGTGCTAAAATTGATTGTCTTTTGTTTTTGTAGGTGAGAGCTTGTTGTCAAGAATTCAAGGTAATTCAGATGGTCAAAGTAACTTCACGTTTGATACGACAGAAGTTTTATAATACTCAAGAATGATGTAAGTAGTATTCCATATTTTGTTTGGCTAAAAATACAAATAATAACACTGTTTATTTTTTATCGTAGCTGAGAGCTTGTTCCAGAAGTTACTGGTGAGTGAGATTATCAGAATGGTTGATGTTTGATCTACCTCATAACTGCTATTATAGTGGTTTGCATGAAGTAGCTAAAATAGACATTTTATGTTCCTAACTATCAGGCTCGCTCGCCTTTGTGCTCAAGCACACCACTAGTTGGCTGAGCGAGCGTAAGCGAGCGAGACAGGATTAGGGGTGGATAATGCAAAAATCGGGTATTGTTATATTATATATGTATGTATGTATGGATGGTACGTATGCTCTTTAAACGCGCGCGCGGGGACTTTTTTCTCCTAAAAACACGGCTATTTAGGCTTGACTCCAGTTTATTCTGAAACTACAGCATTAAGCAAACCTTACTTTATACTTAAGCTCCAAAGTATGAGAAAATTCCTGCTAAAACGCTTGTTTTCAAGACACAAAAAGTTGATTCGACAGGTTACTATGGCATTGAAGACCCTTTTCCAGACTTAATTTCAAAACTTCGCCGTTTTATGGGGGGATACGGTGTGCTGGTTGTTGGTTGTCAAGAGCCGTTGGTAGTCAGAATGCCGTAGTATTAATGCTAAGGAAGCTGCTACTACTTCTCAGGGAAGCTGAGATAAGTAGCAATTCATTTGTTAGCTAAATATGCAAAATTAACTCTGGCCTTTTTTTTTGTAGCTAAGAGCTTGTCAACAGTGACTGGTAAATTCAAATAGTCAGATTGGCTCATACTTGGTGCTACAAAAGTTACCACTGCTCAAGAAAATGAGGTAAGAAAGTAATATTGTATTTGTGTGGGGTGCTAAAATTGATTGTCTTTTGTTTTTGTAGGTGAGAGCTTGTTGTCAAGAATTCAAGGTAATTCAGATGGTCAAAGTAACTTCAATTTGATACTACAGAAGTTATCAATACTCAAGAATGATGTAAGTAGTAATTCCATATTTGTTGGCTAAAATTACAAATAATAACACTGGTTTATTTTTTATCGTAGCTGAGAGCTTGTTCAAGAGTTACTGGTGATTGAGATTATCAAATGGTTGATGTTTGATACTACAAAAGTTACCATTAACAGGTAAGAGAGTGATTTTGTATTTGTTTGCTGAAATCAAATGTCATAACTGCTATTAAGTGTTTGCATAAGTAAGCTAAAACATTAACTTTTATGTTACCTAACTATCAGGCTCGCTCGCCATTTGTGCTTCAAGCACACCACTAGTTTATTTGTATATATGTTTGGACGTACGTATGTCATTTTGTACTTTTGACCCTCGCGTTTTTGTGTTAGTTATGTGGCCGACCCCGTCCCAAATTGCACTAAACAGAATCCTCTGGTTTATCGATCAGTACCCGTATCACCCTAGAAATTGAATTGTTTACCGTTTTGAATTCTTTTGCGGGTGCAGTTAAAACTTCCATTTCTAATCGAGTTAGTGGCTGTGGTAAGTCAATGCGCTCTTTGTCATGGTTATAAACCATGGCAACAGTATTTACTTGAAATTACATTGTCCACTAGACTACTGCGAAGGTACGTCTGTGTAGGTGCATGTCCAGTTGTGTCAAAGCATAGTGTGTTACAACCACTACTTAGCTAAAGAATATCACAAAGAAAACTTTTAAATAACGTGTATTGTTTTGTTGTTGTTGTTGTTTTCTTTCCAAGCAGTTGCAGAGAGTTGTTACTATGGCACTGAAATCCCTTTACCCTGTATGCTAAATTAAAAAACTGGACCTTATTTTCAGTAGCTTCAGTGTTAGAAGTCAAAATCATTCATATAAAAATAGTATAGTCTTTAGGCTCGCTCGCCATTTGTGCTCAAGCACATCACTAGTTTATCTGTTTATGGGGTACGTGAGACTTCTGTTTTCGCCCGCGCCTCTAATTACGTAAGTTAGGTAAAGCGTTCACAGTTCCAGTATTTTCAATTAACGAGCGCGGAGAATCATCCTGCTGCAGTGCCTTACGCAACTTTGTTTCAACCAAAAAGTTTACAGCTACTTTCTTCTTGAAACAATTGTGAAGTCCTTGTCAAGCTGCGCTTCTTTGCCACTATTTTCGAAGTTTATTCAGGTAATTCTGTTAGTTTAGTCTGGGATCAGAGACTTTAGATTATCTGATGCTAACTGAGAATGGAAAGGGTTACACTGTGCACTACAGTTAGTTGTTGTTTTTTTCCTTCCAAGCAGTTGCAGAGAGTTGTACTATGGCACTGAAATCCCTTTACCCTGTATGCTAAATTTAAAAACTTGACCTTATTTTCAGTAGCTTCAGTGTTAGAAGTCAATAAAAATAGTATAGTCTTTAGGCTCGCTCGCCATTTGTGCTCAAGCACACCACTAGTTATATTCATAGACACTATCAGGGGTAACTCAATCGAGATTTCGCTATATTTATTGGCGAGCGAGCGTAGCGAGCGAGACACTTACAGGGGTAACACAATCGAAAATCGGGGATGTCAGTTTATTGGCGAGCGAGCGAAGCGAGCGAGACAGTATTAGGGGTGGACAATGCAAAATCGGGTATATGTTATATATATATATGTATGTATGTATGTATGGATTGTACGTATGCCCTTTAAACGCGCGCGCGGGGAACGTTTTTTCTTCAAAAAACACAGCTTTTTAGGCTTGACCCCAGTTTATTATGAAACTACAGCATTAAGCAAGTCGTACTTTATACTTAAGCTCCAAAGTGTGAGAAAATTCCTGCGAAAACGCTTGCTTTTCAAGAAACAAAAAGTTGATTCGATCGGTTACTATGACATTGAAGACCCTTTACCAGATGTAAATTCAAAACTTCGCCTTTTTTCCGGCTAAGTGCGGCTTGTTACTAGTTGTCAAGAGCCACCTGTAGTCAGTACTAAGAGAGCTATCACTACTTCTGAAAAGCGTATGTAAGCACATAAAGTAATGCTAAGGAAGCTACTACTACTCGAGGGATGCAGAGGTAAGTACGCAATTCCATATTTGTTAGCAGCTTAATATGCAAAATAACTCTGGCCTTTCTTTTTTATAGCTAAGAGCTTGTTGTCAACAGTGACTGGTAAATTCAAATAGTCTCAATGACTCAAATTTGGTACTACAAAAGTTACTACTGCTGAAGAAAATGAGGTAAGAAAGTAATTTTGTATTTGTGTGCTAAAATTGATTGTCTTTTGTTTTTGTAGGTGAGAGCTTGTTGTCAAGAATTCAAGGTAATTCAGATGGTCAAAGTAACTTCAATTTGATACTACAGAAGTTATCAATACTCAAGAATGATGTAAGTAGTAATTCCATACTTGTTAGCTAAAATTACAAATAATAACACTGGTTTATATTTTATCGTAGCTGAGAGCTTGTTCAAGAGTTACTGGTGATTGAGATTATCAGAATGGCAGATGTTTGATACTACAAAAGTTACCATTAATAAGGTAAGACAGTAATTTTGTATTTGTTTGCTGAAATCAAATGTCATAACTGCCATTATAGTGTTTGCATGAAGTAAGCTAAAACATAGTAACATTTTATGTTACCTAACTATCAAGCTCGCTCGCCATTTGTGCTCAAGCACACCACTAGTTTCTTTATTTGTATATATGTATGGACGTACGTAAGGCATTTTTGTACTTTGACCCTCGCGTTTTTGTGTTAGTTCAGTTGTCGACCCCGTCCCAAATTGCACTAAGCAGAATCCTCTGGTTTATCGATCAGTACCCGTATCACCCTAGAAATTGAATTGTTTACCGTTTTGAATTATTTTGCCGGTGCAGTTAAAACTTGACAACTTAAGGGACTTCCATTTCTATTCGAGTTAGTGGCGGTGGTAAGTCAATGCGCTCTTTGTCATGGTTATAAGCCGTGCGCACAGTATTTACCTGAAAATACATTGTCCACTAGACTACTGCGAAGGTAAGTCTGTGTAGGTGCATGTCCAGCTGTGTCAAAGCATTGTGTGTTACAACCACTACTTAGCTAAAGAATATCACAAAGAAAACTTTTAAATAACGTGTATTGTTTTGTTGTTGTTGTTTTTTTCCTTCAATTCAAGCAGTTGCAGAGAGTTGTTACTATGGCACTGAAATCCCTTTACCCTGTATGCTAAATTTAAAAACTTGACCTTATTTTCAGTAGCTTCAGTGTTAGAAGTCAATAAAAATAGTATAGTCTTTAGGCTCGCTCGCCATTTGTGCTCAAGCACACCACTAGTTGGCGAGCGAGCGAAGTGAGCGAGACACTATCAGGGGTAACTCAATCGAGATTTCGCTATATTTATTTATTTATTTATCTGTTTATGGGGTACGTGAGACCTCTGTTTTCGCCCGCGCTTTTAATTACGTAAGTTAGGTAAAGCGTTCACAGTTCCAGTATTTTTCAATTAACGAGCTCTCAGAATCCTTAGTGGCGGTGGTAAGTCAATGCGCTCTTTGTCATGGCTATAAGCCTTACGCAACAGTATTTACTTGAAAATACATTGTCCACTAGACTACCGCGAAGGTAAGTCTGTGTAGGTGCATGTCCAGTTGTGTCAAAGCATTGTGTTACAACCACTACTTAGCTAAAGAATATCACAAAGAAAACTTTTAAATAACGTGTATTGTTTTGTTGTTGTTGTTTTCCTTCCAAGCAGTTGCAGAGAGTTGTTATATGGCACTGAAATCCCTTTACCCTGTATGCTAAATTAAAAAAACTGGACCTTTTCAGTAGCTTCAGTAGCTTCAGTGTTAGAAGTCAAAATCATTCATATAAAAAATAGTATAGTCTTTAGGCTCACTCGCCATTTGTGCTCAAGCACACCACTAGTTTATTTATTTATCTGTTTATGGGGTACGTGAGACCTCTGTTTTCGCCCGCGCTTTTAATTACGTAAGTTAGGTAAAGCGTTCACAGTTCCAGTATTTTTCAATTAACGAGCTCTGGGAATCCTTAGTGGCGGTGGTAAGTCAATGCGCTCTTTGTCATGGCTATAAGCCTTGCGCAACAGTATTTACTTGAAAATACATTGTCCACTAGACTACTGCGAAGGTAAGTCTGTGTAGGTGCATGTCCAGTTGTGTCAAAGCATTGTGTGTTACAACCACTACTTAGCTAAAGAATATCCCAAAGAAAACTTTTAAATAACGTGTATTGTTTTGTTGTTGTTGTTTTCCTTCCAAGTAGTTGCAGAGAGTTACTATGGCACTGAAATCCCTTTACCCTGTATGCTAAATAAAAAAACTGGACCTTATTTTCAGTAGCTTCAGTGTTAGAAGTCAAAATCATTCATATAAAAATAGTATAGTCTTTAGGCTCGCTCGCCATTTGTGCTCAAGCACATCACTATTGGTATGCAAGGACAACGTCAGTCTTCATCGAGCACTCCAGACCCGCTACGACGAAATGAGTGACCCAACTGGAGTAGCTTCCTCCGAGAGGGAAGAGGAACTGCTCAAGGACTATGAAGTCTTAGAGGCTCATTCCAGACTACTGAGATCAGTACAACGCTACTGCAAAGCAAAGACTGTGATCAACCAGGGAAGTTACGCCCCCTTCGACAATAGACAAACCGATACAACTATAATATTATAGCTTGTATTTCATAGCTGTCTTCCGTCATAGCATCCCAATCTGTTAAAGTTATAAAATTAAAGTTTTGCAACTAATTTACATAACACAATTTCATTGAAACATATTAGGGAGCACAATAAATTCAGATAGCACTATAGCTATTACATAAGAAAAATCAAATACAATATATTTAAATTGTGATTGAAACTTAGAGGAAGATGCATGTATTTGCTGCAAAAAAGAGGGGTGGGGTGGATGCTTAGCTACATAATAAAGTAAATTAAATTTTACATCCTACCTTGTGAAAATCCATATGTTCATTTTGAACTCTTACACACTGCAAACTAACGACAAGAACTGAGGATATTGAATTTCGATACCAACCTGAGGTAGCAAATATTCCATAGTCAATTCCATTTGTCTGGTGAGGAATATTCTACAAACAACATTCTTAATCCAAGACTGACAATAATGTCACAAATAAAGCTAACCTTTCATGCTGAATAGGACCATTTGTGGAAGTCAAAAAAAGCTATTCTTCTTTTTACATCTCAGTGAAAAAAGTCCCTTTTTAATAAAATCACTCACATCCAGCTATGAATACTGTTATAAATCTCAATGAATTTTATCATTCTCAGGGTAGCTAGGAGTAATAGTATTCCATGCATTGCATGTTCACATCTATAAACTATACCATATAGCAGAATTAACTCTACGACAATGCGAAGTAAGGGTATCTACTTACTAAAAGTGTCCAGTTACATCGGTTATGGTGGATAAATGCCAGAATATAATCATAACTCAATAATAATGTCTTCCTAGGGTTATTTAGTAAATAATATAAAATGCCAATCAGCATTGCAAGTCTATAGTTTACCTTTCTATACCAACGTTAGATTCCACTACACTCTTTGTCCATTAACTTCTTCCTAAAGTGTGAACTCATCACAATTTTTCCCCAATCTATTAAATCCACCAGAAAATAGTGCATAACAACATTAACTTAATGCACGTAAATGTTATTGGTAAAAACACTGATTTTATTTGGATTGACTGCTCACAAGGAAGCTTTCAATGACAGTCTATGATCTGGAATACATAGGACAAAATAATAAGTATAAATAATTAATATTGGCAACCTCATCAGACAACCACCGAAAAATCAAACGCTGGCATCGACTCAAGGAAAGGGAATAACAACGGCTTGTGGGGCCACCCACAAGGAAAAACAAGCTAATTTATGTACTTTGTTGCATGGCTGCTCTGATGTAATGTGTCAGGGACAGCCCCCTAGAAGGACAGCTCCCTATAGAAGGACAAGGGACCAAGACAAGCCAGATGGTAACCAAGGACCTGATTGACAAGTTATTCATACTTAATGGACCCCCCTTAATCACCCGTTAGGTTCATTGTTTCATGTTTGTACATATTATATTCTCATGATTTTTGTAGAGTAGCTCAGTCTGATGAAAGTTAGAATAGCTGCATTTTGATTGTTACTGAACCCTTAACTAAGCCGAAGTTGTTCAGGAAGTTATATTGGAGTAATTAAATATATTAGCCAAAGGTACACTAAGGTGCAGGGTAGGATGCAACAAAGACTAACTGCAAAGGAGGTTGGACTATATGTGAATCTATAGCCAACTACCTACATAGTGAATTATAAAAAGAATGAATGTTTGATGCCCGTGCCCAGTAGGCAACCATGTGTATGTAGAATAGAATGTTCTTTCAGTAATGTGCATGTGGTATGTGCTTCTGGCTAGGCGTGAAGCACTATTAGTGGCATGGATTATGTAATGGTGCTCTACTCTGTCGATAGCTAGAGCATCCACCACACAATGAATCTGACCAATCGAACAGTCTTTAGGTAATAGTAATTTAATTAAAATGTTAGTAGATAAACTTCAGGGATAATATCGACAGGAAGATACCTTAGCAACTCCATAGACTAATTCTGGTGGCAGTGTACCTGCAGGGACTGGGATGTCACCTAGGCTCCGGCTATAAACTTGGGTTCAATTACTTAGTCTTAATCCCAAAACCTCCCACACAGCTGTCTATAACAGATATATTTATCACTGTAACAAATTCAAATATAACTATGTGAAATACCTTACCATAGTGCTTATATACTAACAGAAATGGGTTACTATAGATAACACTTCAGCTAGTATAATGACCAATCTGATAAGACACTGATGATAAATAAAAAAATGATATTATAATAATCCCAATCAGTCTAGCTTTTTATAATTTGATCTAATTGCACATGTTAGAGTATTTAATACTCTAACATGTGCAATTAGATCAAATTATAAAAAGCTGTAGCAATTTTAATATACCAGTGTTACAAAGAAGAAAAGTATAATTGATATTCAGAAAAATCCCGGGTCCCTATAATTATATAATATTAGGACCCCGTCCCTATATTTATATGATTTTAGGGATCCCGCATCCCCATATTAATGGGGCCCCCACTGTGAATATGGGGACCCCATGGGATCCCCATATTTATGGGGCCCCCATTGTAAATATTTGGACTTACTGAGCTGGAGCTAGCTAGATACTTTTCTGTAACCCCAAGTCCAAGGTGAAAGAACTTTTCAATTTCAACAGTGCAATTAGCTCATGCCTATTGCTAATATTAATGAAATCTTTCTCCACAAGCGCGGAAATTGCCCACTGTTTAACTTAGAACATATGGGAGAAGCCTTCAAAGTTGCAGATGGGATCGTTTCAGTTACCTGTTGTATAATGCGTCTTGCTCCTAACTTTCGGGATTAGAGGGTTGTCTTGTCTTTGTTGCCAGAGACAGTTACTCCAATCTCTTCTCTAGCTAGAGAGAGCGTCTGTAACTGCACCCTGACTAATCAATCCATCGGTATAGGCCCACTTATTCATATATTATTATTATTGTTGTTATTATTATTAATATTATTATCATTATGATTATTATTGATTTACAAAAAAATTATGGTGGTAATGTGATTAAATAACTTTTTATACAAAGTATCACTGCATTTTAGTGTGAACTATTTTCATGCACTCAATGGATATCATGGTATATTAATTATATTAATGATGTGTTTATATCTCAGGACTATTATATAAATGCATTATTTCAATAGTAATTGGGATCTAGTTACTTAATAATAGATCCCTTTGTGAGAATATGCCATTATTTTTTTGAAAACTAATATATGAGAATAACATTTACCAAACTTGTTCTTATTGAAATACCCAGAATCGTACAAGTGGTCCAAATCTGCAAAAATATATGTAAGCATATAATAGTTTTTCTATTATGTGTATTTGATTTACTTCTGTATGCAGTCAGGATATATGAATCGTGTAGTGCATTTTAGGAATAATGGTACATGACGGGTATAGGTCCTTGAAAGTCTCATGATGCTCCTGAATCAGTTCCCTCAAATGGCTAATACAATTCAATATAATAGTTGGTGCAAGTAAGTAGTCAATAATGCTAAGTAGGAGCAAAAAGTTATTCCATTTTTCATCATCTTCTGAAACTTGATCACCAATCATCAAGGGAAGTAAACGCCCTAGACACCACATCTGTGAAGCTAACAACATGTTCACCAATTCAGCTGTATAGTAGTAATACAATGCACCTACCAGTTTGCTTGAGAGCATGATCAGACGAAGACATAGTAGCTACAGATATAGCTGCCGGTTTGTTTCTTGAATCTGTACCAACATAAGGTAAGTGATTAATTATTTCATTTAGATTACCAAGGGTAAGAACACCAGACTGGAAGAGATGTCTTAGTAACTCCTTCATCTCATATGGAAGACAACCTTCAAGGACATCATGCATGACATCTGGAACGAGGCCTTCAGTTACATGAAAGTACATAGATGTATTCAAAACTGAATCTCGGTAAATGCCGAAAGTTGTAGCATAATGTCATGCAGTGGACCACCCAGAGATGAACACTGGCTAGCATGTGTAGCTCTATTTCTAGGTAGAAAGGATTCTGCATTGAACAAAATAAAAAGAAATGTTCCAAGGATGACAAATTTAAATTTTTTTTTTTTTTCACCTGTGATTTTCCATACTTGTTTTAGTTGCTAAGCAATGCCGGCACTTTCGCAAAGCTGCATTTAGAGCTTTGTAACCCCCCAAATATTGACTTGCAAGGTTGTCAGCAGGAACCAGGGTTAAAGTACCATAAAACTTATATTGGCATCCTCTAATGTCAAATGTCACACCTTCCTATAATGATATACATATATATATCAGTGTTGTGGTAATTGCAATTGGTAATTGTAATTAGCTGTAATCATTACACCATCTGCAGTAATTGTAATTGTAATTGTAATTGCATACCTGTAATTGGCAAGTAGTTGGGGTCAAAGACCACTTTGGTAAAGGGTCAAGTAGTTGGGGTCAAAGACCACTTTGGTAAAGGGTCAGTTCTAAAGCACATGGCTGCTAGCAAGAAAATGAATTCTCAGTTTTTATAATTTTTAATGTAGATAGAAATAACTTTTCTCTTTTAAGAAGAATTGATGAATTAAAACAAAATTACAAACTTTGTGGGCCCTATTACATGACCACTAATCCTGAGGAGGCGATGTGATGTAATTGTATGTAATTGCTAACAGATTTGTTGTAATTAGTTCTTAAAGGTGTAATTGAAATTGTAATTGAGAAGCAAAAATTTTAAGTAATTGTAATTGTAATTGATTACTTTACTCCTGTAATTGCTACAACCCTGATATATATAGTGTATGTGTGGTTAAGAAGTCAATAAAAATGTACCGTTTCAACAATTTTACATCGTTCATAAAACCCTCTAATATTCTGTCACAGCCGTATTTCTCCAAAATGTTAGACTTTAGAACAGTTAATAATTGAATCGATTGGAGCGATGATCTGTGTCGAGGTGAAATATTTCCCAATGTGTAGTAAAATAGTGCTAGAAACAAATATGACAAGATTGTTGACTGAGTAACAGGAAGATTTTGTATTTACCTAGCTTATGCTTCTTTGCTCTAGATCCAAGAGGGTTACAAATTTCAACATCATCATAATATGCCATTATTTGTAAAGAAGGACAGTCATCAAGAGAAAAGAGCTCGTGTTGTTTGTAAACACTACCATCACAGTAATCATTTAGTGAGCCTTCTTGACATTGATGCCCTCTCAACACCTAATTATAAATAAATGTGCAGGTTAAAATAAATAACAAGTAAAAATAAATACTTCATCAAGAACAAAAGGATCGCAAAGCAGTTCCTTGAGTGAAGATATTAGGGGTACTTCATATGCACAATCCCATTGCCTCTTAAATCTTCTTGATCCTCTTCTCATGACAGTCACTAATTTGCTACCCAGCTTTTTTTCAATAGGAGCCTATTCATGTTGAATTTAGATAAAATCATTTCAGTTATACACTGGCTAGCTAAGACTCACCACAAACTTCATTTGTTTTTCAATAAAATTTTGGAGTCGAAAATTGGACTGTAAACCATGAAAAATGTCACTCAAGTAAGGTGATTGGAAAATTTCTTTCATTTTTTCAGACATTCCAATACCCATGTTGTTAAACTCCAATGTCACACTTTCTTCCAAATGCCTGATGGTTTGCTCAACTATCTCTGACACATCACAAGTTAGGGCATCTAAGTTAGACTGTGATACTTTGTATATCTCTTTAGCTTTTAATAAAAACAGTCCAGCTTGAGATTCAGACAAAATAGGAGCAATTTCTTGATTTTCATCTTGGTTACTGTCATCAACAATTTCAGTAGATTCATCTCTATCCAATTCATGAGTACTAGAACTATTGCTTGGCACCGCAGTTGTAGTAGAACAACCCAGAGCATACCTATGATTAAATTATTCTAAGTAATGCTGAAACATATAACTATCACAAATAAAAAATATTTAAATAAAAAAAGGACAGTTCAGGTTTTGAAAAAAAATGTAAGTTGAAACTAAATGCTAATCTTAACAACTACTATTAGTACCCAAAAATTTGAGTGTTAAGGAAAGCATACCTGTGATTTCTATACAAATGTTGCCTGTAAGACACGAACTTGTGGAAAGTTCGAGGACATCCGTCTATTCCGCAACAAGCATGAAAATTGGCATTGTGAGAGTGCACTCTTCCATCAAAACTGCCCTCAGGGACAGACCCCCAAACCAACTGCAGATAAGACAATTCCAGGGGGTAGGCATCTGAAGCACTGTAATGAGTGTTGACAAGAAGAGATACAGCTTGTTTATGCTACCCACAGTCCCCTTTCTTAATAATATTATATAAGCAGAGAAAGCTAGCCAGTTTTTTTTTGCCGCGAACACCGCTCCAATCCACTCAAAACAGAAGATGACTGTTGTTGTTTTATTTTTTTATTTTTATTTTTTTTTATTTTTTTTTTTTTATGCTGCAAACATTCACAGCGCAGGCTCACTGAAGTGAGTAGTACCCCTATTTTACCTGAGAGGAATGCCGGCTTGTATCTAGATCTGCAGCCGCTTGTGAGCCGCGCTGGCTCACAATCTCTGCTTGTTTTTTTTACCGCGAACACCGCACCGCGCTGACTCACAAAAGCAGTACTCTCTATTTTCGCCCTTTGTAATTGGCGAGCGTGCGTAGCGAGCGAGACACTTACAGGGGTAACACAATTGAAAATCGGGGATGTTTGTTTATTGGCGAGCGAGCGTAGCGAGTGAGACACTTACAGGGTTAACACAATTGAAAATCGGGGGTGTTTGTTGGCGAGCGAGCGAAGCGAGCTAGACAGTATTAGGGGTGGATAATGCTAAATCGGGTAATTGTTATATATATATATGTATGTATGTATGTATGTATGGATTGTACTTATGCCCTTTAAACGCGCGCGGGGGGAACGTTTTTTCTTCAAAAAACACGGCTTTTTAGGCTTGACCCCAGTTTATTCTGAAACTACAGCATTAAGCAAGTCTTACTTAAGCTCCAAAGTGTGAGAAAATTCCTGCCAAAACGCTTGCTTTTCAAGAAACAAAAAGTTGATTCGATCGGTTACTATGACATTGAAGACCCTTTACCAGATTTAAATTCAAAACTTCGCCTTTTTTCTGGCTAAGTGCGGCTTGTTAGTTGTCAAGAGCCACCTGTAGTCAGTACTAAGAGAGCTATCACTACTTCTGAAAAGCGTATGTAAGCACATAAAGAATTAATGCTAAGGAAGCTACTACTACTCCAGGGATGCTGAGGTAAGTACGTAATTCCATATTTGTTAGCTAAATAAGCAAAAATAACTCTGGCCTTTCTTTTTTATAGCTAAGAACTTGTTGTCAACAGTGACTGGTAAATTCAAATAGTCAGAATGACTCAAATTTGGTACTACAAAATTACCAAGTGCTAAAATTGATTGTCTTTTGTTTTTGTAGGTGAGAGCTTGTTGTCAAGAATTCAAGGTAATTCAGATGGTCAAAGTAACTTCAATTTGATACTACAGAAGTTATCAATACTCAAGAATGATGTAAGTAGTAATTCCATATTTGTTGGCTAAAATTACAAATAATAACACTGGTTTATTTTTTATCGTAGCTGAGAGCTTGTTCAAGAGATACTGGTGATTGAGATTATCAGAATGGCAGATGTTTGATACTACAAAAGTTACCATTAATAAGGTAATTAAGACAGTGATTTTGTATTTGTTTGCTGAAAAATCAAATGTCATAACAGCTATTATAGTGTTTGCATGAAGTAAGCTAAAACATAGTAACATTTTATGTTACCTAACTATCAGGCTCGCTCGCCATTTGTGCTCAAGCACACCACTAGTTTATTTGTATATATGTTTGGACGTACGTATGTCATTTTGTACTTTGACCCTCACGTTTTTGTGTTAGTTATGTGGTCGACCCCATCCCAAATTGCACTAAACAGAATCCTCTGGTTTAGCGATCAGTACCCGTATAACCCTAGAAATTGAATTGTTTACCGTTTTGAATTCTTTTGCGGGTGCAGTTTAAACTTGAAAACTTAAGGGACTTCCATTTCTATTTGAATTAGTGGCGGTGGTAAGTCAATGCGCTCTTTGTCATGGTTATAAGCCGTGCGCAACAGTATTTACTTGAAAATACATTGTCCACACTAGACTACCGCGAAGGTAAGTCTGTGTAGGTGCATGTCCAGTTGTGTCAAAGCATTGTGTGTTACAACAACTACTTAGCTAAAGAATATCACAAAGAAACTTTTAAATAGCGTGTATTGTTTTGTTGTTGTTTTTTTTCCTTCAAGTCAAAGCAGTTGCAGAGAGTTGTTACTATGACACTGAAATCCCTTTACCGTGTATACGAAATTAAAAAACTGGACCTTATTTTCAGTAGCTTCAGTGTTAGAAGTCAAAATCATTCATATAAAAATAGTATAGTCTTTAGGCTCGCTCGCCATTTGTGCTCAAGCACATCACTAGTTTATTGGCGAGCTAGCGAAGCGAGCGAGACAGTATTAGGGGTGGATAATGCAAAATCGGGTATATGTATATGTATGTGGGATGGTACGTATGCCCTTTAAGCGCGCGCGCGGGGAACTCTTTTTCCAAAAAACACGGCTTTTTAGGCTTGACCCCAGTTTTTATTCTGGAACTACAGCATTAAACAAGCCTTACTTTAAGCTAAAAATAGTAACATTTTATGTTACCTAACTATCAGGCTCGCTCGCCATTTGTGCTCAAGCACACCACTAGTTTATTTATATATATGGACGTACGTATGTCATTTTGTACTTTGACCCTCTCGTTTTTGTGTTAGTTACGTGGTCGACCCCGTCCCAAATTGCACTAAACAGAATCCTCTGGTTTATCGATCAGTACCCGTATCACCCTAGAAATTGAATTGTTTACCCGTTTTGAATTCTTTTTCGGGTGCAGTTCAAACTTGAAAACTTAAGGGACTTCCATTTCTATTTGAATTAGTGGCGGTGGTAAGTCAATGCGCTCTTTGTCATGGTTATAAGCCGTGCGCAACAGTATTGACTTGAAAATACATTGTCCACTAGACTACTGCGAAGGTACGTCTGTGTAGGTGCATGTCCAGTTGTGTCAAAGCATTGTGTGTTACAACCACCACTTAGCTAAAGAATATCACAAAGAAAACTTTTAAATAACGTGTATTGTTTTGTTGTTGTTTTTTTCCTTCCAAGCAGTTGCAGAGAGTTGTTACTATGGAACCGAAATCCCTTTACCCTGTATGCTAAATTTAAAAACTGAACCTTATTTTCAGTAGCTTCAGTGTTAGAAGTCAAAATCATTCATATAAAAATAGTATAGTCTTTAGGCTCGCTCGCCATTTTGTGCTCAAGCACATCACTAGTTATTTTACCATCCAAACCCCTGCTGTGAAATTTTAGATGACTACAATGGCTGACCACAAGCAAGTTTTAGTTGCGTATAGAGACCGCAAAAGGATTTTTAAAATTCCACAAGAATGCAGAGTGGACTATGTACTGCAGGAAATACGTAGAACATTTCATCTTGATAGCACCAGTAGTGTATTTCTAGAGCAGTACAATGCAACCTTTGAGGAGTATGTGGATATAGATAGTGACTCAGAAGTGGGGCATAATGAAAAGTTAAAAGTTGTTACTTTATTTAATCAAGTAAGTTTGGTGATAATAATAAAATAGTACTCTAAGTTTTTTCTTGAATTCTTCTCTTTCATAAAAACCAGTCATCTGCAACCCAGGATAATGGTAAGAAAACATAGTAATGTATGATAACTCTTTTATACGTTGTTTTAATTAACAGGTGAAAGCTGCGATGATATTGGCCACGAAGTAATAGTGTTTTTAATTGGTTCATCACTCATATACAAGACTGTTGTTTTAACAGGAACCTTCAGATATCAGAGGGAAGAAGTGGACAGGCTTTCTCCAAAAAAGAAAGAATATCGCAGCTTTGGATAGTGAAAGTGAAGATGAGTGTGATATGGTAAAACATATAGCCATTAGACAGGGAGGGCTCCATAGGGGGGGCAGGAGGGGCAATCGCCCCCCCCCCCAATATTAAGTGTGGGGGGGCATTGCCCCCCCAATTCAGGCTTTAGCTAATAGCTTGTGTAATAATTGTTTATAGGAACTGCTATAATAATTGTGTAACCACAATACTACATGGTGAACCCTTTCATCATCGAATATATTTAGACATTTTGAAATTTTTTTTTGTATAAAATGAGTACTTTAAAATGGTCTATAGCAACCATACAAAAAAATTGTCTTCATAAAATATACATTACAGAAAAATGTTTATGTTGCCTAGCAACCAAGAACAACTAAACAATAATCAGGGAGGGCTCCATAGGGGGGGCAGGAGGGGCATTTGCCCCCCCAACTGAACACCCCAATTGAGGGCATTGCCCAACAAGCAGCAATTTTTGTCATGCTAAGTGATTGTGGTTTAGCACATTAGCAGTGTACATGTGTGGTCAGCTCATACAGCAGCTGACCCATGTGCAGGTTTTTGCAAGAATTTCTGGGTTTTCAGTACAACTGTATGAAGAGAAGTGCTCAGAGAAGCTTAAATGAACTGTGGTCTAAGAAGAAAAAGGCAAGTGAGCAACATGAGGAGATAGAATTGTGTGATGGTCATTCAAGTGAATCTGAAGAGGAGAACCAGCAGCATGAAGTAGAGTCAGACCAGGAGGAAGCACTTGTAGAGCAGCAGGTTCATGATTTGGGTGTAATTGGTGAAGATAATAATGAGAGTCAGGCTGGCGAAGTAAACCATAATTGCATGCGTCAATGCTGTGGTGATGATAAAAGGGTTTATCAGCCTAGAGGAAAAGAAACTTTGTCCCTATTTACCAACAAAGGTCGCAAATTTCTTTCTTCATGGTATGACAAGTATGATTGGCTGACACTTTGTACAACACAGAAGAAAGTATTTTGTATCTACTGCAGATTTGCGCATAGACATAAACTGCTTACTTTCTCCAAAAAAGGTGAAGAAGCATTCACAGTAAGAGGATTTGACAATTTTAAAAAGGCTACTGAAAAGTTTCGTACACATGCTAATTCTGATTCACATCTTGAGTCAAAGCTGAAGTGGAATGCACTTAGTAATCCTACTATCCAATCTCAGTTGAGTGCTCAAATAACTAGAGCACAGCAGTCTCGACGTGCTGGATTCTTGAAACAACTGGAAGCAATGAAGTATCTTCTTAGACAAGGTATAGCATTGCGCCAGGGAGATAATGAAGAGGAAGGAAACCTACCTCAACTTCTATTAACTTTGAGCAATGACAATAAAGATGTGAAAAACTGGATAACTGAAAAAAAGTATATGTCACACGATATAGTGAATGAATTGATTAGCTTAATGGGGCAAAAGGTACTAAGGCAAATTTTGGAAAAGATAAAGAGCAATTCACCTTACTGGTATTCTGTAATAGCTGATGAGGCTACAGATGTTGCTTGCAGAGAACAATTTAACCTGTCTATTAGGCATGTTAATGATGACTATGTTGTGAGTGAAGATTCTATTGGCTTGTTTAGTCTTCCTAATACTAAAGCTGAAACTTTGTTTATGGTTCTGAAAGACATGCTCACTCGATGTAACTTGCCTTTGTCATTATGTCGTGGTCAGGCATATGACGGAGCAGCCACTATGCAAGGAAAAAGAAAAGGCCTAGCTAAATTGGTCAGAAATGAGGTTCCAGCTGCCCTTCCTGTACATTGCTTAGCCCACTCATTAAATCTCTGTCTACAAGATGCCGGGAGGCAGGTACAGCTATTAAGAGATACTATTGATCTGATTCGTGAAATAGTCAAGTTAATAAATTATTCTCCCAAAAGAAAACACCTGTTTTCTGAGAAATTGTTAGAGAGTGAAACTTCAGTGAAAGGTATTCAGCCTCTTTGTCCGACACGTTGGACTGTGCGAACTGGCGCCATTGGTGCTGTAATTAGTCAGTATTCCATCATTTTGGAAACAATGGATGAAATCCATCAAACTACACATGACGAATACGGTTTGAAAGCAGCTGGAATAATTGCCGCTTTAGAAAAATTTGAAGTTTTCTTTGGTTTGAAATTAGGCTACCTCCTTTTCAGTGCAGCTGAGGAGACATCAAGAGTCCTTCAAAACAAGGACCGGACTCTCCAAGAGGCAGTATCAGCTGTTAATGTAACCCGAGCATTTTATCAGCGACAGAGAAATGATGATCAATTTGACAGATTCTTTTCTGCTATTGTTGATGAGGCTGCTAAGATGGAAATTGGAGAACCAAAACTACCAAGGTACAGGAAGCTACCAGCAAGATTTGATGATGGTCAACCCCACCAATTCAGAGAGCCAAATGCATATTTTCGTAAAATTTATTATGAAGCTTGTGACCTTCTAATTCAAGAGCTACATGATCGGTTTGAACAAGCACATATAATGAAGCCCATGATAGCAATGGAAGCACTGCTTGTTAAATCTGCTAATGGCCAATGTGCTGAGGAAGAGTTTCAAGTAATTCAAGAATCTGTCTTTAGCAATGACCTCGACTTTGACATGTTAAAGAAGCACCTTGGAGTTTTAGTTGATGTAATTCACCAGGCTTTGCCTGAAGTTAAGGTGGTAACCAGTATACGCACTATATGTGAAGCTATGAGGACTCTTGCATACAGATCCTTGCTTTCTGAAGTACACAAATTGCTACGCCTCTATCTTACTGTACCAATCACTTCCTCAACATCTGAGCGAAATTTTTCAACCTTAAGACGTGTCTTAACATATTTGAGAGCAACAATGTCAGAAAAGAGATTGAATAATTGCATCCTCCTACACACACACAAACACTTCACAGATAAACTTAACTTGCTTGAAATAGCACAAGATTTTATAACTTTGCATGAAGAGCGCAAGAGGTACTTTGGTTCATTTTTGTAATAATAATATATAATATATTCTTTCAATGATTCAGTCATTCAGTTATAGAACGAGAAAAAATTTGCTATTAATAATATATTTCCTTATATATTTTAAGACATGTGGGGTGTACGTACATGGAGCATGCATGTGTCCATGTCCATGCAATTCTTGCCCCCCCAATCACAAAATGCTGGAGCCCTCCCTGTTAGATAATGTGAAGGTACATGTATGATTTTTTAAAGATTGATAGAACAAACACGCCAGAACACAGCATTGCAGAGGATGATATTGTAATATCCACAACTGCCAAGAAGCGGGTAAATGTTACTCATATTACACTGTTATTCACTTAGCTATGTACACGCCAATCTAAAAGCTACTAAGCCAATTTCAATTGTAATTGTCGTAAATTTAGACTAGAGCAAAAGTATTGAAGTCTGAAGATGATATGATATCTCTTCCAAACCCCTTTCCCCTCCCAAAACACTACCCAAGTCAACTTAAGTAGCTCTTCAGTCTGGAAATTTAACACTGAAACAGAAAACAAATTTTGTGTCTGAAATAGCATCATGCATGCTGCGTTTCAAAAGGTACCCTGATAGAGATGATTACTTATGTGTGGCACAAACAATTCTGCGCAAGTACCCATTTTTTAAAGCCAAGGATGGAAATCCATGTGTGAGTTTCATTAAACAGACTTCTTTAAGTAGTTGCAACAATGAATTTTATTGTAGGATATACTGGTGAGAGGTCTTATGAATAGGTTTAAGGAGTTTCGACGTGTGAAAAAGCCAAGATTATCTCCCACTACATCTAAAGGTTTACCATTTTTAATTGTGTTTATGCAGCAATGGTGTTTATTAATTTTAATACCACAATAGATTATCACACCAAGTTCCAGAAGTCACCTGGAATTACAAGACCAATTGGTGAACCTGTTCTCTTGCCTGGTGAGGACTATGTCAGCTTCGCCACACAAAGATACTTCAGGTTCTTAATTATCAATATCGCTTTGACTAAATAATATATTTAAACATTATTTGGGTGTTTTTATAATGATGTAGGTTCAATATAGTAAACAACATAAAAATAAAGAAATAATCAAAGATCTGATGAAGCGTTCTTTTGCCATGAGAAGAAAGGAAGTAATGGGTGAAATAACCTTGGAGCAGAGTTTTGTCAAGTTTCCATTCCTGCAAGAAATTGATACAGTAAGCTATAAATGAGACAAATAATAAAGTAGTTACCTGTCAATGTTTTGTTTTCACATTTAGCTCATGATGGAAATGGAATTCATTTTGAGCACAGAAAAACTGCAGCCAACAGCAAGAGAACGTTGGGAACTAAAGATCCCAGCCATTTTAGAACAGGCCAAGGTGGAAGCAATCCACCTGATATTCTTCAGGAATTTGATGATGATAGTAAGCCTATAACAAAAAAAAATGAAATGGAACTTTAGGGAAGATATAGTAATATTATATGTCTTTAAACATTCAGCAGGAATTGAGGTTGATTCTGTATTTGCAATAACTCTATTGCCACTCATGATTCCAGATGCCAGAACTAAGTCTAATCCAGATAAAGTGATATACTTCACTGAGGTAATTAGGTGTATTATTAAAATTAAAAAAACATACAACATACATTAACTTTTTTTCTTTTGACCTTTTCTGATTATTTTTCTAAAACATGGTATACAACAAATCATGTCTTTATAGTAAGTATATTAAAAATACAAAATTAACTGACAATCTCCTCAAAGAAAGCTGTTTTATTGGTCTCACAGAAACATGTTTTGTCCATTATTTTGTACTCCAATTAAACTGGCAGCTGCTTTATTGACATAAACAGCTGCATTCCAGTGAATTAGATTCTGCTTTATTGACATAAACAGCTGCATTCCAGTGAATTAGATTCTGTACATTGTAGTATGACTCCTTCTCATGAAGTGTGTATTCTATTTTGTAGGATTGTACCAATTAACCTTGTTGTGGAGGGCACTCCAAACCTGGCTCAATTTGTTCTGATTATTGGAACAAGATCCAGTCCAAAGCAGGCCTTCTTAGTCTTGGACAAGAAAATTGTAACTGAAATAGAACATTTTTTGGACATTCCATTTGTATTAATGTCAGCTTTTTTTGTTTTTAACATTCAATATCCACTTGGATGCTCTAACTTGTTTTCGTTTTTAGAAATACTTGTTTTAAATTTTCCATCAAGGAAAGCATCTTTAACTGTTAAGCACTTTTTATCTACCATTTAGAATTCAATAACTTAACTTTTATTATATCATTTTATTCCTATTATTTAGTTCATTTGAACAACAATTAAAAAAATTTGTGTAGATTAAAGAAATGTGTGTAATCAACACAATTAATAGCGTGTTTGACACGCTTACATGGAGTGTATTATACACACTCAGCTATAAAGTGTGTCGAGCACTCCAATAAAAGTGTGCTTATTGTGACAACTAGAGCTGATTAGAATGGGGTGTCCTAAACAGGTGGTCTGGCGAAGGACCAGGCTACCAACTTAACAATAGGCGCAACGCGAGTTACAACAGACGCAGTTGATGGCCCGCGAGAGCTTTCAGCCTTGTCTAATGCACGCAAAAGAGCGCAACCGCCAGCAAGGTGTCTTTTACTGTTTGTCAGAGGTTTGTAACAATTTATTAATCCACAAATGACGAACATAAATAAGTGTGACCATAGACAGGAGGTCAGTTTCTAATCTAGCGAGTATGAATAACATTAAGTATGACAGGAAAAGGGTGGTCAGTTAAGGTAAAGTAAGCTAGGAATGTTCAATGTTCATTGCCAGGGGCGACCTGGGCTTGATCTTGACTCTGTCTGGGCTGGGTCCCAGACAAGAGCACACCAATTTCAGTGTGTAATGCACACTTAAATTTTTACAGTGAGAAGATTTAAACTAAGGGGGTTTTAGTTTTAAATTTAGTTAACTAAAACATAATTTAGCCTTTAAATTTACCAACAGTTTTAAATTTCGCATTTGGTACCTTCTTTCCACTATTGGAAAGATGCAGAATGGTGTTATGTCAGTGTGAAGTTAGAAGTAATATCACAAGGTTCATATTTGGAATGATCAAAGGTTAAGTACTAGTGAGCAGTAAGTGTTATGTGAAGCAATTTTGAAGTTAGCTTAGAATAGATTAATTCCATAAATTAATAGTAGCCAGTAGAGAGACACCTTACCTGGAAGAAACATTTCAAACATTAGGAGCCTCAGTAATAATCTTAGCCTTAGCTAATGCAATTAAGTGCTGGAGAATTCATCATGTACTGGAGCAACAAAATTTACCTAAACTGTTGGTTGAAGTGACTCTTTGATAAACTCTGATCTACAGTTATCAATAATATTGATCAACTTGACATTCAATCATTGGTTGATCTTTGAGATGACCAAAGTGAATAAGCAGGTTCATTGATTTATCAAAGCAATGAATAAAATAAAGCATCTGGATGCAAATCTACCTATACCACTTGTATGTAAAAATGAAGAGCTAACTACAATAAACTTTTTTTTTTACTTACTATGTTTCATGTACTTTAATAAAATATGTGTATGAAATTTAATATTTCTGCATGTAGACAAATAAAGAAATTAGTACAAGAAACATAACTTTCTACTTTTTAACCTGGATGCACTGTATTTCTTTTCTTTCTTTTTTCTGTGAACTATAACTATAAGAGTGAAGGCAAGTATATCAGCAAAATATTCTGTGGACACTACCCTTTTCACAGGTCTTCATGAAGCATGTGTTAATCCATTCCCTTGAAACATTGCCCTGCGCTTTTGTCAATTAAAATGGATCACTACAATAAAAAAAATGAAAGTAAGTGAGAGTTAGAGTAGATAGTTCCTTCAGCTAAAAAAAATTAAAACAATGAGCAATAATCAATTTAGTAGATGAAATTAAGAAGATAAACTCAAGAACCTGATACATGTAATGCTTCCGCATTATATTTCATGCATCTTGGATTTAGCAGTAATGTACCTTTAATTTCCCGTTATGAGTATTAAACACAACCTGTATAATGTTCATTGTCGTAGTCGAGTTTTCCAAGTATATTAGTTAGGCTTTTGATGAAAATAATTAGCCTGTCACAATAATAGTGTTATATAATGTATTTCATTAATTTACACCTACTGTGACACATTAAAAGTTGTAAATAACCAAAAAAAATACCATTCACAAAGGTTATTATTATTAACATGAGGTGTTCAGACAAGTAACTATTTAAATAATTAACAAAAATTTGCTCACCCATTATGATACTATAATGCAAAATGTCTGGTCTGAACCATGGACTATTAACTTATAACAATTTTTCACACATCCATAGAATCAACATGGTCATATTTAACATCACTATGCTATTTCCAACATTCTAACTTTGATAAAGTTTAATATTCAAGTTTATTTCATTATAGACCAACAAATGGATGTGACAAAAAATGATAACAATATTTAGTAAATGATTAAGGAATATTTAGCTGGTTAGCTAGCTAGCTTGATGCTTTTTTTATGGCTGCAATAAGTCAACAACTTGCCTCCAATATAGCACAAATGTCCTTCAATTAGAGTAAAATACTTTGCTCTCTTTCAAAGAGCATGCTTGTCATCTTTATGGAAATTGTTAGTATATTTTCCGTCCTTCAAGTAGTCAATAATGTGGTCATATTGGAACCTTCCACCACAATTAGGACCACAATCAGGACCACCGCTTGAGCCACAAGTCAGATTAGCCATAGCTAGATGTGCACTATTTGGTAGGTCTAACTTGGCCTGGCGCGCACCCCTCCTCTTAGTGGAGACTTTTTTTTGTGGCAGGTCTAACTTGGCCTGGCGCCACCCCTCCTCTTAGTGGAGATTTTTTTTTGTTATTGCTGTGTGCGCGGTGGAGTAGGTACAGTTGTTAACAAACTGCTTATACCCTGGACTTCCTCAGGAAGTCCAAATATTGCGGAGTTGCTTAAGGGGGGCCCTAATCCCATGGTGGGGTCCCCTATTTTATATCAATATAATTATAGGGCCAGGGGGGGGGGGGCATTTTCATGGGGGTCCCCAAAATTTTATGACACCGGGAGGAAAACTTTATATCAATATATAGGGCCAGGGGGGGGGGGCATTTTCATGGGGGTCCCCAAAATTTTATGACACCGGGAGGAAAACGTAACTTAATAATTCTCGGATCTCAAGTCCCCCAATACCTTACATACCTTCCCCTCTTACAACTTGCTGATAAGGATTTCGGTGCGGGAGTGGCCACAGACATTTCTGTGTAGTTTCTGGTGGAGGTGTCGGGCCGGATGCCCTGCCCCCTTGCTGACCTTAAGCCAGCTTGGGGTAAGGTGATGGGGAATTCCCCCAACATCTACCTTTCACCAATCATGTCACAAGGGAGATTCCTGAGTGACAGAGACTATAAGGTGTGGGTGGGTGGGTAATGAGAAAAGAAAAATCGGCCCTCTGCTAGCCAGTTCCTTCTCCTGCCTGCCGATTTTGACTGAACTGATGACACGTGGCCTTGCTACCACCAATATCCCCTAATCGCATGCGCACCCCGCATAAGTGTGCTCTGTGGTCTATGGCCCCTCCCCCGCTACAGCACACTGGATCCTCATTATTAACTAGGTCTAAACATGTGCCTTTTTTAAACCTTATTTAATAATTCTCGGATCTCAAGTCCCCCAATACCTTTCATACCTTCCCGCTCTTACCTAACTTGCTGATAAGGATTTCGGTGCGGGAGTGGCCACAGACATTTCTGTGTAGTTTCTGGTGGAGGTGTCGGGCCGGATGCCCCGCCCCCTTGCTGACCTTAAGCCAGCTTGGGGTAAGGTGATGGGGAATTCCCCCAGCATCTGCCTCCAACAGGGGGTGAGGGAAGACCTTTCTTTCCTCGCTCCCACCCCAAGCAACCTACCACCTCTTGCTCCCTTTCTTCTCCCGCCTACTAACACCACTACGAACAACTTTTTTTTTCTTTTTTTGTTAGCCTGCAGTAATTAAATTCCACAACACAATGGCATGGAGAACTATACATATATATACAACTATTGTTATGTCCAGGATACCTTGGTGCCACTGTCTGATGTTAACATAACAACTGTGAATATTGCGCCAGTTGGTTTCTCGGGATCCGCACATATTCCAGATATGCCAGGCTTCGCCACCTGCCTAGTGTCTTAATCAATGCATCCTCCATTCCATTGGCTGCTGCTGTAGTGGCAGCTCCTATTTTCAGGCTGTGACCACAGTATGCCTTGGAGCCTTGTCTAGAGCTAGTCGGATTTCGTCCACCAAGAGCTGCCTGGTAATGTTCCATCCCCTAGCAAAAACAGTGGGCCCTTTCTCCTCCCTCTTACCACCAAGTAGTTTAGCATCGCCGACACTGGGCAGAGGTCCGAAAATGTCTTTCCCACGAAAATGTCGATGCCTTTTCTGAAGGGGTCAGTTTTTGACTGCTTTACGGACACTCTCAACACCTTCGGCGAGGCTGTATCATCTACCTGAACATCACCATTGTTTAAATGTACCCTTGGATCGTATCCCTCCTGTGACGGTACAGTCATCTCTCCCATCCTCAAGAATCCGAAGTACCCCATGAACAGGGGGTGTAAGTCCCTGAGCTCAAGTTGGGAAGAAATGAAGGACCAGCCCAGTAGTGGGCAACATGTAAACAAACCAGGACCTTAGCTAGAGTAGCTGTAGCTGTCAACAAGATGGCAGAGATAGGCTTAGGTTAGTATAATTTAGACAAGCACATAACAGTAAAACTGAATAATAACTGAACAAACATGAGGTCACACCAGAGCAATGAGCATGTGCAGAAACACCCGCACACACATACAAACACAATGCAATGAGTCCAGCTCAGTCCTTCAGTGCATGTAGTGCACTGCACAGTGCACTGCACCTTAGTGGCGGTTGTTGGGTCCAGTAGATCCCGAACACCCCAGGCAGCACGCTGCCCACAACATGGTCCTGTTTGGCTGTGTTGGCTCCCCTTCCCATATTTGCTTCAACTTTCTGAGGATGCCTGGTGATACTGGTAGCCTTGGTCTCCTCTCCACTCCCTTCTGTGCTTCACATCTCTTGATCCCCTGCATAATATAATGTAGCCGGAGTAATGGAATGGGTCGTCTGCCCCCTCTGCTATATGGAGGAATCGTATGCCTGCCAGGTACGTCTTGATAGACTTATGCTTGAGTCCCTCTACCGCCAGACGTGACTATACTGTTGAGCAGCCCCGCCAACTCCTTGATGTCCAGTCGGGACGGTCGAGCACTACCGCCTTCACTAGACCGTGAGGAATATCTGTTGGGGCCTGATGAGCTGAGGGTACCTGAGATAGGAAGGACATGTGATCATTGCGTGATAGTGCGTCCGCTGCCCCGTTATCTCTTCCTGGCAAATGAACAGCCCGTAACTTAAGATCAAACCTTGCCTCAAACAGAAACAGACATCTAATCAGCTGGGCAGCCAACTCGTCCTTGCTTGTACCCGACCTCACGATTGCTACTACCGCAGCATTATCGCACCTGAACTTTACTGCCTTTCCCTGCCAGTGTTTTCCCCACAGAGCAGTTCCCATCACAATTGGTAGGAGCTCCTTTGAGGTAATGTTGACGGCTGACCATGGCTCTGGCCACTGAAACTGAAACCACTTCCCCGACGACACGAAGGCTCCACATCCCCATGAACCAGATGCGTCAGAGGTCACTATCACCTCCTCATGACCACCTGGGTCCTGCACCATTCCTACTCCATTCCAATGTGTGAGAAAAGTGGCCCACCAGCAGAGATCTGACCTGAACCCCACATTCAATCGAATCTTATGGTGCAGCTTTTTGGCCCTTGTCGACAGGGAGATCATGCGTCTCAGGAAGGACCGTCCTGGCCGGACTACACAACATGCATGCTGAAGGAGCCCAATGATAGAGAGCAGATCTCTCTTTGTGCACGCCTGTTCAGCCTTAGGGCCCTTGACACCGAGTCTATTTCTATCCCTAGGAACACTAGCTTGGTTACTGGCCCTTGAGTTTTGTGTTCTGCCAGTGGGACTCCTAGCTTAGCACAGCAGCTTAGTGCTTTATCCAGTGCCCGTGCACACTCATTAGTACCCGCTCGCCCCCATGTAAAGAAATCATCGAGATAATGGAGGCAGGACACTCCACAGTCTTCCAAAATATACTGGAGCCCATCTGCCACGGCGTGAAATATCTTGGGGGCTGATCTGAGCCTGAACGACAGTGGCTGTGTCTATGTACCAACACCCCTCCCATTCCATACCTAGGAGTCGGCGGTCATCTGGATGCACTGGTATCCTATAAGCCGATTCCAGATCGAACTTCGCCATCTCTGCTCCCGGCCCTAAGTTGACTACTCGCCTGCTTGCCTCCTCCACTGTGGTATAGTGAAGGGAGCACAAGTCTCGGTCAATGCCATCGTTAATGCTGCTCCCCTCTGGATGAGATAGATCTACTATCAGCCTCCACTTTCCAGGCTGGTGTGACTTTGGAATCACTCCAAATCTATTGATCTGTACGCCTGGAATACTGTGTGGAACCATTGGTCCCACTACCTGCTTCAGTTCTACCTCTCTTTTCAAGTACTGCTCCACTACTCCTTTGTTCTCTAATGCCGATTTCATGTTTGATTTGGCTGACACTCGCTGCCTGGTCCCACATGTGAACCCTACATGGAAACCATCCTTGAACCCCTTGACGATGTAGTTTGCAAAAGCCCTGTCGGGATGGGTAGCCAGAGCCTCCTTCCACATGCCCACTCGCACTGGTGTATGAATCTCCCTTAAATCTCTGGGAAGGGGGTCACAATTACTCTCAGGTTCTCTCCTGCTCTCCAGCAACTTGAGGTCCTCCATATATGGGTACCGGCCTCCTACCACACATGAATATTCCTACTGTAATAATACCCACGTCACTATTCCCCCTCCCTTCTCTCCCGCTCTCTCTCTCTCTGGACTTTCATTATTAACTTCAATTTTAAGAGCATTACAATAACAGTTCAAAATCACATAAGTTCAATAACATGGTTGCCTGACTCACAAGTCTAGCTTGCCCCTTCAACCCCACCCCCTGCTCTGTTCTAGTGTCATTTGTCCCTTGACGGCAACATCCTTTCCCCTTCTTCTCGACCCTTGCATGTTATTTTCTTGTGGTTGCCGAAACACCTTGAGCAGATGTGGTCAAACTTGCAGTGGGGATGAACACACCGCCCATCGTTCCAAGCAAAGCACGGAAGCCTAGCACGACCTCGCTCTCTCCTGCCCTCCCAGCGTCTCGGTTTATTCTCTCTTGTTCCCTGCTCTAACACCAACTGTCTGCCCCTCACGGCATTCTTTGCTTGAAACAGGGCACATTCTTCTTGTGTGTGGTCGGATCCCATGCATGTCTGGCAGCACTGGCCGCGATTGCTGTACGCCAGAAAGGTGGTGGAGTATAAAGACTGGTTGATCCTCGAGAAATCTACAGCATCATAGGCGGAAATTTGTTGCCGGAATGCGGCATCATACAGCAGCCACCCTTTGCCTCCACATCGCCTCGCCTCGCTGATCATGACGGCGTGGTAAGCCCACAATTGCCTCGATTTGCCAGGCCACCTCTCCGAGACAATCGCTGCAAACATGCTGAAGCTATGCAGCCAGCTTAAAATATCTGGCCCTTCCCTCCTGCTGGTCGTCGATGCTCCTGCTGTGCTGCTCTCTCCTGCTGTCATTCTCCTCCTTTCCAATTCCATGTTGTCCTTTAGAAAATCTGCCATATCGACGAATTCTTCCTTTTCCACTCTCTTGACTAACTTCGCCGGAATAACTGGGAGTGCCTCACTGAGGACAAATGGGGCCTCGCCCGTCTTCTGCTGCTTGCTGGCCTCCTTCTCCTTCTGCACCATCCGCTTTTCCACTGCCTTTGTCTTCATACTACTTTCTGCTTCCCCGAAGGTTGGCAGTCCAAGAGCTCGCACCCTGGCTGCATCGGGCTCGCCCCCCAATGGATGCGCTGCATTAACGAAAATACATAAAAGGTTGATAGACGTCTCACACAACTTCTACTCAATAATCAGGAAAATCCCACTGCACCTCCCACACTTGTCTGGGGTGTCTCCCAACCTCTCTCCATTAATGTTAGGGGTGTCTCTCAGTCCCTTCACATATCCTCAGGGGTGTTTCTCAGCCACTTCACCTATCTTCTGGGGTGTTTCTCATCCTCAGGGGTGTCTCTCAGCCACCTCACCTATCTTCCGGGGTGTTTCTCATCCTCAGGGGTGTCTCTCAGCCCCTTCACATATCCTCTGGGGTATCTCATAGCCCCTTCACATATCCTCGGGGGTGTCTCTCAGTCCCTGCACCTATCCTCAGGGGTGTCTCTCATCCCCTTCACCTATCCTCAGGGGTGTCTCTCATCCCCTTCACCTATCCTCAGGGGTGTCTCTCAGCCCCTCACATAACCTCAGGGATGTCCCTCATCCCCTTCACATCCTCATCCGTAGGGTGACTCTAAGCCCTTTCACACATACTGGGGGGGGTTTCAGTAATTATCCTTCTCCTAATCTCAGCATCCTCAGATACTTCCCCCCCATTACTTGGACGAACCTCCAAACAACATCTAACCCCACCCCAGGTGGTACAATTAAATGCAGCTGCTAAATGTCTCTCACCACTTATTTATTTATTATTATTATTTAAAAAAAAAAAAAATTGGTTGTGCTTACTCTCCTCCTCGCCGCCGTGCTCCCTAGAGCTGCTGGGTCCCGGTATGTCTCTAGAGCCCTTAGGCAAGTCAGCTGTCCTCCTTTTCTTTAGTGGTGGTCCAAATTTACCCTCCTCTGAGCGTGTAGCTGAAATGAGAGCCTGAAATGCAGGTATTTCCCCCAAGAACTCCCGAAAGGCCTCTTTGATCCTCTCTTTCTCCCTGGTGGACTCTCTGTCCTCACGCCCTGCCGAGCCTTCACGCCCTGCTGAGCCTTCACCTTCCTCGGCTGACATGGTCTGCTAATGAGAAAAGAAAAATCGGCCCTCTGCTAGCCAGTTCCTTCTCCTGCCTGCCGATTTTGACTGAACTGATGACACGTGGCCTTGCTACCACCAATATCCCCTAATCGCATGCGCACCCCGCCTAAGTGTGCTCTGTGGTCTATGGCCCCTCCCCCGCTACAGCACACTGGATCCTCATTATTAACTAGGTCTAAACATGTGCCTTTTTTAAACCTTATATACTGCAGCTATTCAAACCCACTACGTGAGCCTTACCGCACAGCAAGTCGACCACACTTACCGTGACCACGCCTATCCATCAACTACCGCGAGTGACGATGTTTACCTATGCTAACTTACTCTCCCTAGTCGCTTCCCTCATGTTGGGCCTAAGAAAGTTGGTCGTATTAAGACAGAATTGCATTTGGCCAGGCATGTTCAAACAGGCAAGGCAGTATTGCCACTCGTGTGACGAATGTCAAAAAATAATAAGGCTGGAGAATGGAAAGCACCTATGGGTGATACACCTATACAGTCAGAGCCATTTCAACACATGGCTATAGACTTAGTTGGTCCTTTTACGAGGACTAAGAGGGGATACAAATTTTTTACTTGTTTATGTCTTGCTTCCAGATATCCTGACACTATTCCTCTTAAGTCTATTTCTGCAGAAGAGGTGGCAGAAGGACTACTAGATATTTTTAGTAGATTGGGCACTCCATCTACTATTCTGCATGACCAGGGCACTCAGTTTATGGGAAAGCTTATGAAATCTTTGTGTCAGAGACTGGGAATCAAACAGCTAAACACTACACCATTCCATCCTCAATCCAATGGTTGTGTGGAGAGATTTCATGGTACACTTATACCAATGTTGCGCAAGCTTGATCATCAGGGTCTTGAGTGGGATAATCAACTCTTCTTCTCTACTTGTGAGATCACAAGTAGAGAAGAAAGGAAGACCATTTTTAACAAAAATTCTAAGTTGAGAAATTATACAGTGGGCGAATTGGTATTAACCCGATATACTGGACTTCGCAATAAGCTTGATTGTGCTTGGGAAGGACCTTATGAAATAATTGAAGTTCCTATGACATTCATTTAAGGCACACCTTAAAAATAATATTTGTAGCGTAGCTTGCTTTATTAGTGCCATAACGAGAGTGATGTTGATTAGTCAATGAGCTCAATGCTTATCTGACAGCTTGGAATCAAACTAGGCCATCCACATAGAGTATGAAGTATATCGGGGATATAATATGTAGCTAAATAGCAGAAAATTCCATTGCGCTTTAGACACGATTGACCGAAAGTTGACATTCCATAAGTTAAATGTGAAGTGTAGCTAAATAATTTACTTACAGTCACTCAAAAGGGGGATTTGACCGAACCCCCGAACAAACCCCCCTGGCTACGGGTATGCACAGATCACTTTTTGAAAATACCTTTATGATATTAGCACATAAGTTTACCCATTAATAGTAGCATGACATTGACCATTGAATGGAACACAAAAGTTTGGATATACAAACTCAAAGCAATGATGACTCTCCTTCAACTTTCTTACCACTTGTAATGCAAACACATACACTGAGTGTGACTTCATTTTTCTTTAATGAATTGGGCAAGGCATTTTTCATGGTGTTTCTCTTCTACACTGCTCTGAGTTTAAATAATAGTAATAATAATAATAATAATAATAATAATAATAATAATAATAATAATTATAATAATAAAAGTTAAACTTGACCATAGAAGTTGCCGTCTTTACCCGGCGAGTGAGCAGAATGACGTAATCGCTAATGCATATTTAATGAGGCTAGTAAGAAAGTCTATGACTTCCGGCCACGGTGGCGATTGACAAGCGAATTGAACTACAGCACTTGGACAAAATGTAGTGATATGTAACAGTATTTACTGTACCACTCGTGTGATCGTTCCTGTGTAGCATTCAGTACAGTACATGCTTGAAAACACTGGCTGTGTACTGAATGTGGGACAAAATCTGTAAAATAAACCCTTTACCTAGTGCGAAACAAGTGTTACTCGCAGTAGCGTCAATTGGAAATGATAATTAAAGTGATGTAATTAAACCAAAACAGAATAATAATTGATGAGAGAAAGAGTAAGTACTACAAAATTGGAAGAATAGTATCAAGGGTAAGTAGTGAAATAAACATAAAGCAGTTATTGGATAAGTATTACAATAATGAGAGAATAAGCAGTAAAGAAAGTACTAAAAACATTGAAATATCTACCTAAAACTACTGAAAATTATAGTAAGTATTGAAACAATAAAAAGTATAGGTATAGAAAGAAATTTTGAAGAATAATAAGTATAAGATATATAATTAGCAACTTGGAAGTAGATGCCTAAAATTTCGTCATAAACCTATGGCGCGGCTGCACTACTCATGCTGACATCACAGAGTAGATCAGATAGTTCCAAGAAACCACACAATTCCTGATGAAACTGCAACAATGGTGACATCTAAAAAAAAACAACAGAAAAATATGAAATACCAAATAAATGAAGCAAGACGACTACTATAACCCACTTACGCAAGCACACTGAGGATTACTATTTGCATGAGCAACTACTTCTATTGTGCAAGCATGCAAGAAAACATTTCTCTATTATCATTAATGTAGCTGAATGTGACATACTGCTATTGCTATAATTCTAACCCTTACTGTGTTGTGTAATACAACAGAAATGTTATTCTTGCATACTTCCACAATAGAAGAATTAAACTATCTGTGTTTTATGTAGCTAAATGTGACAAACTGCTATAATAACCCTTACTGTGTTGTATATTATATATGAGAACATACATGGTAACAGTGACTTGCTGTTGGATATTGCAGTGTCATTGGATATTGCACTGTCATTGATTGCAGATAGATTATCTTGGATTGAACCGAATCCCTCGGAAGATATGTTTTCTAGGATATCTTCACCATTCAATACAAAGATCACTTTATGTAACCTTGAATGACAACCTACACTAATGTGTGTCTGTGAAACATCATAAGGACGACCATTACCAACTATCAAAGAAGTTATTTCTTCTGCTTTCTTCTCTAGAACCATAGTTCCCCACAATATTACGTTGGGATCAGTAGGATATCGTTGAAAGGCATTGTCACCTGGTATACTGCCTCCGTTATAGCCAGCAATGAATGTGCCGTTTTCTGTCCATGAAATGCTGCTATCAGTGCTGCGACAAACAATTAGTCCAGTGATAAAATCACTACCAACTACATTTCTCTGTATCACTGCAAGTCTCCCAGTCACACTGCCTTGAATCTCAGCCACACCTTGATCCACTATAGTACTGCTATATTTCACAACATGTTCATAATCCGCACCACGGCAAATAACTGAAGGTCTCCAGTCAGGGTAAGTCTGTGTGGCTATCAGGATCACATTCATGCAATTAATACTGCTGTCATTCTGATACTGCGACAGAACAATGGAAGTATAACTCAGACTTTCTGTACTGCTGGCAACATTTTGTATACTTCCTACTGTGCTTTGTGAGGTAAAGTGCCTCAAAGTATAGACACCATCAATAAGCCATATCAAAACACTACCACACATATTGCAGCTGTAGTAGGAATCATACGAGTTAGAATCAGAAAAACGTCGATGCGATGCCAAGAACTCTGCTTCACTAGCTTCATTCACACAGAGGAAGCAAAGTAGTACGAAGATGTAGAATATCTGTAGTATGCACATGTATACACTAACACACACCTCTTGCTACTGGCACTTAATACAGATGGCCATAAATATTTATTTAATACTTCTGATTTATACCTGCTCAAATTGTCCAAGCCTAACCATTAACGGTAAGCTTGGACATTAAAAATTGATACTGCAAAGCATTTATTATATTGAATCAAATGGGAATAGCCTACATCCATATACTTCCTGGCACTGAATATAAATCCTAAGCTTTCAAATAAAACTTATAATATAATAATTTAGGTAGAATAGGTACAAAGCAATCTTACACTGGGATGTCGCTTGTTGTCTTGTTTACTTAATGTAATGTGATAAAGAGAATTGGCAAGCCAGTGAACTTCACAAGCTATGTCAGTAAGCCTAAATATTATAGGGGCCTAAAGCAACAAGAGTTGAGCGAGTATAAAGTTCAGGGCCCACAACAAAACTATATCTTCTTTAGCTCATGAATCCTCACCAATCTACGTCTATTACTAGCCTATCTCCTTTCCATTTGTGTTGAAGCACGTGTATAAACGTTTAGTTGTCTCTATTTGGCCTTGAAAGCTACTAGCAAACTCCTGCCACTAATCTCTATCCTTAACACGAACAGCACAAAAACTTACCCCGGCCATTCTTCCAGTTATCACTATTTCACCGCCACGCCGCGACGAAGTCGAACAAAGTCGAACAAAAAATGCGAGCTATAGAGATAAAGTCAAGAAGACTTTTCAAAATTCTAATTACATACTGGGCTATGGAAAATATTTCCCCAACCTAAAAATAGATTCTGTGGTTCATGCGTAAACAACCTAAAAATAGATTGTGTGGTGTGTGCGGTAATTACGTCAACGAATATCCCGCAATTTATTTATAGCTATTTGTCCTAATGTCAGTAAACGTGTGCACATTTCCTGTGTTGCCACATCCTCAAATTTTATCCTCAAGTCTCATCAGTATGTTACATGAAAGATCTCAAAATCTAGTATGTAAGTTTGGCATGTTAGTAGTATTCTTGCACAATAGCTTTTAGCATACCTGTAGACATTTACACACATACTAAAAATTCATGTTCGCTAGGGACGAGAGGGAGGAATTTTTGTATAGTCACAAAAACACTTTAACAACATCATGAAAATGGTGATGTCAAGACTATGATAAAGATTGTCAGATGAAACTATTACGAATTGGTATTGCCACGATTTTGAAAAAGTGTTGGACATTTTTTTTTAAAGAAACTAGCTGTGGAGGAATTAAGCTATAGTTTATCATACTTGTACTGATCTTTTTTTTTTTCTTTTTTTTTTTCAGTCAGGGTAAAATTTTAGGGGGTTCAAACTACATTTTTTTTTTGGGGTGGGGGGGGGGGAGGAATATACATCATCCTGCCATGAATTGCATTATTCAGATTTCCCAGGTAGTTTCCCTTATTATACAATACATAGTGCCAGCTCATCATGTTTTTACTATGAATTCTGCAGTGACGCAAGTAACTTTAACATTACATAATTCATACTAAAGTTTTCACAAATCAGTGATTATTATACAGGTACATATACTCAGTCCTCCTATTGATTGATCTAAATTCCTAAATGTGTTACTATTAACATTATTACAGTATACCCAACATTTCTCTTGCCGAAGTCCTCTTCAGGTGTCAACTATTAGCTACGTACGTATTTCTAGTAAAAGTTATGATAGTGTTGCTATTCATGCTGACGCAGCATTAGCTGAGCAACTTCTGGTTGTTGTGTGTATTGAGTAAGCATAATGAATGTTATTATTGGTCAGCAAAAATGGTACACATATCATTTATTACAGTGCCCATAAGAGCTATGATTTTTGTGAGTGAGACCTTGCCATATGAGTCTGTACACATTGCATCTCATAGGATAGAGGTATTATAGCACTGAAAACTGTGGTATTTGGGATTAATAGCACGAGTGGAGCGAGAAATTTTTTACGATGCGGAGCCAAGTGAAATTTCTTTCCGCACAACTGTTATTTATCCGAATACCACAGTTTTCCGTGCTATCATATTATTATGTTAATACTATAGCCAATGATAACAGTTCATTTCTGCAGCTAAGAAAACCATATCTAGGTATTATATTTCCGTCAAAGAATTTTTTTCATCCCAGTTCTTCTACAGTAGAAAAGTATTATTCATACTTTTCTTACTGTTGCAAAATATTATTTTCCCGGAATTTCGTCGCGACATTGCCTAGCGGGTAAAAGTGCGGCAAGGTCGCGAAGAGATAGTTGTGACTAATCAGATCATTATTTCAGTTTTCCACTGCTGTTGTATTTCAAAATAATACTACACTTTTTTGTACAGAAAAATGACTCTGCTATGGTATTATGCATTGAATTGTACTCTGACACTTCCCAGATTCATACAGTATATTGTTAAAAATATGGATTACTTATTATGAAGGTAATTTAAAGTAGTCTCATAATGCATTAATTACTTTTAAAACCAACCATATATGTACTTCAGTAGGTACTGAAGTACTTAAGACTGATGTCCTTGTACTTTACGAGTACCTATCATGAACTTGACATATTTTGTCTCATACCCACTCATTGCAAATACATTATATAAATACTAGTAAATATTATGCCCAAATACTTTTTAAAGTACTCTATGTCTATTCCACAGCGTAAGAACATAGATACGAATAACTCATGCAGCACTTGACAGTATTATATAGTACAGTGTCATAAAGCTCAACTATTATTAACCCTCAGCACACATGCACAAGAGAGTTTTAGTTCTAAATCTTTTTGTGTGTTTTTTTTTTTCCATCTGTCTGTCTATCTGTCTCTCTGTGTGTCTGCCTTTCTGTCAGTCTATCTGTCTCTCTATCTGTTTGTCTGTCTGTCTGTGACGCTCTGATTATGGAAATTACTGACAATTAGAACATGATCTAATACCTTTTTATTGTGTTACTTTTTTTATTTCGGGCTAATTTTTGAGAAACACAAAGTTGTCAGCTCTGGTATGGGTGGCTAACACCTTCTATTGTCACATCGCAGTCACATGAGCAAGTGAAGCTGTCTGCGGTAATTTGCTTTATGTGGGAAAGTTAATGGAAAGCTGGAAGTGTAGTTTCACATGAAAATGAAAATATTGTTCTTATGAAGACAGCTGTTACACCCATCATATACCTGATTAGCTAGGAATAGCCAAACAAATTACTCTTGATCTGAGAAATGATTTTGTTATATCTACCTAGTGTATAATAATTCTGAGTTCGCAGCTTTGGTGCTTCATTGTTATTATCATTTATTGTTATTATTATTATTACAATTATTATTATTATTATTATTATTATTATTATTATTATCCTGAAGCAATAGGTACTGTCCATGTAACATGAACATACACTATGAACTGTATGGTAATTAAAGTCAACTGTACCATGTATAGAGCAGGGATTCATACACGATTTTTCGCTGGGAGGGGGGTGGGGGGGGGAAATTTGTAGAGTCACAATAACCGTTTAAGCCACATCATAATGGTGAAGTCACGACTATGAAACAGATTGTCCAATTAAGACTTAGACAAATTATTACGAATTGAAAGATCGATTTTGAAGAAGTGGTGGACATTTATAAAGAAACTAGCAGTAGAGTATTAAGCTATAGTTTTTCATACATGTACTGATCATTATATTGTTTTTCAGTCAGGGTAAAAATAATTGGGAGGGGAGGAAACTAAACTTTAGGGGGGAGTACAACTGACCGGAAAAGGGGGGGAGGGGGGGGGGGGATCCCATATTTAGTTTTGTCCTATCCATTCTGGTGTATGTAGGTATGTATATGTGTTTGTCTGTGTGTATGTTTGATATAGAATTTTTGGGTGGAGGGGGGGGGATGTGGGAGAGCATGAACATTAGAGTGTGGGGCTAATATACTTTGAGATGAGTGCACCACGTATTGGACAGCAATACCACACTCAACAACATGATGTTATTGAGGAAAGGGGGAGGGGGATATTTTTTTTTTGGTGGGGGGGGGGAGGAGAGAGAAGTCCCAGTATTCCCCCCCCCCTCCTCACCCCCTTATATATTGAACACTGGTGCGCATGCATATACCATGGCTACTACATTTACAATCTTGAAGAACAGATGCAGATACAGAAAAATGGTAGCAATTTACACGTAGTGTGATAAACATGACCTTTCCACATTTCCACCCTTTTGGAGTGCCAATAAAACACTCTTTTATTGGTGGTATGTAAATATTTTTGTGTAGTGCTATATCAAATGTGTGATGACTTGCAATAACATAATTATTATACATGTGACTAATAGTGAGTGCAGTAAAACCATGTGTTAAAAATATAGTAGATGCAGCTGCATGCACTAATAGTACTAGTAGACATGAAGCGTAAAATGTACAGCAGTAATTAAACAGTTATAAAATTAGAATTTTATCATGTGAACATATACTGTTTGTTGGTCACAACTCCAGATGCTTTCTAAATGTATTCAGTAGCACAAAGTATTGTCTAATAATGTTGTAACACAAGTCCAATGCCAGCTTATCCCAGCTCTATATGGTCTAATGATGACTCATGCAGGGCTTCATTTAGACCAAAAGGGGGCGAGATTGAGCTTACGCTATCTCAATAGGGGCACAATCTTTCATACATAATTAAGATGGAAAAGGAGATGGGCTTCGATTACCAAGACATTATAATTACAGCAATAAAATTTATGAACCCCTGATATGGCTAACCATCATCAATTTAAGAATATAAGAATAAAAATTTTAAAAAATTAAGAATTATTAAATAAGAGTGTTAATTGAAGCCTTTACTCTGAATTTCTATGGGAGGTAACTAATTGAGTCCACTTATTAACTTATATTTTGATCTAGCAGATTTATGGATACACATAGTAACTACATTCAGTCAGTCTGTCGCGTCACATCTTCTATCAACAAAGACGTGTGTAGCCAGCTCGAGTTAATGTGTATATGATATACTCGATACATGAATGCTGGCATATGAGGGAAAAAAACGTGACTGTATGCGCTTGAATTCATGCCCCATTAAAATGGGATGAACCCCCCTCATTATTGAATGTACAGTAATCAATTGACTACAAACACAAACAGCAAGCTTAGCTGTACAACCACAATGAGGTTTTTCCCGAGAGAATTGTCTCGTCTAGGTTGGGTCAGACATCCAATGGGAATTTCAATGGGAAACATAATGGCGTATTGAAAGACATACTAGAATACTTATGTTTACATTTTTTTCGTACATGGATTTGCAATCAAAGGCGTATTGAACCGTACTATACATTGTGTATAGTCGATACTCCCATAACGTTTGAAGTTATATGTTAACATGTGAGTCTTCTTAAGTTTTGCAGGAGTAAAGGATTCTCCATTTGTTTAGCATTATTACGTAAATGTACTGTCACGCCTTTCCCTATCCAGTAAGAATTCTGAAGAATAAACTGTTCATTTTTGTAGGGAACTATGTTATTTTTCTGTTTGTTGAATACTCACGTGACTACAAGGATATTCCAGGAGTAGTGGAGCAGGCAATGGTGTTCTTACACAATGCCCTAGCTAACTAAATTAAATGTTAGCATTTGTGATCGTCGAGCACAGTCAAGTGCATTTATGTAAGTATTCATGCACATATGCGTATATGGCAATATAATAGATGGGATCACTGTGTGATTAATATCATTATATTTTTGTCTAAGAAATTTTTTCATTCCGGTTCTGCTATTTTCTTACCCTATGCTGAATAGCATTACCTACTTCGCCGCGAAATTGCCTAGTGGATTACTGTGTGGCAAAATCGCCATGACCAATCCAATCATTATTATTTTTAGTTTCCACTGCTAAGGTCTTTCAAAAATAATAATGCCAAACTTTTTTTTTTTTTTTTGCATTGAAAAATGACTCGGCTATGGTTTTAATACCCGTACTGTGCTCATCTCTTGGGAATCATACCTCCCTTCCCCTTTGTTTGACACCTGCCATGTATACAGGTGTGTTCTAGAGGCCCTCCATCCCATCTATAATGTTAAAATAAGTGATTATTAGTAGTAGTAATAATAATAATAATAATAATAATAGAACAATGATTAAATTGATCATTCCAGTAGGTGTACAGTTTGTAAGATCAAGAAAGCTCATAAAGTAACATATTTTCTCCTTCCCGAATAACCAAGTTTTTTTTTCAATTAACTAACTTCATTTCTGGCCCCTAAATTGCAATTCACAGTTATGTGTATAATGATGTCAATACAACCTGATTTGAAGTCTTTTCTTACCGTCATTTGGCTGACGGGGGGGGGGGGGGGGAAAGAAAACTTAACAAGAGTACATTGAAACATTATGTTGATGTTTCCAGCATGGACAGCCACAGTTACGCAGTCTGGTCAGTAGCAACCCTATTGTGTCTGTCTGTCCAAGATGCAGTAGGGGGAGGGTGCACAAACCTCCAGGGTAATGAGCTGGAGAAGTCCCCCCCCCCCCCCCCCCCCCCCCCCCCCCCCCCCCCCCCCCCCCCCCCATCTTCATAGTAACTAAAAATCCAGAACACCTGTATGTATGTAAAGCCTGATTCCACAATATTATGTTAAGGATATCTGAGTAGTGCTATGTTAATGAACCGACACCCATTTTCCGTTGTACGACACCTAATTAACATTTGTGCACATGTTTTGTTGTTGTTTTTTCATGGTAACATAATGGTAGTTGCTAGTCTCATCACATGTGCCAATGGAGCGTGCTACTACACTTGCAGGTTGGTACTATTTAATATGCAGCAAGTTGAATACAATGGCTGAGAAATGGCTTACTGCCGTTTGTGCATGTGTAAATAGTTGGAAGGTCTAGCTCCATTACTCTCCCTTTCTCTCCTCCTCTCTCAGCATGCTTCAAATATTTTATTTGTCAAGATTTTGTCTCTCTGGTTGTTTTATTTTGTTTAGTTATTTTCAGGAGTGGTGGGATTTTTTTAAATATTTATTGATGCTCCCAACCGATGAATATCATTACAATCATTTCTATGTTTATAGTGTGTCACTTGGGAATATTAAAAACATTGCATTTTTATATAGTTTGAACACCTGGAAAGTGTTTTACTCTAGCGGTACTGATGTCACTCTTTATTGGAGTCAGAAAATGACTTTGACAGGTCATGTGACATTGAGGGTGTGACATGTTATGTCTTCTGTTTTTTTTTCTTTCTTTTTTTGTCATTTGTATGGTAGTTTATAATTCCAGCAGATTCATCTAGTACACATGATAATATATTTGAGCAAACAATTAATTTAATCCAGAGCTAATTCTATTATCATTAGCAATAGGCTTCGTTAACCATTACTCAATCAGTAAAACTCGCTAAAAGGCACAAGAATAGCTAATCACTATTGCCATACTTGAGAACCAACACACACACACACACACACTCTCTCTCTCTCTCTCACACACACACACACACTCTCTCTCTCTCTCACACACACACACACACACACTCACACACACACACACACACACTCTCTCTCTCTCACACACACACACACACACTCACACACACACACACACTCACACACACACACACTCTCACACACACACACACACTCGCACACTCACACACACACACACACTCTCACACACACACACCTCCCAGCCACAACCCGCTCACCAACACACCCACTCACACTCATCACACCACACACACTCTCTCAATCTCTCTCACCCAGCACACACACCCTCGCCCACATCACACCCCCACTCGCCCCACTCGTCACACAAACAACCCCACACACCACCACCCTCCCACACCACACCCACTCTCACACTCACACACAACACACACACTCTCACACACACACACACACACACTCTCACACACACACACACTCTCTCTCTCTCTCACACACACACACACACACACACTCACACACACACACACACTCGCACACACACACACACTCACACTCACACACACACACACTCTCACACACTCACACACACACACACACACACACTCTCACACACACCATAATACAATATATGCACCTCAATAAAAAAAAAAGGTCCTTCCCCTTCACACACCCTCCCCTACTTACAACCACATAGCTTCGCCCCTCTCCCCATGTGATGTTGAATAAATTTGAAGTGAAAATTGAATATTTAATACCTTCAGATGAATGAAATTATAATGAAAACACCAGTTGTGACCTGTTACAAAGATATAACATTGTTTTTATCTCCATCACATTAATTATTAATTATTAATTGGGAAAGTTTAAATGTACAATTGCGTTAATTTTTTTCCTTCTAATTTGCTGGACATACCTTGGTCTGAAATGTTCAAGGTGAAACCTCCAAGTGCATAAATACTGTATACTATATTACTCTCTGGTCTCCCTCTCTTTCTCTCACCGGCTCCTTTCCCAGATTCCTCCTGTCATCACAATTGTGGGCAGGCTGTTTTATGTTTCAGCTTCCTGCTCTTCCTTCTTCTGTGAATCCAGTGTAGACAGTAGACAAGAGTTGGCACATCGGAAGTTGCATTCTATGGATGCACACTTTTTTTTTAGGGGGGGGGTGGGCGGGAAGGAGGAGGGCATGTATGTGTATTGTCTAGGTATGACGACTATGTATACCACTATCTAACTTGATCCAATCATCTCCTCATGCTGAGAGAGTTATGTGTACTGAGCTCATGTAGTGATTTCCATGACTTTAGAGTACAATATAATGGTAATGGTTCTAACACAAGAACGCTTATTGCTGTAAAAATAATTTTAATTACTTGCTACATACTTAGCAGATAATTAGTGAGCAGTGAAAAATATTTGATTTAGAAATTAATTAACATTTTATCATCAGGTACCATATTATTAGCAAGTGAGCGAAGTGAGCAGGACACTATACAGGGATAACAAATTAAGAATCGGAGATTTTTTTGTTTATATATGTGCATGGATGTATGTCATTTGACGTTTGTGTTCGTTCAGTGGTCGACCCTTTACCCATACTCCACCAAACGGAATTGTTTGGTTTATCCATTTTTACACGAATCATCAATTGCTTACCCATTTTAATTAGTTTGTGTCTCACATATCTGATGTTTTGTGGATGCAGTTATGTCTCACAAACTAAGGAGTTCATTTTTTTATTCGAATTAGTGGCAGTGGTTGTACGCCCTACGCAACAGTGTTGTTCTGACTTGAAAATCCATTGTCCAATAGTCTAACCACGAAGGTAAGTCTTGTGTTGGTATGTTCAGTGAACAAGTGTGCGAGAAAGTGGTGTGCGTTACAGCTACTACTTAGCTAAAGAGTAGCGATAACTAACAAATAAATATATTAACTGTCTTTACACAGCTGTTCCAGCCTCTATCGCAGTTCAAACCTGTGCAGTGATTCCTTGGAAATGCATATGTAGTTGTTGTTTTGTCTTCTTTTCTTTTTTTTAAGTCAAACCATTTTAGTGAGTGGTAACTAAGGCATTGAACGCCTTTACTATGATGCGCAATTTAATAAAACTCGGATTGTTTTTTAATACTGTAGTTTTATGTAACCTAAGTAGGGAGCCTCGCTCACCATTTGTTCTCAAGCACACCACTAGTATAGTGAGATGTAAGGTTTGATGGTTGGCTTCACAATCCCATCACATGATTCTTAAGTTGGGTGTGGCATAAGTCAATAAGTATTGGAGATGTCGCAGGTAATACGGATTGTTGGTGCATTGAATTCACATTCTTTATCCGACTTCCTAACAACTAATGCGGTATCATTGTGGTTACGCTAAATAGTGTTGCAGCATTCATCCATTTAAGGGGGTTGATAGTATTAAACACATTGTAATAACTCTGTGGTGCAGGTCCATACAATACCCACTCCCCTCACATGTTGGCACTGTACCTCTGCATGTTATGACGCAAGTTAACTTCATGAATTCTAAACACAGTATGTCGGTAATGTCCTTTATAGAGGGCTATAATGACATACCATGTGTTTGTTGATTTTTTTTAAGGAACTTTGTTATGGTTTAGCTAGCCACTCACCTCCGACACTACTAAATCACTAGTAATGTGCCTGCACATGCTTAAAAGTTCTATGACAATTAAACAGCACTTCGCCGGCTCAATGAGAACCATTTTTTTTAATAATATTTTATTGAGATTTAAGGTTTGATGGTTATGTTTCACTTATTATTACTATGATTGTTGCTGCTGTTATTGTTCTTCTTATTATTATTACTAGTAAGTACACCACCAAGCTTAATGTAATGACTTAAAAAGTATGAATACAGTAGCATGAGACATTTATCCATTCTTAATTATCCTCTACTACTTGATTTAGTTACATCAGTTTCACTTTCCTGCTCTCTCTCTCTTCCTGATTGAGTCATAGATTCTGTTCTAACTGTTGTGAATTGTATTTCCGACACACACACACACATACATACACATACACACGCCACATAATCATATTTATTGTTTGTTACTTTGCCACATTATTGAGTTATGTATCACGTGATTCAGCTCATGCCTTGTGATCTATTGAACTGAGAAGTGCTGTGAACACTGGGTGATATAGCTGGTGAATGACTGGTACTTTTGCAAACACGAGATAAAAGTCGCTGTAGAACGAAATAACAAGAATCCGTGCAATTCTATAAACTAACGTTGTCCATCACTCTCACTTCTCAGGCACTCTGTTTTCTATCACGATGGCTTTGTGAAACGATTGCCTTCGACCATTCCTCACCGATTTCACCTGCTTTTTTTTTTCATGACAATTAGTTTCGCCTGGTGATGCTTTACCTATTCAATTTGTGGTGATGCTTTTTCCTAAGCATTGTGTGCAACACTTTACCTAATCAACACATGGTGATGCTTTACCTAATCAACACATGGTGATGCTTTACCTAATCAACACATGGTGATGCTTTACCTAATCAACACATGGTGATGCTTTACCTAATCAACACATGGTGATGCTTTACCTAATCAATGCATGGGAACACTTTACCTAATCACCTCATGACGATGATTTACTGACTGAGCTCAGTTCATGAATTATTCATGAATACGCAAACTGTCATTGGTCGTCGCTACTGACACATAAGCATACTATTATATTGTTATTATGTATAATAATATTATTGTTGTTGTTATAGTTGTTGTCATAGTAGGAGTAATAGGTAATATCAGTATCACTATTATCTTGGGGATCTTAGTGAGTCTCCATTACTAGAGTCCTCAATTAGCCAGTGGTTAGAGACTGGTACTTCCATCTGTCAAGGGGACTCTTCTCATGTACGCATTCCATTGTGTGTATGAAACTTATGACGAGTATTTTTTTCATAGTGCACATATGTGCTGATTCGGTGACGTGTCTAATTTTGTATGCGAGTCCTCGTCAGTGGTCTCCTCGACGTGGCTACTAGCATGACCAAAGGAATGGTACTTGCATATATTTCATGTCTATGGACACACCTTCCTGAATTAATTCACAGCATATCATTTGCCAAAGAGACTGAGATGGACATATGGTTGTCTATAGATATTTGCCAGTAAGGCTGGATTACTCTATACTGATGAGCTCCAAAAAGAGCGAAACAACCATTTTCTTTTGGCGTCGTTGTGAAATGTATATAAGGTAAAGCATAAGTTGAAAGTTAATTGATAAATGACATGACTGTTATAGCAAGAACACTATGCAATTACAAAAATCAAGATCATAAATATAACGTCGTGAAGGCGAATCTACTAATGCATAATTGTGCTTTACATACTATAAAACTAATACATTTTTCCATTGTTGTTGCTTGTGTTGTTATCACACACATACACATAATACATCACATGCAACTCTACACATACATACACATTGCACTGATTGCTTTCATTTTCAGTTTCAGCTTGCAAGTGGGTGGTGAAACAATAAAATATGCTGTATGGGAAACCCGGTGTCATCACACCCATAATGTGGTGATTATCGGATAAGCACACCCTGGCCCTGTTTGGGAGCAATTACACTTTTAATTGAAGTGGGACAGGAGTCACATAAGTTACTGTTTAGATTACTGGGGACTGTTACCTTACGACAGGTTGGAACCACGAGGATCTCTGGGTAGGGTGTGCTGCTTCTGAGTTGTAAATCATATTTATCCTTGATTTCCCCACACATGCTAGTTTCCCCACACATGCTAGTTTCCCCACACCCAGCTATTTTACTACCCAGATCAGAGATGGATCTAGGATTTTTTATGGGGGGGGGAGCTCTTTTAGGTGAAATAGCGAGAGCTAATGTTATATGTACTGTATTTCCTATTAGATGAAATTGTAATAATTCTCACAATAATTAGCATTATAATCTGACTGTATAGAACTGAAATATGAACTGCTAGGAAAATTTTAAATTAAGAACAAAACAAGTTTTACAAGGATGTTTTTGTGAAAATGAGTGAATAGGAAGTTGTGTAATATTGTCAAATTCAACCATAAAATTTTGAATAACCACTAAACTTATACTATTCTGTCAGGAACTAATGCTATACTTGCTCAGCTGCTCTAGCATACTCCTAGCTTGGTCTGAATATAAGGATAAGGACGAATAGCAAAAATCCTGACTCTGCATATCAATAAGTAACGTTGCGCTCATTCAAGATAGGGATTATTGGATGTGGAAAAGCAACCGTGGACAATAAGTTATCGGCATTATTCTTTTATAGGTAATTAAGAGCTAATATAGTAGCTAAAAAATGAGGGCTCTTTCTGAAAGAAAGGGGGGCTCGTATAACACCGGTCGAGCCCCCCTAAATCCGCCCCTGCAGATACCTATAGAAATTGTCACGCGTAGCCTGCAAGACTAGCAGATACCGGTGTCACAGTTTTTTTGGTCGCTCGAAAATTGTGTCGCGGCGACACAATTTCTTAAGATATTTAGTCGCTGAGGTAATCCCAGCGACCTAATTTCCTGGGAAACTTTGTCGCAGTTAGGAAATAGTGTAGTGGTTTTAGGGGAAGGCCAGGGGACCTTCTAAGACACCGAGTGTACCAATTCTATGGAGCAATGGAGTTTGTAGCTACATACAGGTCAGAATACTGCTGGAAAAATAGTGTCAGTTTTAGGGGGAAGGCTGGGGACACTGAGTGTAGATTCTACCAGGAAAAAATACTGCTGGAAATAGTGTCACAGTTTTAGGGGAACACCAATTTGTAGCTACCTGTTAAAATAATTATACTGATGGAAATGAAATGCTGGAAATATTATACATAATTATAGTTAAATCTAAACACTACAGTCTTTACACTTCCAAATATGTTAAGATGAACACATTTGATCATTTTCCTGCCATTCAAGAAGCCTGCATATACAATAAACATCAATCTTTTGGATTCCACGAAGTGCCCTTGCTGCCTTGTACCTGCATTTACAGGGGAACGGGGATAGGGTCTGTGCCTCTAATGATTGGACAAGATGAGATCTCATCTCATTCTGATCATATTTAAGTTCAGCAGGATCTTCTTAATGGCACAAACTACAAGCAAATGCGAGGGCAAACAATCCGCAATCACTGCACCAAACTGATACTGGATTTGCACATACTTTATTTTGATAGAAGAGTTGCTGGTATGGAGAAGGTCAGCAACTAATTTGATCAGAGTAGAAGACAGTCGTAGGTTCATACTATTGTATACTCTTACTGTGGCAGGTTCACAGCCAATTGAGGAGAGAGTGATCCAGTGACTTCCCCCGAGATTTAAACACTGAATAAATTCCTTACTTGCATGTACATCAAATGTTCTTGTAAGCTGTAAACTAGAGCACTGCAGTTCTGAAATGTAGGGGTACTTGTTCTTCAGTAGTTGCTGAGCACAGTACATAGTTTCGCCTGTCAACAAACAAAGATGCCCCTTCATTGCTTGTCTCCATGGTAATATCCACTACTGTCTTTTTCTTGCTTTTATCTTGCTTATTGCAACAGGACCTTCCAGGGTGGCAGTATTTACCACACACAGTACCACAGAGTCTGCATGGACAATGTCTTGTTGCACAACATGTCAAACACAAACAACTGTTTTTCATAGGGCTTTGATCTGGAGATGGTGAGGAAGGTGAATAGGCCTCATGAATATGATAAGGTCCCAATCAGTTCGGTTCCAACTTTGATCCCTTCCTAGATAGCTTCTTGTAATTCCTTACTGGCACTGCTGCACCCACTGTATACATCTCCTTATCCTTACAATGTTTAGCATCATAGTAAGTCTTCTGCCAGTGCTGAGCTGTTCCGATGTTATCAAGAGCTTTCTTACGAACAGTGATCATTTCTTTCATAATGTTCCTCAAAACTTAATTCACTATCGCTCCTTTTCTTCTCACTGCTATTGCCTTCAACATCCTTTCCACCGTCTTAACCATCACTATCTTCTGAATCCTCACCACCAACATCATGTATATTGAACTCAACAGGAAGTCGTGCCTGTGTTCCGTGCACAAGAAAAAATGGTGAATATCTGGTGGAGTCTTGATGATAAACTCGGTACGGAAACAGTATTGAGTCAAGATACAAATCCCACTGCTCTTGTTCCTCGCTGACAAACTTTAAAACTTGACGCTGAAGTGTCTGGTTTTCATCAAGTACATGGCTTTGGGTACATTTTACAGCCTGTCAGCCTACAAAGTTCATCGTTAATCTGCAAGTATACATAAGACTTTGGGGTAGGTCAGGGAATTCAGAAGGGGGTGGGGCACACAGTTGGCATCACAACCACTATGATTTGAAGGGGGGTCTGGTCCTACTGGTAGAATCTACTTCAGCAATACATATAACTTACATATAGCAATACTTATTAGAGCTTACACTCATATACCCGATTTTGCATATTATCCACCCCTAATACTGTCTCGCTCGCCAAACTAGTGATGTGCTTGAGCACAAATGGCGAGCGAGCCTGATAGTTAGGTAACATAAAACTAAGTATTGTTACTATGTTTTAGCTTAGTTCATGCAAACACTATAATAGCAGTTATGACCTTTTATTTCAGCAAACAAATACAAAATCACTCTCTTACCTGATTAATGGTAACTTTTGTAGTATCAAACATCTGCCATTTTGATAATCTAAATCACCATGTAACTCTTGAACAAGCTCTCTGCTACGATAAAAAATAAACCAGTGTTATCATTTGTAATTAATTTAGCCAACAAATATGGAATTACTACTTACTTCATTCTTGAGTATTGATAACTTCTGTAGTATCAAATTGAAGTTACTTTGACCATCTGAATTACCTCGAAAAGAGTCCATTTACAACCATAACAAAATCTGTAAACTGTCTTGGTAATTAGAGTTAACAAAACATTTTTTCAAGACTGTAAAAGTTAACAAATTAGTTATCAACACATTATACACTAATTTATGATTTTGTTTGGTTGTCAATGGACACTTTTGTGGCAGCGTTATGAGTGACAAATATTTTCCTATGTGCTAATATTGTACATATGTGCTGATTATGTGATGTGTCCAATTATTTGCATACGTTTAAATCAGTGGTCTTCTTGACATAGCTACTAGCATGACAGAAGGAACGTTACTTGCAATTGATGTTTTATATCCACAGACACACCTCCTTGGATTCACAGGATATCATTTGTCGAATAAACACAGATGGATATATATTATATGGTTGTCAATAGAAATTTGCCAGTAAGGCTAAATTACTCTATACTGATGAGCTTCAAAAAGAGCAAAACAACCATTTTTTTCTGGTGTCTTTATGAAATTTACACGAGGTAAGATATAAGTTGAAACTTAATTGAGCAATGACATGTCTGTTATAGCAAGAACACTATGCGATTATAAAAACCAAGATCTTAAATATTCAGTCATGAATATTTTTAACATGATTATGTTAATGCATAATCATGTTTTACTATAAACTAAAATATACTTCACTGTTATTGCTTGTGCTATTATAGTGGCATAGGAAAGGGGGGCTCTGGGTGCTGGTACACCCCCCATATTTTTGGGACACAATCAAACTAGGCAATTTCTCACACGAAAACTTTTGTCGAACCACAAAATGCATTCCATTGGAGCCCCTCTATAGCAAAACATCTTCTTATACCACTGGTGGTATTACTGTTACCTTTAATTCAATTTCATGTAGTACATGATTGGCAGATGTCTGGTATTATTGCTATTGTTGTTGTTGTTGTTGCCGTTTTTAATCTCTCACGTCATTAATATGTATATGGAGTTAAAGAAAGGTTTAAGTGTATGTGTGTGTATGTGCATGTATGAGTGATGTGTATGTGTGCATGTACTAAAAAATATTTTGAAGAATTAGTTTTTGTTTTTTCCCTATTGCTCCATAAAAATATATTTCGTTTTTCCATTTCTTCAACATCAGGTAAAAGATTTTAATCAGTTTATTTTGACTTGACTTGTTTTAGTTAACTTGTGTTGCTTCTCAAATTATTTAATTATAAGGAACTGGTTCATGTCCTTGTTACTATATACAACTTCAAAAAATATCATATTTCTATGAAATTATGGGTATATAATAAAGTACTTTATTTTTATACTTCAGAAAATATTTACATATAGCTAGGTAATTTAAATTTTCACTTAATAATTGCATGATTCAAGGTGAGTTGGTTACTATAAGAATTGCTTAGCTTTAGTTTTTGTAATCCACTCAACTGGTTGTCTTGTTTATCGATCATTACCCATATCACCCTAGAAATTGAATTGTTTATACCGCTTGAATTCTTTTGCGATGCAGTTAAATCTCAAAAACTTACAGGAAATCAATTTCTATTCGAGTTAGTGGCAGTGGTAAGTTAATATGGCATTGAAACCCCTTTACCATATATAAGTAGGTTAAAAACTCGACGTTTTTTTTTGTAGCTTGAGCATTAGCAGTACAAATCAACCATTTAGCAATAGTGTAGTTTTAGGATCACTCACAATTTGTGCTCAAGCACACCACTAGTTATTAAGTACAAAAACCATTATTAAAAACATAAATTTAAAATGTATGAGTATTATTGTAATATTCTACTTCACTAGTGTGACAATTATAATGTCCATGATGGATAAAAACAAAGTGATCAATCATAATATTTAAAATGTTAAGTAACAAAAAGTTTAGAAACTTTGAAGCAATGGTGAATTACATGTGCTAAAAATAATGAAATCAAAAGAGTCAACAATGGAATAGTTGAGATTATAAAATTATAAAAAATACATAATTCATAACAATATGTAATTTTATCTATTAGCTACTTGCGATACAACTAGAATAAAAACTAGTAGCTTTGTATAGTTTACAGTTTTTATTGGCGAGCGAGCGTAGCGAGCGAGACACTTACAGGGGTAACACAATCGAAAATCGGGGATGTCAGTTTATTTATTGGCGAGCGAGCGTAGCGAGCGAGACACTTACAGGGGTAAAAATGAAAAAAAAGGGGATGTTTGTTTATTGGCGAGCGAGCGAAGCGAGCGAGACACTATCAGGGGTAACTCAATCGAGATTTCGCTATATTTATTGGCGAGCGAGCGTAGCGAGCGAGACACTTACAGGGGTAAAAATGAAAAAATCGGGGATGTTTGTTGGCGAGCGAGCGTAGCGGGCGAGACACTTACAGGGGTAACACAATCGAAAATCGGGGATGTTTGTTTATTTATTGGCGAGCGAGCGTAGCGAGCGAGACACTTACAGGGGTAAAAATGAAAAAATCGGGGATGTTTGTTGGCGATCGAGCGTAGCGCGGACACTTACAGGGGTAACACATCGAAAATCGTGATGTTTGTTTATTTATTGGCGAGCGAGACACTTACAGGGTAACACAATCGAAAATCGGGGATGTTTATTTATATATATGGACGTACGTATGTCATTTTGTACTTTGACCCTCCGTATTTTTGTGTTTGCTCGGCGTTCGACCCCGTCCCAAATTGCACTAAACAGAATCCTCTGGTTTATCGATCAGTACCCGTATCACCCTAGAAATTGAATTGTCTACCGTTTTGAATTCTTTTGCGGGTGCAGTTACAACTTGAAAACTTAAGGGACTTCCATTTCTATTCGAGTTAGTGGCCGTGGTAAGTCAATGCGCTCTTTGTCATGGTTATAAGCCGTGCACAACAGTATTTACTTGAAAATACATTGTCCACTAGACTACTGTAAAGGTAAGTCTGTGTAGGTGCATGTCCAGTTGTGTCAAAGCATTGTGTGTTACAACCACTACTTAGCTAAAGAATATTACAAAGGAAACTTTTAAATAACGTGTATTGTTTTGTTGTTGTTTTTTTCCTTCAATTGAGAGTTGTTACTATGGCACTGAAATCCCTCTACCTTGTAGGAGAAATTAAAAAACTGGACCTTATTTTCAGTAGCTTCAGTGTTAAATCATTCATATAAAAATATGCTTAAATCAAATGTCATAACTGCTATTATAGTGTTTGCATGAAGTAAGCTAAAAATAGTAACATTTTATGTTACCTAACTATCAGGCTCGCTCGCCATTTGTGCTCAAGCACACCACTAGTTTAGATATATGTCTGGACGTATGTATGTCATTTTGTACTTTGACCCTCGCGTTTTGTGTTAGTTATGTGGTCGAACCCCGTCCCAAATTGCACTAAACGAATCCGCTGGTTTATCGATCAGTACCCGTATCACCCTAGAAATTGAATTGTTTACCGTTTTGAATTCTTTTGCGGGTGCAGTTCAAACTTGAAAACTTAAGGGACTTCCATTTTTATTCGAGTTAGTGGCGGTGTCAATGCGCTCTTTGTCATGGTTATAAGCCGTGCGCAACAGTATTTACTTGAAAATACATTGTCCACTAGACTACTGCGAAGGTAAGTCTGTGTAGGTGCATGTCCAGTTGTGTCAAAGCATTGTGTGTTACAACCACTACTTAGCTAAAGAATATCACAAAGAAAACTTTTAAATAACTTGTATTGTTTTGTTGTTGTTTTTTTCCTTCAATTCAAGCAGTTGCAGAGAGTTGTTACTATGGCACTGAAATCCCTTTACCGTGTATGCGAAATTTAAAAACTGGACCTTATTTTCAGTAGCTTCAGTGTTAGAAGTCAAAATCATTCATATAAAAACAGTATAGTCTTTAGGCTCGCTCGCCATTTGTGCTCAAGCACATCACTAGTTATTTATATATATGGACGTACGTATGTCATTTTGTACTTTAACCCTCCGTATTTTTGTGTTCGCTCCGCGTTCGACCCCGTCCCAAACTTCACTAAACAGAATCCTCCGGTTTAGCGACCATTACCCGTATCACCTTAGAAATTGAATTGTTTACGGCTTTGAATTGTTCTGCTGGTGCAGTTAAAACTCAAAATCTTATGGGAGCTCCATTTCTATTCAAGTTAGTGGCGGTGGTAAGTTAATGCGCTATTTGTCACAGTTATAAGCCCTACTCAACAGTATTTACTTAAAAATGCATTGTCCACTAGACGAACCACGAAGGTAAGTCTTGCGTAGGTATGTTCAGTTGTGTGAAAGTATTGTGTGTTACAACTACTATTAAGAATATCACAAAGAAATTTTAAATAACGTGATTTGATTTTGTTGCTTCTTTTTCAATTCAAACTGTTGCGGGAGCGGTTATTATGACATTGAAACCCCTTTACCTCATACGTAATTTAAAAACTCGACTTTATTTTAATAGCTTGAGTGTTAGTTGTTAAAATCAAATTTAACAATAGTGTAGTTTAAGGCTCGCTCGCCATTTGTGCTCAAGCACACCACTAGTTTATTGGCGAGCGAGCGAAGCGAGCGAGACACTATCAGGGGTAACTCAATCGAGATTTCGCTATATATATTTATTTATTTATCTGTTTATGGGGTACGTGAGACCTCTGTTTTCGCCCGCGCCTTTAATTACGTAAGTTAGGTAAAGCGTTCACAGTTACAGTATTTTTCAATTAACGAGCTCTGAGAATCCTTAGTGGCGGTGGTAAGTCAATGCGCTCTTTGTCATGGCTATAAGCCTTGCGCAACAGTATTTACTTGAAAATACATTGTCCACTAGACTACTGCGAAGGTAAGTCTGTGTAGGTGCATGTCCAGTTGTGTCAAAGCATTGTGTGTTACAACCACTAGCTACTTAGCTAAAGAATATCACAAAGAAAACTTTTAAATAACGTGTATTGTTTTGTTGTTGTTGTTTTCCTTCCAAGCAGTTGCAGAGAGTTGTTACTATGGCACTGAAATCCCTCTACCCTGTATGCTAAATAAAAAAACTGGACCTTATTTTCAGTAGCTTCAGTGTTAGAAGTCAAAATCATTCATATAAAAATAGTATAGTCTTTAGGCTCGCTCGCCATTTGTGCTCAAGCACACCACTAGTTTATTTGTGTATATGTATGGACGTACGTAAGGCATTTTTGTACTTTGACCCTCGCGTTTTTGTGTTAGTTCGGTTGTCGATCCCGTCCCAAATTGCACTAAACAGAATCCTCTGGTTTATCGATCAGTATCCGTATCACCTTAGAATTTGATGAATTGTTTACCGTTTTGAATTCTTTTGCCGGTACAGTTAAAACTTGACAACTTAAGGGACTTCCATTTATGTTAGTGGCGGTGGTAAGTCAATGCGCTCTTTGTCATGGTTATAAGCCGTGCGCACAGTATTTACCTGAAAATACATTGTCCACTAGACTACTGCGAAGGTAAGTCTGTGTAGGTGCATGTCCAGCTGTGTCAAAGCATTGTGTGTTACAACCCACTACTTAGCTAAAGAATATCACAAAGAAAACTTTTAAATAACGTGTATTGTTTTGTTGTTGTTGTTTTTTCCTTCAATTCAAGCAGTTGCAGAGAGTTGTTACTATGGCACTGAAATCCCTTTACCCTGTATGCTAAAATAAAAAACTGGACATTATTTTCAGTAGCTTCAGTGTTAGAAGTCAATAAAAATAGTATAATCTTTAGGCTCGCTCGCCATTTGTGCTCAAGCACACCACTAGTTAATGTAAATATTATAAAATGATTAGCTACATTTTCACTTTAAAATATAATAAAACTCACTTTAGTATAGAAAGTAATCAATAAACCTGTGATTCCATCTCCCTGATCGACAGGTAGTTAATTATCTATGAATGGCTTTCATTTTTTTATTTCTTGAGCTAATTCATTGGTTTTTTACTTGTTTTTTTGTTGTTTTTTTTGTTTTGTTTTTGTTTTTTGTTTTTTTTTAGGCTAAGTACAACATTATTATTACAAACTTGAAATTTCACTAATCAGACTCCCAATTCATGAGTTCACTACTATCAGTTCTAATGTCAACTGGAGCTCTGCAGAGTGGACATGTTGTATGATGCTACAAAAAGTTAGAAATGAATTAATTGAAAAAATTATCATTTTAACCAACATATTATGTGTAAGCTATTTCTCACTTACCATTAACCATTCATCTACACAGTTTTGATGGAAGCTATGCCTGCATGATGGTAATATTCTTAGTAAATCTTTAGACTGAAAATCAGTCAGGCAGATTGTACACCTATATACAAAATGTGTAAGTATACTTAATTGATATAGACATGTGTAACTAGTTGATTACTATAGTATTACCTGTTCGAGGAATCTGAATCACATTCATCTTCATTAAATGTTTTAGTTGGCAGTTTGTCAATTTCTACAAAATATTTATGTATAAGTTTCAAAGTATATACATTTAACTTGTGTTATTACATTAACATTATTAATGAAGCTTACCTTCCTGACTGAGTCCACTGAAGATATCTGACTCTGACAAGTTCGCATCATCGAAAATGTTCTCCCCTTCATCAAGTGAATCTTCCAGTTGATAAAGGTCCTTCAAAATAATAATTAAAAAAGCAGTAATATTTTTATGTTCTTATTTCATTAAAAATTTGTAGCTAGTAATAGATCCAAATAATTGAAATAGGAAAACAAAACAGGTCTATCATAATTATAATGTATTATGTATTTATTCCACCCTAGAAATCTTTACAATAATATATTCAGGTACATGACTAGTGAAATAACTCACAATATTGCAAGGTTGTTAGAGCAAGCTCGTTACCCTCGTAGTTATAGCAACCAGCTAAACTGTCACTTCTCCTGGTTTTTATAGCTACATCCTCTGGTAGAGTACTCAACTGGGTTAGACTAGCTGCTAAAATATCAGCTGGGGGTATGGGTAGCCCCTACAACCAACTGTACCAGTGAGTTAGTCCTCTAGTAATAGCTACAGTAGTGAAGATATCTAGTGTGGAATAAACCACTTATTACACTCAGCAGAGTGATATGGCTAAATATTTCACTCTCAGGCTTTATTTTCACTCACTTCTTGCTTGGCTTATGAAAATAATAGCCTGCTCATGAAATATTTCGCCATATCACACTCTGACTCATGTATTAAGTAATTATATACAATGTAATACCATTACTAACCTCCAGCAAATCTACTGCTCGCTGCAACATTTCAACAATACGAAATTCTTCACTGTAGCTATAATAATACAAAATATTATTTTCATTCTAACTTTATGTAATGATAAGATTGTGCCACTTCTAAAGTTATTCTTGTAATAAAAGTATTTAAATTAACTATAACTAGATAAAGCCTCTATTTAATTTAAGGTATAGATATTTAGTACACTAACAACAACAATAAACAATAAGCAAACACTTACTAATCATGTTCATCTTGATTCACTTCCAGGTCCCTGTCCTCAAGTGTTTCTGGGGGTGGACAAATGTATTCCTCTTCTGCATAACCATCACTAAAAAGTCACAATAATTCGTATACATTATATATAGTAATAAGTTGGATGTGCTCTATTATTAAGAAAAACTTGTATATAGCTGCAACACCAGTGCCTTTATAACTGAGGAACATACTTTTCTCCTTCATCATCATTTGACTCGACCCGATCTTCATCATCAACATTCTCGAGTCCTTCAGGTATTATGGTTTCCTCTTGTATGTCACTATGGTGATTATCACTGAAAAATAATTCAACAATACACATTATAGTTACATAGAACTTAAAAGTCAAGCTATTTTATGTGAAAAATAATTTCTACTGTATAAATAAATACTTCAAAGGAATTTTCTACCACAAGGAGTGTTGCATGACGATTAAGGAACTTACCTTTCTTGCTCATCCTGACTTAATAGATGCCTTTGAGGTAGTGAATCGACGGACTCTTCTTCTAAGTTGTCACAGTTTGAAGACATTTCTGCAGGGTCAGCTGGAACATCCTCAATCTCTACACTACCAGCGTCAAGATTACGATCTTCAGGTGCTAGCAATTCACTTGCTCCTTCTTCGTTGCTCTCACTAAGAGCAGGTTCTATTATAATTACATCTTCACCATCCATGTCCACACTAGCAGAGATAGCAGTCGAGGTGACACTTGTAGCAACCCCCCACCTTCTCTCCCTCATTCTCCTCCTTCTCCTTCTGCTCCTCCTTCTCTGCTGTAAGTTTACATACCTGCCATTAGGGTAGGTAAAGCCAGTGATGATGACTTCATCCTGCAAGTACAAGTTAACAGAGATAAAAAAAAAATTAAAAATACTAGAATTAATTATCTTTATTTACACTAGCTAATGAATTTTAGTTAAGAAATTATTTTCATTGAAATCTTACATCTTCTGAATCATTGCTAGTAGTATTGACATCCTGCATGACAGTCTCAGCTGGTAGAGAAGCAGAACTACCAGCAGCACATTCTGACTGCTTACTGCTAGCTTGATGTTCGGCCACATCCTCAAGTCTCCTGTACTTCAAGCTGGGAGACTCGTCATCACTACTGAAAGACTTCCTCTTCCTATTCCCTTCCATGAGATCTAAATTGGTAGTACAATTAATTACTATACATATAAATTACTCTTCATGAAAATTGATATTACAAGCATGTGCCAAGAAGTATGAAGTTTGTTTATGAAGTGAAGTTGTTAATCTTGTGTATAGTAATAGAATTAAAGGAATGACTGCAATCAGTTGAGGACTTAGAAATATGTTATATCTACTTACATTTGTAGCTAGCTACCAATTGAAATCAGTATAAATTATTATTCGGTACATTAGTTTTGTTTTTGTACTGCTAAAACAAAAACTAAATTGTTTTAATTAGCACATTGTTTCTTGCTAGAGACTAATATTGGTGTGATTCTCTCTATATAATTTTAATGATATTACTAAAAAGTTTGAAGCCATTTCAGCTAATTTATCGTAACAATCTAAAATCGGGATTTCTTAGCTAATAATTATATAAAAAATGAATAATATAGCTAATTGAAATAGAGGAAATAATCATAAAAAACTTGAGTACAAGTTCATACAATATCATAACTAGCTACTAGTACCTACCCTTCTATGGAAGAGGCAATAATTACAACTGATAATACTAATAAATCTCAATAGACCCTTCAACACCAATATAACCACCAGTACGACCTTTAACAGTTGAACGCTCTAAAAAGTAGCGTACGCTGCGCTATACTACCGATGTGCGTATCTTGCGAATGCCAATCAATAAGCGCACCGCGCGGATACCTGCTCTAAAATTTATCTCCAAGGGCGTACAATCTATGAGTGCACATAGGGTTGTGTAAGCGCACATCTACACTTCAATCTAGCACAAAACATTGATAATTCAGCGAAGCGAGCGAAGCGAGCGGAGCTGACTCTCTAATGAGTTCGCGATATATATATATATTTGGCGAGCGAGCGTAGCGAGCGAGACACTTACAGGGGTAACACAATTGAAAATCGGGGATGTTTGTTTATTTATTTATTTGTATGTTTGGACGACGTATGTAATTAAACGCGCGCGCGGGGAACTTTTTTTCTCCAAAAAACACGGCTTTTTAGGCTTGACCCCAGTTTATTATGAAAATACAGCATTAAGCAAGCCTTACTTTATACTTAAAGCTCCAAAGTGTGAGAAAATTTCTGCGAAAATGCTTGCTTTTCAAGAAACAAAAAGTTGATTCGACCGGTTACTATGGCATTGAAGACCCTTTTCCAGACTTAATTTCAAAACTTCGCCGTTTTAGGGGGATACGGAGCTAAAATTACAAATAATAACACTGGTTTATTTTTTTATCGTAGCTGAGAGCTTGTTCAAGAGTTACTGGTAATTGAGATTATCAGAATGGCAGATGTTTGATACTACAAAAGTTACCATTAATCAGGTAAGAGAGTGATTTTGTATTTGTTTGCTGAAATAAAGTCATAATGGCTATTATAGTTTTTGCATGAACTAAGCTAAAACATAGTAACAATACTTAGTTTTATGTTACCTAACTATCAGGCTCGCTCGCCATTTGTGCTCAAGCACACCACTAGTTACGTAAGTTAGGTAAAGCGTTCACAGTTCCAGTTTTTTTTCAATTAACGAGCGCGGAGTATCCTGCTGCAGACGCAACATTGTTTCAACCAAAAGTTTACAGCTACTCTCTTCTTGAAACAATCGTGAAGTCTTTGTCAAGCTGCGCTTCTTTGCCACTGCTTTCGAAGTTTATTCAGGGTAATTGTTAGTTTAGTCTGGGATCAGAGACTTTAGATTCTCTGATGCTAACTGAGAATGGAAAGGGTTACACTGTGCACTACAGTTAGATGTAATTTCTGTCCTATTTTTCTGTAAAAAGAGTCTGCTCGCTCGCCATGCATTTGCGCTATTCGAGTGCACCACTAGTATATATATATATATGTATGTATGTATGGATGGTACGTATGCTCTTTTAATGCGCGCGCGGGGAACTTTTTTCTCCTAAGAACATGACTATTTAGGCTTCCTGCTAAAACGCTTGTTTTCAAGACACAAAAAGTTGATTCGACAGGTTACTATGGCATTGAAGACCCTTTTCCAGACTTAATTTCAAAACTTCGCCGTTTTATGGAGGGATACTGAGTGCCGGTTGTTGGTTGTCAAGAGCCGTTGGTAGTCAAAATGCCGTAGTATTAATGCTATGGAAGCTACTACTTCTCGAGGGAAGCTGAGATAAGTACGCAATTCCATATTTGTTAGCTAAATATGCAAAATTAACTCTGGCCTTTCTTTTTTGTAGCTAAGAGCTAGTCAACAGTGACTGGTAAATTCAAATAGTCAGATTGGCTCAAATTAGGTACTACAAAAGTTACCACTGCTCAAGAAAATGAGGTAAGAAAGTAATTTTGTACTTGTGTGCTAAAATTGATTGTCTTTTGTTTTTGTAGGTGAGAGCTTGTTGTCAAGTTCAAGGTAATTCAGATGGTCAAAGTAACTTCAATTTGATACTACAAAAGTTATCAATACTCAAGAATGATGTAAGTAGTAATTCCATATTATAGTTGGCTAAAATTACAAATAATAACACTGGTTATTTTTTATCGTAGCTGAGAGCTTGTTCAAGAGTCAATGGTGATTGAGATTATCAGAATGGTTGATGTTTGATACTACAAAAGTTACCATTAATAATGTAAGAGAGTGATTTTGTATTTGTTTGCTGAAATCAAATTCATAACTGCTATTATAGTGTTTGCATGAAGTAAGCTAAAACATAGTAACATTTTATGTTACCTAACTATCAGGCTGGCTCGCCACTTTTGTGCTCAAGCACACCACTAGTTTATATATATGTTTGGACGTATGTATGTCATTTTGTACTTTGACCCTCCGTATTTTTGTGTTCGCTCCGCGTTCGACCCCGTCCCAAACTTTACTAAACAGAATCCGCGGGTTTAGCGACCATTACCCATATCACCTTAGAAATTGAATTGTTTACTGCTTTGAATTCTTTTGCGGGTGCAGTTAAAACGCAAAAACTTATGGGAGCTCCATTTCTATTCGAGTTAGTCGCTATTTGTCACAGTTATAAGCCCTACTCAACAGCATTAACTTGTAAATTCATTGTCCACTAGACAACCACGAAGGTAAGTCTTGCGTAGGTATGTTCAGTTGTGTGAAAGTATTGTGCGTTACAACTACTATTAAGAATGTCACAAAGAAAACTTTAAATAACGTGACTTGATTTTGTTGCTTCTTTTTCAATTCAAACAGTTGCGGGGAGCAGTTACTATGGCATTGAATCCCCTTTACCGCATACGTAATTAAAAAACTCGACTTTATTTTAATAGCTTGAGTGTTAGTCATTAAAATCAATCGTTTAAGATCTCGCTCGCCATTTGTGCTCAAGCACACCACTAGTTAGGTCTAGAAATTGTTTTTGTTCTTGCGTGGGCGTACGTGTGTACCCTTTCTCCTACGCGCTTGCGCGGGCCCGGTAACCATCTTAGCAACATTTTGTTTTGTTTACCCGCTGTACGAAGTAGCGATGCCCGGTAGACAAAACGTTAGAAACGCTCCGTCAAGAGCTTTGAGGGCGTTAGAAACTCCTGAAGAAAAAGTAGTAAGGAGAGCGATAAGAAATGAAAAAGACAGGTCAAGGAGAAGGAGAGTTAAAACGAAACAGAAACAGGTAGCAAAGTAAAGAATCTGACAGTATTTTGTAGCCACACCAAGCCTACATGGAATAGCTGCAATTACAGGGAACATGCATCGCTCGCTTCGCTATTTTGTGCTATTAGAGCACATCACTAGTATTCACAGTATTGCATATTGACACCTTTCGTGTGCACACAATTTTTTAGGTCCATACATGATCCGTTGAGATAGTAATCCATTTTGTTTTATTGCAATTATCATGATGTATTTCTTCCTACACATTATGTACTGCATTAAATAATATAAAATTGGCCTGTCACGAAAAAATTTGGTACCCCCATAAAATCTGATCTGACGGAAGAAACGTTGCTCTTATATGGTCCTTCCCGGTCACCAACTGTCCTCCCGTGTGGTTAGCTTAGTGCGAGAGAGACTGACAAAACTAAGCAAAAAGCAAACTCAGTATCTTTTACTATCAGTAGAGTCTGTCACTATATTATTAGTGGTGGATAATGCAAAATTGGGTAGCTATGTGATAGATATGTATGTACGGATGGTAACTAAAACACGCGTGGGTGCCTTTTTCTCGTAAAAAAAGGCTTTTTAGGCCTGACACCAGTTTCTTAGGATAATACACCACTAAGTAAACTTTACTTAAGCTCCAAATTGTGAGAGAATATGGGCGAAAACGCTTGTTTTTAAAGTCTCAAAAAGTTGCCCCGACTGGATACTATGGCATTGAAACCCCTTTACCAGACTTAAATTTAAGAATCTCGCCACTGTTTGGAGGTGCTAAGTGCCTTGTTAGTTGTCAATAACCACTGGTAGTCAGAATGACTTACTATTAATCCTAAGAAAGCTAGTGTGGTAAGTACGTATTTCCGTGTTAGCTAAAATTACAAAAATAACTTTGGCCTTTATTTTTTGCAGCTGAGAGCTTGTAGTCAAGAGTGACTGGTAAATTCAGATAGTCACAATGGCTTAAATTTGATACTACAGAAGCTACCTCTACACATGAAAATGAGGTAAGAAAGTAATTTTGTATTTGTTTGCTAAAATTAATGATCTTTAGTTTTTGTACCTCAGATAATCAAAATAGCTTAAATATGATACTACACAAATTAGCAATACTAAGGAAATTGAGCTAGGTAAGTAGTAATTCCATATTAATTGTTGGCTAAAATTACAAAAAACTTGGGCCTAATTTTTTTGTTTTTTTGTTTTTGTTTTTGTAGCTGAGAGCTTGTTCTGGAGTTACTGGTAATTGAGGTAGTCAGAATGGCTAAAGTTTGTAACTACAGAAATCACCATTACTCAGGTAAGAGAGTAATTTTGCTTTTGTTTTCTAAAATTAGTGGTCAACTGTTATTATACTGTTTTACATGAACTAAGCTAAAATATACAATATGTAACCTTTTTTTTTTTCTTTTTTTTTGGAGCCGAGAGCTTGATCGAGATTTACTAGTAATTGAGGCAGTCAAAATGGCTTAAATTCAATACTACAGAAGTTACCACAACTCAGGAAATTGAGGTATGAGAGTAGTTATGTATTTGTTTGCTAAAATTAATGGTTACCTGTTATAATATTGTTTGCATGAACTAAGCTTAAATAAATGATGTGACAATGCTTAGTTTTATGTCACCTAACCAGGCAGGCTCAATCGATATTTGTGCTTAAGTGTACCACTAGTTTATATACATGTGTGGACGTACATATGTCATTTGTACTCTGACTCTCACATATTTTTGTGTTAGCTCGGTATTCAACCCTATCCCATACTTCACTAAATGAAATCCTCTGGTTTACTGATCATTACCCGTATCATTCTAGAAATTGAATTGCTTACCGCTTTGAATTCTTTTACAGGTGCAGTTAGAACTTAAGACATACCGGAGATTCATTTCTATTTGAGTTAGTGGCAGTGGTAAGTTAACATGCTATTTGTCATAGTCATAAGCCCTATATATGCATCTATATTTACTTGAAAATTCATTGTCCACTACACTAATCACGAAGGTAAGTCTTGTGTATGTATGTCCAGTTTTATGAATGTATAGTGCATCAAAGAAAACGTTTAAATAAATGTGACTTGTTTTTTCTTGCTTATTTTTCAATTCAAACAGTTGCTGGGGAGTGGTTACTATATGTAGCATTGAAACCCCTTTACCATTATAGACGTAATATACAAACTCGACTTATTTAGGCTCGCTCACCATTTTGTGCTCAATCACACCACTAGTTTGTATTCAATTAGCTAGTTTGTACTAAACATCATGAAAAAGTTCCATCTGGAAAATTTGTTGTAAATTTTGAGTTATCTATCATAATAATACGCCATAGAAACCATCTAGAAAAAGAAAAATATACAAGAAAAAATTGATAAATGTTTTGTCAGCTTTCAATATTAAAGTGAATGAACTCTGCACTGATTAGTGTATTAGAGTGAGGTGGAAGCATAATTTCACATGTTCTTGATGCAGCAATCGTGGACAATGTGATCCAAATTGTGAATGATAACACTGCAGTGAGTGTATTTTGTTGGTCTACTGGTATACGATCACAGTGGGATAAAATGATCTGAATATCAGTGCCTGTGGAAATAGATTTCGCCAGATCAAAAGATATAAATAATACACCTATGAAGAGCCATATTTGGTTCAGGATGCTCTGCGATTCTTGACAGATTGGTTCAGTTTTAAATTTTTCCCGGATAATGGTTCTATCAAACGTCAGCCATTCTGTCATTTATATACTGCAGGCACTTCTCCAAGTGATGCTGGAGGGCCGCAAATCATTAAGTCCCACGAAGTGTGTATCAGCTAATATACATGTCTAATCCAGAAAGATCAGTTTAAGCAGCAGTTTCTTTCCGCTAGTAACAGTTATCAAATAGTTCTGTAAATATTTCTTTGCAACTAGATAGCTATCATCCAGCTTTCAGTTTGGAATTAGTGCACTTACCATAAACAACATTAGTTTAGAAATTGTAACATTAAGTACTTAACAGTTTGGCATGGATACATAAACATCCTATGGTTGCTTCTAACATTCAATTTTTATGGCTTGCTGTTTGAAAAATTACAAAGTTATTGTAAACTATACAATGCTTTTATGGTATTTTGTCAAAAATTCTGAATGTTATGATTAAGGCCAGTTTTAATGTAAAGCTCTGAAGAGACTTCCACTATGAGGAGTACTGCCACTAGCAGTATTGCTCCATTCTAATATAAGAGTTTGGTTTTCCAGTGTTCATGCATTGACATGAAAATGCTCACTTTCAGTGTAATAATGATACGTAGATGACATGGTGATTCGGCTTTTCAAAAAAACTACATTGCACAACAGGTTCTACCATTCTGAAGAGATAGTGTAAGGTTGGCATTTTATATTAGTACTGAAAGCCAAAATCATTCATTTACATTAAAATTTGTACTTTGTGTGGTATAGCTGCCAATGCTATGTGGAATTACTCAGAAAAAGTATAAATCTAATGATATTTTCTTAGGATGTCCCTTTCTGTAGCTTTACAAAAGAAACTTGTACTGAAAAGTAGTTCTTAATAGAATGGTACTTCCACAAGTGGTTGTCAGGTCAAAACAAACATTGATCTTAACTTGTTGGTTATCAAATTGCAATCATTGAGTCACTGTGGCCTAGATCATGCAACCTTCAATGCATGAATGTTTATGTCAGAACATTTACTGCAAAAAAGTGTACACTTATAGTAGCATTCCCCAGTTTCAGAGAAAGATACTTTTAGTACAAATATCAGAATAGGGTTAAAAATTATCTGATATTCACGTTATTTTAATGCAATTGTAATCATTTAGGTCCAATACTATATAAAATACATAAATTAGGAGGTAATTTAGCATGTCATAGCATATAGTATTTTATGTAGATCAACCTTATTAGTCCGTACACCACTGACCAAGACAGATCCTTTATAAGCTAGCTACAGAACACACTAAATTATAATTCACTGTTAACTATTTTCAAAGGGTTTCAATCCATATATTATTGATTCAGTAAGTAATGGTAATATAAATAAATGCACACTTGTTTTTCAGCATTGATAAACTGTTGAAAAGCCTGTAGTTCTTATATTCAAGAAATTTACATAGAATTAATAATAAATAAATTAGGTAAATAAAAGTGTGGCTAGGTATTATTTTACAGAATAATTACATGACTTAGTCAATGTTGTTGAAAGTGCAAAGCACAGTGCAGGTCATCTCTACACTGACAGTAGCTATGGGCAAATAAGCTTATCTGGTTTTACAAATTGGCCAAGAAACAGCTTGTGTGTGTCTCCATTTGGACACTTAAGCGTCTTGTTAAATAGGTGTGAATAGACACAGCAATGCTATAAAAATATCTGCCAGGAAATTAATGCAATTAATAAAATACACCACTTGGGCTAATCCATCTTGTTTGCAAAATGGTGATTTTACCACATAAAGCAGTGCAGAATTATTGTGACCTTAATTTATGACCTTATGTACTCAAAAGTATTAAATGTGTTGTTTAAACGAAAGCCTGTGATGGAGAGGAATTATATCTAATGTGTAAAAGAACGCTGAGGAATAAATTGTGAAGATGTGAAGAATAGTTTTATCAAATGCACTACAGCAACACTTTAATGTTTGAAATGAAAGCTTTAAACTCAGTAAAGAAACCATTGAGTGTTGATCAAAAGCTGGAAAAGTCAACACAAGAATCTACACTGTTTTATTAAGTAGCAAACATATCATTCAGCTATTGTATTTAGCTACCCATAGTAAACAGGACATTTCAGTGTAGCCAGTTTTTGCTCCAATAGCATGCAACTAAAAACTGGAGTGTTTTAATGTATTATGAATTTATTTGGAAGGATCTGAGTGATGATACTTTGTAAGCTATTTTAAGTGGAATCCAGATGAGCCAGCCACATCTGATTCAGAGTAAACCCACAGCCCAAATTGCTGTCGTGCTTGCATCTGAGAATCCAGATAGATTCTATAGTTCTTCTCTTCCAATAGTTGGATTCTTGTTCTAACACTTCTGTTCCATTCCAATTCACACGAAGTCCTGTATCCCTTGTGAGTTAAGATTGCATGCTGTTCTGTGCACCAAACTCCTATCGTCCTCCCAAAAACACTAGTTTCTGTTCCTTCATTGCTGTGTTGTCATAGAGTTGTTATATTATTTAAGTCAAAGTTGGGACTGGGTAAAAGAATAAATAAAATTTTAATAATACGTTGGGCATGCTGAGGAAGTTATATAGCTATAAAATGCACAAAATGATTATTATTATTTTACAAGTACTGAAAATTCAATAATGCCAGCCTACTCGGACTTCATTCACATCTACGCTCTAATACTGTATTACAATTCAGTATGTACTGCAGAACTCTACCAAGTGAACAGAACCAGGACCTTTTGCTACTCTGACGTAGCCGAGTTTGAGTGCTATCAACATGACACACAAATTGTGTGGACAATAACAAGTATTAGTAGTGATGTGTCAAGACATTTGGAGTTCCACACTTTATTTGATACAGCGAGAAAGAAGAGCACTACAATAGATTCTACTACTCTAAGAGCCCAGTTGGTTTTTGGTAATGGTTCTTTTATTATGAGCAAGTTGATAATAGTAGCTGATGTAGCTGCTATTATAGAATGTGATACAGAGAGAATTAGTTATCGGCCACAAAACAGTAAGCTCTATTATTAGTACCTTTAATTCAAGGGAATTATTCAGAGATGCTTATTACATCTTCTGTATTTCAGATTCTATTCTAGTGCCACAAGAAGCAATTTTAACGCCTCTAGTTAACAGTTGCCCAACAAGTTACAGCATATCATTTGACTTCCTCTACTTCAACATTTCAAGCTACCTGTTGCTGGTTAATGGTGTGTCACACATGCCAGAATCTTTAAATTTCAGCTTTACCAATGTCTCCAGTATATATAACATCACAATAGCACTGAATTACTGCCCTTCCAATATTAAATCCACATTTTTACTAAGTACGTCAGGCTACGTTATATTTAATGATAGTTTACAAATAATGTGATGTTTTTAGATTGCCTTTGCATTAATATGCCGGGAATATTACAGTACAGAGTTTCTAATATTGAAACTATGAATGTTCAATTATCGTGTGACAATAGCATTGCACCGTGTCACAATAAAACATGGGAGAGATCTCTCTCAGGTATGAAGCAACACTAATCTTCTCTAACAAGTGACTGTTCAAGGCAGGCAGCCTATCATTGTGCAACACAGTAATTTTGATATTTTTATACTTTAATAGATTCTACAACTTCTATTACTTCCACTGAAAGTATTTCCCAATCCAAATGTGAAATATCTTCATGTAATTTACTACCAGTTATATTGAGTTCAGTTCTTCCTCCTTGTCTGATCACTGTAGTCATTCATACTTCAATTTTATTAATAATATTCACAGTAGTAAGGGCACGAAAAAGAAATGAACAAGGTAAGCTCATATTTGTCTAACAACTAACTTTATTTTTGTTATTTTAGGTGAAATAGCAAGGAAGGCATCTGAGTAAGTATAGCATCAATTGAGTATTTGATTCTTCAGTCAATAAGCTGTCATATCATACCTATTGATGTGTTTAATAATTATACAGATATTTCAGAGTCTTACATAAATCTTCAACTTCGGAGGTAATTATTTCCTGAGCAATACAATATCATCTTTCTGTGAGAAAATGCACATTTATTTTATCCTACAGGAAAATCCTTTATCCATGACTTCATCTATAGTTACTGATCCAGTAAGTTAGTCTCTTTCATTATCTAATTACATAAAAATATTATCAATCACTGACTGATGTAGTGAGATTAGACAAAGCATAGCTGTATACTTGTTTTAATCTTAACACTTGAACAATTAAGTCATCAAAAATTACATGCCCATACTAACTGGATAACTCAGGAGATCTTTTCTTTGGTATGACTCATACTACTGAGTCACTGCTACCTCATACTTCAGTTCGCTGTCGTCATAGCTCAGTGGTTGTGTGCATTTCTACAACAATTATGCTGTTTAGTGCACAGTCAAGCTAATTTATTATTGCTTATTCTATAGATAAAATCAACTTAAAAAGTCTGCAACTGTCCAAAAACATTCTTATACTGGGGCTTAAGCACTATGTCAAGAATTATGAACTATGTCAAGAATTATGTTCTTTCACCGTCAACTTTTCCTTAAAAAAAATTTGACTTTTAAAAAAACAATATTTAAATCAATTATTGAAGAAAGCATGACTGTTGATAATATAATAAGAGGCCTTATCAGCTAGCTGCAATATATTATAGCTAGCTAACTATAGTCAATGGTCATGCTTGAAGGGTTACAGGTAGCTAATAGTTGAGAGTGAACAAATAAAACTTGACACACTATGTTTAGGGACTTCTGGGAGAAGGTTTTGGAGGCTTTTTTTTTACTACCACTAAGCATGAAGGAAAGAAGAATACATTGTTTAATATTAACACTTTTATGTCATTTTAAAACAACATAGTGCATGAAATAGTTGTTTATTTTATGTTATATTAAGAATGTTGCCTATGCTACCGTTCAAAAAATACAACCATCTTTACTTCATGAAGCAGCTAATATTGGAAATATGGTTATTTCTTCAGATCAAGACAAAATTTCTTCGATTACGGTATGTTGGCTGTATATTACTACGTTTAGCCTGACCAATATTTTATAGCATAAACATAATATAAAAAAGAATTATATAATTGTGTTTGTCTCCTCTTGTAACTATTGTGCATGTGATAGTTTACACTGACATAGCCACTGTCTACTGATATTACTATAATAATGTATAAGCTATAACTTTTACTGCAGAAGAAGACATACAATACTTTGGATACTACTAAAGATCCTCCGCAACCTAATGTGAAAGCTGTAACTGAGATACTCTCTTAGATGAGGCATAGCAAGCTTGCTAATAATATCTTACATGTCTACAATATGGTATGGTGGAAAATATAATTGTGCCGTAATAATAATTATTATTCTTATTTCAGTGCATCTCCACAGAGGAACACACATATAGCCAGTTGGCAGCTTTATTGATGTGTTAATACTTATCGGTCTTTATATTTTCAGTTAGTTGTGTTTCATAGTTACTACAAGTTCATTTGATAAGCATATCATAAATTGTATGTCATGCACCACCGCTAATAATACACCTAATTATTCATGTAAAAGTTTTGAACTTGAATATGACACGTTTTCTTCTTTATTCCTTTCCATGAGATAAATTTCAGTGGCAGAATGCTTCAACCACCATTATAAAATACATTTCAATGACATAGAAGCCATGAACAAAAAAAATCCTGGTTAGTATCTACTGATGACTGTATTTGGTGTGTTATTGTCCAAACATGACCTATAACAAACTATTTCCCAAATTCAAATTCACTTTATAGTTAATATTACAACTCTTTGGAATAGTTCTGTTCAACATCAAATAACTAGTGAGCTGATGACTACTGATTTTGTCAATGTCAACTTAAAAGTAGTTTTTCCAAAATAATCTGTTTTGTTTGTGTGATTCATACGTATGTTACACTTTAATTATATCTAGTAGCAAGCTATGAACAAGTCTTATTATAATCTCTTTGAAATGCATGAATTATTAACTGTCTTTGCTATCCGAAGTGTACAATGCAAAAAAAAATTCATTGCAGTAAATTTTAGTTAAACAGATGTAGACTGAAGGCAATAAAACTAGAATTTCTATAATTATATTCAATGTTGACTGTACATCTACTTCATGGGACAAAACTATTCAAAATAAAGTTTCTTGTTTAGCCTGGGCTCACTTTCATAACTCTTAAATAGTTCCTATGAAAAAATTGTATTTGACCTATCTTTGCAATAGTTATTCTTGTTGTTGTTATGAATTATCTTAGACATTCAGAAATTGGTCTGCAAAGAAATAAACACTAACAGAAGTAATGTAATACATTTTTAAACACATCATGCATCACTGTGACAAGTACTTGCTAGTAGATACATGGTTACTCCACTGTACATCCTCCAACTCTCAAGAAATGTATGTTTGACTAAAGAAGTCCGGTGTTGTCTCAAAATCTCGGTGAAATAATTTGGGTTTGTGATACAGTCTTAAGAAATTACCCAATATAGCTAGTTAAAAAACAATAACTAACAAATTGCACGCTAGATAAGTATGTCCACTATGCTGGTACAATTCTGTCACAATAATGCTCTTCCATTTGACCCCTCTCCCACCTTAAAATCAGTGGAAATGTTATTCATGATCACCACCTCGAAGTAGCAGCATATTAGTGCAATATGCATACATTTTTGACTTGATTACATTTTGTACAACATTCATTTTCTAGCCAACTAACTTAGGATGTGTAGCATGTACAATTACTAGCAATCAATTCAGTCAGTAGTCTATTGGGAAATTTGATGAGGTTAGGTTTCTACTTAAAAAAAAACAGCAAAAAACAAAATAGTTGGGAAAAAATTGCATCCTTATTCTAAAGGTGTTCACTGCCTCCCTGCAATAGTCCTTTAATGATCAATAAACTCTATCAAAAAAGAAAAGAATAAACACTAAAAAGGTTTTGTTTTTAGTAAATATTAGAACAGGTCCTCTCTAGATCTCCAATTATTAGTTACAATCAAATATTTGTTTGAAGATGCAAAATTTCAATGTTTGTTTTTGAATTTTATAGTAGCTAGTATTACGATGATTCAATAAATACTAACTATTGTACATGTAGCTACCATAAATTGGGGTATAACTGAGGTACACAATTGCACACATTCTAAACACATAAAATAGAAATTAATATCCCTAATGGCGCTAGCCTAATAGAAATTATATCCCTAATGCTAGCCTGTTGGCAACAGTTTGCTTATCATGTCTAAGCAATCGTGAGTAGGAAAGTGCTTCATCAGCATTTTAAACAAAAATTTAGTATAAAGCACAAAAGCTCTCCTAGTACCAGTAGAGTAAACAATAGCTATCATCTCATCTGTATTGTATTAGCAATATTTGCTCAAATTTAATTGAGATCCCTGCCAGTACTGTTGTGTGGATGTACATGTCATTTCTGAAGATGTTGCTCGCCTGTGATGAATGAGCAATCATCTTGAAGCTAAAGATAGAAGCTTTGCACAAGAATCCTCTCCAAGCACTCATATACAAAAATACCAAAATACAATTATATTGGTTGCACAACAGTTATAGCAACTCATTTTATACATTAGGAATACATTTTAAAAACAAAATAATCATTAGTCTAACATCTAATGCAACCATACTGTCAGATGTCTTTATTGTAAACTTTACAAGAATAACACTGTTCATCTCTTCCCAACATTACTGTATTCTCTCTCTTTTTCAGGCTTTTTTAAACTGTAGCTACCCAGCCACACAGTTGGGCTTAATATTCTAAACTTCTGAAAATTAGGAACGCAGTAGCGTAAGGTAGCTATGTTTATACATTGTTATGATCCTCTAGCTATCACTTGGTTTAGTTAAGTTATTAATTTCTTCCAGTGTTTTAATTCACATGGCATCCAACATTATTTATGTTTAGAATAAAACACAATAGGATATTAAGGGTAATCCTAGCACTGACCACCTTTGCATTAAGAAAACAAAAACAATGTATACATGATACATGAAAAACAGTACAAAAAAGCATGTGTTGAGACAACTAAAAAAGCAAATTGTGAATATGTAATTAATATTCAATGATTTTCTTTTTGTTATCATAGATTCCAAACCACATGAATTATGGCTAGTCCTGTAGATAGTTTAACTGCAAAAAAATTTAAGCAAAATTTTTTAAAAATACAAGTCTTTGCTAGCTATTTGTATAAAACACACCAGAATTAATTATCTACAGAATTCATTTCCAAGATATTTAAGAAGTACTCAGTGGTGTAGGAAGAGGTGGGCTCTGGAGTCTGATCCCACCCTTCCACCCCCAATAATATTGGGGCATAATCTATTGAGATGATATCTCACGTTAACACTTTACTTTAAAACCACAAAACAGTTGCCCTTATACCATATCATCTTCCTACACCGCTGGTACTGTCAATCATCAGAGTTGAAGTAGGAACAAATACAAGCGACACAGTGTTATAGTCTGGCATAGCCGACCCTTTACCTTCTATTATTGTTCAGCGGAATATTAGGCTGTATTTTAACATTCTCAAAGTTTTAATGTTTATAGTTTACTACAGGAACAGCCGAACTTCTGGATTCCGATGATGGTACCTAGATTGGGTTGGACATTAACATGTAGGGTATTGCTAATGCTAAAAATAAAATGTCTGATCCTTCATTACAGCAGAGTGAAGTGACAGTAATTACTATTGATTTTTGTAACACCTGAAGTTGGTGGATGTGATCTAATAGCAATGGTAAGGCAGGCATAACACTTTTCCCATATCCAGTAAGAAGTATGGCAATAACAGCTTCCCCAGCAACAAAGTAAGTGACAACCTTTAACTGTAAGTCTTTCAAATGTGTGTATCCAAGTTGCATCACTGAAACATCCTTCTTCATTTTACAAAAAATTGCATCAAACTTCAATGTGTGTTACTGCAGCTCTTTTATTGACCGCGAACTGAAATAAGGTAGCTTGAACAGATTTTGTACTACCATGTCCCAACCAAGACCATTTCCTTTCTCCCACCCTCAAAAAAGGTAAGGGGTCGGCTACAGTATTAAGGGTGTTGTGGTCCCTCTAATACAGACCCAGGTCGCTCAGTTTGTTTTAATACATAAAGCTTTTTAGTCTTTTCCTCAGTTTTATCAAGTATTTCACAAGTCAAAGGTACAGTTGTAGTTTATGTGGCATTGATGACCTTTTACTTGTTTTTATATGACTTGGCCAGTTTTAGTAGTTTACAGTTTGTTATGTAAAGCTACTTGTACTTCTAATTCAAAAGTTACCACTACTCTGGAAAAAAAAATGAGGTAAAGAGTATGTTGTAGTAGTTAGCTAGAACATAATTCTCTGGAAAAACTAAATAAGAAGTAAGAATTTATGTCACGCTATTGATTTTCATGAGTTTTATGCATATATATATATCACTGTAATAGAAAAAGCGAATTATTGAATATGTTTTGCATTATAACTTAGCTGATACACAAGCTGTACTCAAGCACAGCACTAGTATCATATTATACACCCTATTGTCTTATCCAGATAAATCAAACAAAAGAGCATTTTCAAGTTTTAGTATGCAAGAATACAATGAAAAAAGAATAATGAAATAGATGACTGTTTGGTAATGTCTTAAAGAATGTAAGTATTATGAGCAGACCACCCAACTTCACTTTAATTTGCAAGCTGCCTCACAACACACAGAGGAATATAAGCATTTTGAATGGCCACTAAGAGATAATAGCAATTCTTTCAGCAGCTAAAGCTCATATTTAATGATAAAATTGAATGTGAGTTTATTCTGAGAATGTGAGTGTGATTGAAACTATTAGTAAGATTAGTAGCACAGGTAACCGTGCTATTCGGGATTAATAGCCGAGTGCTATTTCAATTGCTTTACGAGTGCTATTGAACCCTAATAGCACAGGTTATCCGTGCTATCACTCGCTAATAGTAGGCCAGCTTTTTTTAAAGTCTCTTGCACATTTTCCCCTACTAGAAACTACTCGAACTGTACGTTTCCAAGGTTAACGCTCTACGCGTGCGCACTTACCCATACTATTTCACTTAGCTACCGAGGTATTTCACTTAGTTACAAAGGTATTTCTATTAGTTATGCGCTATTTCACTTTCCCCTAGCGACTTCAATTGAACAGCGATTTTTCCCATTCAGTTTTGAATGGGCAACTTACCGCCGTACTATTAAATTAGTAACTAATTTAAAATAATTATAATTATTTATAATGAACATAGGCTAGCTTGCTCTGCTATTTGTGTTGAAGAACATAACAAGTTACACTCAAATATTTTCTTCCTTTTCAAAGGCATGTTTTTGTGCTTAATGTAATTACGAGATTATGCCAATGAATATCAGAAAACTGAAAAAAGAAATTGGGAAGGTTAAAGCTAAAATGAAAGCTCATGTAAATTGATTGCACCACCTTTAGTGTACTACAAGTTCACTTCTTAATCCATTCACCTGCAATAGTGCCGTATGGTGCTGATCGTTCAGTCGGCACTTTCTCTGATATAAAAAAAATTATTATCGAAAATAACGTTCAAATTTTTCTGTTTTTACGTTGCTGTTACATAGCACTCCCTGTAATAAAAGAAATTAAAATGAAAGTATCAGTATTTCATTTCAAAATTTTTTATGATACAAGGCTCTGAAGCTCATAATTTAATAACTAGAAGATGAACACGCCATGCACTGTGTTTGAACTCTATAACAGCATTGTGACCGTCTGAAATTAAGTTTAAGATCAAACAATTAGTGAACGGTAAGTCGAACTTTTAGCTTTTCTCTTTTTGGACTATGGTACTTTTTTTTTTTGGAAGTTTTGTGTTTACTTGCTTTAAAAATTCTTCACTTGCTGATTGTCTTTACACGAAAAGTCGTCATGCCCTTTGAACAATCGCTATCATTTCCTCGTGATTTCACTGATTTTTTAGTTAGAATGTTAGGAGTTAAAATTAATCAACAACACTGTCGTTTTATGTTGCCTAACTAGGGAGGCTCACTCTTCATTATTATTTTGTGCTCAAGCACACCACTAGACCATCAACCCAACAAAATAGTGATTACTTACAGGATGAAACTAGAATGCTAGCAGCATCAGAAGCAGCTGTAGATCCTTGAGAGATTGATAGCAGCACAGTTGACACCTCAGAATAATTTGTAGAAGTCACAAAAGTAGACGTAGACGGAATTTTAACAGTAGCTCGATATGAAGTGTCTCGATCTGAAGTACAACTGATAGTATAACTTCCTACGTCATATTGATCGGTATAGAATAAAGCAGTAGTTATATGTTGTTCTGTTATTTCTAATACTACAGCTACCCATAACACTATCGAGGAGACTAAAGAGTGTACATGAAAAATGGAGTCTCCTGTTTCACTTTCATTGGTGAATGCTGTAAGAAATGTTTCTTCTTTTAGCCATAAAGCTTTGCCACTACTGCTACGACAAACTACAATTTGTGTAGCATAATTATTTTCAGGGGAGATTAAGTCAAGTTCATGTACTGCATGCTTCAATGTCACTGTTTTATCCCGAATCTCAGGCAGAGGAGTCTTCATAGTATCAACATACTCTACAATGTGCTGTTCCCTGGAACTACGGCATTTGACTTTAGGCCTCCAGTCTGGTTGGTTTTGAGTGATTATTAGAACAGCATCCATACACACTCCATTGCTGGTATTACGTAATGACAATATAGTGGAAGTATATTGATTGCTACTAATGTTCGTGTTTGGTTGGTATTCATTACTGCCACTAGTTGAAGATACCCAATGCACTACCTCAGCATTTCCATTCACCAGCCACACCAGGTTACCACAGATGCTGCAGGAGAAATAGGAATCATAATATGGTGAGTCACTAAATCGATGCTGGATTCCCAGGAAATTAGCTCTTCCAGCTTCATTAGAATGTAAGAGACCAAAGAGCAGCAGGGCAAAGTAGTACAGAATCTAGTAACATTAATGACAACAATATAATTAGTCTAGCAAGAATACCACTCAAATAAGAGAACAATATATGCGTAGCTACTAAATAATATGTATTTTAACTTCTATAGTACCTGTAGAAAATAGTTCAAATGTTTTGGCTTTGTGGAGCCTTCATCAGTGACTTATAAAAAAATTTGAGAAAATATTATAAAATTTAAAAGCATCGACTTGGTGACTGTGTAGTTTTAACTTGGGAACATTTGGGGAAAAAACTATATATAGTCACCTAGTCAATGAATTATATTTTCAATATATTGTTATATCTTTTTTAAAACATCACTGATGAAGGTTCCACAGATAATACGGAAGTTAAAATAAATTTTACTTAGTACCTACATATTTTGTGTAGTAACAGTGGATCTTTATGACATAATAGATGCTTAGTTTGACCAACATTATTTTCATATAATATATATATATATAATATATATATATGTAATTATATTATACTACTAGTTGTAAAAAAACTTCGAAAGCTCAAAACTTGCCATTTGTCAACTTCAAAATTCAGAAATTGTTAAACACATGGGACTTAGTTTGACCTTTGTTTTCCTGGCAATGCCAATCATTTTTTCTCCAGGAGTTGGGTACTTTAGGTACTTACAATAAAAAAGATGGGCTGATGCTTACTGTGGCTGTCAGCCTCCTTAGTAATACTTATTTATTGTTACATCATAGTATGTAAATCAAATGTTGTTTAGGATTAACAATTTTGTATGTAAATCAGATATTATTTATTTTTCTAAACTTAAATTTTAGTTTTGGTCGTGCAAAGGAGTAAATAGACGAATGTTGTTTTAGTTAACTAAAATGAAAAACAAAAATCTCTTAGTTTTGGGGTATTTTAATTTTGGTAAGCAAAACTAAATCTAACCTGTAAAGAACGTAAACTAGACAGCAAATCTTGATTAAAACCAAAACTTCCAGAGCAGTGGATGAAAAATAAGAGCAACTAAAACAGCATGTGTTATGTTGTCAATTCACCTATAAGTGCGATTATTGAGTGGAGAAATACTAGCCATTTAGCTGTAAAACATTAAAGTAGGTACTTTTCTTTATAGTATATTCAAGAAGATAATAATATAGTAATTACTGAAAAGTACACAAGTTACAGACACAATAGATATAGAAGAAATTGAGAAACCACACAAGATAGCTACTAGCTAGCTAATTTAATTGACCTTCAAACTAACTAATTATTTTACATGGAAAAAAATGAAACTGACTACATTTTCAGGTAAAGTTAAAAAAAAAAACACACTAAACTAGCTAAGCCGTCTATTTTTTTACTTAGTAACTAGCTATAAAGAACTAAATACTAAAAATGTGTGGAATCTCTATACCAAAACAACACTAGCTATAGCTAATAGCTTTAGACTTCAGTTATGTAGTTAATAAAATATTCAGCCAAGTATGAGGGTTCTTTTTTTGTTTTGTTTTTTATAAATTCAAAAAATGGAGAGTCGGCTAGCCATTTTTTACTTCTGGATATTGTAATGGGCTGCCAGGTTGATTTTACTTCTGACTCTTCATTGGTGTAAGAAAATGGGGGGAGGGGGGGAGGTGGGGCTAAGGGCATGTGTTTTGTACTTTATGTGAGAAATCACGTTTGATTGCACCCCAAAAATATTAATGCAGTAGTAGTTAAATTCTTCTTCACTACAATCCTGTTCCACCTGACCTACCGTACAGTGTAGTTTATTGGCGAGCGAGCGTAGCGAGCGAGACACTTACAGGGGTAACACAATCGAAAATCGGGGATGTTTATTTGTATATATGTTTGGACGTACGTATGTCATTTTGTACTTTGACCCTCGCGTTTTTGTGTTAGTTATGTGGTCAACCCCGTCCCAAATTGCATTAAACAGAATCCTCTGGTTTATCGATCAGTACCCGTATCACCCTAGAAATTGAATTGTTTACCTTTTTGAATTCTTTTGCTGGTGCAGTTAAAACTTGAAAACTTAAGGGACTTCCATTTCTATTCGAGTTAGTGGCGGTGCTAAGTCAATGCTCTCTTTGTCATGGTTATAAGTCGTACGCAACAGTACTTACTTGAAAATACATTGTCCACTAGACTACCGCGAAGGTAAGTCTGTGTAGGTGCATGTCCAGTTGTGTCAAAGCATTGTGTGTTGTTACAACCACTACTTAGCTAAAGAATATCACAAAGAAAACTTTTAAATAACGTGTATTGTTTTGTTGTTGTTTTTTTTTTCCTTCAATTCAAGCAGTTGCAGAGAGTTGTCCATGGAACTGAAATCCCTTATTAACCGTGTATGCGAAATTTAAAAACTGGACCTTATTTTCAGTAGCTTCAGTGTTAGAAGTCAAAATCATTCATATAAAAATAGTATAGTCTTTAGGCTCGCTCGCCATTTGTGCTCAAGCACATCACTAGTATATCTAACTACCGTCATCGGAGGGTTTCGGGCACCTTGAGTGCGCGTGCACGCAGTGTGAGTGAGTCTACGAAAAGGGACCTTAGGAGCAAACCAAAAAAATTGGAGTTTTTTATGCTAATAAATTTATCTCAACTTAGTGCTAAAATACTGGAGGGTAAAACCTCCGACGACGTGCAGAGAAATTGGCAGTTGAACTGGGCGGCTGTATTCAGCAAAGCAATTGAACTAGAAATCGAGAAAACATAAATTGAATTTCCACTTCCGGTATAATTAACGCAATTAAATCGTACAGCCGCTTTTTAAAGGCGACTCGAAGTTTGCGTAGAGTTCTTTTTAGCATTCAAAGCGTCTCACGGCCTGTCTTGTCGGAATCCTTGGCTACTCTATTCGCTGTAGCGGTAAACTTTCAGCCAGAGGTAAACTGTAGAGTGCATGCAATAGCCTCAAAGCTATACCGTTTTTTTTTAAGCTGCGTCTTTGAAACTCCGCCCATCCCCTGTTTATTGTTTATTCGAGACGAGAGAGAATAAAAAGTAGCTTGTCTTTCCACGGCATCACGCTTGGGGTCTTTTAAGTTGTTTTGACATTTGAAATTTGGCATAGACGTAGAGTAAGGGTCACTAAGATTAATTCTGCAAAAATAAAAAATAGGAGAAAAAAGAATTTTTCTGCCGATGACTTACTTCTGGTGCCTATATCTCAATTTCAATTTTTGCTCGGTAAGGTCCCTTTTCCCAGACCCGCTCACAATGATTAAGTGCACTATACTATGAGGCACAGTCACATTCATCCAATACTGTATCAGTTAGCACAAGTCTGATCTAGCCTAACCCTTAAGGAAACTTCATTGCACTAGAGAAGTCAAGGGTCTGTGATGTCTCTAAGTTGTGCTGGAATGTAAGACAAGTTTTTTGCAGTATGTAAGTGGAAGGATATAGCATAGCATAGGGACTCTTAACACAAATACTCTATCAGGAAGCAAGAATTAGTATACAGTTGCTAATAATGGGCCAGTATGTGCCTCCATTTCCTACAAGTAGTAATTTTGACATTGGCACTCAAATTAATCACTCCTTGGGGGTTCCACCTACTTTGTGGAAGAGACATAACCATGCATTTTATTGACCATCTGCCCAAAATTGAGCAGCAGGAACAAATTAGCCTTCCTGGAGTTTATCCTGCATTTACAAACACAATATAGCTTGAATTGAAAGTACCAAGCTTCCTCAATCTGTGCAATTCCACCCACACATAATACACATGTTTTTAAAATTTAATGTACTTGACATAACTGATTATGATAAACATAGTTTCCAACAGCTTCAAATATGATATAGTGTCAAACCGTTGAAATAATTATTTGAATGTCTGGCATAGTTTCTCAAACTTTTGCATGTCAGGTGTAGAAAAATGGATTCAAATGCTTGTTAATATGAGCTTAAAAAGGCTCTGGTATGTGGCTCTTACACCTATGCATTGTCTAGTGGGTTCACTGCACTGAGGGTTAAACATACATGAGTGAAGTACAGAATTGTGTAGTTTTGACAGTGAAGTCACAAATTTGGCACTGAATGTGACATTTAATGTAAATGTATTGAGGCATGTACAAAAATAATAAACTATCACACAAATAGTTGTTGTTGTTGTTTTTTGTGGCATAAAACTGCAGTGAAGCTATTACAACTGAATTTTTTTTTCTTTCTTTTTTTAGAAATCCCAGATGGGTGGTAAATATTTTGTTACTAGTACTCAACTTCAGCTTTCTACAATTATGTTTTGTGGTAGATTTTCACATAGACTGTCTAGCTTTTGACTGATCAAGATCTCAGTGCTCTAGGAGTGACTAAAGTTGGTGATAGAGCTATCTTATGACCATTCACAGTAAGAATCCATAGTATAAAAAAAAAATTTGTAGCTGCTGTGGTTGATATGTTGTTGTTTTCACATGTAATAGCTCTCAATTAATGCATTAGAATGTCAGTGGCACTAATTATTGCTGCACAGACTGTTAGTGGTTTTTCATGGCTATCTGGGTTAGATGCTGGCACACCACCTATAAGCCACTGGTGACCAACCACGATTGATGGTTGGCCACCTGTGGCTTATAGGTGTTGCCCAGCATCTAACCCAGATAGCATGATCTACCACAGTGGGAAACCCCAGCTGCCTGGAGCAGCCTTCTGGTGTTAGCAGCCTCTATTTTATTTGGTGTAGTTCAAATCTGTTTGGCACACAAAATCTAAATTGGATTCAGATAGATTAATGCCTGGTTTAAGTAATGAAATGTTTAAAAAAAAATGTCTAAATTATTACATTTGAGTATTGTCTGAAACTTTGGCAGTATAGCTATAAAGCCTTACACAAGTTTTGACAAAGTAAATAGGGAACCAGCATCCTGCACTCCCCATGTATTTTATGCACATGGACACAAAGTCTGTAGACAACTTTAACATGTGACAGTACCTGGGAAAAGGTAAAATCAAAAATGTACAGTAGGTCTGAACAACAGACAAAAAATGTTTTGTGGATTTTATTAGCCCACTGGTATCTCCTATCCTTTAGCTACACTGACACCAAATTAGAGTAGCTGAAAGGTTTTTTTTTATTATTTTTTTTAACTTAGCAACAAATTACCTGATTTTGGAAGGGGGGGGGGTTCAATTTGTTGCCTAGCAACAAATTACCTGGACACTGGAAAATCTTGGTCAAGTTCTTATAAATTGTGTTATAGCATTGCAGCTGAAATAATAAAAGTGAATAATCAAGCTATATAAGTTGGTGTGGTTATTAAAAAGAGGTCTTGAAGTTAGAGTCTGCAGACCAGGCGGCTCTCCTAGTCTCGCAGGCCAGACCCTTACCTATAATCGCTCTGCTAGGAAGGGTCTGGTTACTCCAACGCACCCCGGTTGGTAATAGTGGAATGCAAAACCTTGGGGAGGGGGGGGGGGGGTTCTTACCGTCCTGTCATAAATCTTTGCAAGCTGTTGTTGTATAATGGAGGTTCTACCTGAGGCTATGCCAGTAGTGTGCGAATCAGTCACTTAAATTATTGTCCTTTTTCTGGAACTCCATTTTTAGACACTTTTCAGCTCGGAGCACATAGAAGAACAAGTGCAGAGGTGGGACTAGCTAATAATATTTGTACACACATTGTATAGACGCCCACACACAATTAAACTTGACGTAAGAAGTACACATTTTATACGTTCCCCCCCCCCCCCCCCCATCCTTCTTCTTTTTCTCTCTCTAGGGTTTGAACTGAGTAAGGCCTCCCCCATCAACGAAGTAAGCAGCCCCAACTATAACTTACGGCCGTTCAGCTGAGTGCCTCCATTTTCCTAGCGTAAGTAAACGTCTTACCTAATCCATAACACAGACTTCCAGTTTGATCAAGGAATTCAAGGTTAACTCCACCAGAAAAATTGATCAAATAAGAAGTTTTAAAATTTCAGTTTTCTCGAATTAACTGTGCTCAAATTGGTTAGATTGCCGCTGGTATACTTAGTGAACCAAGCTTGGTATCAAAATGCTCTATAGGAAGTGCTCTAAGAGGTGGTGTTAATAACTCATTTTTCAATTTTTAAAGCCATTGGTCCCTTTTCCCAAGTACTGTCACATATTCTACGATTTATGATGAAAAATTATCTATTGTAATGAAGATGTAGCTAATAGGGAGTTAAAATATAGGAAAAGCTTTTAATGCTTAAATTTAAGTCTTTACAAGATACTGAGCCAAATAGTATGACATGGTGTAATTTTTTATCACTGGCAGAAAATACAGGCTCTATCAGCCATGCATATCAGCAATGAAATACAGGCTCTATCAGCCATGCATATCAACAATGAAATACAGGCTCTATCAGCCATGCATATCAGCAATGAAATACAGGCTCTATCAGCCATGCATATCAACAATGAAATACAGGCTCTATCAGCCATGCATATCAGCAATGAAATACTTTAGTGGAATGTGTGGTTTAGTCAACAAGCATTACTTAATCACACATGAATAATTAACATTAACTGAGCAACCAGCATGTACAAGAGGTGGCTTTATAACTGTTTTGAGCCTGTGGTATTACTGTTAACAGAGGTAGGGGAAATATTATGCACAGCTTTTTAAGGCTGTAGGAATTTGTTCAGACTGAATTCTTATATTGTCTTGTTACATTAAATTCTTGGCAAAGACAAATTAATAACAGCTTAACTGAACTTCTAAAAAACAATTCCTAAGCAGAAACCACCTCAATACTAAAGTGGATGTGATGATTTCTGCAAGCAGCAATAAAACTGAAAAACGTGTGTGGAAACTCATCCCATCCCCAAAATGGAAAGGGTTGCTGCTACACAAAAAAATATTCCGGTGTTTTTTTTTTTTGTTTTTTTTTTGTTTTTTTTTGTTTTCCTCCCAACAAGCTTGCTGCTTTATTTCTGAAATAAATAACTGTTTCGAGTTAAATTCACTTGTGCAATACCTTATGTATTTGCGCCAATAATAATATTTATTTGGGCTTACTTAATAGGAAGAACATAGTTTTTTAGTGTACAATTTTATTAAGAGTTGTCTAGTCCATCTACCAGACTTAAGATTTATTTGGTACGTTTAAATCGTATCCATTGGATAACATAACACACTGATTATTACTGAGACGGGTAAATAAAACAATTTGTTAGTGGACCAACAATAAGCAAATTTTATACTCTGACAGCCTTGCCTACCTCTTCTTCCCCCTGTAGAAAACACCAATGTCTAGGCTTGTTACCGGTTTAATAATCTACAATACTTACACTGGAAAGATTGTAAGTACAAACGGTATGACATGTGTGTCACTTTTAATATTTTAGGTAAGAACATTAATACAGAGGTTAAAAAAGTTATGGGTCCTTCAAATTTTCTAATTAATTATGATTCAACAAGTTGAGTACAACTATTCCCAGAAAGCCAAAAAGATATTCAAAATCTTCTATTGCTGCAATGAAATATCCACAACACAAATAGGACACATGTCAAGCACGTGTTATTTTCAAAAAAAGGTTATCTTCTGCTTTATGCCAGCTCAACCAAAATCTTTTACAAGGTCTGAAAAGTTAATATTGGTTACAGGGCTACTTCCTTCTTTGCCTATCGATGCATCCGAAAAAGATATTCGTGGGGAAATTTGTGATGTCATCAAATCTACAGATGAATTTAAGGATGTAACACCAGAAGATTTTGAATTTATAAATATGTGTGGAAAACAAGGTACCATTCCTCAATGCAAGGAGGGATTCGAGTGGAATGGTCGTTCGGTTAAAGAGCTTGCTGGATCTGGTAGTGATTGTTATGAAACTTTGAAGTGGTAAGTAGTGGAACTGATGACGAAAAGTTTAGCGATTCTGGAGATTTGCCCTACATTAACATTAAACCAGCTACTACTAAAGCTTTAGCTAATTCTTCAGCAAGTGTTTCTACTTTGATAGGTGTTTTAAACTCTAAAGATCCAAATCATTCTGACTTCGGCAGTTCTTACGAGATGAGTTCTTTGTCATCTGCAACAGATAGCAGTATTCAGGGTGGTTCAGCATCTTCAGCAATTTATATAGTAGATGATAATGCAGACTTTAATGACTTCACTAAACTGAAAAAAAATTCACTTCCTTGAGTGACAAGCAATTGCAATATGTATAATATGATATTTCCCGAAAATCAGCTTCAGATGCATTAGACACTTTGATTGACGGTCCATCGGTCACTTCATTGTGTGGTCTGCTTCGTAAGTATCTGGTACAAGATGATGAATGGCCGGTTGTCAAATTGAGTAATGATGATGATGAAGAAGATTGGGTGGAAGCTGCATTTTGCTTTTATAAGCAATCTAAGTTTAACAAAAATGCTGGTGTTTGTATATCTGTTCGTGGTCAATCAGCTGTGGATACTGGGGGATTAAGAAGACAATTTTTTTCAATTTTTTTCAATAAAACGGCCAATTCTTTTACCATGATGTCGAGAAATATTTTTGAAGGTCCACCCAATAGACTTCGTCCAGCTTATAAAGTATCTCTGTTGTTATCTGGTATGTTGAAAAATGTTGGTACGATGGTAGCCCATAGTATCTTAATGGATGGGCAAGGCTTTCCATTTTGGGCTGATTATTGTTACTTCTATATTGCTGGATGCTATGATCTCTCAGTAACTTGCATTACAGAGGAAGATATTGGAGTTAGAATTAAAACTGTTACCAATGAGGTAAGATGTACAACCACGTTTAGCAACGAAAAAGTACGATGTGTGTGATATACATGTTTGTAGCTAGCAGACAGAATTTTTTAACAGTATGAGTGAGCACCTGCTTGTTCATTAAGGAACAAACTCATTCAAATACACTTATTAATTATTGCTAGATAGGGTTACGTAAGCAATATTACCCAAATAACATAATTTAGCAAAAATAAGTGACATAGGTATTGGTTAAGACCACTATCAGCTGGAGATATACAATTTTGTATTTCAGGTTTGTGGGAGTGATTGTGGTTATACTATTGTTTACAGTTTAAATCGGTCATGGATTTTTCTTCATATGAGTGTCCCGATGAGTTGATGGAACTAATTCAAGAGAGTGGCTGCGACTTACCTTTCAATGTAAATAAAAAATTAAACTGTTCATTTGTGTAGTATAGTACTTTCAATTCATGCTATTGAGAGAATATAATTTTATAACATTTTGCAACAATGCATTCCATTTATGAATTAGATTACAAACAAGGCAGCCATCATCCAGTGTATTGTGCTACACAATGCATTAAACAGACTGAGAGTACATTTAGATACATTTTCTGCGGGACTGGAAGTGATAGGTGTAAAGGAGTTGATCACGCTTTTTCCCAACGTGATGAAGCCATTGTTTGTTTATGGAGTGACTAGAGCACATGATGTGGTTCGTATGTTGCGACCTCATCCTGCCAAGATGAATAAAGAAGAACTCAGAGTATGGCAGTTTCTTTTGGAATTCATTAATGGAGCCAATGAAGAAGGTATTTAGTGATAGTGGTTAATGTTAAAGTTAATACTGATCTCAAAGTTGAGATTTTTGAAGTGATTGATACCTCCTAATGCCCTTGATACAACACACCATGAATCCCAGGAATTTCAAAGATTGTTTCTGAAAGCTCGATTACATGCATATATGGCCTTGCATGCATTTCTAATGCTCAGTTATCTCTTTGTAACTACTGGCCCATCATAATCAATTCCATACTCAGAAATCTTGTCATTAGATAAAACTAAATCTGTATCTTTTATAAGTGAGTTAATCATGATCTGTTGTGGCGACCAATTTTTTTCTGTACGTAAGGATGCAAATTCCATGCACTTGCAAATTGAGTCAGGCTTTTTTTAATGCGTGGTAAAAAGATGGAATGTAAAACAAACAGATCAAAATCATCACATGGATCAAGGACTCCCGTAGCTTCCATTGCATAAAATAGTTCATGGAAAGTAGAATAGACACATCTATAGACATCACGCCACAGCCGCTCAATGCGTTGATTATGAACTGATGAACCAGCTATGTGGCTTCCTCTTCCCAAACCCCTTACAGCTGTCATATACTGACAGACTAGAATGTTCTCACCACCTTTGTCTGAGCGGACATGGCTTGGTAATCCATACTCTTTTACAGCTGCTTAGAAAAGTTTGTATACTGTGTAAGAGAAATTGTTATCAGCACATGATAAATATGTAGTCATGCGTGAATAACCATCTATGCCCCCAGTATTACAAACAGCCATCTAATAAGGCTATGATGGCCATCAATGTGCCACAAGCTATTACTGTGCTTCACAGAGTATGTACGCCGAGTAATAACCTGGTGCCACCTAATCAATCGTCTCAAAGGGTCAACCCGCAAAATACTTTCACGTAACCTATATCTCGGAATGTATATACCACGGCTTTTTAAAAATCCACTAATTAGTTGCTGCCCACAATTAGGATATTGTTTTTGTATGGTTATCAAGACATTGTCTAATTGCTCATCTGAAATATCAGTATACTTGAGTATTTGATAGCCGGCATCTCTCAGTCTTCTCCAAACAGTTGTTCGACTTGTTTCCAATGCATTTGCTACCTCTGTCCAAGTATATCCTGATGTTCTCATTAATTCGATCATTTCAAAATTTTGAATGATGGTTGGTCGGCCTATGCTCCCAGAATGGTGTAAAGAATAAGGAAGTACATTAACTGGTGGAATTGTTGTGTCATTAAAGCCATAGATCATAAGACGCAAGTAATGAACAAGGTTTTTCCACATTTCTTCAAGAATAAAAAATTCAGTTCCATAAGTAGATGAAGATAATAGTTGAATGCCTTCCTCTAAAATAAGCAGCATAGCTTTTATTTTGTTTATTACATTCTGAGACAATTGTTCTAGCCCAGCTTGGCATCACTGGCAATCACCAATTAATGCCTGGTACTCCACTACAAAAGCCTGTGGTATTATCTAGACACAAACCAGTCTTCTTAACTGTCCTTGATACTACACATAGTCTGCCTACAAACTAGCCATTTATAAAGCAACAAAACGAGGGCAGGTTCAGGAGTTAGATTTATCACAATCTAGCTATATATTTCTAAAATAGAGCAAACTGACTTAAACATTTATGGACTAGGGCCAATTAAATTAATTTAACAAAAAATTAAGTAGCTAAATAACACAATACTGCAATGACTGAGAAGATAACTTACACTAGATTCTCCTAGAGACATGTCTTACTCATGGACTAGAAAGGCAACGCAGCAAGCTTCATCAATCCTTTCAGAAATGCGTGCGTAAGGAGGCAGTCGCTACTTATCGTGACCTTTGACGTGACGGCTCTGCTTTTCAATTGTTTGTCATGCGCACATCGTTGTGGGGAGGTGCCACACAACATCAAAAGAAAATGTGAATTATTAGCTCCATTTCTTACGTTTACTTATAGCTATTCGTTAATTTTATTTTTATTAATTTTGACTAAATTTTATGCATAATTGAGCTATGTGATTTATGTAAAATAAACCTGATTAAGCTTTTGCTAACAGTAGCTACTCATTTTAATCTATCTCACAGGAGAGAAAGTGCTCATAAGAAGAAGATGCATCTACTTTGTTCTCAAGAGTAGCTATAGGGCACAGCCACCAGGTTCAGAAGAGTGTACAGGAGAGGACATGGCTTCCTTGTTCTTCAGAGGAGGGAGTAGCTAGTTCTCTGGCTTTCCTAAGAATTCATACCTCTGCAGAAGGGAAGGAAACCACATCCTGGTGGTTTGTTTGTTTTTGTTTTGTATTCAAATGAGAGGTTGAAGAAAAGGCCCAACTCCTTGGGAAGAGATGCACCCTTAGCTTATTATAATAGTATCAACCAATTCAGAACCGTTGATTTGGTACATTCCATATTGTTATGGCCCTGCTATGGAACTATAATTTAGCTAAGTGTATAACTATTCTATAGGAATGTTTTAGAATGACTGTACAAAAATTATCAACCCTGGTACTTATACCCTACAGAATAGCTCTCTTGGTAAAACACTTAAAATGTGAATACTTGCAATTATACTTGCCAGATTTGCACAGGTACATATGTTGTTTATGTAATAACCTGGGATCAATTAGCTATATAGCCAATAGTTAATTATAGCTATAATAGCAAACTTTTATTCAAAATAATTGAAATAACAAAAACTGACCACCAGTATTTATACAAATAACTAATTGGTGTATATATAAACTAGGTGACATCACTACAGTAGTTGAAAGCAACTAGTAAAGGCCCTTTTGAAAAATGCTTTGGACAAACTGTACCGTTGCAGTTAGTAAACAATCTACATGTCTGTACAATTGTGCAAACAGGTAAAGGGTTTCAAGTCTATCAGTTGTCAAACCATTATAATTATTCTCACATCTCGTCGCTTTTCCCTGCAAATTTTGTCTCCACAAACGGGCTGATTTTTTCTCCCTCTAACCTCACCCCGTTGATTATTTTTTTTAAAACCATGCCGATTCTTCCAGAAACCGAACCGATATTTTTATCAGGTCGGTATTTTTTTTACGTATTTATCGCCAATTCCGGAAATTAATTTTGAAACAAACGGCCCACCATACCGCGCGCTATAGTAACTCCAGTAGGAATCCGAAGTGGAGCTCTCACCGCCAGACCGTTTCCTTCCCCCACGCCCACATATAATGGAAGGTAAAGGTTCGCCTACGCGAGACCAGACGACGACGACGACGAAGAAGAAGAAGAAGACCGACGACGAAGAAGAAGACCGATGACGACTAAGAAGACGAAGAAGAAGAAAAAGACGGAGAAGAAAGAGAAGAAGAAGAAGAAGAAGAAGAAGACGACGACGACAAAGGAGACGAAGAAGAAGTAGAAGACGGAGAAGAAGAAGAAGAAGTAGAAGACGGAGAAGAAGGAGAAGAAGAAGAAGACGACCACGAAGAAGAAGACGACGAAGAAGAAGACGACGAAGACGAGGACGATGAAAAAGAAGATGACGACGACGAAGAAGAAGATGACGACGACGACGAAGAATAAGAAATGTTATTAAATCAAGTGTTTATTATTGTGACGCTTAAGATTTTAGCACTGTTAAGCACGATTTTATTGTAAGTGTTCCATATGTGCTAAGCCTTGGGGACCCACTTAGACACAAACAGAAATTTTCAAAGAATGGTATTTCAAAAATTGCTGACAACAATGAATCTTCCCCTTTTCAAACTTAGGAGGGTATGTTGGTTTGGCAAATGTCTTTACTACTTGCTATACTGTTAAGTATAACTACTTCTAACATCAGTGCACAACTAATGATAAATATTTTGTGTGTACACTCAGATATCATACACAGCTACTAGCTATAGCTATACACTCCATTCAGGTGAAAGTCAGAAATGCGGACCAGCTACAGCTAGCTACGAGGATACCTACAACCCAATGCCCCATAACTCACGTTCACTGCTCTAGCCATTTGCATCTCCCACCAGATTGTACCCGGCACTCGTAGCTCGCTCCCAGCCGCAACTAAATCTACTCAGCTAGCTCTATTCTAACTACTCCACGTGAAATATAATACGCGCACTTTCGGCTATTTAGCTAGGTTGTTTTTTTTTGTTTGGTTTTTGGGGGTTTTTTTTTTGTCAAGTCCTTGGCTCGTACGCATTGCTGTATCGCTACCGTGCACATAATATGGAGTGTGGTGTTAATCTTAAGTGGGACTTACAAGAACTTGTGTTTGCACTTTTTACTGGAGCGTAAGGTAAGCACTTGATCAATGTGAATTGATAGCGTTACACTAGCTTCAACTAGGTCTTGAATGAGAGCTGTTTTGATACGCCTCATCGTAGAGACCCGTTATACAGTTGCAGAGTCAACACTTTAGACCCTGTGTTGGTAGTATCGTGTTGGTAGTATCGTGTGGTTTTAGTCTGCTGTAACTCTGAGGTATATACTTTACCATGTATAGGTGTATTATTAGCAATATACTTCCTGTTGTGGGCGGGGCTTAGTGATGATGCATATAGGTGAACAGCTGAGTAGGCATTATACACAATCCATTGATTTATATTAAAAACCTGTATTACACAACACTCTGGCTCCAGTCCTGTGCGCCTCAACTCAGTAGTGGCAGGAACATGAATGCAGTATAACCAGTGATAGTCCTTAATTTTATGCAATAGATTATATGTAGCATTTGATTGTGTGCTATTCATAGTCAAAGGCAGTTTTTTTGAAGTTTTATATGACTGTAAATTGTGAAACTTAATGGTTTAATCCAACGTAAGCTGAGACAATGAATAGGATAGCCATGGTATTTAGCTGAGTAATCCCAATTAGCTAGTACGTGCACCTTTAGTGAGTACACTATGAAATATGACACACAGCATGTCGCCAAATGACAAGGGGGTGCCATATGTGGGTGGCTGGGAAGGAACATTCAAGTCATTACTGGCATGACTTAAGACATCTTTCTATCCAGCACATCCACTGGGTTCAATTATCCTATTTGTGACACTATTATTTATGATTTGGTAAAGATTGTATTGTTTCAGTTTTCATGGTTAAATTAGCTTACTATGCTGAGTTGAGGCACCTTTGCCCTGGGCTGCTTGATACTATCTCCATTGTAAACAACCATCCAAGTAGCTATTGCTGTAAGGTACAGAACAATTTGCTTTTCTGATTCATAATTGTGATTGTAGGTCCAACATGTGAATACCACACTCACACATTATTCACTAATCTATTCAACAAGTTACATTGTTGCATAATTAGATGTATTTCTTTCTCCTTCACAGGTGCTCACAATACACCAACAATCACACTAGGTATTGTGGGTAAAGAGTCTACTATACTAACCGTGACCATGTAGTACAGCAAGTCAGTCAGACCCATCACTGCTGGTGTCTGAACCATCACTATTTGTATTCTTTGCATGAACGTAGGAACTGGGGGGAGGAGGAGGTGTGCACTAGGGGCATATCTTTGCATGACGATACACTGCCTCAAGTATTATTAGTTGTCATGTTGTGCCTTCACCCCCCCTCCCTTCCCCCTAAGAATTGCTCCTACACCTATGATGTTAAGTATTTTAGCTGTAAATAAATCTGGCACTTTGTTACCACCACAGACATGGACAGTAATCTAGAAACAGGTGGATTAAGGTTGGTCACACATACCACCCACGCCTTTAATTAAAACATTATTAAATAATTCTGGCACTTGCATTGTTTTTGCAAGTACATCTCCATATGTAAAATCTATTTGTACGCAAAGGTCACTCTAATATTACATATGTGTAAGGGCGGGAGGGCTCCATATAGATATGTTATTATAGTTAACAATTGTTCATGTGAGAAATCACCTCGTGCTCCCACTCTCCCCCCCATCCTTCCTAAGTCACTGATTTTCTTAATACAGTAGAATGGAATGTCCAATAATACTTTCAATTCAATCAGTATAGTTTTCCAGTACATAAAATAAATGAAAATAAATTTATAAATTTCTAATGCATGAGGTATGACTGTCATTAACCTGGGAGGGAATAGGGGACAGTGTAAGGTTGTTTGCTTAATAGTCAGTGTTTCATACAGGGGGGGGGGGGGGGGGGGGGGAAGCCCTGGGATCTCTCCCCCAAAACTCATTTCTTTACACAAACTTTTATAATAGAATAATATACCAATTACAGTCTAATGCCCTATTTTTTTCTTTAAAAATGTCCAGAATTTCATTAAAATTAACTTCACTTAAGTCTGGGCCTTCAATGGCAATTCTCATAAGGTGAGTCAAGTTTTCATCAGACAAGCGATTCCTTAGCCTGGTATTTATCATCTTCATGTGACTAAACGATCTTTCGACGGTTGCTGTTCCAACTGGAAGTGCTAGTAAAATTTTGGCCAGATTATAAACTTCTGGGAAAATTTCACTGAAAATTCTCCCCCCCCCCCCC